>WNFE01004332.1_pt1 | contig 10578 bp, 4 predicted proteins | sample 5400451 | NCBI WGS metagenome assembly WNFE01 (sample SAMN13153344, study PRJNA577476) | soil metagenome | isolation source: 200 cm saprolite under Douglas fir tree site 2 hole 2 | place: USA:California | collected 2015-04-18
CCTTCCCGCCCGTGCCACTCGGCAAGCCGACCGCTTGCAGCAGCGTGGCGATAAAGAGGACGAGCACCGCGAGGCTGATCCCGGCCGACGCCAGCAGCGCCGGCGGCATGGCGGTCATGGAGGGGCCGGCCGCTCTCGGCTGTGACGCAATACCACCCGGCGCGGGTTGGTAGCCCGGCGGCGGCTGCTGGTAAGCGGGCGGGCCCTGCGGCGGGGGCGGCGGGGGCGGGGGCGGCGGGGGCGGACCTCCGGGCGGCGGACCACCGGGCGGCGGACCACCGGCCGGCGGCGGACCAGACGGTGGCGGCCCACCCGGCGGCGGAGCGGGCGGGGGTGGCTCGGCCGGAACCGTGCTACCCGGTGGGGGTGGCGCCGGCGGAGGAGGCGACTCTGGGGGCGGGCCCCACGGCGACGGACCAGGCGGCTGTCCGCTGTCGCTCATACGATCCTCTCCTTTTGTAGGTCCCCACCGCAACCTACCGGCTGGACAGCCCCAGGTCGTGGTTCTCGCTCGACGGGCTCAATCCCTGCCGAGGTTCCGGAAACGCTCTGGTAATATCATCGGACCTCGAGGACCGGGATGGGTGGCAATGTGGCCTCCCCTTCAACGGGGAAGAGCCCCGGTCGACTGAAGGCTCGAAGCACCAGTTTTTCACCCAAAGCAGGAGTACTTATGCGCCCTCAGCCTGCCGCCGTCGCGCCGCGACACGGACCCGACCGCGAGCTCGACGCGTGCGGCATCGGCTTTGTCGCCGACGCCCACGGACGAGCCTCCCGCGAGATCGTGCAAGCCGCCCTGACCGGCCTGGCATGCGTGTCGCACCGCGGGGCACTGGCCGCCGACGCCCGCTCGGCCGACGGCTCCGGGCTGCTCCTTCCCATACCCGAGGCGATCTTTGGACGCGGTCATGGCGTGGCCAACCTGTTTGTCCGCGGCAACCTCGACCCCCGGGACGTGGTCGAGAAGCTGGCGTCCGAGGAGGGTCTCTTCGTCGAGGGTTGGCGTGAACCCCCGATCGATGACGATCAACTCGGCGAGCGCGCCCGCGCCAGCCGGCCTCGCTTTCTCCAGGCCATCTTGAGCACGGCTGCCCCCAATGGTCAGGAGCGCGCCGCCCTGCGGCTGCGCCGGCGCATTGCGGCCGAACCGGAGCTCGCCAAACTGTACGTCGCGAGCTGTTCGTTTCAGACCGTCGTGTACAAGGGACTGGCGCCGGCCGATGCGTTGCCCGACTTCTATCTCGATCTGGCCGACCCGGCGGTGGCCGCGTCGTTTGCCATCTTCCATCAACGGTTCTCGACCAACACCCTGCCGACGTGGGAGCGAGCCCAACCATTTCGCACCCTGTGCCACAACGGTGAGATAAACGCCATCGCCGGCAACGAAGCCCGCATGCGGGCGCGCGCCTTCCTCGGGACAGAGGCGGCCGGCCTGGGCGAGGAAGCGCTGTTTCATCCCGTGCTCGATGAGCGCGAGTCCGACAGCGGCCAGCTCGACAGCGCGGTGGAGCTGCTGGTCCGGGGTGGGCGCGACATCCGGCACGCCGTGGCCATGCTGATCCCCGAAGCATGGGAGGGAGCGCGGGACCTGGATTGGGAAGTCCGCGGCTTCTACCGCTATCACGCCTGTCTGGTCGAACCATGGGACGGGCCGGCCGGGATCATCTTCTCGGATGGTATCGGCGTGGGTGCGGCTCTCGATCGCAACGGTCTGCGCCCACTGCGTTACGCCATCTGTGAGGACGGCATGGTCGCCTGCTGCTCGGAGGCCGGCGCCGTCGACGTGCTGGGCCGCGGCAAAGTAAAGCGGGGCCGACTCGGGCCCGGGCAGATGATGTTCGTCGACCCGACCAGGGGTGCGTTGCTTGACCAGGACTGCAAAGATCGGATCGCGGCCGCCGCGCCCTATGGCCGTTGGGCCGTCGACGGGCTGCGCCACATGTCGAATGGCGATCCGGTTCAGGAAACGCTGGACGACACGACGCTCTCTCGCCGGCAAGCGACTCACGGCTACACGGTCGAGGAGTTGCGGATGATGCTGAAGCCGATGGCAGGCGACGCGAAGGAGCCCGTCTTTTCGATGGGCGATGACACGCCGCTGCCGTCGTTCGCCGGCCGGCCTCGTCCCGTCCACCATTACCTTCGTCAGCGCTTCGCCCAGGTGACCAACCCGCCGATCGATCATTTGCGGGAACGATTGGTGATGAGTTTGAGAACGCTCCTCGGACCACGCCAGCCGCTCCTCACGGAACGGCCTGAGGCTGCCCAACTGATCGAGCTCGACACCTTCTTCCTTTTCCCATCTGCAATCGCCGCGCTGACGAACGAACGCCGCGCACCGTTCCCCGCGGCGCGCGTGGATGCCACGTTCCCGGTGGCCGACGGACCCGGCGGTCTCAAGGCCGCCATCGACCGCCTTGCCGGGGAGGCCGAGGACGCTGTCGCGCAGGGCGCCGGGCTGCTGGTTGTCGACGACTCGGGCGTGTCGGCCGAGCGGGCGCCGATCCCATCGCTCCTCGCAACCGCCGCGGTGCACGCCCACCTCATTGCAGTCGGCTCGCGGATGCAGACCGGCCTTCTCGTCGTGGCCGACGACGCCCGGGACACGCACGCCATCGCGTGCCTTCTCGGTTGCGGCGCCGATGCGATCTGCCCGCAGTTGGCCCTGCTGACGGTGGCCGCCGACGCCGACGCGTCCGAGGATTCCGATGTGTCCTCGGCGGAATCGCAGGAGCGACTCCAGGCCGCGGTCGAAGACGGCGTCCTAAAGATCCTGTCGAAGATGGGCATCTCGACGGTCGACTCGTACCGGGGCGCGCAGATCTTCGAAGCCATCGGGTTGGGGCCGGAGGTCGTCGAGACGTGCTTCCCCGGGATGCCGTCGGTGATCGGCGGGATTGGCTGGGGCGACCTTGGTGCCGACGTGCTGGCCCGTCACACCGCGGCCGGTTGGGCCAGCGAGGCCAAGGCCGATCTCGGCAATCCCGGTTACTACCGTGACCTCAAGCGAGGCGGTGAGTACCACGCCCACAACAAGACGGTCATCGACGCCTTGCAAGCGCAGAGCCTGCCGCCGTTAGCGGACGGGAACGGCGATGCCGACGGCCGCCAGGACAAGGATGTCGTCGCGGCGCACCTGTTGCAGCGGGCCATCCGCGCCGGCCGGACCGAACTGTACGACACGTTCGCACGGCTGGTGAACGACCGGCCCGCGACCGAGGTGCGCGACCTGCTCGAGTTGGTACCCGCCGGGCCTCCCGTTCCCCTCGAGGACGTCGAGCCGGCGAACATTATCGCCCAGCGGTTCTCGACGGGGGCGATGAGTCACGGTTCCCTTTCCGCCGAGGCCCACGAGACACTGGCCGAGGCCATGAACCTGATCGGCGGCCGGTCGAACTGCGGCGAGGGCGGCGAAGACCCGTATCGGTACCGGACCCGGGGTCAGACCAGGGGCGACAAAAACAGCAAAATCAAGCAGATCGCCTCGGGGCGTTTCGGTGTAACGCCGGAGTACTGCGCCTATGCCGACGAGCTGCAGATCAAGATCGCCCAGGGCAGTAAGCCCGGCGAAGGTGGCCAGCTACCGGGCCACAAGGTGAGCGAGGAGATCGCCCGCCTCCGCCACACCCAGCCCGGCGTTACCTTGATTTCGCCGCCTCCCCACCACGACATTTACTCCATTGAGGACTTGGCCCAACTGATCTTCGACCTCAAGCAGGTCAATGCGTTCGCCGATGTATCCGTCAAACTCGTGGCGGAGGACGGCGTCGGGACCATCGCCGCCGGCGTCGTGAAGGCGTTGGCCGAGGTGGTCCAGATCAGCGGAGCCAATGGCGGCACGGGCGCCTCGCCTCTGTCGTCGATCAAGCACGCCGGCATGCCATGGGAGCTTGGCCTGGCCGACACTCAGGCCGCGTTGATGGACAACGGCCTGCGCGACCGGGTTCGTGTGCGCGTCGACGGCGGCTTCATGACGGGACGCGACGTGTTGATCGCGGCATTGCTCGGCGCGGACGAGTACTCGTTCGGCACCGCCGCCATGCTGGCCGAGGGCTGCATCATGCTGCGGGCCTGTCACAAGGACACCTGCACGACCGGGATCGCGACGCAGCGGCCCAATCTGCGGGCCAAGTTTGCCGGCACGCCGGAAGGTGTGGCGTCGTACCTGTTGTTTGTAGCCGAGGAGGTGCGGGCGCTGCTCGCCTCGCTCGGGTTGCGGTCGGTCGACGAGGCGATCGGCCGGGTCGAGTGCCTCCGTCAGCGCGCGGTTGGCGATGCTCGGGTTGACAGCGTCGACCTTTCGCCCTTGATGGTTCCGCCTGCCGATACGAGCGCGGCGCGCCGCTACGTCTCGGGCGTGCCCATCCAGCGGACCCGATCGGTTCTGGGCGACCAGCTCCTCGCCGATGGGTTCCGGCCGGTGTGGGACGGCGAGCACATCGAGCTGAGCTATCCGATCACCAACCGCGACCGCACCGTCGGCGCCGCCCTCGGCGGCGCGCTTGCGCTCGAGTACGGTTCCGCCACGCCGCGCGGGCTGGCGCTCGTCCGTCTCGACGGTTCGGCCGGTCAAAGCTTCGGCGCCTTCCTGACCGACGGCATCCATCTTCACCTGGTCGGCGAAGCCAACGACTATGTCGGCAAGGGAATGGGCGGAGGTCGTCTCGTCATCCGGCCTCCCGCCGACGACGCCGGGGAGCCGGTTCTGGCCGGCAACACCTGCCTCTACGGCGCCACCGGCGGCACCGTCTTCATCGCCGGCTCCGTCGGCGAGCGTTTCGGCGTTCGCAACTCGGGCGCGACTGCAGTCGTGGAGGGCGCCGGCGATCACTGCTGTGAGTACATGACCGGTGGAACGATCGTGGTGCTCGGCGATGTCGGCTACAACCTGGGTGCCGGCATGACCGGCGGTCAGGCGTTCGTGTGGAACCCGCGCAGCCGGGTGGTTGGTCGCCTTAACACCGCGCTGGTCGAAGCGGTCCGTCCCGACGCCGAGGCGCTACAGGAACTGCGGTGGCTGATCGAGCAGCACGTGGAACTGACGAACTCGTCGCGTGCCGCGTCGTTGCTTGAGGACTGGTTAGCGGCGTCGTGCGAGTTCTGGCATGTCGTGCCGCTCGGTCGTGTCCGGCAGTACGAGGCGCAAAATGTGGGGCGGGTCGCCGCGAGCGCGTAGCGATCTTGCGGCTTAGCTCGGGGGCTTGGTCCGGGCGAGCTCGTCGTCGCTCGGGTCCCGTGCTTGCTTCGCCTCAGGCGGGAGCAAGTCGACGATGGCGGCCATCATCGCCTTCGTGTCGGCCTTGGCGTTGCTGTACTCCAAGCCCTCGACGGGCGGGCCGATCCGTATTTGTATCGTCGGCGGGCGCAGCACGTTGGTGACGTTGGGAAGGCGCGACGAGCGCGGCCACACTCGCTCGGTCCCCCAAATGCCAACCGGAATCACGGGGGCGTGTGTCGCCGCCGCCATGCGCGCCGCACCCGTCTTGCCGTGCAGTTCAGGTTGGAAAAATTCGCGTCCGCGCGGGATCGTCCCCTGCGGCATCAGGGCGATCACCTCGCCCGCCCGCAGCGCCTTGATGGCTTCGGCAAAAGCATCGGCGCCATGGCCCTCGCGGTCAACCATGATCAGACCCAGCATGCGCGCCATCTGGCCGATTACGGGAGCATCAAATAGCTCCCGCTTGGCCAGGCCGCGCGGATTACGCCCGCCCTGCATGACCGCCAGCCCGAGCGCAAACGTGTCGAAATAGCTGCGATGGTTGGCGATCACGATCGCCGCGCCGTGCTTGGGAATGTGCTCGGTACCGCTGATGTCGAAGCGGGCATAGGGAAACATCTCTGGCCGGATCACGGTCCGCACGACATCAAACGGCTCGACACCGAGCACCTTCGGCACGCCGGGCGGCGCGTCGAGCCGTGGTTGCGGCCAGCGTCGGAGGGCCGCGACCGCGGCGAGCCGTGGATCGGCGTTCACGGCGTGGGGATGTCCGACCGCCATCAGGAGGGGAAGGTCGTACACGCTGTCGGAGTACGCCCAGCTCTCCGACAACTCGACTTGATGCATGTCGGCCCATTTGCGAACGGAGCGCAACTTACCGGCCGCCCACACGAAGTCGCCGTCGAGACCGCCGGTGTACCGGCCGTTCTTGGTGGCGTAGCGAGTGGCGACGATGTCGTCCATCCCCATTCGCCGGGCGAAGGGCTCGATCAGGTCGTAGGGCGTGGTGGTCGCCAAGACGACGGTCCGGCCGGCGCGCTGATGCTCTGCGATCAGGTCGGGTGCATAGGGGGCGACGAGGGTGATCAGATCGTCGGCGGCGTCTTCCGCCGCAGCGGTCATCGCTTCTTGTGAGTTGCCCCGTGCGGCCAGGGCGGCCGAGCGGGCGAGGGCCATGCCGGGAAGTGACTCGCCCAGCAGGTTGTACGAGCGGTAGATCAGGCTCTCGCCGGGGAGCGAACGGTTGGGGACGAGGCCGGCTCGTTGCATCGCCCGGCCCAGCACCCGGCCGCTGGCCTCGACCAGCAATGTGCGGTCGAGATCGAAAAAGGCAGCCGCGTTACCCATCACGTGCACGCTACCCCCGTTCCGGGCTGGCGCGATCCTGGGTCCGATGGGCCTGGTGGCCTCCCGACCAGCCGACGAACCCCGGACGCGTCGAAGGGGCCGGTGGGGGGGTACCGGCCCCTTCGGAAAAGCGATGAACTCGGAGGGGGGCCCCGGGTCCGTCGCTGTGCTGAGATTTATTATGCCAAACGCCGTGTTATCTGTCCAACAGTTTTAGCTGATAACCGGTATCTTGACAATAGATGGACTTACGCCAACTCGCCGCTCTGGTCGCCGTGGCCGAGCACCGCAGCTTCTCGGCAGCGGCCGACGCCCTCCACACGGTGCAATCCAACGTGTCCACTCACGTCGCCCGATTGGAGAAGGAGCTGGGCGTCCAGCTGATTGACCGTCAGAGCGGCCAGCTCACCCATGAGGGTCAGGCCGTGGTCGACCGGGCTCGCCGCATCCAGGCCGAGCTGGACGCCCTCGTGTCTGACGTGGCAGCCCTCCGCGACGAGGTGGTGGGCACGGTCCGTCTCGGCGTGATCGGCACGACGGCCCGCTGGCTCGTACCACCACTCGTCGACAGGCTGGCCGAGGAGTACCCGAAAGTCCGCCTCATCGTGTACGAGGCGACGTCGGTCAACCTCGAGCCGAGGCTGGCCAACAGCCAGCTCGACCTGGCCGTGGTCAACCTTCCTCTACCCGGCGACGACCTGGTGGGACGGCCGCTCTTCGACGAGGACCTGGTCCTGGTCTTGAGCCACGACCACCCCCTCGCGAAGCACAACACCGTGAAGATGGCCGATCTCGACGGGGTTGCCTTGCTGCTGCCCGCCCCGGGCACCTCGCTGAGAGACGACATCGACCGGGCGGCGGCTGACTCAGGGGTCGTCTTGCTGCCGAAGGCGGAGCTCGATGGCGTCCGGCTCATCGCGTCGCTGACCTTCGACGGTCACGGCCCCGCCATCCTGCCGGCGACCGGCGTGCCGGACCGGCTGGCGGGCAGTTTTCGCCGGGTGAATGTCGAAGGACTGCCCCGCCGCCAGGTCGCGGTGGCGATGCGCCGGCGGGGCCTACCGACCCAGCCGACCAAGGCGGTCCTGGCCGTGCTCGACGAGCTCATCACGTCGGACGTGGGCCGGCGCTTCGGGATTCATCCGCCTGCCGAGCAGTAGCTGTGCTGGGAGAGAAATTCCCGCAACGTCTTGACGTAGTCGGACCCGCTCGGCCAGCCCTCGGTGCCGGAAAGTTTGCCCTGGCTGTGTAGATCCCCAAGAGTCCGCCAGACCTGCTTGGCCTGGCCCAGGTCGCACTCGTCGGCGACCCACGCGGCCAGGTAGCCGAGCCCGTCCGGCGGCGAGTCTTCGAAGCGGCTGAACCACCCGTTGGCATCGTTCGCAATCAGCGACCGGTGTTGCGCGGTGACGTCGACAAACCCCTGCTGGCCGAACGACAGCACTTTCAGCGGCGTCCCGGACCGCGAGAAGGGGGCAAAGACATAGGTGAAGCTGTCGTCTCCCGTCACCAGGATGGGAACTGGCGTGTCACCATCCGTGATCAGCGAGGCGGCGGAGTTGCCGAGGCCCTTCTCGATCGGCGAGCCGAACCCATCGCCGGTGACCGGAATGGCCCGCACGTAAAGACAGCAGTGCGCGCCGCCCGTCCACAGTCCCATGAGGACCGTTGGCATGGTCCACGACGGAAACTGGGCCAGACATAGCACTTCGTTCGGCGTGTCAGCCCCGGCCGGCGGCTTGGCGCCCACCCGCCAGGGCATGACCGACGAGGTCTGGTCGGGCGGCAGCGCCGCCGGCGGCGCCACTGGCACCGTCGCCACCTTCACGCCGCGCTCTTTCACCGTCAGGGTCGGCGACGACAGCGCCGCGGTCTGGCCGGGGTTGACCACGGTCGTGCCGGTAAGCGAAACCTCGGTCGAACCGAGCACAGCCGATGTCGCGACCTTGGCACCGTCCGTCGGATTCGACAGGTCGAGCTTGCCGCACGCAGTCGTCGATCCCGCCGTCCCGGCCGCGACCCCCGGTGAGGGCGGCGCGATGGGTGCGGGCCCCTCAGAAGACGACCCCGCCGAGGACGCCGCGAGGGATGAGCCCGTCTCCGCGGACGTACCGGGCCCCGGCCCCGGCGCGGACGCGGCGTTCCCGGCCGACGAGCAGGCAGCCGCGATTAGACATACCGCGATCGCGGCCAAGACCAACGGCTTGAGACGTTCCCGCATCCGTGACGTACGCTACCGAGGACGAAAGACCGCGTGGTTTCGCCTACGCGCTTTGCGCCTTTAGCTGGCGAAGCACGTACTGAAGGATGCCACCGTGGCGGTAGTAGTCCGCCTCCTTTGGCGTGTCGATTCGCAACCGCACCGAAAACGACTCGTCTCCGGCCTTGACAGCGAGCTCCGAGGGCAGCGGGGCATTGGCCTCCAGCCCTTCCAGCCCAACAACATCGAAGGTCTCCTCACCGGTGAGTCCCAATTTTTCCACACTGTCCCCTTCGCGGAACTGGAGCGGCAACACCCCCATACCGACCAGATTCGACCGGTGGATTCTCTCGAAGCTCTCGGCCAGCACGGCCCGAATGCCCAGGAGGAATGTCCCCTTGGCGGCCCAGTCACGGGACGATCCGGAGCCGTACTCCTTGCCGGCGAGGACCACCAGCGGAACTCCCTCCTCGGCGTACTGCATGGCTGCCTCGTAGATCGACATCTGGGTCCCGTCGGGCAGGTGCCGGGTCACGCCGCCCTCGGTCCCGGGGGCGAGCTGGTTGCGCAGGCGGATGTTGGCGAAGGTCCCGCGGATCATGACTTCGTGGTTGCCCCGCCGAGACCCGTAGGAGTTGAAGTCGGCGGGCGAGACGCCGTGCGAGATCAGCCACTCCCCCGCCGGACTGTCCTTGCGGATCGTCCCCGCCGGCGAGATGTGATCGGTGGTCACGCTGTCACCGAGCTTCGCCAAACAGCGGGCACCGATGACATCGTGCAACGCCGCCGGATCGAGCGGCATGCCTACGAAGTAAGGGGGCTTGCGAACGTACGTCGATGAGTCGTCCCAGGCGAAGCTGTCGCCCGTCGGTATCTCAAGGCCGTTCCAGTTTTCGTCGCCTCGGAAGACCTGGGCGTAGTTGCGTCGAAACATGTCCGACGCCACCGCGTCTGCGATCACCTTGGACACCTCGCTGCTTGACGGCCACAGGTCCCGCAGATAAACCGCCTCCCCGGATGCATCACTACCCAGCGGCTCGTTCAGCACGTCGACATCCATGCTCCCCGCGAGGGCGTAAGCCACGACGAGGGGGGGCGAGGCGAGATAGTTCATCCGCACGTCCTGGTTGATTCGACCCTCGAAGTTGCGGTTGCCGGACAGCACGGCGGCGACGGCGAGGTTGCCACGGTCGACCGCCTCGCTGATCTCGGGCAAGAGCGGTCCGCTGTTTCCGATGCACGTCGTGCACCCGTAGCCGACCAGGTTGAATCCGAGCTTGTCGAGGTACGGCTGCAGCCCGGCCCGCTCGTAATAGTCCATGACGACTTTTGATCCGGGGGCGAGTGACGTCTTGACCCACGGCTTGCTGGCGAGTCCACGGTCGACGGCGTTCTTGGCCAGCAACCCCGCCGCGATCATGACGGAGGGATTGGACGTGTTGGTACAGCTTGTGATCGCCGCGATCACCACGTAACCGTGGTCGAGCTCGAAGCTGGCGCCTGAGCTCAGGGTGACGGGTGTCGGGTTGCGGTAGCGGTCTTCCATTCCCGACGCGCCGTCCGAACCGGCCGCCTCCTCGGCGAGCGGCTCGCTGTCGCCATCCCCCGGCGCAGGCGGATCGCTCGCCGGGAACGATTCGACTGAGGCCTCGTCGGGCGTGCCGTTGCGGACTCCATGCGGCAAAGCTCGACCGGTTGCGGCGGCCTTGGCCTCCTCGGGCAGCACGGCGGACAACGACGCCCGAAACATCGACTTCGCGCGGTCGAGCGGGACCCGATCCTGAGGCCGGGACGGACCGGCGAGGCTCGGCCA
>WNFE01004334.1_pt1 | contig 10575 bp, 7 predicted proteins | sample 5400451 | NCBI WGS metagenome assembly WNFE01 (sample SAMN13153344, study PRJNA577476) | soil metagenome | isolation source: 200 cm saprolite under Douglas fir tree site 2 hole 2 | place: USA:California | collected 2015-04-18
GCAGAGCGATGTGGTTCTTCAGTGAGCGGTCTTGGAAGCGAACTCATAGCCGGCGGTGATTCAGGATGCGCATCTCACACAGCTTCGTTCCCACGCTGAAGGAAATACCCGCGGACGCGCAAGTGCCGAGCCACCAGCTCCTGGTGCGGGCAGGCTTCATCCGCCAGCTCGCCGCCGGCCTCTACAGCATCCTGCCGCTCGCGCAGCGCTCCTTGCTCAAGATCACGCAGATCGTCCGCGAGGAAATGGACGCGATCGGTGGGCAGGAGTTCTATCTGCCGGCGCTCAACCCGCGCGAGATCTGGGAGGAGAGCGGGCGCTGGGCGGTAATGGGCGAGAACATGTTCCGCCTCAAGGATCGCAAGGGTGCGGACCTATGCCTCGCCATGACCCATGAGGAGGTCTTCACCACCCTGGCTGCGGCTGAGCTGCGCTCGTATCGGCAGCTCCCGCAGGTCTGGTATCAGATCCAGACGAAATTCCGCGACGAGCCTAGACCGAAGAGCGGGCTGCTCCGGGTGCGTCAGTTCACGATGAAGGACTCATACTCTTTCGATTTGAACCGTGAAGGGCTCGACAAGTCTTTTGAGGCGCACCGCCAGACGTACGTGAAGATCTTCGGCCGCTGCGGCTTGCCCACCGTCCAGGTCGAGGCGCACTCGGGTGCGATGGGTGGTTCCGGATCCACCGAGTTCATGGTCCTCACCGACGCGGGTGAAGACGTGATCGCCTCGTGCGAGGGGTGTGGCTATGCCGCTAACACGGAGAAAGCGGAGAGTCGCGTCGACACGCCGGATCAGTACAAGCCTGCGGGGTCGCCGCCGCCCGAGGAGTTTCCGACGCCCGGCGTCCTCACGATCGAAGCGCTCGAGCAGGCGCCGTATCATGTCCAGGCAAACCAGCAGCTGAAGACGCTCGTGTACGTCGGCGACGATCAACTGCTCGTCGCAATCGTCCGCGGCGACGACCAGCTCAACGAGGCGAAGCTGCAGACCGCGGCGGGGGCCTCAGTGCGGCCGGCGTCTGCCGAGGAAATCCGGGACCGGCTCGGCGCGTTGCCCGGCTCGCTCGGCGGCATCGGGCTCGCGGGCAAGAAGATGCGCGTTTTCCTCGACCGCCGCCTGGTGGGACTTTCGGGCTTGGTTACCGGCGCGAATAAGGACGGCTTCCACCTTCGCAACGTGTCGGTTCAGCGCGATCTCGCTCATGCGGAGGTGGCGGACCTGCGGACGATCCAGGCGGGGGAGGGATGTCCGCGCTGTGGCAAACTCTTGGCTCTCAGGAAGGCTCTCGAAGTGGGGCATATCTTCAAGCTCGGTACGCGCTACTCGGAGAAAATGGGCGCGCGGGTTCTCGACGAGACAGGAAGGGAAGTGCCGATCGTCATGGGCTCCTACGGTATCGGAATCGAGCGTATCCTTGCCGCTGCGGTAGAGCTGCACCACGACTCCGACGGCATCATCTGGCCGATGAGCATCGCCCCCGCGCACGTCGCTCTGCTGCCGCTACAGATGCAACAAGCGGATGTGCGCGATGCGGCAGAACTCCTCTACCGCGTGCTGCAAGCTGCGGGAGTCGAGGTGCTTTACGATGATCGCGACGAGCGCCCGGGGGTCAAGTTCAAGGACGCCGACCTGATCGGTCTGCCACTGCGCATCTCCGTTGGGAAAAAGGCGCTCGTCGAAGGCAAGATCGAGTGGAAGCCGCGAGGGTCGACACAGGCGGAGCTCGTGGCTGTGAAGGAAGTTGTGAAGAAGGCGACCGAAGCCGTCCGTGAGGGTGGAGGACGCCTCTCTTGAAAGAGCCTTCGTCTGGGCCTCGAAGCCGTCGGCTGAGAGAAGCGTTCTTCCCGATTGCGCTTGGAACGCTGGGCATGATCATCGCCTTTTATCCGATGGTCTTTTCGAAGCTTGAGCAAATCCAAAGCGATCCCGGCGATACCCGTTTCATTTACTTCACTCTCGAGTACGAGTATCGATCGCTTCGCGGCGAGGGATTCGCCCAAGAATTCTGGAGCCCGGGCATCTTTTTCCCGGAACGGAACACGTTGGCCTACTCCGATGTCTTCGTATCGCTGCAGCCATTCTACGCGCCCTGGAGAACGCTAGGAGCTGAGCCGGATACCGCGTTTCAGTTACTGCTGTTGACCGCGGCTGCGCTGAATTTCGTAGCCGCCTATTTTCTCTTTCGGACTGCTCTCGCTCGAACCTCGCTTGGATCATCCTTTGGCGCTTTTCTCTTTTCTTTTGGCAGCATTCGACTGAACCAATTGAATCACGCACAATTGCTTCCGCAGTTTTATGTTTTGATTTCGTTTTATGGTCTGGTGCGGATGCTTGTCGCAGACGCTGGAACGAGCCTCAGATATTTTTGGTGCTGGGTCTCGCTGTTCTTCGCCGGGATCACCGCGCAATTCTACGCGGACTATTATCACGGATGGTTCTACCTGTTCGCGCTGGGACTATGTTGCGTTTGGGGACTGGTGAAGCCGGAGACGAGGCGGGGGCTACTGCGCCTCTTCCGCTCCAAATGGAAATGGCTAACCATCGGTTTCCTGGCTTGGGTGGCGAGCATCGCTCCGCTGGCACTCCATTATTGGCGTACGGCTCAACGGGTTGGTTTCAGAGACTTTGATCAAGCCAAGGGGATGCTTCCTCGATTTCAATCTTGGTTCTACGTCGGTTCCGAAAACTGGTTGTGGGGTTGGCTCTCGAGGCTGCGACTCTTTGAGGCGCTGCCGATGCGCTGGGAACATCGCCTCGGGCTCGGACTGGTGACGACAGTTATTTTCGTTTACATGCTCTGGCGCGGTCGCGAAAGCCTGTTGATTTCGAGCTTTCACATTTCTTTCCGTTGCGGTGATAGTTTTAAGCACGGTCTATCGCGGCCAGCTAAGCCCATGGGCATTGGTGTTTCATGCCATTCCCGGGGCGAACGGGATCCGGGCGGTATCGCGAATCGGATTTCTACTCCTCTTGCCCGCATCCTATGCGCTCGCCTGCTTCGTTGAACTGTCGCTGTCCCACCGAATGCGAGGGTTGCTGCTGGGACTCTGCGGTGTGAGCCTGTTCGAGCAGGGCAGGGCTCAGTTCTCGTATGATAAACGAATGATTCGTCAGGAGGTGGAATCGGTCGTGAGGCGGGTGGAGCCGGGGCACTGCGCGGCCTTCTATTACTCCCCTTGGGAGACAAGCAGCCCGGCGTACTTGTTTCAACTGGACGCGATGTTTGCCTATCTTGCCACGGGCCTGCCGACGGTGAATGGCTACTCCGGCAACGCAGCGCGCGATTGGGGGCTGGAGGACTCGCGGATCGGGAGCGCCGCCGATGAGTTGCGCTTGGCGCAGCGGTTGGATGCGTGGGCACGCAGTCACGGGATCTCCCCCTCCACCTTTTGCTGGATCAAACCGCATCTCCAGTCATGAGGTGCCAACTACGTCGTCCTTCGGCCGCTTCTGCCGCTGGTGCGGGCGACCGCGCCGGGAGCGGTGATCACCACGGAGGAACTGGGTCGGCGCATTCGGTAGGAGCCCATCCATAAAAAGCTTAGTCAAACCAGCAGCTTGCCGTAGTAATGCATTACTACGAACGCGCCGCTCAGCGGTGGGGAGCGATTGATCCGCGCGCGCGGCAGGGAGCGCCTAAGCGGGTGCTGGAGGGTCGCGACCTGCGCTCGGCTCCACGGCAGTCCCGAGCTACCGCTGATCTGATCGCGACTCGAAGCGCATTCGTAACAGATGCGCTGGTGAGCACCTGAAGAGCTGAGCGTTCACTGCATGGCGACAGGCGGCGAAGTTGAGTCCCAGCCACCGCCGAGCGCTTTGATCAGATGGACGCTCGCTGCCATTTGGAGATTGACGGCCTGCGCGAGCGCCAGCTGGTTGGCGAGAAGCGTCCGCTCGGCGTCGATCACGATAAGGTAATCAACCAGGCCGAACTTGTATTGCGACTGAGCCAAGCGAAGGTAGTTCTGGGACGCGCTGACCGCGTTGCGCAGGGTGGCGACCTCATCGGACAGCGCGTGCAGGTCGGTCAGGGCGTCCTCGACGTCGCCATAAGCGATCAGAATCGTATTCACGTACGCCGCCAGGGCCTGCTGGTAGCGCGCCTTGGTCGCATCGAGATTGGCGCTGAGTCGGCCCCCATAAAAAATCGGAAACGAGATGCTGGGGGCGATCGCTAAGACGCGGCTCTGCCAGTCAAAGAGGCTCGAGACGTTGGCGCTCTCGAAGCCGGCGGAGCCGGTCAGCGTAAAGGTCGGATAGAAGTTCGCGATCGCCACGCCGATCTGGGCGTTGGTGGCGACGAGAGTCTGCTCGGCCTCGGCGACGTCCGGCCGCCGCGCCAGGAACTGGGCGGGCAACCCCGGTGGCACAGCGGGGGGCGAAGCCTGGTGCAGTGGGTTGGCGGCGACGGCAAACGACGGAGCTTGGCGGCCGCAGAGAATCGCGAGCGCATGTTCCTGATCGGCCCGGGCTCGCTCCATATCCCGTTGCTGGGCGAGTGTGGCCTGGAGCTGGGCCTGCGCTTGATTCACGACGATCTCGCTCACGAGCCCGCTTTTGAACTGGACCGAGAGCAGGCGAACCTGCTCCCGATATGACGTGATGTTTTCGGCCAGGATTTGGATCTGGGCATCGAGCGAGCGAAGCGTGTAGTAGAAACGGGCCACGTCGGTCTCGACCGTGAGCCGAACCACCTCCGCGTCGATCGCGCTGGCAGCGGCGGTGGCCTTCGCCGATTCGAATGACCGGCGAACCCGGCCCCAAATGTCGAGCTCGTAGGTCAGATCCAGCGGGATCAGCCAATCGGGGACACCAACGCCTCGTGCTACCTTCTGGCCCGTGATCGTGCTCTCACGATTCGCGGACGTGTGCAGCTGGGTGAAGGTGGGATTGGCAGAGATGGTAGGGTAGAGATAACTGCCGGCCACGCGGGCGAGCGCGCGGGCCTCGTCGACGCGGGCGACCGCCTGTCGCAGACTCTGGTTTGATGCATTGGCGGCGACGATAAGCTGATCGAGCTCGGGGTCGCCATAGAGCCGCCACCACTCTCTCGCGATCGGTGGAGCCGGCTCTTTGTCTGCTTGCGACTTGAACTGATCGGGCTGCTCGACTTTCGGCCGCACGTAGTTGGGCCCGACCAAGCAACCGCCGGCCATTACACTGACAGCCGAGAGCACGGCCAGGACGACGGGTCGCCGGCCGCGGGCTCGCACGCACGCTTCAGCCTCCGGACGCATTTTTAGACTCGATCGGTTTCACGACGCGACCTTCCTGGAGCGACACGGTGGGCTGTTTCACGATGGTTTCGTTGCCTTGCAGTCCGCCCTGGATCCCGATCGACGTCCCGAAGTCCCGGCCCAGCACCACCGGCTGAAAATGCAGCTTGTTTCCCGCCCCGACGATCGCCACCCGGGTGCCCTGCGCGTCGAAGATGACGGCCGTGGCGGGCACGCGCCAACGCGTACCCGACGGTGCGATCTGGAACGCCGCATAGACGAACGCCCCGGGCATCAGCCGGTGCGACTCGTTGGGTATGTCGACCTCTGTCAGGAGCGTCCGCGTGCCGGGATCGAGGGCGCCGGCGGTGCGGGTCACCGTCCCCGTCACCGGTTGCGTGAGCTGCCCTCGGACCGTCACCTGGACTGGCAGACCGACCTTCACGTTCGGCGCGTAGACTTGGGGGATGTTCACGAAGACACGGAGCGTGTCGATCTGGGCGACCTCGAACAGCCCGCTCGCTGCGCCGGTGACGCTGGTCGGCGCCACGGCGGTGTTGTTGGTGGGGCTGCCCGCCGTGATCAGCGCGCCCACGTCGACATTGCGCTGGATCACCGTGCCGTTGAACGGGGCGAGGACGCGCTCGAACGACATCAGGTCCTGGACCCGCTGGACGTTCGCCTTGTTCGACTCGACGGTCGCCTCCGCTGCGGCGACTGCGGCCTGAGCCGTGCGGTAAGCCGCCACGCTCTGGTCGACCGCCTGCTTCGCGACCGCGCCTTCCGTATCGGCCGCCTGGTAACGCGCCATCGTCGTCCGCGCGAGATTAAGGTTGGCCCTCTGGAGATCCCGATTCTTCTCGGACGTCACGAGGTCGAATTTCGCCTGTCGGAGCTGCTGATCGATCTCGGGTGAGTCGATCTCTGCCAGGAGCTGGCCCATCGTCACCCGGTCGCCGATGTCCACGTAGCGCTTGCGGAGGTAGCCGTTGGTACGGGCATAGATGATCGAGTCCTGAATCGCCTGCGTGGTGGCGGCCAAGGACAGGCCCGCTTCGGACGCCGGCTCCGGCCGGATGACCTGCACCTCCGGCGCGGTGCTCTGCACCTTCTGGGTGGCGAGGGCAAGCGTGTGCTGATTACGCAGCCGGGGTACTCCGCCCAATGCGAGCAGGATCAGGAAGAACGCCAGCGCGCCGAGGCCGATCAGCATGATCGCTCGCGTTCGGGCTCGTCGCGGGGGACGATCGTCGCGCCCGGGCACGCGCTCAACCCGTCCCGGCTCTGGACCACGAATGTCGACACCGGTGCTCACGGTCATTTGCCCTCCTCCTGGGCGAAATTCTTTGGCGGCTTCCGGCGCAGCACGCTGTACATCACCGGGACGAAGAAAAGCGTGAAGAACGTGGCGATCAGCAGTCCGCCGATCACCGCCCGGCCCAGCGGAGCGTTCTGTTCGCCACCTTCACCCAGGCCAAGACTCATCGGCAGCATGCCGAGGAGCATCGCGAGCGCGGTCATCAGGACCGGGCGCAGTCGGGTGCGGCCCGCAATCAGCGCGGCGGCAGGCGCCTCGTGACCGCCGAATTCCGGGCGACGCTGCTCGTTGGCGAAGGTGATCATCAGGATGCTGTTCGACGTCGCCACTCCGATCGCCATGATGCAGCCCATCAGCGCGGGCACGCTGATCGTCGTCCGGGTGACGAACAGCGCCCAGAGAATTCCCGCCAACGCGCCGGGCAGCGCCATCAGGATGATGACCGGGTCCTTCCACGACTGGAAATTGACGACCATCAGGAAATACACGAGCAGCACGGCAAAGCAGATGCCCAGCGCCAGCTGGAGGAACGACTGGTTCATGCTCTGGACCTGCCCGCGGATGACGATCGAGCTGGCTTTGGAGATCTTCCCCTCGTATTTCTTGACGATCCCCGCGGCGCGACTCGATACCGAGCCCAAGTCGGTGCCCTGGACGCTCGCATAAATGTCGAACACCGGCTGCACGTTGTAGTGGTTGAGCGAGAGCGGTGTGGTCGTCCGATGAAAGTCGGCGAGGTTGCTCAGCAGCTGGGGCGACTGGCCGGCGATCGCCACCGGAGTGCGTTGCAGCTCGTCGAGCGACGACACCTTGTACTGCTGGGTCTGAGTGACGACCTGGTAGGTCACGCCGTTTTTGTAGTTCAGCCAGAAATTCGTCGTCGTCGCGCCGCTGCCGGTCAGCGAGATCAGCAGGCTGTCGGCGACGTCTCGCTGGGTCAGTCCGACCTGCTGGGCGAGCGCGCGGTCGGCGTCGACCATGATCCGAGGCGCGTCGAGGATCTGCTGCACATGAACGTCCACCGCGCCGGGAACGCCCCGAAGCTCCGTGGCGAGCTGCTGCGCGATGCGGAAATTGGCGTCCGATTCCGCCAGCGGGCCAGTGACCTGGATGTCGATCGGCGCGGGCAAACCGAAGTTGAGGATCTGACTGACGATGTCGGCCGGCTGGGTGAAGAACTCCAGTTCCGGGAACCGACGCGGCAGTTCCTCGCGGAGAGTCTTCAAGTATCCGGCGGTCGGGTGATGCGGCGTGTTGAGCGCCACCAGGATCTCGCCGTCGGCCGTTCCGACCGTGACGCTGTCGCTGAGCGCCAGATTGATCGAGTTCGGCACGCCGATATTGTCGATGATCCCGTTCACTTCGGCGGCGGGGATGACCTGGCGGATATAGTCCTCGACCTGCTGGAAGTAGATTTCGGTCTCCTCGATCCTCGTCCCCGGCGGGGCTCTCACGTGCAGGCGCAACTGGCCCGCGTCGACGGTCGGGAAGAAGTCCCTGCCGATGAAGGGGTACAGCGCCAGGGAGCCGAACGCGAAGGTGAGGAACACCGCGATCAGTACGCGGCGGTGCGCCAGCGCCCAGTCGAGCGCGCCCTCGTAGGCCCTCGCGAACCGAAGGAAGCCTGCCTCGAACGCGTCGGAGATTCGCCGGAAGATCGACCGCTGGATCGGAGCGACGTGACCGGCGTCACCGCCATGCCGCGCCCGTGCCTCGGGCGCCAGCAGGTAGAGCACCATGGTCGGAACCAGCGTCCGGGAAAGGAGGTAGCTGGCGAGCATCGCGAAGACGACCGCGATCGCGAGCGGCGCGAACAGCGCTCCGCCTACTCCGCCGAGGAACAGGATCGGAATGAAGACGATGCAGATCGACAGTGTCGAGACGAATGCGGGCGTCGCGACCTCGGCCGCGCCGTCGAGGATCGCTTGCCTCAGTGGCTTTCCGAGGTCCATCTGGCGGTGATTGTTTTCGATCTCGACCGTGGCGTCGTCCACCAGGATGCCTACGGCCAGCGCCAGCCCCCCCAGCGTCATGACGTTGAGGGTCTGGTGCAGGATCTTGAGCGCGATGATCGAGGTCAGGATCGACAGTGGGATCGACGTGGCGACGATCAGAGTGCTCCGCCAGGACCGCAAGAACAGCAGGATCATGAGCGCCGTGAGGCAGCCAGCGATCGTCCCTTCGTGAAGGACCCCGGTGATTGCCGCCTGCACGAAGATGCTCTGGTCGAACAAGAAGTCGACCTTGAGGCTCGACGGCAGGCCCGCTAGAATCTTCGGCATCAACTGGCGCGCCTGCGCCACGACCGTCAGGGTCGAGGCGGCCCCGTTGCTCAGGATCGGTAGCAGGGCGGAGTGCCGCCCGTCGCGCCGGACCAGGTTCGTCTGGGGGTTGAACCCGTCGTGGACGAACCCAATATCCCCGATGTACAACAGGGCGCCGTTCACGTAGCGGATAGGGATCTTGTTCAAGTCATTCAGGATCTCCGGGCTGCTGTTGGTCGCGATGTCGTACTCGATGGTCCCGATCTTCGCCGTCCCGGCTGGGAGGATGACGTTCTGGGTCAGGATCGCATTGCTCACGTCCTGCGGTGACAGCCCCCGCGAATAGAGCGCGTCGGGATCGATGTCGACGTTCACGGTCCGCACCTTGCCCCCGTAGGGCAGCGGGACGGAGGCGCCCTGAATGGTGACGAGCTGCGTGCGGATGAAGCTGTTGCCCAGGTCGTTCAGCTCCTGCTCAGGCAGCTGGTCGCTGCTTAAGCTCGCCAGCACCACGGGAACGCTGGCGGCGTTGTATTGGATGATCAGCGGCGGGAAGATGCCCGGCGGCAGTACCCGCACGATCTGCTGCGCCTGGGCATTCACCTGGGCGATCGCCGCCTCGATCGGCACGTTCGGGTGGAAGTAGAGCCGGGTGACGGCGACGCCGCGGAGCGACACGGATTCGATGTGCTCGATCCCGTTCACCGTCGTGGTGAACGCCCGCTCGGTCGTGGTGACGATGCGGTCCTGCATCTCGGTCGGGGACAGGTTGTTGTAGTTCCAGATCACGGTGACGACCGGAATGTTGATCGCCGGAAAGATGTCGACCGACGTGGTCACGATCGACATGATGCCCAGGACCGCGATCAACAGGGCGAGGACAACGAACGTGTACGGCCGCCGCAGGGCGAGTCGGACAATCCACATACTCTCTAGGCTCTGTCAGTGTTCAAAAGGTTCGATACAATCGTCAGCGGAAACTGCTTTGCAGGCATCGAGCGGGACGGGGAACTTGCCGCGGGTACTTCATGATCATCCCTTCCCGCGGCCCCGGATCCCACCGGACCTCCTCACAATCTGACTCGAACAAAGCAGTTGCGTTACACGGAGCGCCGTCCGCTTGCCAATGGTCAAATGAGACAGATCAACAAGCGTAGCGAGTGGCGGGATTAACGTACTGTTCAACCATTGCGAACAGCGTTGATACATCGAACGGCTTCCTCAGATAGCCGGCGACGCCGAGGGACTCGATCTCTCTGTCCCGGTAGAAACCACCCGAGACGATGATCACAGGGATGGCGGCGAGAGACGGCTCGCGGTGGAGCTCGTCCAGGAACTGCCACCCATTCATCCCAGGCATCATCATGTCGAGTAAGATCAGAGAGGGGGTCGTGCCATCTCGAAGCAGGTCCAGGGCTGCTTTGCCGTCGGTTGCCGTGCGCACCACATATCCGGCGGACTTGAGAAGCATGCTCGTCGACTCCAAGATGTCGAGATCGTCATCGATAACGAGAATGCACACGCTCATGTCTTCTCCGGCTGGCCACAGGGCAACTCGACCACGAAGGTGGCGCCAGCGCCCACCGTGCTCTCCACGCGGACGGTGCCGCCCATCGCCTCGACGATGGCTCGAACAATGTAGAGTCCCAGGCCGAGCCCGCCGTATTCACGCGATGAAACCGCGCGCTCGAATCGCTCGAAAATTTTCGACAGGTGTTCGGGCGGAATACCAATCCCGTGGTCTTCGACCACCAGCCGTGCCGTGTCAGCCG
>WNFE01019943.1_pt1 | contig 10575 bp, 13 predicted proteins | sample 5400451 | NCBI WGS metagenome assembly WNFE01 (sample SAMN13153344, study PRJNA577476) | soil metagenome | isolation source: 200 cm saprolite under Douglas fir tree site 2 hole 2 | place: USA:California | collected 2015-04-18
CCACCGGCCGGGTAGAAGGAGTCCCGCCAATCTCGATACTGCCAACCCGACGTCCCCACTAGAATCGGCGTTGCCGTGAGGGACGGTCGATGCGGATCCACACCTTCTTGCCGTCGGCGTCAGCGTCGGCGACGCCCCACGCATCGGCCAGGGCGTCGACCAAGAGCAGCCCGCGCCCGCCCGTGTCGGTGGCCGAGGGATGTCTGAGCCGGGGCCAGCGGCTGGCACCGTCCAGCACCTCCACCCAGATGACGTCGTCTTCCAACCGGACCCGGATCTCGATCTCGGTACGGGCGTGCACGATCGCGTTGATGACGACTTCGTTGGTCATGAGGATCAACCGGTCGACCAGCCGCTGGTCGTGGTAGCCACCCTCGGTGAGGGCGGCCGCCACCAGCTCCCGGGCCTGCCGGGCGCTCGACAGAGCCGCTGGTAGCCTCGTCGTGACGGTTGTCACAACAGGCAGCGAGCTTTGGTCACCGCCAGGGATGTTCCCCGGTGGCCACTTCCGCCAAACCAGCCCGAGACACCGGCTGCCCGAGACACCGGCTGCCCGAGACACCGGCTGCCTGAAACACTGGCTGGTCGTGAGTGCTCCCCACGGCCCCGATCTGCTCCTCATCCGCCACGGGGAGACCGAGTGGAGCCGTACCGGGCGGCACACCAGCCGGACTGACCTGCCGCTCACGGCGGCGGGCGAGGCGCAGGCCATGGCCCTTCGCCGCTGGCTGGCCAACCGGAGCTTTTCCCTCGTCCTGAGCAGCCCCCGCCAGCGGGCCGTACGGACGGCGGAACTGGCTGGACTCACCGCGGTACGCCTGGATCCGGACCTGGCGGAGTGGGATTACGGGCGGCTCGAAGGCCGAACGACGCCGGAAATCCGGGAGGAATTCCCTGACTGGACGATCTGGAACGGTCCCGTGCCTGAAGGCGAGACACTTGAGCAGGTCGGCCTGCGAGCCGACCGGGTCACCCAGGTAGTGCGAACGTGCCCCCCGGGATCGAAAGCGGTGGCGGTGGCCCACGGTCACATGCTGCGGGTGTTCGCCGCCCGCTGGGTTGGTGCTCCCCCCCGCGGCGGTCAATGGCTGCGGCTCGACACAGCAACGGTGAGCGAACTCGGATGGGAGCGAGACACTCCGGTGATCACGTACTGGAACCTGCCGGTGAGCTGAGCGGGCGGGCATGCCGCCGATAGCGGGACCCCATACGGCAGTATCGGAACGCCAATGGCTACGCCGCTGATGACCTGCTACCGACACCCCGATCGGTCTACCGGCGCGAGCTGCACCCGGTGCGGCCGGCCGATCTGCCCGGACTGCATGACCCAGGCCCCAGTTGGCCATCACTGCCCCACGTGCGTGCGAGAAGGTCAGCCGAACGCGCGCCAGGTCCGCCGGCCCTGGACCGGAGGCGGGGGCCGAGTCACGCCCGTAGTGACGATGCTGATCGCCGCGAACGTCGCCGCCTTCGTCCTGACCGGCGGTGGGACCGCAGTAGAGCGATTTTCCCAACAGGGCAACCGCGTCGCCTCGGGCCAGTCCTACCGCCTCATTACCGCGGCCTTCCTCCACGCCAACTTGTTCCACATCGTGTTCAACATGGCCGCGCTGCTTATTCTCGGACCTGCGGTCGAGACCGCCATCGGTCGGGTTCGATTCGGTGTGCTGTACGTGCTCGCGGCCCTGGGGGGCTCGGTCTGCTCGTACCTGTTCAGCTCGCCGGTGGTGCAAGCGGTCGGTGCGTCAGGCGCCATTTTCGGTGTGTTCGGTGCTTACTTCGCGATAGCACGAGCGCGCCGGGCCGAGACGAGCGGCATTGTCGTCCTCATCGCGATCAATTTGGTGTTCTCCTTCGCCAACCCGATCATTGACTGGCGGGCCCATGTCGGGGGACTGGTCACAGGCCTGGTGGTCGGAGGCGCCTTCTCGCTGGCCGAGCGTCGACCCATCGCGACGCGTCTCGCGATCGAAGCGGTGACCTGCGCCGTCCTTGCCGCGCTCCTGGTCGGCCTGGTCCATTACCGAACTGATCAGCTCCGGGTCCTTGCCGTGTGAGCCGATAGCCTCGCGGGGACGGGCCGCTAGCTCATCGGGTAGAGCAGGAGTCTTTTAAACTTCTGGTGCGGGGTTCGAGCCCCCGGCGGCCCACCCATCCGCGAATAGTTCGAACTCTTCGATGCGGGACCGGAGCACGTCGAGGCTGGCAGTCCAGAAGTCCTCTGACGCCAGGTCGATACCGAAACGCCCCGCCAGCTCGGCCGCCGGCGCCAGCCCGGTCGACGAGAGCAGATCGTCATAGCCGGCCCGGAACCGATCTGGATCCTGCTCGTAACGGGCGTATAGCCCGAGACCGAACAGCAACCCGAAGCAGTAGGGCCAGTTGTAGAAGGTGCTGGAGTAGTAGTGCGGTTTCACGGCCCACATGTAGGGGTGCAGGGCGTTCTGATCGAGCCCATCGCCGTATGTCGCCAGCTGGGCGTCGGTCATGATCCGGACCAGCTCCAGAGGAGAGAGCGTCCCTTTTTCCCTCCTGGAAAACACATCCTGCTCGAACAGGAACCGCGAGTGGATGTCGACCACGACCTGGCAGGCGCCCTGCAGATCGACGTTGAGCAGCGTCAGGCGTTCCGCCGGCGACGCATTGGACAGCCGGGCCTGAACCATGATCGTTTCGCAGAAAATGCTGGCGGTCTCGGCCAGTGCCATCGGCGTGCGCCGCTGCAAGGGGGATCGTTCGGCCAGCTGAGTGTTGTGGTACGCATGCCCCAGCTCGTGGGCAAGGCTCTGGGCGCTCTCGGACGAGCCATCGAAGTTCAGGAACACCAGGGATTCGTCGCGCCGTACCGACACGCAATAGGCGCCGCCCTGCTTGCCCTCGCGGGCTTCTGCGTCGACCCACCGTTCGGCCTGAGCCCGGCGAGCCAGGCCGACCAACTCGGGCGAGTATGACTCGAAGGCGGCTTCAACTGCGCCGGCCGCCTCGGTCCAGCTCACGCCGACTTCCCCGGGCACCGGTGCAAACAGGTCCCACCACGGCAGTGCTGCTCGGCCTCCAAGCAAGCGGGCCTTGGCTCTGAGATACCGGCGAAAGTCGGGAAACGACCTCACTGCCGCCGCCTGCATGGCGCTTAGAGCGAACCGCTCGACGCCATTCAGGTGAAGCGATGCGCCAAGCGCGTCCGGCCACCGCCGCCGTTCATTGACGGTGTTCATCTCGCCCTTGATAGCGTTGAGAGCAGCAGCCAGAGGCACTTCCACGCTTCGCCAGGCGCCGACCTCCGCGTCGAACGCGGCCTTCCGAACCGCCGGGTCCGGGTTGGTGGCCATCCCTCGCAGTGTTGTGACCGGCACCGCCTGGCCGTCGAACGATCCCATCAGCAGCGCAGTCACGTCGTCGTGCAACCGCTTCCAGGCGCTGCTGCCGGTGAGGCGAAGGTCGGCGTACAGGCTCTCCTCACCCTCGGACATCTGGTGCGCAGCCGAGACGGCCGCTTGACGGAGCGCGTGGGCATGCGTTGCTGCGGCCGGGCTGCTTTCGATCAGGGCATCGGGCCCGAGGCGACCGACCCACGCGTCGAACCGGGTGGTCAACTTTTGCAGGCGGGCAAGTTCGGCCTGCAGGCGCGAGTACCGCGTCGCTGCCATCTCGTTCCGAGCGTCGGTGGTGACGATCGCCAGCAGGTACGCGCTGAGTGTCCGGGACTCGTCCAGGCGCGCATTCGTTGCGGTAACAACTTCCTCAAAGGCGGCCACGTCGGCCTCAGTCGGGGGTCCGGCCGGCCCATCCCCCCGCACGCCGACGCGGTCGTAGAGGTCGGTGAGCCGGTCCAGATCGGCGGTAAAGGCACCCTCTGCCGCCGCCAGCTCCGGCGACTCTATGGACGGAAACACCCTGCTCACGTCCCACCGCGGAGCGACGACTGAAAGAGCCATGCCTCGGGAGGCTAGACCGAGGAGGAACAAACGCGCTCAGTGGCGAACCTCAAGACAGGCGCATTGTCATAACCACGGGGACCGGTTCGGTCACCCGCGGTGGAAAACCGGGAGGACGCACCACATGGGCTCAAAACGACCCGTGCTGCTTGGCCTGACCGCGGCCGCAGCACTCCTATTGCCCGCAGCCATACCAGCCATCGGGTCCGCCATCAGTTCGGCGGCCACCACTCCAGGGATCACCGGTGTACCGGGCACGCGGCCTTTGCTCACGCAGGGCGGCAAAGATCTGGGTGCATCGAGTGCTCGGACGCTCAATTTCACGCTCACGGTGCCCTTACAGGACCAGGCCGGCCTCGACGCCCTGATCAGCCGCCAATCGACCCCCGGCAACCCGGATTACCACCGTTTTCTCACCCCGGGTGAGTTCGCGGCCCGCTTCTCGCCATCGGTGTCGACCGTGGATGCCGTCAGCGGATGGGCTGGGACCCAGGGATTGACGGTGACATCGGTCTCGCCCAACCGGATGCTGGTACAGGTGAGCGGGGTCACCTCGGCAGTGGCGGCGGCGTTCGGCGTCACCTTCCATGACTTTGAGACGGCGTAGGGAGTCAGGTATCACTCGCCGACCCAGGCCGGGCGGTTACCCGCGGCGCTGGTCGACAAGGTTTCAAGTGTGGTCGGACTGTCGAGTCTGGGTCGCCTGGCCGCGTCGCCGACCCGGCACCAATCGGTGCTCGGCACCCTGCAGTCAGTTACTGGAGGAACGGTCCTCGGCGGCGTCCTTCCGCACGCCACCCCGGCACTCGGTCAGAGCTTGACGCCCCAAGCCCTCGAATCGTTCTACAACGCCTCGCCGTCGAGCGACACCAGCGGCGGGCAGACGATCGCGATCATGGCGGAAGGCGACGTGTCGCAAGTGCCGCAAGACCTCGCGACATTCGAGTCCATCAACGGTCTTCCCCGCGTGCCGGTGACGGTCATCCGCACCGGTGGTGCATCCAGCGACACCTCGGGCCTCAGTGAGTGGGATCTCGATACCCAATCATCGACCGGAATCGCTCCGAATGTCTCCAGCTTGCTGCTCTACGACGCTCCGTCGCTCAACGAGTCAGACATTCTCACCGAGATAAACCGGTGGGTCACGGACAACAAAACCAAGCAGGCCAGCGCCTCGCTCGGAGAGTGCGAGTCCCTCGCGCAGGCGTCGGGGTTGGAGCCCGGCGGCGATCAGGTCCTGAAGCAGGCGGTCGCCCAGGGCAAGACCCTGTTTGCATCGTCGGGTGATACCGGTTCGTTCTGCGCCGGCCTTATCGGTGTGAACGGTGTGCCGCTCGGCGAGCCCGGCCAGGGCTACCCGGCGACCTCGCCCTACGCCATCGGCGTCGGCGGCACCACCATCACCGGGCTGCCCACGCCGCTGGCGGAGGTCTCGTGGATCGCAGGGGGCGGGGGTATCTCCCTGACCGAACCGGCTGCCGCGTTCCAGAAGCGCATTCGACGCTGATCCGCTCAGCGGGTACACCATCGTGACGAACGGCCAGACCACACCGGGGGTTGGCGGCACAAGCCTGTCATCGCCGTGTTGGCTCGGTGTCTGGGCGCGAGCCCAGGGAGCCCACAGCGGCGGCCTCGGGTTTGCGGGTCCGGTGATCTACAACACAGAGCCCGCCGCCGCGTTCAATGACATCATCGTCGGCGACAACGTCGTCTACCCGGCCACGCCCGGTTGGGACTACACGACGGGCCGGGGCACACCCAACATCGCAGCGTTCGTCGCAGGGGCGTAACCACAGACATTGCGCAACGGCCGGCTCACTCTTCGACAGCTGCGGGACTAAACAAGTCCTCGGTGATCGACAGTGGGCTGGCCGGCGACGATGTGGCAGCCCTGACGGAGGGTGTTGCCTTCATCGGGCAGCTTCTCGGAGCCGACCGGGCCACGCTCTACGCACCGAATGCGAGCGGCGCATCCCTCCCGATCGCCTCCTACCTGGCCCCGACCACCGCCTCGCCGAGCACGGAGTCGCCAGAAAACACAGCAACCGGAAGTCGTTTCGACGTGCCGGTCGCATTCGAGGGCCGAGCCATCGGGATGCTGGAGCTGCTGGCCGATCGCGTTGATGCCTTCTCGGAGACGGACCGCGAGAGGGTCGTTGCGTTTGTCCCGATTCTCGGCGCCACGCTCGGAGGAGCCCGCCGCCACAAGGCCAAGGACGCCTTCTTTGCGCTGACGATGCACGAGTTGCGAACACCACTCAGCGCCGCCGGCGGATTCGCTCACACCATTCTCGATCATTTTGCCGAATTGGACAGAGAGGTAACGCAAGACCTGTTGGTCCGCATTGTCCACAACCACCGCCGGCTCACGCGGCTTCTCGATGATCTCGTCGACCTGTTGCGACTGGAGGGTCGACTATTGCCGGTCCACATCTCGCCGGTGGAGGTTGGTCCATTTCTTACCGAGTTCATACGGAACGCTGATCTTGACGGGCGTGAGATTACGGTCGAGGTGACTCCGAACCTGCCGACAATCGCCGTGGACCCCAGCCGACTGGAGCAGGTCATCTCGAATCTGCTCGCGAACGCCGCGAAGTTCTCGCGGCCAGACACGCGGATCGTGGTTCGGGCGCTGGCTCGCGATGACGGGGTGGACCTTCAGATCGTCGATCAGGGCGAAGGCATCCCGGCCGAACGCCACGAGCAAATCTTCGAGTCGTACTACCAGGGCCCGACCATCTCGGGCCGCCGACCGAAAGGTCTTGGAATCGGGCTCTTTCTAGTCCGTCGGCTCTGCGAGCTGATGGGGGCATCGGTGGACGTCGACAGCGCGCCGGGACGGGGCAGCACCTTCACCGTCCACCTCAGACCGCATGTGTAGCGGCCCGTAAGTACCATCGCTGCCGTGGAGTCTGATCACGTTCGCCGACGCCTCGATGAGGAGCGGGCCCGGCTCGGCGAGATCCGGGCCGGGTATGAACAGGAGCACCTCATGACCGAGTCGGAGACCGATAGTGTCGCCGAGCTCTCGGCCCACGCCCAGCATCAGGCCGACCTGGGCACGGAGACCTTCAACCGCGAGCGAGACCTGACGATCCTCGAGCACATCGATGCCGAACTTTCCGACGTCGAGCACGCTCTTCGCCGCCTCGACGACGGCACGTACGGCATCTGCGAGGCGTGCGGTCAGCCGATTGCGGACGACCGGCTGGAGGCGATGCCGGCGGCCAGATTCTGTATGTCCGATCAGGTGCTTGCCGAACGGGAAGCTCGGGCCTCGTCGCCTGAGTAGGGGTCGGTAGAAGCGGTCGATAGAAGCCGACGGCCAGCCGGTGTCAGGAAGCCGGCTCGAGGCCTCTCGCAATGAGAAAGCCGCGGGCCCGCTCGGCTTTCGGGTACCGGTTCACCAGCGCCCAGAATGCCGCATCGTGGCGCGGGATGTGGAGGTGGGCCAGCTCGTGAACGATCACGTAATCGAGGACCCAGGGCGGCTCGGCCGCCAGGCGCGACGAGATCCTGATGGCCCCGTCGGCCGGGGTGCAGGACCCCCAACGCCACTCCTGGTTATTGACCCAGGCGATACTGGCGGGGCGCCGGAGCCGGTATCGGGCCGCCAGCTGCTCGGCCCTCCGGACCAGATCGACGCCCGCCGTGGCCGCGCGACGCTCCATCCGGCGGATCATCTCCTTGACCCAGTGCTCTTCGTCAGCCTTGGTCATGGTGGCGGGGATCGAGACTCTCAGCACGCCATTGACCTGGCGGGCCTGAACGGTTTTGCGGCGACGGGGGCTGCGGACGACCTCAACTTTCACGGTCGGGAAGGTAGCGGGAATTCGCTAGCCAAAGGTGGAGGAATCGGCGTTTGTCCGAGGGAATTCTGTTCCTTCTCCTTCGGCCGCCTCGGGCGGTCGCCCGTGGCCTGCCGCTTCGGTATCCGCGTCCGGCTCGAAGACGAACAGAGGTTCGCCTGGTCGTAGTCCTTGGCGTTCCCGGCCGCCGGCGAACTGCGCCTCGAACCAGCGCCCACCGAGGTGGGCCAGACGGCGCTGGTCCGCTCCCAGGGACCGCTCGAGGGCGCTGATCACTCCGCCGTGGGTTATCACGAGGACGATGTCGTGACGAAGGGCGGCTGCGACTCGGGTCACCGCTGCGGCGATCCGGGCGACGAAACTGTCCCGCAACTCACCACCCGGCGTGGCGACCAGCCGGCCCTGCCGCCAGGCCGCCAGCTCGCCCGGCCATCGTCGCTCGATCTCGGCACGGGTTAACCCGCTCCATTGCCCGACGTCGTACTCGCGCAGGCCAGCATCGATGTGGACCGGGCCCGGTATGCCGAGACCTATCGCGGCCAGCTCCGCTGTCTCTTGGGCTCGCCGCAGATCGGACGCCGCCACCGCGGTGAAGCCAACCGGTTGCAGCAGCTGGCCGGCCGCCCGCGCCTGTCGCACACCCTCGCTCGACAACGGCGGATCGGCCCAACCCTGCCACTTGCCCCTGGCGTTCCACTCGGATTCGGCGTGGCGGAGCAGGAGCAGCGAGGTCATGGCGAGAGTCAATCAGACGCCGGTACGCGGCTGGACACCCGGGCCGCTGTGCGGTTACCCCTCTATCGGGCCTGCCAGCCTGCCGCTAGCCTGCTGGATCATGCTGGACTTGGGACCAGGGGCATCCGCGTCGAACTGATGGCCACCCTGCGTCTGTTTGCGGCCGCTCGGGAGGCTGCCGGGACGGGGCGTGAGGTCATTCACGCCGGTACCGTCGGTGCCGTCCTCGACCAGGCTCGGAGCCGTCACGGCGACCACTTCGCGGCTGTCCTCGCCGAGAGCAGAGTCTGGCTGAACGGCGAGCCGGCTGACCTGGCGGCGCCGGTCGAGGATGGCGACGAAGTCGCGGTCCTGCCGCCGGTCTCGGGCGGGTCCGGGGCATGAGCGCCGAGGAGCTCACGGTGACGGGCCAACGCTCTCAAGCGGTGTTGCGCAGTCGGGAGCAGCCTGCCCGTCAGCGATCTGGCCGCGAGTCGTCTCGTCAACCCCCTCGACATGCGAAACCTCGACCCCAACGGAGGGCAGGCGGCTTACTGGACCCCGAGAACGACCGCCGGCTGCCGCGTCCCGCCCGACAGCTGACGGCGACTCGGGTCGCCCATCGTGGTCCCCACGTCCGTCTCGGGGTGGCTTGGGCGATGGCCACATTCGCAGGGATCGTCGCCGGCAGCAGCTGGCTGGCGATCTGGTTGGCACCAATCGCCGCTCTCGCGGCGATCTCCGCCCTGCGCAGCTGGACTACAAAGGCTGACGCGGGGGCTGACGCGGCGACGACCCGAACCCGCGGGGGGTCTGTCGTACTGCTCGCCGGGGGTGGCGCAGCGGCGATCACACTTTCGGCGGTGGCTGGTCCAATTGCCACCGCCGTGATCGCGATCCTCGTGGCGACGGCCTTCGTGTTCGCCGTCAAACCCGCGCCCGAGACCGTTCCAAGCCGACCTGTCCTCGTGATGATCGTGCTCGGCCCCGCCGCTGCGGCGGGCAGCCTTGTCCTCACCCGCGACCAGGGCCTGCCCCAATGCCTTGTACTGGCCGGGATGGTGATGCTCTACGACTCCGCCGTTTACGTGATCGGCACGGGGGCGCGCAACCGGCTCGAAGGCCCGGTGGCGGGCTTGGCGAGCATCGGCGCCCTCAGTCTGCTGGTATCCGCCGTCTTGGCCCCGCCGTTTCGCGGGGCCAGTCCGTGGATCCTGGGCCTGACGGCAGCCGTTCTCGCACCGACGGGGCCGATCGTCGCTCGTGCCCTGCTCGGCGATCAGCGAGCGCGCGTCCCGGCTCTTCGTCGGCTCGACTCGCTGCTGCTGCTCGGCCCGGCGTGGTTCATCGGCGCGAGCCTGCTGGTGCACCGCTGAGGTGCCCCCGTAACCTCAGGCCTTTTTGGTTTCCCAGAAGATCTTGTCGATCTCGGCGATCTGGTTGAGCAAGTCTTCTGCCACCTTGACGTCGTTAGTGCCCTTCGACTGTCCGGCCGCCTTGGTCGCTTTCCAGAACAACTCGTGAAGTTCGGGATGGGCCTCCAGATGGGGCGGCTTGAAGTAGTCGGTCCAGAGCACCCACAGGTGGTGCTTCACCAGTTCGGCCCGCTGCTCTTTGATGAACACGGCGCGAGTCTTGAAGACGTCGTCGTCGGATCCGTTGAACTTCTCCATGCACGCTTTCACCGATTCGGCCTCGATACGGGCCTGGGCCGGGTCGTAAACACCGCACGGCAAATCGCAGTGCGCCCGCGCAATAGCGGGGGCCGAGACCCGGTCGAAAGCGGACAAGAGCCGTGGAACGATGCGCATGCCGAGCTCCTTGTAGCAGGTTGGATACGTGGGCGACCTTAGTGCCGGTATACGGTCTACCCGTTCGGGCGCCGTTCGCGCAGGTCTTCTTGTCTTCGGGTGCGCCTGTGTGGCCCCGCTCGCCTGGTGGCTGCGGCACTGGCGGCGGGTCGCCGTAACGGGCACGAGCATGCTCCCTGCGCTCCTGGCGGGTGATCGCCTGCTCGTGATTCCGGTCAGGCGGATCCGGCCGGGCGACGTCGTCGCCTTGCCCGACCCACGCCAGCCCGATCGGCTTCTGGTCAAGCGGGCCGCGGCCGTCGACAA
>WNFE01007184.1_pt1 | contig 10574 bp, 12 predicted proteins | sample 5400451 | NCBI WGS metagenome assembly WNFE01 (sample SAMN13153344, study PRJNA577476) | soil metagenome | isolation source: 200 cm saprolite under Douglas fir tree site 2 hole 2 | place: USA:California | collected 2015-04-18
CGGCCAGTTTCTAACTGACCACAGTGCAGGACCGTCGCCGCCAGGACATCCTCGGCGCCTTCGAAGATGTGCCTCGCCATAGCCGTTGGACACCTGGCACGTATTCGCTGGTGTGGGTGCGCTAAATTGACCTCAGCCGCTCGGCGATCTAAGGATCTCGGTGCTCGGCTCTCGGGTCAGACGGATGTCGACCTCTCGCTCGACGTGGGCCCACTCCTCCGTCGCCCGTAGCCGCCCAACCAGTTCTTCGAAGGCATCGGCGGCTGACGGCGCGTATTCGAACCAGGTGAGGAAGTCGAAAGGCTGGCCCAAATCGCGGCTGTGGTGGAGGCGGCGCGCGATGGCCGGCAGGTATTCGATACCGGTGGCGATGTGGTGCGAGCGCTCTTCCAAGATGGCACGGCGCTCGTCCTGGGCGAGCGCCCACCAATCCGCCGACTTCTTGATCGGGATCAGCGCCGCACGCGTTGCCGTCGGCCGGCCCAGCGGCCCCTGGATCGCCAGTAGGGCCTCGTGCTCGGGCCGGGTTACGTATCGCTCGTTGCTCGTCACGCCTCGTAGAACCCAGCGCGCACCGGAGGAGACCGGTACGACTGAGCCTTCGACTACAGCAACGCGGTCAACCCGTTCCAGACCCGGGCCCCGAACTTCTTTCATCCAGTCCACCCGCCAGCCCCCCGCGGAACCCCCCGCGAAACTGACCATCACTGGCGGGGGCTGCCCGACCCTTACGGCGGCGTGGGGTTCCATACCCTCATTCAATGATGCCGTCGCCCGCGCAGGTGCCGTTCTTGGTTCGCATGTTTTCATCCGCGCTCACCAGGACCCTCCCGCTGGGTTATGGTGGGCAGCAGAGAATGAGGATTGCTCTAACGCGCCGGCTGGACGTGGACTTAGGACGCTGCGCTTCAGCGCTCTGTTGCAGCTGACCTGACCGTACTCCCGGGCTGCGGCCACCAGAGTCGCTAGCGTCAGCCCGAGACAACCCATACCAAATCCTGAATCCTTTCCCTTGTCTCTTGGAGGTGCAAATCGATGAGCGTCACCGACGAGTTGGTCAACAACAACAAGAACTATGCCCGGTTGTTCAAGAAAGGCGATCTGCCGATGCCGCCCGCGAAGCACGTCGCCGTTCTCGCCTGCATGGACGCTCGCCTTGACGTCCACAAGATCCTCGGACTCGAAGAGGGCGAGGCCCACGTGATCCGCAACGCTGGCGGGGTTGCCACCGACGATGCCATCCGCTCACTGGTCATCTCGCAGCGGCTTCTCGGCACGAACGAGATCATCCTGATTCACCACACCGACTGCGGCATGCTCACTTTCAAGGACGACGAGGTTAAGCGAGCAATTGAGTCGGAGGTGGGGATCCGGCCTCCGTTCGCACTAGAGGCCTTTGCCAACCCGGAGGAGGACGTGAGGCAATCGGTCGCCCGCATCCAGGCGAGCCCTTTCATTCCCAACAAGACGAGCGTGCGCGGCTTCGTCTATGACGTTCGCACTGGGCGCCTGAACGAAGTGCCGGTGGTGGCTGGCGTTCGCTGACGTCGTGAGGTCTTCCTGGGCGCCCGGATGCCAACTGCACCGGGCGCCGACCCACGCCCGGCCGGGTAAGGTGGCGGGATGTCAACGGGCGGGCGCATCTGCCCGCGCCCACGCCCGACTCCCGTGGACCATCCACGGCGCTGCCCTGGAGCGGCTTACCTCGAATTGTTGCCGTCCGATCAAACAAGAGAAGTGGAGGTATCGCTATGTTCGGCACGATTGCCCGAATGCGAGTCAAGAAGGGCATGGAGCGACAGCTCGAAGAGTTGAGCAGGAAGTTCGAAAGCCGGCATGTCGCCGGCTGGATGTCCACGAACATCTATCGAGCCAAGGATGACCTCGGGGAATACTGGATATCGGTCGTCTTCCGCGACGAATTGAGCTACAAGAAGAATGCCGACGACCCGGTCCAGGGCCGGTGGTTCCGCGAGCTGATGAGCCTCCTCGAGTCAGAACCCGAGTGGCACGACGGCGAGGTGGTACACACGGCCCACACTCACTGAGTAACTGCCGCCCAGGGCCGCAAGCATCGGCATGGGCCGGAGTAGTGCCAACCAATGCCTCGCGAGTTCTGCTGGCGGCCGGGGTCAGCAAGGCTGCCAGTAATGGCTTGATATCGACAGCCGCCGCGCGACGCCCGAGACCGCCGGCGCCAAGGCGCGGGTCAACACCCACTCAGGAGGGGACTATGGCTAATTTGCTGCCAGTCAACGTCGGAATGGTCACGGATCTGGCTGATAAGTTGGGGCTGCTGGACGGGCTCAAACGGAAGCTCAAGCGCCAGCCAGACCCTGCCGCAGCTAAGCTCGCAACGGCGCTGGCGGAGATAAGCAAGATCTACGAGGTTCTTGACACCGCCATCCTTCAATACCTCGGCCTGTGGCTCGACGCTAAAAATCCCGAACTCTCAAGGGAACGAGCAACCCTGCTGGATCTTGAAGGCGGCCGCATTCAAGCTGAAATGCGAGCAGCCAAAGGGTCGTGTACCAAAATCAGCAACATCTACCAGGCATACCTCCACCCTTGGTTTGACCGTGTTCTCAATCGAGACGAGAGTGCTCAATTGGAGCTCGTGTTCATCCAGTTCAGGGATTGGGACACCGGAATGATCCAAACGATCGATGGCGTGTCTGCCTGGCTGGTTGCGGAAGCAGGCAACGCACGCCTTCTCGTAGATAACGGGCAACTAGAGCTTGCGAGTAGTCGTGTCCACGAAGCAGCTAACTCAATTCGACCGGTTCGGAAGCAGCTCGCTAAGAGCATGGGCACCCTGTACGGACTCCAAGGCGATTTCGTTGCACTATCTGGCGCGGTCTGAAGCGGCGCCAAGGGTGTCAGGCATGTGTGTAACTGGCCATCGGTGCTTTTGATAATGCCGCCCTATCCGTAGCAAAGATCGGCGAATAGATTCACATCAGGTTGATGGCGACCTGACTACGAGAGGAGCTCTCGGTGCACCGACATCGTCTCGTGCGACGGGTCCACGCCCAGCTCTTCGGACAGGAGCGTCCGGCACCGCTCGAACACTCGCAATGCCTCGGCGCGGTCACCCACCTGTGAGTGTAGTTGCATCAGCCGCTGGTAACCGCGCTCACGATATGGCTCGAGCGCGATCACCTCGTCGGCATGGGCCAGCGCGAGCGTAAGTTCGCCGTTCCAGGCTAGCGCATCGACCAGGCAGTCAAGCGCGCGCACCCGCTGGGCGTGCAGGATCCGCCGCCGGCCGTGGATCCACGGCTCGTCGTTGCCTTCGAGAAATGGCCTGCGGAGGATCGTCGCGGCCACGACCGCATCACCGTAAGCGGTGTTGAACGACTCCGCGGCCACGGCGCTCTCTGCGTTGTGCAGGCTGTGCCTGGCAACCTCGAGGTCCACCCACGAGCCCGGCAGCAGGCGCATCCAGTAGCCGCGATCGGTCGTCGTTAGAACAGCGCGGCCGTCCAGGCCGATGCGGCCGAATGCCGCACGCAGCTTGCTGATCAGCGCCGTGAGTCCGGATTCCCAGGCGGCAGCGAGAAGTTCGCCCCAGATCGCCTCCGCCAACTCCTCACGGCTCACTGCTCGCTCGCGCTCGCACGCCAAATAGGCGAACGCGAGGCGTCCCTGGCGGAGCGGCATATCGCCACCGTCCAGGAAATGACCGTCGAGCTCGATGCCGAGCTGCCCAGCTAAATAAACCCTCAGCACCCCCAAGGATTCCTCAAGGTCGCCTCGCGATGATCGGCCAAATCCAGCTGGAGGTGCTCGACCATGGCAGTGAAGATAGTGATCCGCGCGACTCTCAAGGGGAACGACGTGGGAGCGATTCGGAAGATCCACGACGAGGTGACGGCCGCGACGCGTCACATGGCGCAGGAGGCGGGTGATATCTCACATCACGTCTACCTCAACCCCCAGAACCCCCGCGATTTCCTGGGCATCGACGAGTGGAAGTCGCCCGAGGCAGCGGGCACGTTCGCCTCGAGCCCCCAGATCAAGGAGTTCTTCGGCCGCCTGTTCGAGGGGGTGCCGGAGGTGACCGTCTGGGCGGACTCTGGCTGGAACCAGTGGTGAGCTTTCGCGCGTATCCTGCTCGTTGCCGATGGTGAAGCGAGTGCGCTGCGACTGCGGCTGGGCCGTCGAGTCGGCGGACGAGGACGAGCTCGTGGCGGAGGTGCAGCGGCATGCGAAGGAGGTCCACCACCTCGGCGTGACCCGCGAGCAGGCGCTGTCCCTGGCGGTGCCGCTGGAGCAGCACTCCTAGTAACCGCAGCCGCGCGGCTGGGCCAACGTGAATCGCTGGGGGCAGTTCGCGCGCGGCCGTTACCTAAGGCCGGTCGACTTTTGGCATAGAGCCAGTCACGCGGGTCACTTCTTTGAAGAAGTGCCGCGTTCTGAGTAAGTTGCGCACCCTCAGAATGACCTCCTGCCGGTCCAATGGCTTGGTGAGGAAGTCGTCAGCGCCGAGGATCAGGGCGGCGTTTCGAGCCACATTGCTTGTGTCGCCAGTTAGGACGACGACCGGGAGGTAGCCCAGGCTCTCCCGCGCAGTGCGCAGGCGGCGCAGTACCTCGAGTCCATCGAGGTTGGGCATGTGCAGGTCGAGTAGCACGATGTCGGGCTCGAATTCTCTGAACGCGTACTCCACCTGCCGCGAGTCAGTCAGCCCGCGCAAGTCGTCGCCAACGTCAAGGAGGTAGGCCTTGAGGAGTTCAACGTTAGCGGGCTCATCGTCCACGACCAGAATGCGGTTGCTCATGACCCCGAATGATGGAGGATACGCAGGAAGGCAGGCTGGAAACTTCGCTAGTTCTGGTGAAGCGGATTCCGGGGCCCATCCAGACGGGTGCAGTACCGGCGAGCGCCCTACCGGCTACCGGATTTGGGTCTCGGCGCGGCTATCACCGGAGCGTAGCGCGTTCGACGTGCTGTTGATAACCCTGGCCTATCGGCACCATACGGACGACCTCCCGAATCGCCCTGAGCCTCGGGCGTCATCTATTCAGTCGCGATTGGTAAACCAGGGCGACGCTGCCCATGGGGACGACTCACTATCAGGCTTCAGTCTCGAAGTTGGCTGTCGAGGGTGCTGCGTGGCCGCCCGGTTAGACCGGAGTAACTTTCTCTTGACGGGAAGCCATGGGAAGGCAGACTCGGACCAGTGGCTAGTTATCTCTTGGTAGCCAATGAGACTGCCGAGAGTCAGGAAATGCTGCATGCCGTAGCAGAGATGAATGCAGACGATCCAGACGCCGAGTTCGTGATTGTCGTCCCAGCTACCCCGCTCAACTTGCTCCAGCAGTTCGAGGGCACAGCGAAATCTGCACGAGGGCTGGCCGCGCAGCGAGCCCAGAGCACTCGCAGACATCTAGAGGGCCAGGGGATCCGCGTCCGGTCGACACGAATCGGCAGCTGGGACCCATACGTTGCTATTGAAGAAGAGCTGATGAATGCCACGTATGAGGCGATTGTCCTATCGACGTTGCCGCCGGGGATCTCCCGCTGGCTCCGAATGGATCTACCGTCACGCGTCGCGCGTCGCCATCCCGAAATCAGGCTTGTCCATGTCGTTTCCCGATCGGCGACGAGCAGGTCGGCCTCGGAATCGCCGAACTAGTAGCTGCCGGAACTAGCCGCTGAAACACCTGACGTCGGTCCAGCGGCGTGGGAAACCAACCGACCCAGTGACCGCGATTCGTACAGCAACGCCGGCGATAAATCGTGGCAAACGGCGGCACTCAGCAGTACTCAGCGAATTCGCGACCCTATTTCTGAACGGGGAGCAGCGATCTGTTAACCGCAAGGTTCAGGGTTCGAATCCCTGGTCCGGAGCCAAATCTGAACTCGCTTTGGGCGTCGCAGACCGTCGAAACACCATCCACGGACAGACTTACCGCGATCGATTGCGGTAAGAGGGTCAACGCCAACCGGCCGGAGAAGCCGGGGGAGCCAAGCCTCCGGAAGTGCTGGGCCCGCGTTTTTGGCGGTTTGTGCGTCGGTTCCGCCACGAACTCAGGCCGTTCCCACGCTCCGAAGGGACCTCGATCCCCGCCACTTGACAACTTGTCAAGTCGGCATGAATATGGTGCCGATTTCATTCGACGGGTGGCTTATCGAGGCTCTTGAGCGGGGGGATAACGGCCATGAATCACAAAGCCGTACGTGCATTACTGGTTCTTGCGTTGGCGAGCCTACCGCTCCTGGCGAGCGTCAGCCCAGCACGGGCCGGCGCGCCTCCCAATCGTCTGGACTACAACGGCGGTCGAGTGCTCGGGAATCCGGCCATTCACAACCTGTTCTTCGACTTCAGCTGGGATTCTGACAACCCGGCGGCGATCAGCAGTGGGAACATCGACGGCTTCACCAGCAGCCTGGCAAGTAGTAACTATTTCGCCAAGGCCGGGCAGTATGGCGTTGGCTCGGCCTCCTTCACGGGGTCGGATGGACCCAGCATCCTGTGCCCGCCGCCGGTGATCGCCGGGGTTACGGACTTCTTCTCCATCGCCCTTTGGATGGAATGCGAGACGGCGCCGGGCCCTGACCCGATTATCCGCCCGGTGCTGACGGGGATTCCCAAGCCGGACGACAACACTGTGTACGCTGTCTACCTCCCCACGAACACCCAGATCAACGACATTGCGATCAGCAGCTGCGGGGATTTCGGCGCCTACCACTTCTTTGGCTCCAACCTGGTGTGGACCACCCAGATCGTCCCGTTCCCGCCCTTTGTGATCCCCGTTCTCGAGCCGCAAAGCTTCGCCTACACGGTGGTCCCCGCAGACTGTGCGATCGCCGGCGCGACCAACGCGCTCGACGGGATCAGCACGGCCGCGACGCACGAGCTCATCGAGGCATCGACCGATCCGATCATCCTGACCGGCTGGATCGACAATTCCAAGGCCGGCTTCAATGGAGATATCCTGAAGAGTGGCGAGGCTGCCGACATCTGCTCGAGCGCAGGGGACGTGCCGACTCCGTCCGTGCGATTGACCAACGGCCTGCTGGTAGCCCCCTACTGGTCGAACGCCGACAATGCGTGCGAGCCGATCACGCACGCTTTCCACCTCGGCGAAACGGGCCTGCCGCTAAGCGTTCCGCATCAGGCCACATTCGATGGCGGCACCGTCTCGCTGCCCTTCAACACCATCGTGGATGACGGCACGTCGCACAGCTACAGCTTCCCAACGCCCGTGAACGACCCGAATCCCGGCATCCGCTACGTGACCGCCGAGCCGCCGGCCACCGTCAACGTGACGGCCAACTTCTCGAAGACGGCGGTCTACACCACGCAGTACTTCCTGACCGTACAGGCTGTGCCGCCCGCGGCGGCGGCCTTCGATGTCAGCTTGACGCCGAGCGCCTGGGAGAATGCAGGCACGACCGTCAATCTCACGACCGACGCGATCATCACCATCAGCTCGGACAGCCGGTTCCGGTTCGATCACTGGAGCGGCGGCGCCTCCGGCACGTCTCCTTCGACGACAGTGGTGATGACCGGCCCGAAGACCGCAACTGCGAACTACGTCTCCCAGCACCTGGTCACCGTGATGACGACCGGGCTGGGCGCCAACGATACGCACATCTTCAACGGCACCACGCTTCTCGGCACCGCGAACGACTTGAGCCCGCTGGTGCTGTTCGTCGATGACGGACCGTTCGCCCTGAACGCGGATGCCAACGTCAACGGTGCAGGCGGCCTGCAGTACTTCTTCCAGGGCTTCACGCCGGCGCCGCCCGCCACCTTGACCGCGGCTTTCGCGACCACTGCGACGTACAAGACGATGGCGCAGCTCATCGACGACGCGCTGGCGGGGGGTGGAATCTACGGGCCGGGCGCGGATGGGTTGGCGAACTCGTACCGCCAACAGTTCGCGGCGGTGCAGGCGGACATGGCGAGTCACGACTACGCGCAGGCGCTCATGGATCTCCAGAGCTTCATCAGCCACGTCCAAGCGCAGTCGGGCAAGCACGTCACGCCCGCGCTGGCCACGACCCTACAACTCGATGCCTTGCTCGTCTACCACAACGCCCTGTGCCTAGCTGTGGCCGCCGCTCAGATCGACGCCGCAACAGCCGGCGCCGACTACACCTTCTACAGCAACCTCGAATCGAGCCTCGGGGGCACGGTCCTGCCGCCCTGCTGAGCTCACAGGGAAGCCGGCGCCAATGGCGCCGGCTTCCTCGTTCCACGGTAGCCGTGTTTTTCTGGGGATGGCCGAGCGATACTGAGGTGCTAATTCCCCTCAGGAGTGCATTTGTCTCACTGGAGTTTCTTTCTTTGCGTTGAGCGGCGACGGGCCTCCGCCTGAGCGGCTAGGAACCGCTCGAATCCAACAACCAGCACTCCCAGTCCGGTCAGAGACTGACAGCCAGTACGACGTCGACTGCGGGTCCTAGCCCCACAGTGAGTGCGTGACGGCCAACAACGACTCCTATAGCGTGGGCAACTGCAGGCATCATCGGTGCGACGTGCGATCCACACGTCGGGGATCGCGGGCGCCATCTCCTCGTCGGTGCGTTTGACCGGGGTATCCGGCGTAGCTCGCTCACTCAGTTGAGCGCTGAGCTGGACCTACCTGTGTCTACGATCCACAAGGCTCTCGAGCGACCTCGAGCCATCGGAGCCGTGCGCGGCAGCGCAAGCGGCCTCCGGCTATTAGATCCCAAGCGGCTCCTACTGCTGTGGGCGGCGTTACGCGACCTGGTCGCCGACTACGAGCAGGTGGTCGTGTACGCAGAGGCCAATGAAGTCAGGCGACGATTTCCGTCTCGGCGGGGTGATGCGAACCTGCTTGTTCTCGAGCCGGATCCCTTGCTGATCCGTTATGGGAGAGTCGCGCCCCGCTGCCAGGTATACGCGGACCTCTTTAACCTTCCGACCTGGCAGGCGCAGCGATTCCTCGAGGCCCTGGACCGCACACTGCTGCGCGATGTCGCCTGAGAGTCGGGCTCGGCCCAACGAGGATCACGTGCAGGCGGTCATGCGGAGGTTCGTCAGGGAGTTTCCCGACGCCGTCCTTATTGGCGGTTGGGCCAGCTTCCTGAGGGTCCGCGTTGCCAAGAGCCACGATATCGACATCATTGTCGACCACGCGACGCTGGCCAAACTGGGCGCGAAGTTCCAGCTATCACCCAGCCGCCACATCAGTGGTCAGAAGTTCGCAATTGAGGTAGCGGGCGTCGGGGTTGACGTGTACCCGGTCTGCCAATCCAAGCTAGGCCGGCGGTTGCAGATTCCGGTTGAGGTGTTGATCAACCACACAGAGAAGATCAACCGGACCAGAGTGCTTACAGCAGAGGCACAGTTCGTGGCCAAGATGGCCGCTCTGCTCGACCGTCCGGACACGCTGCCCGGGGAAAAGGACCGCCACGAAATGTGGGAGCTCATCAGCTCTAGTCCAGGTTTCGACTTCACGGCGGTAGCTGGAATCCTTCGGCGAGGGGGCTGGGAGGGCAAGCCCCAAACGGATCTACTTGAGCAGACCTTTGACCTTCTTGGGGAGACGGCCGATCTGAGCAAGCACGATCGGGCGATGCTTAGGCTGCACCGAGTTCGTGCTCTACAAGCCGCGCGGTCGGTCGAGGGGCGCGATCAGGATCTCGAGAGGTGACTTTGAGAGGGCACCCAAAGTGAGGAGCCAGATGAACACGACATCCCGGCGCCGAGTTCGCCCCACGCCGATACGCACATGGTTATCGATCCGCGTCGAGTTGGTAGAGGGCCGAGGCGACCATTACTGGCCGCGGCCCGGCCGCCTGTTCGCTGCGGCAAGGAACCATTCCTATGCGCAACTTGCGACCGCCATCGACGAAGCCTTCGCTCGCTGGGATCGCTCGCATCTACATGAATTCGAGCTGACGGATGGCACGCGAATCGGCACATCTAACCCCGAATCGGACAACGAAGGCGTGCTCGACGAGACCCGGGAGAACCTCTCACGTCTACACACCTTCGATGTGAGTATTGATCCGCGCGGCGCTCTCGGTCTGGTTCCTAACGCCCCGTTGCCTTACTTCGGTTGGGGGAACAGCCCGGATCAATACGGGCGGGCTTGGGCTGACGACGACGCGGAGTCTCCGACACTGCTAGATCCCGAACTAACAGACTTGCCTCCGCTCCGGCCGGGATGGGGACCCAAAAGCTAGAGCTATCTCCGCCAAGCAAAGGAGGACAGATCGTACGATCCACGCTCGCGTCGTTCGGCCAATCGCGTGATCTCGGTCGACGCGTTTGGCCGCATCGCGGACCTGACTGCGCATCCGCCCCATCTGCCACAAGAACTCGGTTGTTCTCGACATCCGCTCGCGATCGATAGCGATAAGTGCTCATTAGCGAGACCAAAAGTTCCCTCGCGCGCGCGTCATCTTACTAGTGGGGCTGGCCAGACTACGGTGGTATCGATAATCGGTTGGCTATCGATAGCCAGCGTCCAGCTTGCTACTTTCGGGGCTCACCCGGAGGCCGGACGTAGAACGTCCATAGTGCGCCGAGGAAGCAGGCGATGGCCCCAGCACCGAGGAAAATCGCGAGAACAAGATCGACTCGGCCG
>WNFE01004337.1_pt1 | contig 10573 bp, 9 predicted proteins | sample 5400451 | NCBI WGS metagenome assembly WNFE01 (sample SAMN13153344, study PRJNA577476) | soil metagenome | isolation source: 200 cm saprolite under Douglas fir tree site 2 hole 2 | place: USA:California | collected 2015-04-18
CCCCGGCGGTTGTTCATCTGCTTAGAATCTCTGGCCCAAGTTCGCAACCCCCACCGCACCCACCGGGACAGACGACGACTGCCAGGTTTGAAGGCGGGCTGTCCCTCCGGTTGTTGGTGAAATCGCGATTTCTCGCCAACTGACTCTGTACGAGCGAGTTTTCGACTGAGCAGAGCTGACGAAACTTTAGACTTGGAACTCACGTACACAACGTTAGGGCGTACCAAAAAACGAAAGGGCGAAATGAAGTTCCTATCTGCGGTACTAGCTTCACCACTGCTGCTTTTCGCATTTTTCTGTGGCGTGCCGATGCAAGCCCAAGCGAACGGGGATATGGACAAGTACATCAAGCATGAGATGGAGGTGAGGAGCGTCCCTGGTCTGGCCTTCGCTGTCACCGAGAACGACGGGATCATGAAGGAAGGCGCATACGGTTTGGCGAACATAGAAACAGGGTCGCCTGTCGAGCGGGACAGCGTTTTTGAAATCGCGTCGGTGACCAAGCCCATAACGGCTACCGCTGTCATGATGCTCGTACAGGAAGGCAGAATTGGGCTGGAGGATTCGATAGGTAAGTATGTGGCCGAGACGCCGCAGGCGTGGCACGAAATTACGATTAGGGAGCTGTTGAGTCACACATCCGGACTAAGAGAGTACGGCCTCGTGCAGTGCAATGGCTCGGAACTGTTGGACATCTCAACGAAGCAGCAGTTTGATGATCTGGTGAAATCGCCCTTATTGTTTCAACCTGGCACGGGCACCCAATACAGTGATTCGGGCTACTTCTTGCTGGGAATGGTTATCGAGAAAGTGACCGGGCGGAAGTACAGAGACTTTCTTCAGGCCCGCATCTTCGGGCCCGTGGGCATGAGCCATACGAGCATCCTAGACCAAAGTGCAATTGTCCCCAAGCGCGTCTCCTCCTACACCCTGCGGGAGGGCCATTTGAAGAACGCGAGGCGCGCGTGGCAGCATGAACTGCCTTCATGGTACGGGATCTGGAGCACTGTGGATGACATGGTGAGATTCGACGCGGCACTTTCATCGGGAAGTCTGTTAAAGCGTGAGACATTGCAGCAAATGTGGACGCCAGCCACGCTGAAGAATGGAAAGACGGCAACAATTGAGGACATGCCGTATGGGCTCGGCTGGTTCGTTTCTAGCGCGGCAGGGCACCGTATCGTGGCTCATCCGGGCTGGACGGGAACTTTCTATTTGAAGTACCCGGATGACGGAGTCTCCATCATATTGTTGTCGAATCTCGATGCGGGCTCCGGCAGTGCGAACACCAAGATCGCACAGGGAATACTGGCGTTGTTACGGTCCGATCTCCCGCGATTTCTCCCTCCCGAAAACTAAGTTTTGAACCAATCGGGTCAAGAGCAAATTGACGAAATCAAGGCCATAGCACTCAAAATCCCTCACCGAAGGGTCTGCCTGACAATAGCGACCCCATCCGACAGCACGCTGTGCAACGTCAAGTCTTGGCTGTCACAAGTTATGTGACCTTTCAGGGAGAAAAAAGCCCACTGAATGCTCAGCACAGACGCAATTCCGATTGTCATTCCGAAGCCGCAGGCGAGGAATCCCTTTTGCTACGAGAATTTTCCGGTTTGAATTCCTTCCCGAAATCCCGACTCAAATCACGCCAGCCTGGATTCATTGATTCAATCAACACGACCTTCTTCGACCTGCGCCAGCCCTTGATTTCTTTTTCGCGCGCAATAGCGTTATTGATGTAATGAAAGACCTCAAAATAAACCAGCTTGTTCACGCCATATTTTTGTAAACCCATCCACTTCTCCTGCTTGATGCTGTAAAACACGTTGATAAATACTGTTGGCCACACCTACATAAAGTGTGCTCGTACTGCTGGCCATGATGTAAACGTAATATAGCCTTGTCCTATAGCGCATGGTCACAAAAGGGATTCCTCGCCTGCGGCTCGGAATGACAATTCATAATCGTAATCAATGAAAGCTTCATAACGATTCGACTCGCAAATATCTTTTCTTACCGAACCCATCTTTGCACAGCGTTCGTCGCTTTATGTACAGCGCGCGTCACCCTGTGCCAGTCAAGAATCCAACCCTTGGCCGGTACAGGCATAAAGGTCAGGACAAACATCGCGAGGGCAAAGACTGCGAGCCATTTTCGTCCCCGGCTGAGGCCCGGTTGCTCCGGGACATAGGGATGATTTGCCCCGAAAACGAGCAACACGCCAAACCATACCAGCCAGCCTAACCAGAAGAAGAGGCCCATGGGCAGCAGGACAATCACAAGAAGGCGGGTAAGAGTTCGATGGGCACGCGGCCAGACAGCGTAGAGGATATGACCGCCATCAAGCTGGCTGGCGGGCAACAGGTTCAGCGACGTGGCCAGCATTCCCACCCAGGCAGCCACAGCCACCGGGTGAAGATAAATCGCGCTCATGGGCCAGTGCATATTTTCGCCCATGCGGACCAGGTGAAAAATAGCAGGATACCCAAATTGCATTTCAGAAGCGCTAACCACATCAGGCTCAATCTTCGATAGTGCCAATCCTGCGACCAAGGCCGGCACAGCGACCAGGAACCCCGCGATGGGGCCGGCGATGCCAATATCGAACAAAGCTGCCCGCGAAGGGAATGGAGATCGGATGCGAATAAACGCTCCCAGCGTTCCAATGGGTGTGGGGAGTGGGATGAAATAGGGCAGCGTGGCTTGCACGCCGTAACGGCGGCAGGCGACGAAGTGCCCCATCTCATGGGAAAGCAGAATGAGCAGGAGCGTGGCGGAATAAGGGATTCCCAGCAACAGACGCGAAGGCTGTTGTGCGATCCATCCCAGGGGAAGAATTCCCTGTGAAAATGTGAATATGGGCTGGTTGTTGAGGAAATCGTTCTGCAACTGCACTCCTGCCATCAGGGTAGTGAAAAAAGTGGCAAGAAGCAGCCCTCCCGCCCGCCAATAACGGTAGTTGCCCTTCAAAGTCTCATCGTCGGGTTCAGGTTCAGGCGTATCGATGGGAAGGGGGAGCAGGTCTCCATTGTTGGAGCCGATCTGGTGAGGGTCAGAGAGAGCCATAAAGCCGCAACGCGTAAAGTCAGAACGATGGAACGATGGATAGATGATAGATGCGGAATGAGCCGAGTGCGAAAGACGATCTTTGCCCGCGTTTCCTGGGGCTACGAACGCAGAGCCATGCGACGCAAGGCAGCATCTAATCTATGGATTGCAACTCCTTGCCGGGCTTAAAGCGCACGGCTTTGCCCGGAGGAATGCTGACCTCGGCGCCGGTCTTGGGATTGCGGCCTATGCCGGTCTTGCGAGGGCGCACGTTGAAGACCCCGAAACCGCGCAGCTCAATGCGGTCACCGCGGGCGAGAGCACGTTTCATGCTCTCAAACACGGTTTCCACAGCCTGTTCGGACTTGGTCTTGGTGATGCCAGTCTTAGTAACAACTTCGTTGATAATATCGAGCTTAATCACGCGCAGCTCCGAATGTACAGGAAATACCTGAACTGCGGATAGTAAAAAGCATAGCCGCAATTGTCAAATGATTTCACAACCCGGCATTTGGAAGGGAACCCGGGCTGTCCTCCTAGCAGTCTCCGAACCTTAGGGGGCGAAAGCGATGCTGATGCGAAATCTGCTGATTGCACATGGGCTTGTGCAGTGTGCCAGGGCTTTGATGGTATGCTCGACATACAATAATTGCGAGCATGCGAGTAGGTAGTGGCCAGAAACGAAAGGGAGGTTTTTGCAGCTTGGATTGCTACGCCCGTTATTACGAATTGGAACTGACATACCGAGCACGCCATGTTTCGGAAATCATGCGACGTCACCGGGAGTCCTGAGAATGTCTACTCTAGATCTCAACAGTGAGCTGATCTTGTTTCCTGAGTTGGAAGGCGAAGCTGCCGGCACCTATACGACAGGGATTCTGCCTTCCCAAGAGATTAAAGAACTAATCGCCAAAGGCCAAATCTGCGCGAGCCCTGAAATCACAGACGTCCAGATTCAACCCGCCAGCCTCGATCTCAGACTTGGAGACATTGCCCATAGGGTCCAGGCAAGTTTCTTACCCAGGCAGGGTTCGACGGTTGAACAGAGAATTCAGGAATTGAGAATGACCAGGGTTGACCTCACGGGAGCGGCGGTTCTTGAGAAAGGGTGCGTTTACATTGTTCCACTGATCGAAGAACTCAATCTGCCCAAAGACATCTGGGCCAGGGCCAACCCCAAGAGCACCACCGGTCGCCTCGATATTTTTACTCGACTTATCACTGACCACGGGATCGAATTTGAGTACGTGCCACCAGGGTACAAAGGAAGATTGTACGCCGAAATAGTTTCACGCACCTTCACCGTTCATGTGCGGGCGGGTATGCGGCTGAGCCAACTCCGCTTTGTACGCGGCAATCCCAGGCCATCGGATGCTGCAATGAGTGTCCTGAATCAGGACGAACCCCTCGTTTATTGGGATGAAGATAGCCCAGCAAAGGCCCAAATCAACCGGGGCCTTCTGATCTCCGTGAATCTGCAAGCTCATGAGGCTTCGGAGGCAATTGCATATAAAGCGAAGAAGAACGCGCCTTCTGTAGATTTGGGGAAAATCAATCATTACTCACCTGAAGAATTCTGGGATGTAAAGCACCAAACTGGCAACAAAGGATTAATTCTTGACCCAGGGGACTTCTATATCCTTGCCTCGAAAGAGCGGATTAGCGTTCCACCTCAATGGGCGGCGGAGATGGGGTCCATTGACCCATCCATAGGTGAGTTCCGGATCCATTACGCCGGATTTTTTGACCCAGGATTCGGTTATGGTTCCGGCGACGTCAAGGGCACGCGCGCAGTCCTGGAGGTGAGAGCCCACGATGTTCCATTCCTCATTGAAGACGGACAGATCGTGGGTCGACTGACATATATGCGTCTGCTCTCTCGTCCGGATAAGATATATGGCACCGATATAGGTTCTTCCTATCAACGGCAGGCCCTGACCTTGAGCAAACAATTCAAGAAATCCTGAATTCGACAAGCTGCTTTTCTGGCAACCCGGGGTCTGGCAACTTCTTCTACCGAGTGCTTTCCGATTCTTTGAAGAGATATTTAATGCTGGGCTTATAGATCAGCAGATTGGGAAGGGAACCCGTCCGGTTGATCTTGATACAGTTTTTGTCATACCACTCAATCACGCCCCGGATTTCTTCTCCATCATTGAGCACCACCACCATTGGGGTTTTGGCCTGGATTTGTTTCTGGTAGTAGAAATTTTCAGCGTGCGTCTGCTCCGGCGGTGCGGATTTCTTGGCCGGTGCGCCGGACCGCTCGCTCCGTTCGGCCACGCCACCGCCCGTGCGTTCCCCGGATTCGGCATTGCGCGGAGGACGCGGGGCCACCCTTTCCGAGCGGCTTTGCAGCGAAGGACGGATCAGCTTGCGGTTGGTGAAGCCATCATGCTCTGTGGGCGCGCCCGATGCGCTGCTTGGCAAGCCAGCTTCTGGCGCCTGTTTTTCCTGTGCACGCGCCACGGCAGCGGAGGAATCAATTGTGTCTTTCATGGTCTTTTCCGACCAAAGATATCTCAATGGTCAAATTGGGAGGTGATGCTGATAAAAGTATCACAGCAGACGCAGACTTGCCACCTTGCTTTTCAGTATACGGGACGAAATTATTGGTAGCCATTTGGCATGCAAAATGATATTACTAGCACCCAAATCAGCATTTTTCTCCCAATCCTGCCCACTGGACGCTACGGGCGTTACTTCGTCATGGAATCAATATGTGTCCTGGGGAAGGTTCAGGGACAATGACATGAAAATGAACTCCGCTGCACCATACATGACGGAGATAAATTCTAGGGGGCGTTAATGTACAGGAATTCGAAACTTCTGCTCTGGGGCATTGCTGTACTGCTATTGTTGGCCTCACCCATGGCTTTTGCCGCTACTCAAAATGCAGTTGTGTACGGCACGGTCTATGATGTGAATGGCAATCCGCTTTCCGGGGTTGATGTTACGCTCGAAAATCCGGCCATTGGATTTACCCGCAACGCTACCACGGGCTCTGACGGATCCTACACTTTCCCTGAAGTGCCTCCCGCTGAAAATTACAAACTCGGTGCCAGCCAGGCCGGCAAGAAAATTGACGTACGTTCCGGGATTACGGTCAACGTGGGCGACGAGCGTGTCATCCTGCCGCCTTTGAAAGAGCAGCCTGCCGCTGCCGCCAATCAGCCGGTTGTGACAAAAGTAGAAGCGCCGGCGGTAACCAATGAAACCGTCAGCACCACGATCAGCGGAGTCATTACCGGAGATCAACTCCGTTCGCTTCCTGTAGCTGTCAATAGAAACTTTCTGGGATTGGGATTGATCCCTCCTAACACCCACGATGTCGAGCAGGGGTCGAGTTTGGCGGGAGCTTCCTTCAGTATTTCCGGGAACCGGCCCTCCAGTAACAGCTTTCTGCTGGATGGCGCTGACAACGTGGCTTCCAGCAGCAACCAGGCTGTTCCTTTCCAAGTCAATGACTCAGTGCAGGAATTTCGCGTAATTTCCGGAACGGCCAACGCCGAATACGGACGCAACCTCGGCGGCACCGTCAACGTGGTCACCAAACGCGGCGGCAATGCCTTGCATGGCAACGCATTCGGTTACTTCAATACTGACTCACTCAACTCCAATAGCCCGCTTTCGGTGTACAAGGGAACTACGTTTGATAAAGCAGCGACTTATGCTGGTCCTCTGACATCAACGTTTAAAGGTTTTTCGCCCTTGACCTACAACGACTACGTAGCCAGCGCCGCGAATAGCGGCTTCTGCACAGATTCCGTCGCTGTCGCCACGGCCCCTGGTCTCCACGCCTGCGGAAGCACGCCCGGCCTGTTCGGCAAAAACACATTGTTCGATCCGGCAAGCATATTGCGATTTAACGACAGCCGTAAGATTCCCTTTGATTCAAAGCAGTTTGGCGCCAATCTGGGCGGACCGTTCAGTAAGGATAAGTGGTTTGGCTTCGCCAGCTATGAAGGCACGATGATTGACAATCCCAATCCCGTCTTTGAGCGTGTTCCTTCTATCTTCGACCACACCTATGCACCGTTTGGGGCGCCCAATTTCTCTCCCACCAATGCCAACTATGTGCTTGACCAGAAACTCCTGGGACTTTTTCCGGGATCGAATGTAGTCGGAGTTCCAGGCGCGCTCGAGTTTTTCCGCGGGCAAGCACCCAATTACACTACGGTACACAATGCGTTGTTGCGCTCAGATTACATTCTGTCGAAAACAACAAATCTATCGGTTCGCTATGCCATGCAGTTTCTCAACGAACTCCATGACGATACGCTGCCCTCGAGTCTACAGTATGCAGGCAACGGCGCATTTCGCAAGGTTTTGAATCAAAACCTCAACGTTTCCTACACCCACACTTTTACGCCGGTATGGATCACCGAGGCGCGCGTAGGCTTTAACCGTTTTCGCGTCAATGAGACCCCGCAGGACCACGGTTTTGATGCACGCACCCTGGGCTTTCCTGGCGCTGCGCTCCCCACAGTTTTGCTGAATGGAATAGACCCGCAATACAGCGGAGCCACTCCCAACAACTCCGGCGCAATCGCCAGTTGGTCCGATTTCACAGCGCAACAAGGCAACGCTGCTTTTCTGGCCAAGGAACAGTTTCCCACTTTGGATTACCTGTTCCCCTTTGCGCGCCTGGGCGCGCCTTTAGGAGCTCCTACGCATCGCCGCGACACAACCTTGTTCTTCGCTGATAACACCTCGTGGACGCACGGCAAACACTCAGTGAAATTTGGCGCCGAATTTCGCCACCTGGACAATGAATACACAGACGCCTCATTTGCCCGTGGTTTTATGTATTCCTCCAATATTGGAGAGTTCACCAGCGACAGCGAAACCTGCAACGGAGGGTGCTTTAACAAATTCGGGCTAACCAATTCATTCGTAGCGCCCAGTTTTGACTTCTTCCAGCAACAGCAAACAGCCTATGCTTCTCGCCTGCATTCCTGGGCTTTTGGCGGATTTCTGCAGGACGCCTGGCACATTCACCCACGCGTGACTCTGAACCTCGGCGTGCGTTATGAATATTTCTCGCCGCCCCAGGAAGAGCATAACCGGCTCTGGAACTTTGACCCCTTGGCCAACGGGTTGGTGCAGGAGAACCACTCGGGGATCGTTGATCCATTCGGGCAGGCCTGCAATCCACTGCCGACTTATGATGCCCTTTCGGCTGGGATCACCAACGGTCTTACAGAGGGTTGGCGGTGCAATAGCAGCACTGGTGCCGGTGGGTTCAGCCAAGTTGTCAAAAGTGATATCAACAACTTTGCCCCCCGTGTAGGTTTCGCCTGGGACGTATTTGGCTCTGGCCGGACCGTACTTCGCGCGGGTGGGGGTCTGTTCTATGATCAGCTTCCTGCCAGTTACACTGCGCAGTTGATGTACAACCGCCCGGTTTCATTTGCTAACGGAAACGCCTTGTTCGGGGTGGTGCGCGACTTCGGCTCCCGAGGCTTTTGTCCTACTGGCAACTTCACCACCTGCGGCGTAGGAAGCTCGGTGGTCAATCCGGCGGTGCTGAATGCGGTTTCCCGTGACGGCTTCAATCCCAACAGCTTCTATGCGCGCGCGGCCGAGCCATTCGCCGTCTACGCCCGGGATACGCGGCATTCGCTGACTCCCTACTCTATGCAGATCAGCGCTTCAGTGCAGCAGCAACTGGGCAACAAGCTGACCGCCGAGATCGGGTATATCGGTGACTTGGGCCGCAAATTGCCAGTGATCTATAACCAGAACTTCAGCAACGAATTCAACATATTCGGCGGTTCGGCGGGGAACTTTACCTTCTTTCCCATCTTCACCATGATCAACGAAGGCAGTTCCAGCTATCACTCCGCATTCTTGAGGGTGCGCGCGGCCGAGTGGCACGGTTTGCACCTGAATGGCAGCTACGTCTGGTCCAAGTCAATTGACAATGCTTCCAGCAGCACCTTTAGTACTTTGCCGTTGACCCTGTCGAATCTTACGATCGGGTACGGAGTGTTCGGTTCAGATAGTCCGATTGCCCGCTGCATTTTCTTCGGTGTCAGTTGCACCATCGGCGGCGAGCAGGTTCCCCTCACCATTCCGACCATCAACTTCAACCCCAGCGCGGTCACAACCACAGGCGCAGGACAGCCTTTGGTTACTCCTTATCTGCTTCCGCAAAGCCCTCGCAACTTTCTGCGCAATGACCGTGGGCGCTCAGATTTCAACTCCACCCACCGCGGGGTCATTGACTACACCTGGGATGTGCCTTCGTTGCAGAAGGCTATGGGTGCGCCGGCCTGGCTGGATAACTGGCAGTTGAGTGGCGTTTTTACCGCGCAATCCGGACAGCCGTTCACCATCTTTGCCGGTCCTATCGCGGGTGAGGTAACTCAGCGCGTCAATGTGCTCGGGCCCGTGCATGTGAGCAATAACCCCAACGGAGCCATTGATGTTACTAATCTTCAACTTGCATCGCAGTCGCTGGCTTGTTCGCCTCCGTACCCTAAAGCCACGGGAACACCTGGCTTCCAGGGCAATCTTTTCCAGCCGATGCCGGGTACACCGTGCATGGGCAACTCCAGCCGCAACGCCTTTACCGGACCCGACTATATCAACATGAACTTCGCCGTTCAGAAAGGGTTCCATGTCTCGGACGTGGAGGCGAGGATGCTCATCTTCCGCATGGAGTTCTACAATCTGTTTAACCGGGCCAACTACTTCAACCCCATCAGCACATTCAGTACGAACGGTGTGACCGTGAACCCCGATTTCGGCAAGATCAAGTCAGCCCACGAGCCGCGTGAAATCCAGTTAGCGATACGGTACAGTTGGTAAGTTCGGTGCAGCAGCGCAAAAAGCCTTCTCGCGAGAGAAGGCTTTTTTGTTGCAAAAGCGTTATCGCTCCAGCGAAACGGCGAAGGCATCGAGAGAGAGCGAGCGCAGCAAATTGCGGCGCATGCCGCTTTCCACCTCGCCTAGTCCACGGCTTGCGCCTTCGATCCAGCGAAAGGGAATAGTCTTGGCCATACGTTCGAGGTCAGACAGAATATCCAGGTTCTTCACCAGCTCCGGCGTGCCGGACTGGATGTACATCAAATCTTCCAGCAGGGAATAGAGTGTCCTCAGAAGCAGCGTGGTTTTCTCTTTGCCTTCGGCGCCCGCCCGGTAGGTTTCCGTAGCTTTGAACAGGCTGGTGTGGTCTTCTGTCTGAGCAGAATGCAAAACCGCAAGAGCATCGCTGCGCGCGGCCAAGTAGCCGGCCAGATCAAAAGACTGGGCCTTGCCATAAGCGCCCTCGGAGAGTCTGGCTACTAAACTACGCTGTTTCGCGCCTAGCGCCGGATTTTGCTTGGCCAGGAAGGACTCCAATTGCTCTACCCGCAGAGGGGCGAGAGTGAGGGTGATGGAACGAGAACGAATCGTGGGCAACAGTTCGCCCGTATTGCCAGTGAGCAAGAAAATTGTGGCAAACTCCGGAGGCTCCTCCAGGACTTTCAGCAGGGCATTAGCGGCTTCTTTCATGAAGGCGGAATCAGTGAAGATG
>WNFE01004993.1_pt1 | contig 10570 bp, 8 predicted proteins | sample 5400451 | NCBI WGS metagenome assembly WNFE01 (sample SAMN13153344, study PRJNA577476) | soil metagenome | isolation source: 200 cm saprolite under Douglas fir tree site 2 hole 2 | place: USA:California | collected 2015-04-18
GTTAGGATGTAAGAGCGTGAATCCTGCATCAAAAAACACAGTACGGATTGACTGGGGTTGCTCGAGCGGCATATTTTAGCGTGTCCTTATTTTTCACAACTGAGTAATTATGCACATTGACGAAATAACCCGACCATGTCGTAGGGGCCGGTTCACCGTGCCCATCGCCGATTATGAGTTTTAACAAATGAAGCGGGATACCGGAACAGCCAGCAAAGGCCGATAAATCGGCGGTGTGCACGATAAATCGGCACCTACTGGTATCCGGGGTATTTGCTTAAAACCCATTATCGGCCCCGACGCTCGTTGCCGGATTATGTTGTTTATGCGACGATTATGCTGAATAGACAGCGTCAGCGGCGGCAAGGGCGGCACCTGCTTTGGGTGTGAAGCCGCAGCGAGGCAATACGTGTTCCAATGCAGCAAGCACGGTATCGACGTTCTTACGACATGAATTATAACCCATCAAGCCGATACGAATCAGGCGACCTTTCAATGCGCCAAAGCCGCCGCCAATTTCGATGTTATATTCTTCTAGAAGCCCTTTGCGAATCGCCATCTCGTCTATGCCCTCGCGGAGGCTGACCGCAGTGAGCACGGGAAGCTCATAACCGGGTTGCGTGAGGATGTCCAGGCCCATTGCCTTGATGCCTGCTCTGAGGGCCTCACCATGCAGTTGATGGCGCGCCCAGCGTGTCTCTAGCCCTTCTTCCAGGGTGATGCGCAGGGCTTCGCGCATGGCATAGACCAGGTTACTGCACGCTGTATGATGATAGGCATGATCGCCGTTCCAGTAACGGTTTAGTTTTAGCAAGTCCAGGTAATAGCTCTGCACCAGTCTTTTGCGGTGCTGGATCACCTGTACCGCTCGTTCGTTGAGTGTGACCGGTGCCAGGCCGGGCAGCGCTCCAAGGCTCTTCTGGCTGCCTGCGTAGCAAGCGTCGATCCGCATCTCGTCGATATTCATGGGTACACCACCAAGCCCGCATACCGCGTCCACGACGAAAAGCGCTCCATGAGCATGGGTAATGCGCTCAAGTTCTTCTAGCGGTTGCCAGAGACCGGTTGAGGTTTCTGCAATAGCGGTAGCAAATATCCTGGCTTCGGGATGATCCCTGAAAGCTTGCTCGAGCACCTCTGGAGCCAGGGGTTTTCCAAGCTCGGTCTCCAGGTTGATCACCCTGGCTCCCGCGCGTTGTGAGATTTCGACAATCTGGCCGCTAAAGAAGCCCAGGCTCCCGGCGATGAGTGTGTCGCCCTCTTCAAGGAGGTTGCACAGCACTGCTTCTGCGCCGGAGAAGCCTGAGCCGGAGACGCAGAGCGTCATTTCATTTTTGGTCTGGAATACCCAGCGCAGCAACTGAGCAGTTTCTTCGAGGATGCCGAAAAATTCGGGGTCGATATGGCCGAGTTGGGGGGCCGAGGCGATACGTAGAATACGCGGGTCAACGTTGCAAGGACCAGGGCCGAGTAGTAGCCGGTAAGAGGGGTTGAGTTCGGGAAGAGTGTGCTCGTATGTTACACTTTTGCCCATCACTAATTGCGTCATGCGGTTGCCTTCCTTTCAGATAGGGGCGCAAACTCATACGCCCATCCAAAGAAAATCACCCTGGTCACAGTCTGGCGCGTGGTGTAGGATAGCTTTCCGGCCTGTTCAAACTTACACCTTTGCCTCTTCTGTTTCAAACAAGTGCTGTAACTTGTTAGCTTGATCGACTGTGATCAAGTTGTCGATAAATTCGTCGAGCTCACCATTGAGCACGCCTTGTAGATTGTGCCGTGATAAACCGATGCGGTGGTCGGTCACGCGGTCCTGTGGAAAATTATACGTGCGAATCTTCTCGCTCCGGTCCCCGGTCTGCACCTGTGAGCGTCGCTCTTTGCTTAGTTCTTCCTGCCTGCGGGCCTCTTCAAGATCCCACAGGCGAGATTTGAGGACGGAGAGCGCCTTGGCTTTATTTTTTAGCTGCGACTTCTCATCCTGGATGGTAACGACCAGGCCCGTGGGTAGATGCGTGATGCGCACTGCCGAGTCGGTAGTATTCACACTCTGGCCACCGTGCCCGGTAGAGCGATAGACATCGACGCGAATATCGCTGTCTTTGATCTCGACAGTAATATCGTCATCGGCTTCTGGAAGAACGATTACCTTGGCTGTGGAGGTATGGATGCGCCCGTTGGCCTCGGTAACGGGAACGCGCTGGACGCGATGGGTACCGCCTTCGTATTTCAAGCGCCTATAAGCGCCCTTGCCTCGGACGAGAAACGTGATGTCTTTGATCCCCCCTTGCGCGGTTTCGTTGCTATTCAGGATTTCAACCTTCCAGCGCCGGTTATCAGCATAACGGCTGTACATGCGGAAGAGTTCTGCTGCAAAAAGCGCCGCTTCTTCGCCACCGGTTCCCGCCTGGATGGTGACAATAGCATTTTTCTCATCCATAATATCTTTGGGCAGCAAGGCAATCTTTAGCTCTTGCAGCAATTGCTCTTTGCGCGCTTTGAGGCGTTCCAGCTCTTCAAAGGCAAGTTCGCGTATTTCCGGATCGTCTCCTTCGTACATTTCCTGGGCTTCGGCGATGCGTTTGTCATTTTCGGCCAGTTCATAATATTTTTGCACAACCTCTTCGAGTTCGGCGCGTTCGCGGCCATAGCGTTGTAACAGCGACATGTCGGCCAGCACTTCTGGCTGTGCCATCAAGGTATTCAGTTCTTCGTAGCGTTGTGCAAGGCTAGCAAGTCTGTCCATTAAGTCCATGTGTGGATTCTCCCGGTATCTCCTCATCTTCCCGGCATAAGACTGTGGCTCTTACATAACATCGTATCATATAGTATGACACGCCGGAACGGATGAAATGGTGCAATTTATCGTAGGTATATAGGTTAATTTACCAGGGATGCCTGGCGAGGGTGCAGGTAGTCATAGCTACCCGGCGGCGAGCAGGTAGCGCTCAACAGTAGCACGGCGTGGATGCCGTAAAGAGAGAACGTATACAGTTGTGCTGGATAAGAGTGTTACCATATACTCATTATACCATGTTTGCTGTATGCATGTTTTCTTTCCTCTGCAGTTTTGTGGTCGGTGAATTATGTGCAGTTGTGTATCTTTCGGGAAATTGACAGACCCTGTCAATTTTGTGAACCATCTCCTATTTCAAAACAATAAAAAGGAGTATACTATTCTTCACTGAACAGGTATCTTGGCGTTTAAAACGTGGCAATCACTACATTTGGAGGAGGGATTGCAATGCACTTCTGCTTTATCCTCGAGGAGAGATACGCTCAAAAACCCATGCCGATGGTAGTGGCGGACCAGTTGCAGCAGTGGGGACATGAGATTGATGTGTTACAGCCATACGCAGCCGTAACCAGCCTGACCGACCTTTCCCTGACAAAGTATGATGCCTATGTCCTGAAAACCGTATCGGATGGACCGGGCTTAACCATCCTGGAGGCGGCTGAAGCAGTAGGTATACCCACGATCAATAATTCACGCGCCATTCGCCTGATACGAGATAAGGCAGTAGCGGTGGCTTTTGCTCAAGCCTGTGGCCTGCCTGTGCCAACTACCTACTTTGTCGGCCATCCCCGCGCCTTAGTCAAAGTGCCGCATGAGCTGTATCCGGTGATTGTCAAGCCAAGCAATGGCACGTCGCTGCAGGATATCCACCTCGTTCATACACTCGAAGAGATGAAGCAAATTACTCTTGATGAGCATAGTTACTATCTGGCGATGCGCTATGTCGAGAATCCCGGCTATGACATCAAGCTGTATGTCACAGGCCAGGAGGTACACGCGATCGTCAAAAGTTCACCCCTGCATGGAATGGTGCGTGAAGAGGAGATAGCCGTGAGCCGTGATATGCTCAAGCTGGCACGCCGGGTAGGGCAGGTATTTGGCCTTGACCTGTATGGTGTGGATGTTCTGGAGACGCCACAGGGACTGATGCTTGTCGATATCAATGACTTTCCTAGCTTTTATGGCGTGCCGCGCAAAGTTGCCAGCGTCGCTGAATACATCCTGCACGCGGCCTATCACTACCGCATACGCCGCGAAGGACAGAGACGTGCTGCGCGTCCGCAAATCCAGGCTCACAAGGCGCTGCGACGACAGGACAATAAGATTGTGCCTGCTGAACTCATCGCTTATAATCCCAATGTCAAACGGGCGCACAGCAATTGACCCCTCACCGTTGTGAAACCTCGGTGGCTCCTTAAGCGTGCTATAAGTGAGGTTTGGCAATAGGCTCTCTAGCACTGGAAGTGAACGAGAGCTGGCATAAATCCAAGGGATGAGCATGCGCTTTGTAAGGGATGCCGTCCAAAAGTTGCAATGAAGTGAGGAGCAGATACTATGAGGATAAATGATGTGACACGATATAACGCTGATGATGTGAAGGATAGGGCCTTAAAAGCCGTGAAGTCCACCGTATCTAGCGTCCAGGACACCGCACAGTCGGGCTTAGCGAAGACCCAGGATGCTTTGCTCGTGGGGCTAGAAACGACGCAAGAACTGCTGAAAAGCCAGGGCAAGCGTGCTGCGAAGGCCCTGAAGAAGGCTCAAAAGCAGGCACGCAAGAACCTGAAGAACGTTCGGAAAAGCGTGCAGCCTGGCTTAGCTCAGACTCAGGATACCCTGCTCACAGGGTTGGGTACCGTACAGGTTGCTTTGGAAAAGAACGCCAGGCGCGCCAGTAAGGGTTTGAAAAATGCCCAGGAGAACTTGAGAGACACACGGGGCGCCCTGCAATCTCAGCTCAAGAGGCGTGCGCGCAGGCGTGCTCGTGCAAGAGCCATATTCCGGCTGGGTATACTCACAGGCGCTGTGCTTGTGCTGCTCTATGCCCCGTGGCCCGGCTCAGAGACGCGCCGCCAACTTGTTGCGTTCTGGCAGGGACTTTCCCCACGCCAGGATTAGCTTATATCTTATGAAGGCCTTTTCAAGTGTCCGAGGTCGTTTAGCACAAAGAGCACGCGGCGCTTCCCTGATACGCGGACAACCGTAATCGATGTATTGGCGGCGGGATAAAAGAAATCTTTTTCCAGCCCCAGCACCTCGGCTACATAGGCATTCACCACGCCGCCATGAGCAAAAGCCAGCACTCGCTGGCCGATATGGTTGCGTGCGATTTCATCCAGCGCCTCGACTACACGTCCACGGAACGACTTTGACGGTTCGCTATCCGGAATGGCATCCCAATGTCCCGCTTCACCAGCTAGACGCACGATATCCGCCTGGCGTTCCTGTAAGGCCCTGGATAGGGCCTCCAGGTCTTCACCATCGTGGGGCAGTGGGCGTAAGTTGCCCAGTTTGATCTCTTTCAAGTCCTCGATGACGGTGGGTTTCAAACCCAGGCGCTCAGCAAGAGGCACAGCCGTTTGCAAGCAGCGCCGCAGTGGACTGCTGTATAGTGCATCAAAGTTCAAGCTGCCGAGCCGCTCGGCCAGTGCCAGTGCCTGCTCGTGCCCAAGACGGCTGAGTGGCAGATCGTCATAAATACCGCTGGGAATAATTTCATCGGCTTCGGGAATGGCGTCAGCGTGCCGCACAATAAACAGCTCGGCGGCATGGCTGCGCTGGATCAAAAAAGGATCTTCCATCTACTTTGCCAACTGGCGAATCACTGCTCTGGCCAGTGAACGCTTGTGCACTTCATCCGGCCCATCGACCACGTGTAATGTCCGGCCGTGCGCCCACAGCGAAGCCAGTGGAAAATCATCGCTTAGTCCCGCAGCGCCGAAGACCTGCATAGCCCGGCTGACCACATTGGTAAGCGCTTCGGGCGCGGCAATCTTAATCATTGCGATCTCGTTCTGCGCGGCCTTCTTGCCGAGGTTGTCGATCATCCAGGCTGTTTTGAGCGTTAAGAGCCGCGCCTGCTCGATCTCCAGTTGCGATTGGGCGATCCATTCCTGGATAACGCCCTGCTCGGACAGCGGTTTGCCGAAAGCAACACGGGAGGTGGCGCGCTGGCACATCAACTCTAAAGCAAGCTGCGCCATGCCAATCGCACGCATGCAATGGTGGATGCGTCCCGGCCCCAGGCGAGCCTGGGCAATAGCAAAACCGCTGCCTTCCTCTCCCAGCAGATTGCTCGCGGGGACGCGCACGTTCTCGAAGAGCACCTCGCAGTGGCTTTCATTGTCTATATAGCCCATTACTGGCAGGTTGCGCACAATGGTCACACCAGGCGTATTTTTCGGCACGAGTACCATGCTTTGCTGGCGGTACCTGTCTGGATTATTGGGATCGGTTTTGCCCATCACAATCAAGATTTTGCAGCGTTCGCGGGCAGCTCCTGAAGTCCACCACTTGCGACCGTTCAACACGTACTCGTCGCCCTCGCGCTTAATGGAGAGCTGAATGTTGGCAGCATCAGAACTGGCTACGTCCGGTTCGGTCATGGCAAAGGCTGAGCGTATCTCGCCGTTGAGCAAGGGGAGAAGCCACTGCCTTTTCTGTTCTGGCGTGCCGAACTGGGCTAAGATCTCCATATTGCCCGTGTCTGGCGCAGCGCAGTTAAACACCTCGGAGGCCCAACCAACACGGCCCATGATTTCGGCAAGGGGCGCGTATTCAAGGTTGGTCAGACCCGCGCCGTACTCATCATCGGGCAGGAAGAGGTTCCAGAGGCCCTCCGCCTTCGCCTTCGTCTTCAACTCGTCCACAATTTCAGCGTGATGGTGAGGATTGCCCGAGGTGACCACCTGGTCCCGAAAAGTTTGCTCGTTGGGGTAGATAGAGCGATCCATGAAAGCGCTTACGCGCTTCCGTAGTTCGTTGACTTTCTCTGTGTAGGCAAAATCCATGAGTGTGTGCTCCTCTGCAAGCTAAAGTACGTCTTCCTTTTGACTATACCATATCTGCGAGAGGAGCGCCTTCTACTTGTGCCGTTATCCCTGTGGATACTGCGGCGGTTGAGGTTGCCCGTACTGCGGGTATTGCGGAGACGATGAAGATTGTTGCGGAGGCGGCTGGTATTGCGGACCGCGCGCCGCCATCTGTCTCAAATAGTTGAGTTCTTTGTAGATGGGCCATTCACCAAAAGCGAGTACGCATAGCATGACGATGTTGGCAATGGGTACAAACATGAGCAGGCCTAACGCACCGCTATAACCTGCTTTGGCGAAGATCCTCCAATAAACAATGATGGCAAAAATGAAGCCTACCAGGCCGACAAGACTGGAAACAAGGATGATAATTGCCAGTGTAGTAGTGTCCAGAACACTTGTACCTGGACCACCGGCATCTAGAGTAGCTAAGAACATATTCGTCTCCTTCCTGGAGTAAAACCTCGCCGTTTGATCGACACAGATGGCCAATCCCATCTAGGTTTCCATACTAGCTCTACTATTATACTATGACGGCTTAACCACTGGTTTTTAACGACCGGATTGGTAGCAACTGGACTGTGTTAGGCTCTCCATCCGGGGGCAATCCCCTTTCCGTAAGGCCTTTATGGTCGCCCGTCGTCCCTCTCAAGGATGCAGATCCATATTATGAAATACGCTCGGTAAACTGGAATATCTCCCAAACCACCAGTGTTATCAACTGTGAGAGTTAGCAATCTCGTATCTTGATTGCTAGACAAACGAATTGTTGTGTGCTATAATCTGGCAATCAAAAGGTGAGACTGCTAACGAGCAGAAACGAAACTGAACATTTACTGCTGAAATGCGAATACAAGGTTATATCCTCTGCGAAAGCCTTTCCCATATCCATTGCAGAGAGTAAAAGTTCACGATCGTACTTCCAAATAGTTAGGAGCATTCAATTACATGAAATGTGAACGATGTCAAAAGAATCCCGCTGGCGTGCGTATCGACGAGATTGTCAACGGCAAGCGTGTACAGCATTATCTGTGCCGGCAGTGCGTTGATGAGTTGATGAGCACGGCTATGAACCAGTCCGGCGGTTTGGATGGCCAGGGTAACCCTGACGGTGCTCCCTTCGGTTTCTTCTCAAATAACGCCAATGCTGCTTCCAGTGCTGGTGGTGTAAATACGGCTACCGCAGAGCAGCGGGCTAAAAATAGTAAAACACCCACATTGGATCAGTTCGGGCGTGATCTGACTGACGAAGCTGCCCAGGGAAAACTAGACCCGGCTGCAGGGCGCGAACGTGAACTTCGCCGGGTAATCACTGTGCTGGGACGTCGCCAAAAGAATAACCCTGTGCTGATTGGTGAGCCTGGGGTAGGTAAGACTGCTATTGTCGAGGGCCTGGCCCGTCGCATTAACGAGGGCAATGTCCCTGCTAGCCTGCGTGGCAAACGCGTCGTCTCTTTGAATATAGGCGGGACGGTTGCCGGGGCGATGTTCCGTGGACAGTTTGAGCAGCGTATCAAGTCCATCCTCGAGGAACTGCGGCAGGCCGATGATGTGATTCTCTTTATCGATGAATTGCACACGGTTGTTGGCGCGGGAGCTGCTGAAGGTGCGGTTGGCGCTGCCGATATGCTCAAGCCTGCACTGGCGCGTGGCGAACTGCGCTGTATCGGTGCTACCACGATGGACGAGTACCGCAAGCATATCGAGAAAGATACAGCCCTGGAGCGCCGCTTCCAACCTGTGATGGTCGATGAGCCAACGGCTGAAGAGGCTATCGAGATGCTGCGTATTGTGCGGGCTAACTATGAACTGCATCACGGCGTGAGTATTACTGATGAAGCTATTGAAGCGGCTGTTAAACTCTCTGATCGCTATATCAATGATCGTTTCCTGCCTGATAAGGCTATCGACGTGATGGACGAGGCTGCGTCGGCCCTGCGCTTAGAGGCGACCGAAAAGGGCATTATCAGCCCGACCTACATCTCCGACCTGGAGAAAGAACTGGCTGATATCCAGGCGAAGAAGGAAGCTGCCGCGAACTCTGAAGAGTACGAGCGGGCTGCGCGGTTGCGCCAGCAGGAACTGGTGGTACAGGGTAAGCTGGATAAAGCGCGTGCCGAGTCGGGTACTGCGATGACCTTGCTGGTCACTCCTGAGCTTGTCGCGCAAGTTGTTGAGAACTGGACGAGTGTGCCCGTTAGCCAGATGCTCGAGGGCGAGCGCCAGAATCTGCTGAACCTGGAAGGGGACCTGCGCAAGCATGTTGTTGGCCAGGACGAAGCTATCGGTGCCGTTGCTCGTGCAATTCGCCGCTCGCGTGCTGGATTAAAGGATCCCAAGCGCCCGATTGGTTCGTTCCTGTTCCTTGGCCCAACCGGTGTTGGTAAGACGGAACTGGCGAGAGCCCTGGCTGCTGAACTCTTTGGCGGCGAGGACAAATTGATCCGTCTTGACATGTCGGAGTACATGGAGCCGCATACGGTGTCACGCCTGTTTGGTAGCCCGCCCGGCTATGTTGGACATGACGAGGGCGGCCAGTTGACCGAACAGGTGCGCCGCCATCCGTACAGCGTGATCCTGCTGGACGAGGTCGAAAAGGCGCATCCGGAGGTCTTCAATGCCCTGTTGCAGATCATGGACGATGGCCGTTTGACCGATGGCCAGGGTCGCACGGTAGACTTCAAGAATACCGTGGTGATTATGACCAGTAACGCCGGCAGCGCGGATATGAAACGCGCGGTGCGCATTGGCTTCCTGCCGAACAAGGAAGACGAAGTACGCGATGAGCGCAACGAGATGATCCATTCGAAGGCGATGGAGGGGCTGAAGCGCATGTTCCGGCCCGAGTTCATCAACCGTATCGACCAGATCGTGGTCTTCCACGCGCTGGGCAGGGAGGAGCTCTACAAGATCGTTGACCTGTTGCTGGAACAGGTTCGCTTGCGCTTGAGCGAGCAGAAGATCGAGCTGGTGGTCAGCGACGAGGTACGAGGCCTGCTGCTGCGCGAGGGCTTCGACGAGGAGTATGGTGCACGGCCACTGCGCCGCACCATCCAGACCTATGTCGATGATGCCCTGGCTGATGCGCTGCTGAATGGCGTTATTACCCCTGGCCAGGTAGCATACCTGGTGCTGCAAGATGGCAAAGTTGCCGCGCAGGTAGTGCCCCAGGCGGCATAGTAGACTAAGCAGTGAATAGATAAAGGGGAGCGCGATTACTCGCGCTCCTTTTTTATGTTCGGGCAAGGTTCAAATGAACGTGACCGTTCCTCACCAACAACAAGGTCCAGCTCTGTCATCCCAAGGTCCAGCCCTGTCATCCTGAGCGCAGCGAAGGATCTCGCTGCCCATCGCGACAGACCCTTCGCGGAGTTTACCCTGAGCGAAGCGCATGGGCTCAGGGTGACACTGTGTGACTGTTCAAACGGTCAAGGACTCTTCTTCACAATTGAACCTTGCCTTAGGCAGTAAGTGTATTAAGCAGCCAGCGAACAGTAGCTTCGTCGGGTGCAAGAGCGATCTGCTTCATGAGCCGGCTTAGTTCATCGGACTTGTTCAGGTGAGCTACCTGCTGTTGTGCCAGCTCTACAAGGGCAGGAAAAAGAACTTCTATGAGTTCTAGCAGTGCCTTTTGTTGCCCTCGAATCTCTCCTCTAGCGACACGCTCTTGAATCTCTGGATTTTGATCTAATAAACTGTCATACATGCGCAGTCGATCCTCCACAATCTGCTTATCTTGCGC
>WNFE01004345.1_pt1 | contig 10565 bp, 10 predicted proteins | sample 5400451 | NCBI WGS metagenome assembly WNFE01 (sample SAMN13153344, study PRJNA577476) | soil metagenome | isolation source: 200 cm saprolite under Douglas fir tree site 2 hole 2 | place: USA:California | collected 2015-04-18
CGCCACGGCGTTGCGGTGGACCGCGAGGATGCCGACTGCCCTCCGGATACGGAACGTCCCCTTACCCCCAAGGGTATGAAGAAGACGCATGCCGCCGCTCTCGGATTGTTTGCACTTGGCGTAAAGCCCGATGCCATCCTCACCAGCCCGTGGCTGCGCGCGGTGCAAACCGCCGAAATCTTTTGTGAAGTAATCGGCTTCTCCTCGAACAAGATCGTCCGCGCGGACGCTCTCAAAGGAACCAGCACGCCGGCGGAATTGCTTCGCGATCTGGCAAAATTGAAGGCCAAAGAGGTTATGTGCTTCGGCCACGAGCCTCAATTGCACCTGGTCATTGGCCAGATCCTCCACACTGGCGCCCGAATTACGGAGCTGAAGAAAGCAGGCGTCGCCTGCCTCGATCTAGAACGAATTTCTCCCCCGCAAGGCCAACTCGTCGCCCTGTATCCACCCAAAACTCTCCGCCTCCTGGCTAAGTAATCGCATCGAAATGTTTTTGTACCCCGCGTCTTCAGACGCGGGGCTTTTTCGCCGGGCCGAGAAAACTCTCACGCTGATCTTGGTCGCATTCTTCACGAAGATTTCCCCGTCTCGAAGAAATGCAACCAAACAAAAGCTTCCAGAATGGTTTCGTAGCAGCGTCCCGCCGGCATTCTTCCGGCCAACAAAAATTTACGCCCGCGGCTCCAACAACATCTTCAAATCAAAAACAAACCGCTCCAATTCCCTAACCCGCTCCGCGGTCGCCTCAACCCGCTGTTTTTTCCACACAAACCAGGGCTTGCCTTTGTCCACAACGCGCACCGTCAGATTTCCGTCCAGCAAAACACAAGGTTCGCCAAACAGCCGGAACCCTCCCCCAGCAACGGGGTCGAGCAGCGCCGCATGGCTTCCCCTCCGAACGCCAACCGCATTCGCATAAAGTGGAAACGCAACAATAGAAAATCCACCCGCCACCACCCGCTCCAATATCGCAACCTGTTGCGCCGTAAGCTCGTTCACACATCCCCGCTAAATCTCAAAGTTCAAATCCTTAAAAATGTAAGCGGTGGACTGGTTCTCTTGCTGGGAGTCCCGGAGGGACGACACAATGTAGCCCATCGCGGAAGCGGTGAAAATATGCTTCGAGGACGACCAGAAAAACCCGACAGGGGTGGGACATATAACGCAGCAAGATGAAATTAGCCGATTACCAAAGAGCAGGTTCATCCCGCTCACTCACGAACGCTCGCTGTTTTTCAAATTTCAAATTTCAGATTGTTCCAACAAATATAGGGGTACGGCGCGCCCCTGCGGGAATAACACGGTTTTCGTATGATTTTCAGGCTTGCAGGCGACACTTCCACCGATGCTCCGCTTCAGGCAACCGCAGGCTTCGCCGCATCCGAGTCGGGTGAGGAATTCCGGTCATGCTCGAGCATCTCGAGAAGGTTGCGCAAAGTCTCGATCAGCTCGCCGCGCGAGACGTTGCTCTTCCGGAACTGGATGCGCAACCGGAACGCCTCGCTCTCCGGGCGATAATTAAAGATAAAAGGTTGCGGCCGGGGGCCGGCATTTTTCTCTTCCTGGCGCTCGCGCCGCGCTTCATCGCGCGTCAGGCCGCCCTGCGCGATGCGATGGACGGATTCGAGCATTTTCCTCTCATTGGGCTGCCGCGCCACTTGCAGCAGCAGCGATTTCGAGAGGATGCCGTGCTCCAGGCAGCGCTTGCGCACGGCTTCGGGGATCACCCGCAGCGACAACGTTTCCGTCACCGACGAGCGCGCCTTCGCGATTTTCTTGGCGATGTCGTCGTGCGTGTAGTCAAATTGTTCCGCCAGCCGCTGCAAACCGTCAGCTTCCTCAAATGGCGTCAGGTCCTTCCGCTGCAGGTTCTCGATGAGAGCCAATTCAAGCGTCTCGGCGTCGTCGGCGATTTTCTCGATGCACGGCACTTCCCGCAGCCCCGCGGCGCGCGAGGCATGGTACCGCCGCTCCCCGGAGATGATGTGGTAGCAGTCATCGCGCGGCACGAAGCGCACCAGCAGCGGCTCGAGTACGCCTTTCTCCCTGATCGAGTCCGTAAGTTCGCGCAAGTCTCCCAGGACCTTGCGGGGTTGATCGGGGTTGGGTCTGATCTTATCGACAGGAATCATGCGCCCGATGGCGGCGCCGCTGAAACTGGTGAGTTGTTCTACGTAGTGCGCGTCATGCCGCATCTTCAGCGTGACGGGCAATCCGATCCTCTTCGACACGTTCGATAACCTCCAGGGCGAGCTTCGCATACTCCTTCGCGCCGGGCGACTTGGGCGCGAACGTCATGATGGTTTCCTTGTAGGCTGGGCTTTCCTCCAAACGCACGTTCTTGCCGATACGCGTCTTGAACAGCACCGAGCCAAACACGGAGCGGATCTGCTCGTGTGTATCGCGGGAGATGTTGGTGCGCTTATCAAACAGCGTGATCAGCACCCCGAGAACTTTAAGCTCCGGGTTGGGCCGCGCTCGTATGCGCTCGTAGGTTTCGAGCAGGTCGTCGGTCCCTTCGATGGCGAAGTACGCCGCCTGAATCGGCACCAGCAGGTGCGTCGAGGCCACCATGGCGTTGACGGTCAGGATCCCGAGGGCCGGCGGCGTATCGATGATGACGTAATCGTACTCCTTCACGATCGGCGCCAGAGCATCCTTCAGCTTGAAGGGCGCGTCAAACTGCCCGGCCAGTTGCTGCTCCATCTTCGCCAGGGCCAGCTTCGCGGGGGCGACGGACAGCATCGAGTCCTTCGAAGCCTTGATGATGCTCGCCAGTTCCGCGCGGTGATCCCCCAGCACATCGAACATCGACGTCTGGATATCGGCGGACTCGAAAAAAGCAATCGTGGAATTGGACTGCGGGTCGAGGTCGATTAAGAGAGTCTTCTTTTCTCGTAGCGCGAGGGCGGCAGCAAGATTGATGGCAGTGGTAGTCTTCCCCACGCCGCCTTTCTGATTTGCAATCGTCAGGATGGCGGTCATAAACGGCCCGGGCATGTCCGCTCGGGCACAAACCCTCCTGGGTGGCAACCCATACACTAATCCCTCAGAATTGCCCGCCCAACCCCCCAGCGAAGCCAATCTACTCGCCCGCTCAACGTAGTGCAAGCAAAAAAGCAATTTTCGGATTGTGAATCCCGCCGGGGACGAAAGAGCGGTGCCCGCCGCGGGAGTGGTGGGACTGTGTTTGTGTAGGACACCAAGGCCTGCAGGGGCGGCACGTTGGTCCCACACCGGAGGATTTTACATTTTGTATCGCCCGAGGTCCTCGTCCGAGAGGCCCTCGAGCCACTTGCGGAGTTCTTCGCTGGTGGATTTTTCGGAGATCGCGCTGGATATCTTGGAGCTCTTCAATACTTCGTCTTCGACAAAGATCGGGCAATCGACGCGCAGCGCCAGCGCCAGGGCGTCGCTCGGCCGCGAATCGATGGACATAATCTCGCCGTTGCGCTCCACCCAGATGAGCGCATAAAAAGTATCGTCCTTCAAATCATTGACGACAACTTTCTGCACCCGAACATCGAGCCCCAAAAAAACGTTCCGCAGCAGATCGTGCGTCATCGGGCGCGGCGTTTGTACTTTTTCAATTTCGAGCGCGATGGCGTTGGCTTCGTAAATTCCCACCCAGATCGGCAGCACCGCGGTTCCCTGCGCATCCTTCAGCACGACGATGGGCATGTTTGTAACGGGGTCCATCATGAGTCCGCGGATCTTCATCTCAACTTCCATCGCTGCCTCCCGGAAACTCAGATGATTTGCTCACCGACCAGACTGTTGGGACTCGCGCCCGTCGCGCGCACTTGTATGTATTGTCCCAAAAGGTCCGAGTGCGGCGAAGAGAAATTTAAAATGCGGTTGCTGGAACTGCGACCTGTCCATTGGCCGGGGCGCCGGGAGGCCCCGTCCACCAGCACCTCAAACGTTTGGCCCACTAGCTCGTTATTGCGCGCGACTTGGATTTCGCGTTGCCGGTCCTGCACGATGGCCAGCCTTCGCCCCTTCTCTTCTTCCGGAATCGAATCGCCCATCTGCAGCGACGCAGTGTTCGGCCGCGGCGAATATTGGAACGCAAACACGCCATCGTATTGCGCGGCGTCGAGTAAGGAAAGCGTCTCCGCAACGTCCCGCTCGGTCTCTCCGGGGAATCCCACGATGATGTCGGACGTCACGCTGATGGGCCGGCGCGCCGAACGAATCAGCGCAATCTTGTCGAGATATTCCTCCCGCGTATACGTCCGCTGCATCGCGCGCAGCACGCGCGTCGATCCCGATTGCACCGGCAGGTGGACGTGATCGCACAACGCAGGAACGGAATCAATCGCCTCGACAATGTCCCGCCCGAAATCTCGCGGATGAGACGTCGTGAACCGCACGCGGCGAATTCCCGGCACCGCGGCGACGGTAACCAGAAGCTCTGCAAATGTCTTTCCTCGCGGCGCCGGGTCCCGATACGAATTGACCGTCTGCCCCAAAAGTTGAATTTCGGAGTACCCCGCGCCGGCCAGTTTTCGCACCTCTTCCAAAACGGAAGCGCTTGACCGGCTGCGCTCCGGCCCTCTCGTGTACGGCACCACGCAGTAGGAACAGGATTTGTCGCAGCCTTCGATAATCGTCAGGTAGGCGCGGAATGGATTGTCGCGCCGCGTCATTTCCGTTTCAAACGTCTCGTCCGTATCGGTGTCGAGTCCGGTCACGCGCCGGTTCCCTGCTTCGAGCTGCGCGAGAAGCGTCGGCAGTTTGCTGTAGCTCGCCGACCCGCACACCAGACTCACCCACGGCGCGCGCTCAAAGATTTCTTCGCCTTCCTGCTGCGCCACGCATCCCAGAACTCCGATGACTTTTCCATGGTCCGGATGCTTCCTGAATTCTCCCAGGCGCGAAAAAACTTTCTGCGCCGCCTTCTCCCGGATGCTGCAGGTGTTGTAAAACACCAGCTTCGCCGCGTCCACGGTCTCCACTTGCTGATAGCCGCGCCCGAGCAGCACTCCCGCGACTTTTTCGGAGTCGTGAACGTTCATCTGGCAGCCAAACGTCTCGATATAAAACGTGCGCTCGTCCCCCAACACCGGGTGTGTGCTGCACGCGCCGTCGCCGTGGTGCTGGCTTTGGCGCGCCGGCGACGCGTCGTCGCCAGCCGCCTTCGTTGTAGGAGCCCATGGCTGCGGCGGCGAATAGCCCTGGCTTCCCGCTCGCCGCGCTACTTTGGCGGGCGAATGGCGCGTCGGCGACGCGTCGTCGCCATAGCGCTGGTTTTGGCGCGTCGGCGACTTGTTTACCCCGAGTTCCGAAGGGGGCCCCGCCAGAATGGAGTCTGAATCTTGCGCAGCTTCCCGCGACTCTGCCCGGGCGCCAGTCAGATCATCGAGGCGGACATCAAATGATGGCGGCATTCTCTATTCCAAATCTTACCACACTCAATTCGCCCAGCAGCGAGGGCGCCGGTAGTTCACGCCTTTTTCTTCTTCGCGGCTGCTCGCAACAACCCGCGCCCCGCGAGATACTCTCGCACGGCTCTTCGCTCTCCGTGCTCTCTGTGCCCTTCCTCCGTGAACTCTGTGTTGAATCTTCCGCCTTACGGGTGGACCGCCTCCAACCGCGCCATCGGCCTCCGATATCGGCCTATACATCGCATTACGATACTTTTGCGTTGACAGTACCTTAAAGCACCCGTTAGTCTGTAACTGTTTGACCCCATTTTGGGCGTATGCTAGTTTGCGGTGGGGAGCATCGATCGGCTTTCTGAGGGGGAGACAATTCGACCACTAGGGATTTTCCTGTTCGCAGGTCAGCTCGGTACGCTGCTCGAACAAACGGGCTGGGTCGCTCGCGTCGTACTTGTGATGCTGTTGGCGTTTTCCTTGTTTTCCTGGGCCCTGATTTTTCAAAAGTCCCGCATGTTCTCGCGAATAAACCAGCAGACATCGTTGTTCCTGCGCATTTTCCGTTCGAACAGGGTTCTTCCCGATCCCAAACAGATGGGTCCAGGCAGTTCGCCCCTCGAGTCTCTCTATAGCGCCGGGTATCGCGAAGTGGATAACCAGATTCGTGGGGGCAATCCGCACGGGAAAGTCACCAGCATCAACGCCGTGACGGTTTGCATGCAGATCGCCGCCGCGGAGGAGGTGCGCAAAGCCGAAAAATACATGCCCTGGCTCGCCACCACCGGATCGGTCACGCCCTTTATTGGCCTGTTCGGCACCGTCTGGGGTGTGATGGATGCATTCACAGGACTGGGGACCGCCGGCGCGGCGAGTTTACGCGCGGTCGCTCCCGGGATCGCAGAAGCGCTGATCACCACGGCCGCAGGACTCTTCACTGCGATTCCCGCCGTGATCGCCTACAACCACTTTTTGCATAACATCAAGGATTTGGGCGCTCGAATGGATGGCTTCACGCTCGAAGTTGCCGCCATGATCGAAAAAATATACCCCGGTCAGAGGATGTAGGTGTGTGTGCGACCAATATTGAGATACGGCAAGCTGCGCAACGAATTTCGGCTCGCTTGGGAGGCCCGGGCTTTAGTCAGGCCGAACCAAATCTCCCCGAAATCGGCTTTACACGTTGTGGAAAAATATACTTTCGGACCTTCAGGGGTTAAAACCCTTGAAGGAAAAGCGGACTTTATGTCGTGCCTGAAGGCACGACCCACAAAACGTGAGACTTTTTCCGCAGCCTGTTTTGCTGCTGAAGCGGTCATGGGTTGCGGCACGCCAGCGCTTTGTGGCAACAGCTAGCTTTGTGGGGCGCGGCTTCAGCCGCGGCGTTTGAAACTGTAAAATTAAGCGGCTTTAGCCGCTGACGAATATGCCTCAACTCTCGCGCCATACAAGCACTTCCCTTTCGGACATTAACATTGTCCCTTTCGTGGACGTCATGCTCGTCCTCCTGGTGATCTTCATGATCACCGCGCCGATTCTGCAATCCGGAATCGAGGTGGACGTCCCCAAAACGAAGACAGTCAAGGAAATTTCCGAATCGCGAGTGGTCGTTTCGATTGACCGCGCCCAACGAATTTATGTCGGAGACGATCCGGTAAACATCCACGAGTTGGGAAGCAAGGTTCACGCGCAAATGCGTAATCCGCAGAGCGATCCGATCTACCTGCGTTGCGACAAAACCGTTCCCTTCGGCTCGTTCGCGCTGGTGGTAGACACCATGCGCCAATCCGGCATCCAAAATATCAGCGTGGTCACGGAGCCGCTCGAAGATACTCCGCACTGAAGCCGCCATGTCTTATAGCCCCGCCCATCCCGGCGCAGACAGTTTGAAAAGGCCCCTGGTGTGGTCGCTCGCATTCCACCTGACTCTTTTCAGTTCGCTCGGCGTGTCGACTCTACTGTCACACAGTGGCGACACCTGGGGCGGCCCCGGCGGCGACAATGCCGTGAGTGTTGGACTGGTCGGCAAGCTTCCCGGAATCACGTTGCCACACCCGGACGCAGTAACGACAAGCCGAGTGGTAGATGAGACTAAGGGTCTTTACAAATCCGAGCCGCAACCGAAGCCAAAGGAAATCGCGCCGGATATCAAAAAGATCCCGGAATTCAAGAAGGAAAAAACGCCACATTACATCACGCGTCCATCCAGGGTTTTGGAAGACCCGACGCCTCCGCCGGCGAACGCGGTTCCCTACGGCAGGGGTGGCAATCCGTCGCTTCCATACTCGCAGTCCACAGGGACCGGCGCGGCGCAAGGGGGAATAGGCTTTGGCGGCCCCGGGGGCGGCGATTTCACGGGGCGCTTCCCCGCTTACGTGGACGCCGTGCGCAATCGCATCAGCAGCAACTGGCTGCAATCCACGGTGGACCCGTCCGTCCGCTGGGCTCCGCGAGCGATGTATACATTCCAAATCTTGCGCGACGGCACAGTCACAAACGTCCAGATGACACAGTCCAGCGGCAACCGTTCGGTGGACAACTCGGCTTTGCGGGCGATCTTAAGTTCGAGCCCGGTGTCCGCGCTTCCGTCGAATTATTCCGGCAACAATGTAACGGTAGAATTCTGGTTCGAGTTTCGCCGGTAGGAGCGCGTGCACCACGGAAAAACATGAATCATCAAAACAATGCCTGTACGGCACGCACGAAGGGTCTCTGTTGCGACGATGAGATAGCGACGATGAGTTTTGTGGGGCGCGGCTTTAGCCGCTGAAATGATGAATGAGTCTCGACTCACATAAAGGTGAAAGAACTATGAAAACGATTCGGACGTCTGAAAAAGCCTCAATGAAAAACGTCCGTCGTCTTTATCTGTGTCTATCTGTGTTCATCTGTGGTTCCATTTTCCTTCTCGCTCCCGCGCCAGCCTCCGCGCAAGACTGGTTCCGCACCGGCACGGGCCTGGGTGTTTCCAAGGCGCGCGTGGCGGTGGCCGATTTTGTGGGCAAGTCCCCCTCTGCGCAGCCGCTTGGCGTCGAGTTCAGCGACGTTGTGCGCTCGGACCTCGAGTACAGCGGAATTCTGGACCTCGTGAGCAAAAGTTTTTATCCCTTGCAGACGCCCGGCGCTCCTGCGGAATTGGACTCCAAGGCATGGTCCGACGCTCCCGCGTCCTCGCAACTTCTCGCCTTCGGCAATCTGTCCGCGACCGAGAGTAGTCTCGAGATTCAAGCCTGGCTGAACGACGTTCGCAACGCATCCCTGCCCCCTGTCATTGGAAAAGTGTACCGGGGTGACGTAAACGATGCGCAGGTTCGAACTTTCGCGCACCAGTTCGCCGATGAAATCATCAGCAAACTGTCCGGCGGGTTGCCGGGAGTCGCCAGCACGCAAATCGCATTCGTAAGCAATCGAAGCGGCAACAAAGAGATTTGGGCGATGGATTACGATGGCGAAAACGAGCGCCAATTGACTCAGCTCCATAGCATAGCCCTCACTCCGCGATGGTCGCCGGACGCGACGCGCATTGCCTTCACCTGCTACGCGCAGCCCGGCAGCAGCGCTGTTCTGACCGCGCAGATTTGCGTCCAATCGATGCTGACGAATCATCTCATCTCCTGGCCGCGCTTTCGTGGCACGAACTCTTCGCCTGCTTGGTCGCCCGACGGATCGCAACTCATGTTCATGTCCAGCATGAACGGCAGTCCGGAATTGTTTGTTGCGGACGCTTCCGGCCAGCGCCCCAAGCGCATCACGTTCTCCTCCGGGGCGAGCACGTCTCCTTCCTGGAATCCGAAAACCGGCCAGCAGGTCGCTTTCGTCAGCGATCGCGGAGGAATTCCGCAGCTCTACATGATGAACTCCGACGGTTCGAGTCAGACAAAAATAGACCTGGCCGACAAGGGATATGTCATCGATCCTGCGTGGTCTCCGAACGGCCAGTTGTTGGCGTTCAGTTGGCGCCGCCCCAACGGAAATTACGATCTCTACGTGATGGAAATCGTTACGCGCCAGTTGGTCGAACTCACGCGCGATGTGGGGCGCAACGAGCGTCCGAGCTGGGCGCCGGATGGGCGCCATCTCGTCTTCGAATCCACCCGCACTGGCACGCGGCAGATTTGGTCCATGCTTGCCGACGGAACCTCCGCCCGGCAATTGACCAAGCAGGGACAAAACGAATCGCCCAACTGGTCGCCGAAGTGAGTTCGGTGACTGGTGATTGGTGACTAGTGACTGGTGGTCAGCAAATTGTGATGAGTGGTTGGATTGAACTGAGTGGAACCAATGGGTGGCTTGTGAAAAGCGTGGATGAAGCGAATGTCGAAGCGGGCGTGCGGTTTTTCCACCAGTCACTAGTCACCGGTCACCAGTCACATTTGCCTTTAGGAACAGCTTCAACATCAGAATTGCACTCGGCACCCGAGCTTCGGTAGATTGCTAAAGGAGGAAGAAGAAAGATGCGGACACGCACTCACACCAGGGCCCTGTTCGGCATGTTGCTCGCTATGGTCGCTCTTGGCGCAGCATGCAAGAAGCCTGTTGTACAAGCGCCACCACCCCCACCCCCCGTCGTGGCACCACCGCCTGCGCGCCCGACTGTGACCCTGCAGGCGTCTCCGGCTACCGTCGAGAAGGGCGGGTCGGCGACGCTGACTTGGTCTTCGACCAACGCAACCTCGCTGAGTCTGTCGCCCGGAGTCGGCAATGTGACGGCGGAAGGCTCCAATCGCGTCACGCCATCGGATTCCACCACCTACACGATCACCGCGACAGGACCGGGCGGCAGCGCCGATGCCACTGCGCGCGTTTCTGTCACTGCCCCTCCACCGCCACCCCCAGTCGCTCACGTACCGTCGATGCAGGAGTTGTTCGACCAGGGAGTGAAAGACGCCTATTTCGACTATGATAAGGCGGACATTCGTGCCGACACCCGCGATAACCTCCAGGCGACGGCCCAGTTCCTGCGCACGAATGCGCAGGTGAAGGTTGTCCTCGAAGGACATTGCGACGAGCGGGGTTCAACGGAGTACAATCTGGCTTTGGGCGACCGCCGTGCCGCGGCAGCCAAGCAATTCCTGGCTTCCCTGGGCATCATGGCCGACCGTGTTGAGACTGTGAGCTACGGCAAGGAAAAGCCGTTCTGCAGCGCCTCAACCGAAGAATGCTATGCCCAAAATCGTAGGG
>WNFE01008621.1_pt1 | contig 10565 bp, 8 predicted proteins | sample 5400451 | NCBI WGS metagenome assembly WNFE01 (sample SAMN13153344, study PRJNA577476) | soil metagenome | isolation source: 200 cm saprolite under Douglas fir tree site 2 hole 2 | place: USA:California | collected 2015-04-18
GTCCTACCACAATGGATCGATCTGGCCGCACGACAACGCGCTGATCGCCTATGGCTTGGCGCGCGCCGGTCACAAGCAGCTCGCCGCTCGGATCTTCGAGGGCCTTTTCACCAGCAGCAAGTTCTTCGATCTCAATCGGATGCCCGAGCTTTTCTGCGGGTTCGATCGGCGCACCGGAGAAGGTCCGACGCTTTATCCGGTGGCTTGCGCTCCGCAGGCGTGGTCGGCCGGCGCGGTTTTCCTTCTGCTTCAGGCTTGCCTGGGAATGAGGCTTCGCGCCGAAGAAAACCGTCTCGAATTTTTCGAGCCAGTTCTTCCTCCGTTCCTGCGCGAGTTAGAGATCCAGAACGTACGGGTGGGCGGCGCGTCGGTGGACTTGAGCTTGCAGCGTTCCGAAAACGACGTCGGCATCGCGGTCAAGCGGCGGACCGGAAATCTCGAGGTGATTGTCGTTAAGTAGGATCGAGCCGCCGCGCGTTCAGTAGCGGCGAAAGACCGCCAGCGCGATCCGTCGCGGCTGCACCTCGACTTGCTGTTGAACCGGAGCCCCGTCGAGCTCTACCGAAACCTGGTATTGGCCTGCCGGCAGGCGAAAGCGAGCCAGTTGGAACTCCGCCGGCAAGGACAGCCAGGATCGCCGATCGGCCTGGTTGTTCAACGACAACAGCAGGAAGGTGAGCACTCCCAGCTCCTTGCTCTTGGTGGCCTCGCCGACGCCGACCGCGATTCCCGCCTTCACCGCGGCGCTGGCAATCGCCTTGGCCATCATCCGGCCAATTCGATCGTCGAGGTGAACTTTGGCCACCGAACCCAGTGACGTCACGGTGATCGCCTGCTCCGTGGTCTGGCCGACTCGAACCGTGGCGTGGTGGGGTGGCCATCGGTCCTGATAGCTCGGCACGTCGAAGAGTTGAACCGCCCCGGGAAATCGCTGCTGCGCCGAAATCTTGATCGGAGATAGACCGGCCTCGACCACCACCACCACCTGGCCCTCGTCGCGGCCCAGCGGCTTATCGGGCACGCCGGGGTATTTTTGCTTCAGCTCGCGGTAGGCATCGTCACGTTCGGTTTGCCTGGCCAGACGAATCAGTGGCTCCGCCAGCGGACCGAGGTTCGGTTGCTGCTTCTGCGCCGCTTGGTAGTCGATGAATGCGGAGTCCCACTCGTGTTGATCTTCCCAGAGGACGCCACCGAGATAACGGGCGATCGCCAGTTGTTCGTAAGGCTTCTTCTCATCAACGATCATCTTGTGCAAGCGTTCATTGACCCGCCGGACTTCGACCAGCGCGTCCTCGTCCTTGCCCAATTCGGTGTAGTTCAACGCTTGCAGCACGCTGATCATCAGTTTTTCGAAGTCTTCTCCCCGGTAGGCTCGCTCTCGCTCATTCGAGACCAGCGTCTTCGCTTCCTCGCTGATCGAAACGACGTCCAGCTGCTGGGAAAGCCGATCGGCCTCGGCCAGTACTTCGATGCTTTCTTGGTAGCGCCCGGCGGAGTGAAGGATCATTCCTTTGTCCAACAGAGCCAGTAGCCGATCGATCTCGGCCCCCTTTGTTTCCCGGTCGATCCCCGAGAGCGCTTGGTTGTAGTCGTGGGCTTGGTAGGCCTCACGAATACCGCGAGTTCTCGCCACGTAATCGCCGGCGCAGGACGCGAGAAGGAGAATCCCCAAACACCCGATGAGTGCTGGCTGTGAAGAGACCCTGCGTTCCATTCTCTTTAAGCGAATCGAGGCTGGCCCTTTCGATCGATCCGCGAAGGGCGGTGCTCGCGACTACCAGCTAATGCCCTTCTTTTCGAACTTCTTGCGCAGTTCCTTCTCGTCGGTCCACTCGATGATCCCGGTACGCAGGTTATGAAGCTTGGAGGTCATCTTGTAGTAGACCAGCTTGTCGGCGCCCACCTCCTGGACAATCGAGGAGATCTCGCCCGTCATCAAGTAGTCCGCCGAAGCCTGCTGACCGGGCCCTTTTGCCTGCCCCGGGTTGACGTAGCCGGATCGCTGGTACTCGTATTCCTCCGCGATCTCCTGTCGCGCCCCTTTGTCGAGGAACTGAAACCTACCGGTATTGGCTAGCTGCACTTCCATCTTGTCTGCCAGAGACCGCATGTCGATGTGCTCGGAGGTGCTGTTCTTCATTCGTCCCACCACCACCACCGGCCTGCCCTGAATCTGCGAAAACGCGCCCGAGTGGGAAAGCGATTCCACCATCTTCTTCGCGATCAGCTGTAGATCATTCTCGTTGAACTGATCCGAGAGCATTTCAATCGTGTTCGGATCCTCGTACTGGCCGCGGGTGAATGCGCGCGGCCCGCTGCAACCCAAGCCCAGAGCCAGAATCGCCGTGGCAAATTTTTTCATTGTCCTAGTTCCATTCACATTCAAAGCGGCTGCCGACGAAATGCCAGCGATAGCTTAACACCGCATCCCGCTTATAGCCTGCGGTGATCCGGCACAAGCTCTGGAGCGAGGCGCGCGGATAGTCGAGGGTGTAGGTCTGCACCCGGCTCTTCTCGTCCTCGGTGAGCTGAGATGGATGAGTCAACGTCGGTCTTCGGGATGCCACCACCCAGACGTTGTGCGGACCGTAGGTCTTCAACGGCAGATCGCCCGGGAGGGTGACCCGTCGCACGCGGCGCGCAATCAAGATGTCGCTCTGATCAATCATCGTTTCGTGAGCATTCTGCCGGCTGAGGACATCGCTGATGTTCGCAGTCAGCACTCGAGTGAACGCTCCATCGTCGATGAACAGGTAGAGAAAGTTCTCCCGAGCCTCGTTCCCGTCCCCGGTGAAATCCAGCACTACCTCGAGGGTGAGGCTGCGATTGGGTTTAAGCCCGTGGAGCGAGATGGCGGAGATCACTTCGTCCGGCACGCCCCGTTTTTTGAGGCGGATCAGTCCATCGGCGGAAGCGTCGCAGGCGCAGCGGCGCTGCTCAATCATCTCCCAATTGACGACGTTCATGGTCTGAGTTTGCGCCGGGAAATGTGCGGTCGGAAGTCCGCTCACCTGGCCGGAGGTAGACACGCTCGGCACATTGCTTTGACCCGCGGCAAGCAGCAACACCGGGGTGATGATTGCAGCGATGCTCATGGCTAAAACCGGTATCCAACGCTCATATAGAAGCGATGCGTGACGCCGCCGCTCCCAACTGCGATATCCGCGGCGTAATTCAACCCAAGCACCAGGTGATCGATCAGGGAGAGATCCGCGCCCACGATCGGTGAAATGCCAAATCGCGTGCCGAGATTGGGAATGAAAATAGGCCCTGCCTTGATCCCCACGCTTAACCCCACCGGGTAGTAGGGCAACCGAAATCGAGGCCCGACCAAAACCTCGCCTTTTTGGGAGGTGAAGATGTAGGCACCCGACAAATCCACGAGGAACCAGTCGGTATTCCAGTAGGTCACCGTACCGCCGAGAAACAGTGGTGAGCCGTTGGTCGGATACCGGTTGGTGGTTTCTCCTTCGACCGCCCCGCCCCAATCCACCTGGAGCGACAAGCGACCGCTGAGTCCTCCAATTCTCTCGTAACCCCCTTTTCCGTATTCCGAGCCTTCCGGCCCGTCGGTTCGGCCGCGGCCCTGGCCGAAGGCAGGTGTCCCAGCTTGGGCGATCGCCAGGCCAGCTAGGACGCGGATCGCCAATTTATTGCGGATCATCCATCCCTCACGGTCGTGCCAAGGTTGCGCGATAGGCTTGACGCACAGGCGAGAGCCTATATTCAACGTCCACTCACGGTGGCGCAACTTTTCGAAAGCAGGTCCGATGAGTGGTACCTGGGCGGACTCGCCCCGTCAACTGCCTACATTGGCGGCGCGTTTCTGCTTTCCTCGCGAGTGACGGGCAGCCACTGGGGATGAGATCGGATGAAGGCGAGCATCCTCTCGCGCAGCAGGCACCTCAAGTCGAAATTTTTTCCGGAATCGGTAGAGCTCACCAGAATTCTCAAGGTCATGCCCCCGTTGGTCGCATCGGTCACCATGAGATTCTGCACTTGTCCGTCCCAAAGCGATCCACCCTCTCGCTCCAACACTCGCTTCAGCTCGGCTCGAAGCGCATCGACATCGGCTGAGAAATCCACGACCAGGGTGGCGGCACCCAGAATCTGCTGCGCCCCCCTGCTCCAGTTCTGAAAAGGCCGGTCGAGAAAATACGTGATCGGAAGAACCAGCCGACGCAAATCCCAGATCTTCACCACCACGTAAGTAAGGCGGATCTCCTCGATCGTTCCGATTTCTCCCTCCACCACCACCATGTCTCCAATTCGGATTGGCTGGCTGACCGAAAGCTGAACTCCCGCTAGCAGCGCCGACAGTGGGCGTTGCGCGGCCAAGCCGATCACCAACCCAGCGATTCCCGCCGAAGCGAGGATCGAGACTCCGATATGGCGCACCACTTCGAACTGAAGCAGCAGCAGAGCGCCGGTGATCAGGTAGATCGCGATCGCAAATACCCGCCGCAAAATTGCGAGTTGGGTGCGGGCGGACCGCGCTCTTGCTCCCTCCGGCTCACCGCCGCCCGCCAGTTCCTGAAACCGATCCGCTGCCCGTCCCAACACGCGAAGCAGGAACCAGGCAGCGGTAATGATCGACAAGGACTTGACTAAGACGTCAATCGACCATTGGACCTTGGGAGGAAGCAGCAACAGCCGCGACGCTGCGACGAAGCTCACCGCCCACACGAGCAGCCGGAGCGGACCTTTCGCGGAGGTGCCAAGAATCTCGCCCCACTTGAAGTGGGTTTTGAGAGAGGTCAGCTGGGAAGCCTTTCGGCCAATCGCGAGCGCGAGCCGTGCAAGTAGAAGCGACAGCACCGTGCTGCCGAGGAAAATCAGGATCAGCCCGAGCCATTGCCACAGCTCGAGCGCCAGTAGCTGGCGGTTGATCAGGAACTCGGGAAGGCGCTCGCCGAACGGTGGACCGTACTCTTCGTAGAGACGATCGATGGCCCGAACCGTGTCCTCGCTGAATACCCATGCGTGGCGGTCATCGCCCAGATCCACTCGAATCAAGCGGATCGGCTGGTTGGTATTGCCCAGCGGCAGGGTGCCGAGCTCATCCAGCCTCGCCGGGCTATCGACGCTGGGCTCGCGGCTGAAATCCAGATACAGCTTGCGGTCGATCACGTATCGCAATCGACGAGCGAGCCGAGCACCTTCCGCCGCCTGAGACGCTTTCGGCAGATGATTGAGCCACAGGTAATGGGCGGCTAGCGGGTAATGTCCGGTATGAGCGGCCTGGAGAAAACCCTGGACGGTAGCGGACGGCGAATCGCGGTCAACCGATTCGGGAGGTTCTCCCAGACCTGGGTTTAGTGGAACGACCGGTCGACCGGTTGCGTGAATGCAAAAAAGGATCGCCGCTAGGCCAAATCCACGCACCGCACCATCCTATTTGAACTTACTGGCTCGTCGCATGCCGATCTTCAAACGCCTGGCTTTGCGCGAAAGGGTATTGCGATCTACGTCGAGGAAATGAGCGGCCGCCCCAAGTTGTCCCTCCGCCCGCTCCAGCGCCTGCCGCAACACAGCGCGGTCGACCTGGTCGAGCAGTACCCGATAGAGATCAGGCACGCTCCGGCCATTCAGCTGGTCGAAAAAATGTCCAAGCCGCAAGTAAAGCAACTGCTCGAGCGGCAGTTTGAACGGATCCATCCTTCCCCTCCTCGGCAAATCAGCTGTGAATGGATTGGAGGCGCGCGTCTTATCGCCGGCCGGGTTGGCGGTCAACGGATAGCCGTAAGGTTTTGCGTTTGATAATCGAGCGGGGCGTGACCTCGCGAGACTTAGACCGCCATCTGCTGTGGTTGATCGCGTGCACAGCCCTCCAACTGAGCTGCGCTCGTTCGCTTTCACGCACGCCCGCGCCAGACCCCTCGCGCGCGGCGAAAGCAAGCCCCAACCCAAATCCACCCAAAGCGAGTGCGGTGATTTTCGTCTCCGCCGAGATTCGCGGCTATCTCGGTCCTTGCGGCTGCGCCCAGGCGATGCTTGGCGGAATCGAGAAGTCTGCGTTTCAAGTGCGGGAGGCCCGCCGATCGGCGGCGCCGGTCTTTTACTTCGATGCCGGTGACGCTCTTTTCGGAAGCACCGAGATGGGGCAGGCCGAAATCCCGCAACAGCAGCGAAAAGCGCAGGCGATCGCGGAGGTGTTGCAGTTAATGGAGGTCCAGACCCGAGCGGTCGGTGAGCTGGATAACGCCCGCGGGCTTCAGTTTCGAGAAAGCCTCGGGCTGCCGGACCAAGAGGACGGCACTCATCGGGTGTTCGCCGCCAACGGTCTTCAGATCGCGGTGGTGGTAGCGCGGACAGATGGTGAGCTGCTCAACGCTGCTCGCCAGGCCCGAAGAAAGGCGGACTTCGTGCTGGCCTTGGTTCACCAGAGTCTGGAGCGGGTCCAAGAATTGGCCACCCAACCCGAGTTGGAGGTGGATCTCCTGATCGCAGGTCATGGAGAGGGGGTATTCGCGAGCGAGGAAAACCGGCTCGTTCGTAGTCGGGTGCCGATCGTTCGGCTTCAAAGCAAGGGCAGATCCCTGGCGCGAATCGATCTGTATGGTTTTCGCTCCGGCTCGAAGTTCGAATTGCTCAAGACCCTGAGCGATGCTGAGCACGAGATGCAAACGCTGGAGCTGCGGATTCAGCTACTGAAGCGAGAGATCAACGTTCCAGCAATCAGCGATCGCCTCAGAACCCTCAAAGAGGCCAAGTTGGCCGAGCTGATCGTGAGGCGGGATCAGATCTCCGCCTCCGGGACGAAGCCGGTGAGTGGAACCAATGCGTTCAGCGTCCGATTCATTCCGCTGGAATCAACTCTGCCGCGCGACCGAGAGAGCGAGTCAATCGTCGAGGCGTACGATCGCGACGTGGGAATGCTCAATCTTGCTTGGGCGCAGGCGCACGGTCAGAACTGTCCACCGGCCAAGAAGGGGGAGGCGGCCTTCGTGGGCAACGATTCCTGCAGAACCTGCCACGCCCAGGCCTTTCCCACCTGGGACGGCTCCAAGCACGCGCATGCCTATTGGACGCTGGAGGAGCGCGGCAAGCAGTACGATCTGGATTGCGTGAAGTGTCACGTGACGGGTCCAGATCGACCCGGTGGAGTCTGTCGGCTGGACAAGATGGAGGGCCGAAAGAACGTCGGTTGCGAAAGTTGTCACGGACCGGGGTCGCTCCATGTGCACAAGCCTGCGCAAGGCAACATTATTGCCAAGCCCTCAGAACCTGAGTGCACCTCCTGCCACAACCCGGAAAACTCCCCGCACTTCGATTTCGCGCTCTACCTTCCTCAGATTCTCGGCCCGGGCCATGGCGCGCGTTCGCTACATTGACACTTCCAGACTACTTCCCGCGGAAAAGTTCTTGGTGTAAGCACGCCGAAGCCGGTGTAGACTGGCTCGACGTTCAACCTCCTGAGCTAAGGATCCCGATAGTCGGCGATGCAGCTAACAACACTTGTTCTGCTCACCCATTTTGGTTCGGCTTCCACTTACCTCGCTGAGCTTCGCCCTCCATCGGCATCCCAGGCGGTAGATCGCACCGGGACCGAAGACGAAGAGCTCTCGGAGGAAGCGAAGCAGCAGTCCGAAGAAATGGAGGAGTTGCGCGCGTTGGAAGAAGTCGCGCTCAATCCATCCACCAAGCCGAACGCGGATCTACTCCAAGCGGTGCGTCGGCTTGGCGCGGTCACTCCGTTGCGCGAGCAAATTGCGGAGAATTTTTCTGAGCCGGACCGGGGCGGTGAGGCGGTGGCATTCGAATTGCCGCGAATCACCGACTTGGCCAGCCTGGACCTGACCAAGCTGAAGGGTCAGTACGATATCCCAATTGAAATGCAGCCACTGGTTGCGCAATACGTCCAATTCTTTCAGGGAGCGGGACGCAAGTGGTTCCGCAAGTGGATGTCCCGATCCACCCGCTTCATTCCGATGATGCAGGCGATTCTCGAAACGAGAGGGCTTCCCAAAGATACGGTGTACCTCGCGATGATCGAGAGCGGGTTTTCAGCGCAGGCGTATTCGTGGGCTCGCGCCGCGGGGCCTTGGCAATTCATCTCCAGCACCGCGCGCCTCTACGGCCTGCGACAGGATTTCTGGATCGATGAGCGGAGGGACCCAGTCAAGGCGACTGAGGCCGCGGCTCGCTACCTTCGCCAACTCCATCAGAGCCTGGGCGACTGGTACCTGGCATGGGCCGCCTACAACGCCGGTGGAAGAAGGCTCGAGCGGATGATTGCCAAAAAAGGCACCACCGACTTTTGGGCGCTCTCCAATGGAAGAGGGCTGGCGAAGGAAACCAAGCATTACGTCCCGAAGTTGATCGCCTGCGCGCTGGTGGCGAAGTATCCAAAGGCTTTCGGCTTCTCGGACGAAGAATTCGACTTCCTCACCCCGCTTGAGACGGAGGAAGTCGCCCTCGCGGCCGCCACCGACCTGGACGTGGTGGCCCGGGCTGCGGAGGTCAGCATCGACGACCTCAAAGAGCTCAATCCTGAGTTGAAGCGCTGGTGCACTCCTCCGGCGACCGCCGGAAGGCCGTACACCCTGCGCCTGCCCAAGGGGAGCCGGGAAAAGTTCACCGAAAACTTCGCGAAAATTGCCCCGCGCGAGCGCCTGGCGTTTCGCATCCACCGCGTCAAACGAGGCGATACGCTCTCTCGAATTGCCGCCGACTACCACAGCGCTCCCGAGGCAATTCTGCGGATGAACGGACTGCGCAACCTTCGCCGCTTGCGGGTCAACACCGATCTCGTGATTCCCGTCCCGAACGCAGCCACCGCAGTCCAGGGACGCACGGACAGCGCTTTCGAACGGCAAGTGACCCGCGCTCGCCGCAGCGGGTTCGTTCCGGTACGGCCGGAGCTGGAGATTCCAGCCGGCAGCAAGCCGCAAATCAGCCCCGCGATCGCCGAGGTGAAGTCGGAAGTGATCGGCGGCAAGACGAGAATCCAGTACGGCGTTCAAAGCGGCGACACGCTATGGGCGATCAGCCAGCGCTTTTCGTGCTCGGTTGACAACCTTCGCAAGTGGAACCGCCTTCCCAAGCGCTCTCGAGGCCTTCAGGTTGGGACGGTGTTGATTATCTGGAGCTCGACGACGCCTTCTTAATGCTGCTCGAGCAGCAGCTTGAGCTCGCCGATCCGTCGGGTGATTGTTTTCTGGTCCATGTTGCGGAACCTCTCCGGCAGTAGTTCGCGACTGGTGCACTCGCGAACCGCGGCCAGGTTTTGAAGCTCGATCTCGAGCGGATACGAGGGTGGAACGAAATCCTTGACTACGAATTGCACGTCTTCCGGGGTCAGGTCGCGTCCCTCTGAAAGGGCGCGGAATTTCGAACGCACCAGGATCGCTTCGATGTCCGCTCCGCTCAATCCGAGTGCGCTTTCGCCGAGCAGGGCTGAAAAGGAAGGTAGCGCGAGCTGAAGGTTGTTCTTCTTGGAGATGACCTTGAAGAGCTGATCGCGCTCCTCGTTCGTTTCCGGGTAGAACAACGCAAGATGCTCCTCGGCCCGCCCCTGCCGCTTGAGATCAATCGGCAACAGGTCCGGACGGCAGGTGAGAAGGAACCAAATGATCTTCCCGCGGTACTCGGTGTTCCCCATGAAAGAGGCGATCGCCGCAAACACCCGGTTCGAGGTGCCGGAGTCGCCAGAGGCCTCCCGGTTTCCCAAGAACGCATCCGCTTCGTCGATCATCACCGCCACCGGCCAGAGCGCCTTGAGCAGATTGAAGATCCTTTCGAGATTGGCCTCGGTGACTCCCTGCCATTGACTCCTGAAGTTGAGGAACTTGACGCAGGGAATTCCAATTTCGCCGGCGAAACAGCTGGCGAGGAACGTCTTGCCGGTGCCGACCGCGCCCGAGATCAGGTATCCCATCGGCATCACGTCGATTTGGCCCTTCTTCAGCGCCGCGGCGGCATCGCGCAGTCTCTTTTTCGCTTTGTCCTGTCCAGCCACGGAATCCAGGTTGTGCGAAGGCTCGATGAACTCGAGCAGGCCATGACACTCGGCCTGGAGGATTTCCTTCTTTCGGTCCTTGATCAGCTCGTTGGTGATTCTTACTTGCCGTTCGATTGCCTCGGTTAGCACCCGATCCAAGTGGATTCGCGATAAGCCCGCGGTCAGCTTGGCAAGCCCAGCCAGCGGAACATCGGAGATGGAGTCGATTCGCCGTCCGCTGAGCTTGTAGCGGACGTACTCGAAGCGTTGCTCTTCATCGGGCAAGGGGATCTCGATCAGCGAGACGTAGGGGTTACGCGACAGACGCGCGGTCACGTCCGCAAGGTTCTCCGCTACCAGCACGATCGACAGATTGCCTGCGAGAAATTGCGGATCGTGCGACCACTTCTCCAAAGTCGTCAGGGCAAAACGATCTTCGCTCGAGAGCTGGGCCACGTCGCTGTTGGGGGTCAGCGTTTCGGCAAAATCAACGACCAGCGCGAGCGAGCGTCCGTCCGCCAGACGCATCCGCAAGTAGTTCTCCAAAAGCTGAAGCGCACGTCCTGGGTCTCGAGGCATCGAACGGGCGAAATCCGTGCCGTAGAGCGCATCGTAGCCTGCA
>WNFE01004349.1_pt1 | contig 10564 bp, 7 predicted proteins | sample 5400451 | NCBI WGS metagenome assembly WNFE01 (sample SAMN13153344, study PRJNA577476) | soil metagenome | isolation source: 200 cm saprolite under Douglas fir tree site 2 hole 2 | place: USA:California | collected 2015-04-18
AGCCACATTTACTCCAAATTCAGTAAGCGGCGCCGGTTCTTCCACACTGACAATCGCGACCGGCACAGCGGCGGCGGCAACTTACATGCTGACCATTTCGGGAACGAGCGGCAGCCTGGTGCACTCAACTTCCGTTACATTGACCATCAACCCACAGCCCACGCCCGACTTTACCTTAGGCGCAGCTCCGAACACAGTAACGGTGAATGCGGGCAACAGCGCCAGCTACACGGCGACAGTGACCGCGGTTAATGGCTTCAGTGGCGGGGTGTCGTTGAGCGTGAGCAGCGGCCTGCCCACGGGCGCAACCGCCAGCTTCAGCCCGGCGTCAGTGACCGGCTCGGGATCGTCAACTCTGACGGTTGCCACCGGCACAGCAGCGCCGGGAACTTACACTTTGACCATTTCGGGAACCAGTGGCAGCCTGGCACACACAGCCTCGGTTACGTTGATGATCAACATCCCTGACTTCACTCTCTCGGCCTCGCCCACGTCGCAGCTGGTGACTGTGGGCAACAGCGCCAGCTACACAGTGAACGTGGGCGCGGTGAATGGCTTCAGCGGCAGTGTCGCCCTGAGCGCCAGCGGATTGCCTGCGGGCGCGACCGCGACCTTCAATCCAGGCTCAGTGAGTGGTTCGGGCTCTTCCACGCTGACCATCTCGACCAGCAGTTCCACGCCCACCGGCAGTCCAATGCTGACCATCACCGGAACCAGTGGCAGCTTGACGCACACGGCCACGGTGACACTGGTCGTCAATCCTGTGGCCTCACAGTGTTTGACCTCGGGTACCACCTGGCAGAATACCGCTATTCCGGCCCAAACCGGAATCTTCACCGTGCAGTTCGACGCCACGCCTTCGGGCAGCTCTTCAATTTCGCCCATCAACAGCGTGATTGCACTTTCCAATGGAGCGCAGACCGGTTACACCGGCTTTGCCACCCTGGTGGCCTTCAACAGCTCGGGCATCCAAGCACGCAGCGGAGGCAGCTATATGGCGGCTTCAACCATTTCGTACACCGCCGGGGTGGTCTACCATTTCCGCGAAGTTATCAATGTTCCGGCGCACACCTACTCGATCTTCGTGACTCCAGCCGGTGGGAGCGAGCAGACGGTGGGCAGCAACTTCTTTTTCCGCACCGAACAGAACACAGTCACGCAATTGAACAACTGGGGAATTTTCGCCTCGGCAGGCTCGGCTACGGTATGCAATTTCACTCTCGATTCCGCCGGCGGAGCCCCAGACTTCTCGCTGGCCGCGACCCCCGGCTCTCAGACTGTTACATCTGGCAACAGCACCAGCTACACGGTGAGCACGAGCGCTCTCAGCGGTTTCAGCGGTAGCGTCGCGCTGAGTGTAAGCGGCGTGCCCACGGGAGCAACGGCCAGCTTCAGCCCGGCGTCGGTGAGCGGTTCTGGATCGTCAACCCTGACGGTTGCAACCGGTACAGCCGCAGCAGGAACTTATACATTGACCATTTCGGGAACAAACGGCAGTCTGAGCCATTCTGCTTCGGTCACTCTCACTGTGGCCGCGCAGGGCGGGAGCAGTAAGATATTCGCGCCTTACGTTGATATGAGCCTTTCGAGCAACCTGCCCCAGATTTCATCCGCCTCTGGGATCAAGTTTTTCACCATGGCGTTCATCATTGATGGCGGCGGGTGCACGCCCACCTGGGGAGGTCTCGGACCGATCTCAAGTGAAAACACCTTTGCCGGCTATATCAGCAATATTCGGGCCGCTGGCGGAGACGTCATCATTTCCTTCGGCGGCGCCTCGGGCTCAGAGCTGGCACAGGTATGCTCGAGTGTATCGAGTCTTCAGGCGGCATATCAGTCGGTCATTAACAAGTACAACGTCAAGATGCTGGATTTCGACATCGAAGGCGCGGCCGTAGGCGACCCAACTTCAATAGACCGTCGCAGCCAAGCTCTGGCCGCATTAGCGGCGGCGAATCCTGGTCTGCAGATATCGCTCACCTTGCCGGTGAACCCCACCGGTCTCGACAACAACGGGCTCAGCGTGGTGCAGAGTGCCGTTGCCTTTCGCGTACCGGTTTCCGTGGTGACCGTCATGGCCATGGATTACGGAAGCCCCGATTCACAGATGGGAACCGATGCCAACTCCGCCGCTACCAACACGATAAGCCAGTTGCAATCTGCCGGCCTGAGCGCGAATGTGGGCATCATCCCCATGATCGGGCAGAACGACACCGCGGGCGAGATTTTTTCGCTGGCCGATGCTCGAACCGTGTTGAACTTTGCGCAATCCAATAGCAACATCACGCGCCTGAGCTTCTGGTCGGTATCGCGAGACAACGGCGGTTGCGCCGGCAACCGGACCGCCTCCGACACCTGCAGCGGTATCACGCAAAATCCCTGGGACTTCTCGCTTATCTTTGAACAGTTCTAGGAAACAGCACTCAGTTGTCAGTACTCGGTACTCAGTGACACCGAACCCTTTCGCAAAAACGAAAGGGTTCGTGGTGAAACACCTCAGAAGCGGCTGAAATGAAGTAAGACTGCGCCCAGTCCACCCAGGACCCAATAATCCAGAGGCAAGCCCAGGAACCAGCGCTTGTGCCACCACACGCTGCTCTTGTTAAACTTTGACAGGCCGAAGTGCGGATTCAAAACGAACCACAGGCAATCTTCGATGACCCAAAAAAGGTTATATCCGGCGATAGCGCAGAGTTCTCCCCGAAAGGACCAGGTATGCAGGAAGAAAAAAGGCAGATGAAAAAAGAAGAACACGGAAGAGAACGCCCAAACGTGATACCCGGTGAGCGGACGCCCGCCATAAAACAGGTCTAACAGAATGTGCTTGTCCACTTTCCATGTAGGCAGGTTAGCAGCCCAGCCCTGGCTGCCCTCGATGTGAATTTCCAGATTGGCCCACAAAAAGGCAGCAATCACGATAGCCAGCAGATACAGCAGGTAAAAAGTCATCTTTGTCTTAAATTCTCCCTGGAAGGTTAATCCTGTTTGGATTCTATTCTCTATATAGCCGTAACTTCACATTTTTTTGTCAGAAAATTTTATTGAGAAGGTTCCAGGCACCGGCGAAATATCTCATTGCTCAACCGTGAGTCTCAATTTTGGGTGCACTCCAAGCTTTGGCTGAGTGTTTCAACACCACTGGCTTCAACAATATGGAAAACCCTGTCTACAGCGGCACGCCCGTCTCCATGTTGTTTTGTACAGACGACGCCTCAGCGCGGAAAACCGGGGAGCAGCTTATTCGGGACGCAACAGCTAAGCCCGCGATTTCGCGCTGACTGTAATTAAACGCAAATGATGCTTTGTGATTAACCGCTTCCGCGCCACACGGCAAAGTGGGAGATGCATAGCGGCCCCCAGATCAACTACGCAAGTCGAAGGATCTAGGTTTTTAACTGAGGACTGAGGACTGTCTTTAAAGTTTCGGCCACGTCAGCCGCAAACCAATTCTTCCCGTGATGGGCGCCGCAACCAGAGGAGTTGGGGTCCTTCCAATCAGATATTGCCGGTTGAGAACGTTCTCGACGGCGAGAAACATCTGCAATCCATGAGTTAAAGGCGCGGAAGCATAGGAATCGAATGTGAAATAGCCACCCAGCGGCAACAGGTTCTGGTCATCTTCAAACTGGCGGCTGCTTGCGCGTGCCTGAACCGAGGCCATCCAGCCGCGGGCAAAGGCATAACGAATATCCATGGTGGCTTGATGGCGGGCATACTGGGGAACGTTAAGTCTTTCCAACGCCCGGTTTGCCGGAAATGATAGAACCTGAGAATTGGCAAACTGATATCCAGAATCGAACGTAAGCCGGTTGGTGAACTGAATCTGGGTTTGCAGCTCGACTCCGGCCGAGCCTATCGCGCCCAGGTTGGTGCGCTGGCGCGTGATGAGCTTCGGGGTTGTGCTCAAAGTGACATTCGCCACCGGATCTGAAATGTGGTTCCAGAAAAACCCTCCGCGCAGATAAAGACGGTGCTCAAAGCCGCTGACACTCAACCCGCCCTCCACCCCAGATAATCTTTCAGAACGCAGATTGGCATTGGCCAGCGTGAGGATCTGTCCCAGGCGAAAGGCCCGGTACAGCTCGTTGAGCGTGGGTTGGCGGAATGATCTGTAGGCAGAAGCCGAAGCGCTTACGTTGTCGGTGAAGCGGTGATTGAACGCCAGTCGCGGACTGAATGCAGCTTCGCTTTTTCTCGGAAAAACATTCGATGTTGTCGTTACCAATTTAGGAAGAGAAACTGCCAGACTCGCGCCATCAAGGTTCCACCATTCATCCAAACGGCCGCCCACGGTCAGAGTGTCGCGGGCCGTGAGTTGAATCATGTCTTGCAGGTAGACAGAAAAATCGCGTTCTTCGCCGCCCGCGCGGGTCAACGAACTCGGTACACGGTTAGTGAATGCAGTGTCATGGGTCGCGCCGCTGACCAGGCTGCCCTCCACTCCCGCGACCATCACGTTGCGTTTGCCCAGTGCCGCCGACCACTGCTCGCTAATCCCAAAAGCATGGGAAGGGACATGTTGTGTACTCGCCAGCGTCTCGCTATTGCGGTCATTGGCCACTGAGGAGAACGTCTGGTTGTAATCTTCATTCAGGCCATAAGCACGTGTGATGAAAGTGCCAAAACCTGTGGTTGGAATATCCGCCCCAAGATCGAGTTCATAAAGCCGGTTGTTGTTGATTTGAAATGGGGTGCCGTTATGCCGCGATTCCAGCAGAGTTGCTCCGCGAACAAACCCTCTCGATCCCCCTGCGTTCCCGTATTGAAGCGTGAGTGAACCGCTGTCGTGCTCTGAATTTATGTTGTGATCAATCCTGCCGCGCTGGCTTTGTTCTACCTGGTTGTATCCACGGGTGCTGTAAGTCTCAGCGCTCAAATTTCCGGCCCACGGTCCGCGCCGCAGCGTGCCAGAAAGGGAAGCGAGCGGCGTATTTTCTGTGCCATAGGATGTTTCAAGTGTCACGCGAGAAAGATCTAAAGGTTGGGTGAAGAGAGCAACCGTGCCGGCCAGAGCATCGGAGCCGTAGAGCTCTGACGAACCGCCTTTGAGCACTTCGATGCGATCCACATTGGCGATGGGCACCCGGTCCCAGAAAATCCATCCGCCAAAGGGATCGTTGAGCGGGATGCCATCCACCAGCACCAGCGCCCGGCTCGATCCGCTGGCGTTGGTCCCGCGCAGAGAAACACCCTGCGACGTCGGATTCAGGTAAATGCTGCTGGAGCGGCGGAACAAAGTGAATCCCGGTACCTGCCGCAAAACTTCATCTATGGCGGAAGAGGCCGAAGTCCTGATTTCATTTTGGGAAAGCACCACAACGCTCTCTGCTGTCTCCGCTGTGGGCAGCGCGCTCCGGTTCGCCACAACGTTTACCTGTTCCGCAACTCCCGCGGGCTGCAGCGTGATGGCATTGCTGCCGCGGTTGGCGGCGGGGAGCTGCAGAGTTGTAAACCCCGGCGCGGTCACCTCGATAGTGTCAGCCTGTAAATCCGTGCTGATGGCAAACGTGCCGTTGGAAGATGTAGTGCCCTCGCCCACGGTTTTTCCGCCGGCGATCAGCTTCACGTGGGCATTGGCAACGGCGGCACCGGTCGGATCCACCACGGTTCCGCTAATATGATGGCTCTCTTGCGCGGCGCAGAAGCCCGCAAAAACGATGGTTATATATAAGATGAAGGAAACGTACTGACTTACGGTCCTGAGCCGCAGCCCCCCCATCCTGAACCCTCTGTTAGCTCCCATTGATCCTCATTGTGGTGCAGATTGTTGATTTTATACGTTCGTTACCCCAAGAGGGAACATTCCGATTTGACGCCTGCCCGGTACCACTTTAATCTGAGAAGCTGATGCGATTCACTCCGACAGGGTTGCGGCGATTGCGGGTTTAGGAACAGGCATGCCAAACGAAGGCTTTGCGGGATTGCGGGTGCTCACGCTGGAGAGCCGGCGCGCGCAGGAGATGGCCAAGCTCATCGCCAACTCGGGCGGAGAGCCCGTGGTTGCTCCTTCCATGCGCGAGGTCCCGCTCGACTCCAACACCCAGGCGCTGCACTTTGCCGGCGAGCTCATCGCAGGCCACCTGGATATCGTCATCTTCCTGACGGGCGTGGGAACACGCGCGCTTACGCGTGTGGTCGAGACCGTACATCCCAGGGAAAAATTTATAGCTGCGTTGGGTCGCGTCGCCGTGGTTGCTCGCGGACCGAAGCCAGTAGCAGCGCTGCGCGAGATGGACGTGCCCATTACGTTAATGATTCCGGAGCCGAACACCTGGCGTGAAGTATTGCACGAACTGGATCAGGCGAAGTTGTTGCAGACACGCGGCCGCCGTGTCGCTGTGCAGGAGTACGGCGTTCCCAATCCGGAACTCATAACGGGATTAACTGAGCGCGGAGCAAAGGTGACCTCGGTGCCGGTCTATGAATGGATGCTCCCGGAAGATACAGGCCCGCTGCGCGCTGCGATCGCAGCCCTGGGCCGCAATGAGATTGATGTTGTGTTATTTGCCAGCTCCGCCCAGTTGCGGCACCTGTTGCAAGTGGCCGATGAGATGGGCGCCAAAGACGCCGTGTTGCGCGCACTGTCGAAAGTGCTCGTGGTTTCCATTGGACCCATCACAACCGAAGAGCTGCAGAAGAACGGTATAGCGGTTGACCTTGAGCCCTCTCATCCCAAAATGGGATTCCTGGTGAAAGAAGCCGCAGAAAAAAGCCAGGCTTTGCTGCAACAAAAACGAAGCCGGGCCTCTATTTGAAAAACACAAAAGCAAAAGCTTACCGCCGATTTCGCGGGCCCACGCGGGTTTTTTGAATGGAGACCGGGAGCTGAGAAACTGCTATTTGCTATATAGCGCAACTGAACGACCTTATCAAAGTTCACTTATCCAGACTCTTATTAACTGCTATGTAATAGCCTTTAGTTTCAGTTGACAGCCCCCTTGCCCCTCTATATGATTGCACCCCAATATTCATAGTGCTATAGAGCAGAATAGCGTGAAACTATTTTATGGTCTTCAACGGTGTGGAACATAAGTACCTTCAGGCCCGTACGTCGCTGGTTGGATTGGCCCGCCCAGTTCGACCCCTTCCCCAACGTCTGCAATCAACATCAAATCTTATGACTGCTGCAGTACCCTCCCCCATGCCTATACTCAGTGCCTGATCGCACACCCATACCTTGAATCACTCCAACGCCGGGGCAATCGCGCTCCGGCCTGGAGTGCCTGGAAAGCAGTTCTCAGCAAAAGCAACCGCAAAACCTTTCGCCGCGGATTAACGCGGATCAACGCAGATTTTTAGAGGGATTGTGCGCCCCCAAACCCCACTTGCTGGCAGGTGTTTTGAGTGTCCAAAATCGCGTCTGACCCTCGTCATTACTGGTGAAAGCGATGCGGGGTGAGGAGACTTGCTGCTGGTCAGTCCTCAGTTGTCAGTCCTCAGTCCTCAGGAAAAACAACCGCAAAAGCTCTTGCTGCTGATTTCCAGAGTGGATTGTTGGTCCCCCCACTTGCTGACAGGTGTTTTTGAGCCCCAAAATCGTGTTTGACCCGCGTCGTTATTGGCGAAAACCGATCCGGGGTGAGGGACTTGCTGCTGGTCTGCTAGAACTGGCCCGCAATGTTATTTGCGAGGACATTCATCGTAGAGACGTAATTCGCACGTCTTCTAATTGCCAAAGATCCCGCATGGGCCAAAACGTCACCACCCCACCCCCTTGCGCGCAAGGGTCTATGCATTAACTCATTCGCGGTCAATAACATGTATGTGCAGCTCCAAGCTCGCAGCTCTAAGCTCCAAGGGTCAGCGCTCGGCACTCAACTCCGCATGGAAATAGATTTTCAAAGACCTAATGGACTATAAAAAGCCCCGCATTCTTGAATGCGTAACTTTATTTTAAGGGCTCCGCAATCCCGCTTTGCGGGACTGCTGTGCCCTCGCCAACTGCTCGCGCTCATCCGGCGCTCGCACTTGGCTCACCCTAAACGCACGCCTGCCACAATGATGACCTGCGTTTCCGGAAAAGCAATGTTTTGATATCAGAGTGATATCAATTGGTATTCTTTCCTCTGTGTTTTCCGGCGTCCTCTGCGTTCACTTTTGTCTTTTATCTCTGCGCCGGGCCTGCCCTGAGCTTGTCGAAGGCACCTCTGTGGGTGGTGAAAGTTTTGTCGAGACCCGGTAATTTCTTCTTCCTTGTCTCAAGTACAGCGCGATTCCGAAATCTTACTGTTTTCAGCAACTTATAAGCGATTTCGCGGCTTTGGCATGGGTTTTGCACTTACTCTCATCGTGAGCTGATTTCGAGATAGAAATTTTTTGGTACAAGGAGACAACCAAAATGAGATACGGCAAAATGCTCGTCCTGACTTCGGCGGCGTTGCTTGGCATGACGCTCAGCGCCGGGGCGCAGTTAGGAGTGGGTGGCGCCGTCCAGAGTACGACCGGCGCGGTGGGCAATGTTAGCGGTCAGACCGGCGCTGTTAATGGCACGCTCGATTCCACTACGCGGGTTGGCACAGATTTGGATAGCAACGTGAATGGCAACCTGCATTCCGCAACTCGGGCCACAGCCAAAACCGAAACTATGACCAAAGCCGAAAAAAAGCGGCTGGAGAGGGAAAGGAAAGAAGCAGATAGAGAAAGAAAAGAACGCGCAGACAAAGACAGAAAAGAAAAAGCTGATCACGCAAGACATGAAAAATCTGACTCGGGCGCCGCATTGGGTGTGAACTCCGACACCCGGGCCGATGTGAACGTTAATGCGGGGGGCAGCAGCTCCGCCCGGGCTGGGGCTGACAGCAATACCCGGGCAAACTCAGAAACCGAGGCGCGCGGCCACAAGCGCGTCATCAACGACTTAACCCTCAACTCCAACACCAGCGCCGACGCTGGCGTGGACAGCCATCACAAGAAGGATAAGAAGTAACACCAACTGCCAAACTCAGGCCATGGGAGCGATCCCACGGCTTGAGTTTTCAATTCGCGTGATCTGCGAAATCTGCGGTAGTTTCTTTGCCGTTGCTTTTGGACTTCTCCGGCAACCGGCAACTGCTTTTTCGTTTTTCTCTGTGTCTCTGTAGTGAATAAGTTTTTCTCTTCACCGAGAGCCGTTTCTGAATAACGAGTACCATGTACTGAATCCTACCTCTTCCGGCCAACCCCGGCGTAACCCGAAGGTTCTAAATGATCATGACAAAGTCTTGTATTGCTTTACTCACTTTAGTTCTAACCACAGCCTTGGTGATTGGATGCGGCGCCGGCCACCCAACCATTCAGAGCGTTGCGGTCACTCCTTCAACGGCCACCGCAGCCAGCAGTTCGCAGGGTACCGTTGGGTTCACGGCTACGGGAAACTTCAGCAATCATCAGAGCCGGATGCTGGTCTTGGCTGACGGTCTCTCCTGGCAGTCATCGAATATTCCGGTGGCCTCCATTAACAGCCTCGGGATGGCAACCTGCAAGATACCGGGAACTGCCACGATCACGGCCACCGCCCCAGCCAACCTGCAGTTCACAATTGGCTCTGGCGTGAACAATACTTCAATGACCATCAGCGGCACCGCCATGCTTACCTGCACCTAGGAGGGTAGTTTCAAGAGCAAAAACAAAAGCAACAGCTTAACCGCAGAGGACGCCGAGGAACGCAGAGGAATAACAACTACTTCTCCCAGGTTTCTCGGTGTTTCTGTACCTCCGCGTGAATCGCTGTTGTCTGAGACTAAAACTGCTCTGCTGGCCAGCCAGGGCGAGGGGCCGTTCTCAGGACCTCTGGGCGCTGCCAGCGTCGCCGATGAGTTCGTAAAACTCGCCAAGCGCTATCGGACCCCACCGGAGAAGAAAAAATAAGGCATTGTTGATTGAGTCATTGGGTCACGCGTCTGGCAGTCGTGCTCTTCCACGGCGGTTCAAAGATCGTTGTGGCATCGATAAAATCCCGTGCCCCCTACAAACGCGGAAGCAGAGATTCTCGGCACGAAAGGGATTCCTCCACTGCGTGTACGGAATGACAAGAACGCTGACTCTTTCCGCAACCTCTGAAGTCGTGCCTTGATACAAGTCTTCTCGAAATCCGAGTTTTCCGCAACCTCTCAATCCGCGTGATCCGTGAAATCCGCGGTAAGTTTTTGCTGTTGCTTTTGTTTTGAAAACTCCACTAAAAATTCAAGTTTTCAAGTTTGGCCTACCAGCTATAATGCAGCCAACGAAATAACCTTCAAAACCGTGCTCCCCATCCTCCTATTGTTAGTAGCCATCGCCAGCGGCACACTTCTTACTTATGTCTATTGTTCAAGAATGCATTTTGCCGCCCGCCTCTGTGCCGGCACATGCACCGGCCTCGCTTTGTTGGCGACAGTGGGGTTTATCGCGGCGTCGTTCTTGGGCCTGAACCACGAGTCCGTGGGGATTGCCGCCGGTCTGGTTTCGCTTCCGTGGCTTTTGCTACTGAAGGCAGGTTACAGATCGCAGGTTGCAAGCGAGCTGGAGGAGGTTTGGCAGGGAACCAGGCAAGCGGTTTTGCATCCCGCAGGGGCGGCGACCGGCTACGCCATCTTCTATATATCAG
>WNFE01004353.1_pt1 | contig 10561 bp, 8 predicted proteins | sample 5400451 | NCBI WGS metagenome assembly WNFE01 (sample SAMN13153344, study PRJNA577476) | soil metagenome | isolation source: 200 cm saprolite under Douglas fir tree site 2 hole 2 | place: USA:California | collected 2015-04-18
TCCGGCGCGCTTCGGCCCGTACGATCTCGGCAAAGCTCGATGCCGCGCGCTCCTTGATGCCGCTGTCGCTGGAAATTCCCGCCGACAACCGCGCCTCGCGCATCGCCGCCGACAGCAATGCCGACAATATGCTGCCCTTGGCGCCGAGCGCGAATTGCGCCTCCGCAAGTGACCGTGCGTCACTGATTTTGCGAAGTGCCGAGCGCAGCTTGCGCTGGGCCAGCGACAGCTCGATCATCTTTGCGAGGAAGACGGTCCATGTCACCAGCGAGGCGAACGCGAGACCGATCATCACAGCCTTGACCAGGATGTCCGCCGACAGGAACATCGACCAGGGCGACAACTCGCGCAACGCCACCGTCGTCGATTTCAGCGACCGGCCGCCATCGACTGGAGCAGCCGATACGTCGGTAGCCGCAGGCGTTGCAGCGGACTGACCGGCCGCCGATGGCGCCGGAGCCTGCGCCGGCGGCGCGGCTTGCGCCGGGACCGCCGGCGATGGCGACAGCATGGGCGCTTGCTGCGCCGCGGGGGCCGTTTGCTGTTGCGCAAACGATGACGTCGCCGGCGACAGCATCGCCAGCGCGGAAATCACGGCAAATGTCGCTCGATTGCGTGACATGTTCATACTTCGGCCCAGCTGCGGATAAGGTTGTGATAGATACCGGTCAATTTGACCGTTTCAGGGTCATCTCGCCCAAGCCGCTCCACCAGGGCCTGAATCACAATATCGAGATCGAAGATCAGGCTGCGGGCATGGGCATCTCGTATCATGCTCTGCAGCCAGAAAAAAGACGCTACGCGCACGCCTCGCGTGACCGGTGTGACCATATGCAGACTGGACGCAGGATAAAGTACGAGATCGCCGGCCGGCAGCTTGATCTCGTGGGAACCGTAATTGTCCTCGACCACCAGCTCTCCGCCGTCATATTCGTCCGGCTCGGAGAGAAACAGCGTTACCGACAAATCGGTCCGGATGCGCAAGCCGGTCAGCCGATCGCCACGTACCGCGTTATCGACATGGATACCGAAGCGGTGCCCGTCCGCGGCGGCATAGCGATTGAACAGGGGCGGAAAAATCTGCAAAGGGACGGCGGCCGAGATGAACCGCGGATTGCCGGTCAGTGCCGAGACGACGCGGTTGCCGAGTTTGCGCGACGCTTCGCCGTCCGGCGGCAATTGTTCATTGCTCTTCACCAGCGCCGATTGCGCGCCGGCGGTGGAGCGGCCGTCTTCCCACGCGCAGCCGTCCATGATGCGGCGGAAATCCGCCACATCATCCTTGCTCAACACATCGGGAACGCAGATCAGCATGACATCGACATTCAGAACCGCGCCGAGATGACCAGCGACGCGCTGCGGCCCGGCGCTTCCAGAACGAACGGTGTCGCACTCTGGTACAACGCATCGTAGTACAGCTTGTTGGTGATGTTGGCGACGAACAGCTTCGCGGTCCAGTTCTTGTCAATCTTCGCTTCCACGAAGGCATCGAAGCGCCAGTAGCTCGGCAGCGACGTACCCTGGTTCGCGGCCAGGAAGGTGCCGCCGTACATTTTCGACCGGTACACCGCCTGCCCGCCGAGCTCCCATACATCGGTTAGCTGATATTTGGTCAGCAGGCTGAACGACTGATGCGCGACGTTGGCGAGGGGAAGTCCGACATTGGTCGGATAGATGAGCGGTTGCGCCGACGGAACAAGCGACTTCGTCACCTCCGACTGCATCAGCACAAGTCCGCCGAACACGCTCCATTTGTCGGTGAGCTTGCCGCCGACGCCGAGATCAATGCCCCGGATGCGATAGGCCGCGCCGGCGGATATGCACGATACCGTGCCGGTCGTACCGGCGGGATAGGGACAATCCGCTGTCGCGGTCGCGCTGGAGGTTACGTTTCGCGATTCCCGCGCGTTTTCTTTCTCGGTCTGGAACAGCGCGGCAGTCAGCAGCAGGTGGCGGTCAAACAATTCCCACTTGGTGCCGACTTCGATCGCCTTGTTCTTTTCCGGTCCGAAAATCTGGTTCGGATTTCCGTTGAGCGATGGCGCCAGCCCGCCATACTGCGCGCTGGTGCCGTCGAATTCGGCGCCGACCGGATTTGATGACGTTGCATATGCGGCGTACACGCTTGCGATCGGCAACGGCTTGAGGACGATGCCGAGATTGAAGTTCGGCAGTCCGTAGTGCTGTTCCTGGGCGTTGAAAACGTTGGGCACATTATTCACTGTGCCGAACCCGCTGGCCTTGATGTTGTAATCATCAAAGCGAATGCCGCCGTTCAGGATGACAAAGTCGTTGTAATTGGCGGTGTCCAGCAGATAGACGCTCTTGGTATCGATCGCGATCTTGGTCGGCAGGCCGGCCCAGGTCGGGTTACTGCCGACATTTGCGAAGGTATATTGGGGGTTAAAGATATTCACGCCGGGCAAAGATCCGGTGGTGGTACCCCCCGGAAGGGCTTCCGAACTCAGGCTGGCATATTTATCGATGCTGGCAATCTCGCGCGAAACTTCGAGGCCGGCCAGAGCCGTATTCTTCCAGCCAGCGACGTTGAACTTGTAGGTCGCTTCGCTCTGGTTGGCGACGTTCTGGGTGACCTGATAGCGGCTCTGCGGATTGGCGCTGAGCGTCCAAAGCGGGGGGTTGGCGTTCGTACGATCGGATTTTCCGGGAGCGTTCCGATGTAGTCGAGCACCGAACGCTGAATTCTGGTTTTGTTGCTCAGGGTCAGGTCCGGGGTGATCGCGACCTCGCCGCCAATCGTCCCGATGTCCTGCTTGATGCTGTAATAATCGCGATTGACCAGGCCGTAGAAATTATTGCGGTTGACGCCGAAATCGGGGAATGGGCCACCGGCGGTGCTGGTGTATGGGGCCGCCCCCGGCCGATAATACGGCACGCCGAAGTCCGGCAGACCGTGCAGATTGGTGTGGATGTAGTTCGCGCTCAGTTTTACCGTATCGAGCGGTGTCCACTTCACCGCGACGAAACCGCCGTCGCGGTCGTCCTTGATGTAGTCGCGCCCGGCCACACCGGCGTCCTGGAACAATCCTCCAGCGCGAACCGCCAGCGTCGGGCTGATCACCTGGTTGACGTCGAGCACCACGCGCTTGGTGGCGTCGGTGCCGAACGTGGTGTCCATGTTGTAGAAGCTCTTTTCGGTGCTCGCCTGCTTGGTCACGATATTGATCGCGCCGCCGGTGGTGCCGCGGCCGGCGAAGGACGATCCCGGCCCGCGCAGAATCTCGACCTGCTCGGTGAAGAAATTCTCGCGAACGCTGACGCCGGCATCGCGCACGCCGTCGAGGAAGACGTCGTTGCGGGCGTCGAAACCGCGAATGAAGAACCGGTCGCCAAAAGCATTACCGCCCTCGCCTGTTCCGAGCGTCACGCCCGCCGTGCTCAGCACCGCCTGCTTCAGCGTGGTGGCGTTCTTGTCCTGCAGGATTTCCTTGCTGAGCACCGTGACCGTCTTCGGCGTGTTCAACAGCGGCTCGGGGAACTTGCCGGATGCCTGCAGGTGATCGACCTTGTAGGGTGCCGCCGCGTCGGCATAGGGATTGCGGTCTGCGCGCAGGCCGCCGGCGTTGGGAAACGGCACCGCCGCGACCTGCCCAGGTTGCGAGCGGCGCGCGGCGCGGCGCAACGCCGTGCGCGCCCGCAGTTGGTCCGGCGAAGGTTTTGACGCAGCCGGGCGCGGGCGTGCGACCGGGGCATCGACCGTCACCGGCGGAAGGTTCGATTGCTGCGCCTCGGCGCCCGAGAATGAGGCGACTGCGATCAGGCCTGCGACCGCGGAGACCTTTCGCCCCGAATTGTTGTCCAATTTTTCGTCGACCGAGTTGAGTGTCGCGATCGAACGCAACGATCTCGGTGCTCTTGCCTGACCCATCCCGCTTGCCCCTTTGAACCCCATTTCAATTCGCTCATGCGATTCACTTGCAACGAGCGACGAAGCGTTGGTATCGGGCGAAAAAATTCGGGTCAATGTGATTGGGACGCAGGGATGTTTGAATACATCCAGATCAAAACGATTCTAGATCAGCGATTTGAAATCGTTCTAAATTGAAATTTGAAGCGTTCTAAGTTGAAGCGAGGAAATGCCCATAAATCAAGGCTTTCTGCTTCGACTGGTGAACATCGGTCAATCGATGCTGGGTGGCTTCATCAGCGAAAACAATTCGTCGACGGTTTGCTGCGCGGTCAGACGCACGCGATCGGTGTTGTCCATTCCCGCAATGTTGACGCCCTTCACAACGGCTTTGATTTCATCGCGAAAGTCGGTGAGAAATCGCAACGGGTCGGGCGAATTGTTGGCGACGCGCGCAATCAGGCCCGTGATCAGAATCTGGCAGGCGATCATGCGTCCGTTCAACTCATCCATCGTGTACTCCTGAACTGGTTGTGGGGCTTCGTGCCGCAGGCAATGATGCGCCGTGGTATGGACGACGTTCACGCAGGTTACAACCGAGCCGCAAGCTGATCGAATTCGAACGATGCGCACGCGGCGCTAGCGCCGCTGATGCCTGCGACTTCCAACTAACCGGATTATTTGGCTGCGACGCTGCCGGGCGGTTCAACGAAGCCTTTGATTCGCTCCTTGATGTCCCTGAGCGTCCCGAGGCTGGTTTCGATGGCCGTCGCTGGGATATCCTGCAGAACATCGGACGCAATGGAGTCGCGCAAGCTGTCGAGATCATCGACAAGCTGGCGGCCGCTCGCGGTGAGAAACAGGCGGTTGGCCCGGCGATCTCTGGGATCGGGCCGCCGCTCGAGAAGACCGTGCTCGACCAGACGATCGAGCAGACGCACCAGCGAGATCGGTTGCAGCTCAAGCACCTCGGCCAAATCGACTTGCGACAACCCTTCCTGCTGCCGCAATCGAAACAGCACGATCCACTGCGCGCGCGTGGTGCCACGGCCCTTCGCGCGGTGATCGATATAATTGCGCAACAGCCGCGAGCTCTCGACAAGTTGTGCAATCAATTGGCGTTTCAGATCGAGCGACATGATCTGCGGCGGTCCTCCAAAGCTTTCCAATTGTTAAGTTTTGGTCAAGCTATAGTGTGTTTACACATTAAGTGCACGCATATTATATCTGTGGCCTCTGGGAACCGTTTTGAAGGCCTGTCAGTTATTTTTGAATTCGATGAGCGCACATGACCAAGTCGCGGACCATCCGTTGGATTTTGCCGATCGCCGCGCTCGCCGCGGCAGGTTATTTCGGCTGGCAGCGCTGGCACGGCCCGGATTCGGTAACGCAGGCTGAAAACGCCCAGAAATCGGCGGCTTCGGCACGGAGACCCCCTGTTCCCGTCACCATCGCGCCGGTCGTGAAAGCCGATTTTCCGGTCTATCTCACCGGGCTCGGCAACGTTCAGGGCTTCAACACCGTGGTGGTGCGGACCCGGGTCGACGGTCAGATCGACAAGGTCGCGTTCAAAGAGGGCCAGCTGGTCAACCAGGGCGACCTGCTCGTCGAGATCGATCCGCGGCCGTACCAGGCAACGCTCGATCAGGCCAAGGCCAAGAAGTCTCAGGATGAGGCCAACCTGGCCAATGCCAACCTCGATCTGCAGCGCTACACCAAGCTCGGCGAATTCGCCACCAAGCAGCAGACCGACACGCAGCGTTCCACCGTTGCGCAATTGACCGCGCAGATCGCGGCGGACGACGCGGCCATTTTCAACGCCCAGACCCAACTCGACTACACCGCCGTCAAGGCGCCGATCTCGGGCGTCGCCGGCCTGCGTCAGGTCGACATCGGCAACATCGTCAATGCCTCGACGCAAACCGGTATTGTCACGATCGCCCAGATCGAGCCGATCGCGGTGATTTTCACCGCGCCCGAAGAGCAGTTACCGTATATAAACGAGGGACAATCCGCTCAGCCGCTCAAGGTCATTGCGATCACGACCGACGGCAAGAAGCCATTGGCGGAAGGAACATTGTCGGTCGTCAACAACCAGGTCGACACGTCAAGCGGGACTATTCGCCTCAAGGCGGTGTTCGACAACAAGAACCACGCGTTGTGGCCGGGTCAGTCGGTCTCGACGCGGCTCCTGGTGAAGACGCTGAAGGATGCCACGGTGGTACCAGACGACGCGATTCAACACGGCAACGACGGCCTCTATGCGTATACCGTCAATCAGGACAACAAGGCCGAGCTGCGCAAGCTAAAGGTCAGCCAATCGATCGACGGACGCTCGGTGGTCGATGACGGCCTGTCGCCGGGACAGCAGGTGATCACGGCAGGCCAATACAAAGTTCAGCCGGGCACTCTCGTCAGCACCGCGGTGGCGAGTTCGGATCCGGCCCAACCCAAGGTCAAGCAGGAATGAGCGAGGGCATTTCCGCACCCTTCATTCGCTATCCCATCGGCACCTCGCTGATGATGGCCGGCATTCTCTTCGTCGGCCTCGTCGCCTATCCCCTGTTGCCGGTCGCGCCACTGCCGCAGGTCGACTTCCCCACCATTCAGGTCGCCGCCAGCCTGCCCGGCGGCAGCCCGGAAACCATGGCCTCCTCGGTGGCGCAGCCGCTCGAGCGGCAGCTGGCGCAGATCCCCGGCGTCGCGCAGATGACCTCGACGAGTTATCTGGGAACAGCGGCGGTGACGATCCAGTTCGACCTCAACCGCAGCATCGACGGCGCCGCCAACGACGTGCAGGCCGCGATCAATGCCGCCAGCGGCCAGTTGCCGAAGAACCTCCCCTCACCCCCGACCTATCGCAAGGTCAATCCGGCGGATTCGCCGATCCTGCTGTTGTCGGCGACGTCGGACACGCTGCCCCTCACCACCGTCAGCGACGCCGTCGATGCCCAGCTTGCGCAACAGATCAGCCAGATCTCCGGCGTGGCGCAGGTCGTCATCGGCGGCCAGCAAAAGCCGTCGATTCGCATCCAGGTCGATCCGGCAAAACTGGTCGCCAAGGGACTGTCGCTGGAAGACGTGCGCAGCCAGATCGCGATCACGACGGTCGACAGCCCGAAAGGCAACATCGACGGCGCGACGCGCGCCTATACCATCTACGCCAACGACCAGCTGCTGGACTCCAAGGACTGGAACGACGTCATCGTCGCCTATCGCAATGGCGGTCCGCTGCGGATTCGCGACATCGGCCAGGCCGTGACGGGACCGGAAGACGCCAAGCAGGCGGCATGGGCCAACGGCAAGCGCGGCGTGTTTCTGGTGGTGTTCAAGCAGCCCGGCGCCAACGTCATCGACACCGTCGACAAGATCAAGGCGACGCTGCCGAGGCTGGTCGCCGCGATACCGCCGGCGATCAAGATCGACCTCATCAGCGATCGCACGACAACCATTCGCGCCGCCGTCGAGGACGTGCAGTTCACCTTGATGCTGACCATTGCGCTGGTGGTGATGGTCATCTTCGTGTTCCTGCGCAGTTTCTGGGCCACCGTCATTCCAACCGTAACCGTGCCGCTGGCGCTGCTCGGCGCCTGCGCGCTGATGTGGGTGTTCGGTTATACCCTCGATAACCTGTCGCTGATGGCGTTGACCATCGCCGTTGGTTTCGTGGTCGACGACGCCATCGTGATGCTGGAGAACATCACGCGCTATATTGAAGAAGGCGAAAAGCCGATGGCCGCCGCGTTCAAGGGCGCCCGTGAAATCGGCTTCACGATCGTATCGATCAGTATCTCGCTGGTGGCCGTGCTGATCCCGCTGCTGCTGATGGGCGGCATCATCGGACGCCTGTTCCGCGAATTCGCGGTAACGCTGGCGATGACGATTTTCGTGTCAATGGTGGTGTCGCTGACGCTGACCCCGATGATGGCGTCGCGCTTTCTGCGCGCGCATGGCGAAACCCAACACGGCCGGTTTTATCAATGGAGCGAGCGGGCTTTCGACGCCATGCTGCATGGCTATGAACGCGGCCTCGACCGGGCGATGCGCTGGAGCAAGACCACGCTCCTGGTTTTCTTCGCGACCCTGGCATTGTCGGTCTATTTGTTCGTCATTATCCCGAAGGGATTTTTCCCGCAGCAGGATAACGGCCTGATCACCGCCACATCCGAAGCCGGGCAGGACATATCCTTCGCCGCCATGACGCAGCGGCAGGAGGCCCTTGGCAAAATCGTGCAGGCCGACCCCGACGTCGCCAGCGTGGCGATGGCAATCGGCGGCAGCGGCAGGGCCGGTAATAACGGCAACCTGTTCATCACGCTGAAACCGCGCAATGAACGCTCCGCAAACGCCCAGCAGATCATCGCCCGCCTGCGTCCCAAGCTCGAAAAGGTCCCGGGCGCGCGCCTGTACATGCAGGCGGCGCAAGACGTGCGGTTGGGTGGCCGGCCGACGCGAACACAGTTCGAGTTCACGCTGCAGGATGCCGATCTGGGCGAACTGAACCAATGGGCGCCGAAGATTTTGGGCAAGATGCAAACCCTGCCCGAGCTGCGCGACGTCGCGACCGACCAGCAGAGCCAGGGCACGACGCTTCAGCTCACCGTCAATCGCGACACCGCGGCGCGCTACGGAATCCAGCCGCAGCTCATCGACGACACGCTTTACGACGCATTCGGCCAGCGCCAGGTCACCCAGTATTTCACCCAGCTCAACAGCTACCACGTGATCCTGGAAATCCTGCCCGAGCTGCAGGGCAATCTCGACACGCTCAACAAGATCTACGTCAAATCGCCGACCACCGGCGATCAGGTGCCACTCTCGACATTCGCGACCTGGACCAGCGTGCCGGTCCGTTCGCTCTCGATCAGCCACCAGGGCCAATTCCCGGCGATCACGATCAGCTTCAACCTCGCGCAGGGCGTAGCACTGGGGCAAGCGACCGACGCCGTACAGAAAGCCATGGTCGAGCTCGGCGCGCCCGCCACGCTCAATTCGAGTTTTCAGGGCACGGCGCAGGCGTTCCAGCAATCGCTCGGCACCATCCCGCTGCTGATCATGGCGGCCCTCGTCGTGGTGTATCTGATCCTCGGCATTCTCTACGAGAGCTACATTCACCCGCTGACGATTCTGTCGACGCTGCCGTCGGCCGGCGTCGGCGCGCTCGCGATTCTCATGGCGTTTGGATATGATTTCAGCCTGATCGCCTTGATCGGCATCATTCTTCTGATCGGCATCGTCAAGAAGAACGGCATCATGATGGTCGATTTCGCGATTTCGGCCGAGCGCGACGAGCATCTGTCCCCGGAAGATTCGATCCGGAAGGCCGCGCTGCTGCGGTTTCGTCCGATCATGATGACGACGATGGCCGCGATGCTCGGCGGCGTGCCGCTGATGCTGGGCACCGGCACCGGATCGGAAATCCGCCAGCCGCTCGGCTACGCGATGGTCGGCGGCCTGATCGTCAGCCAGGCGCTGACGCTGTTCACGACGCCGGTGGTGTATCTGTATCTCGACCGGCTCTCGAACGCGTTCGCAGGCTGGGGACGGCCGGGCAATGCCGATCAGGAACGAGACGCGGGCGAGCGCGACCAGATCAAGCAGGCCGCCGAGTGACTTGACTTTCACCGCAGGCCGGCACATCCGAGAGCGTTGTTTTTCTCGGAGCCGGTGCAGTGAAAATTTCTCTCAAGCTTCTAATCCTCGTGGCGGCCATGGCTTTCGGACCGAGCGGGAGCAGCAACGCCCAGCAGGCCTCTAAATCCAAGAACCCGCCGCATGCGGAACAGACTACGGCGACACCGATGTCGCCTCAGGCCGACTCTGCGTCCGCAAACACTCCCGCTCCACCCGGCTGGGCCGCGCGATGCACCAGCGCCAGCCGCAATGCACCGCCTGAATGCGCGATGGAGCAGACCGCTGTCCTGAGCAAGACCGGACAATTGGTCGTCCTCATCAACATTCGCGTGCCGACCGATACCACCCATGCGCCCGTCGCTCTGGTGCAATTGCCGCTCGGACTCAATCTGCCTGATGGCGCCAAACTCCAGGTCGATGACGGCAAGGCGACCAACCTGCCGATTCAGACCTGCGAAGCGAGGGGCTGCTACGCCAGCACCCCGGTCGCACCCGATCTGCTGGCTGTTCTGAAATCCGGCAAGCAGCTGAAGGTATCGTTCCAGAATCTCGCCAAGGAAACCATCACCATCCCGATGCCGCTGACCGATTTTGCTGCCGCCTACGACAAGATCAAATGATCGGCTCACAGCTCACTGTCGTGCCATTTCCGCGTTGCCGACGCCCTCGCCGTCGAGCTTCTGGTCGTTGTGCATGGCGACCGTGACCCGCAGCAATCGCCCGGTAAATTCGAACGGCGCATCGTAGCGCGAAACCGAGCTGCCGCGATCACGCCCGATGTCGAGGCCGGACCACGAAATCAGTGTGTGGAATCCAAGCTGGGTCCGCAGCGAGCCCGCAGGCTCGCCGTCGATCAGCAGCGTGTAGGCGCTGACCCCCGTGCGCGCGCCCTTGGCCGGCGGCGTTTCCCGGACCAGGCGTTCGACTTGCACGCCGAGCCGATGCGCGCCGGCCGGGATCTTGCGATCGGAGGTGACGATGTCATGGCCGCCGCCGATATTGAGGTCATGAACCAAAAAATCGTCCTTGACGTAAAGGCTGTAGCCTGACGTCGCGTCG
>WNFE01010645.1_pt1 | contig 10559 bp, 8 predicted proteins | sample 5400451 | NCBI WGS metagenome assembly WNFE01 (sample SAMN13153344, study PRJNA577476) | soil metagenome | isolation source: 200 cm saprolite under Douglas fir tree site 2 hole 2 | place: USA:California | collected 2015-04-18
CGTCGCCCGGCCCCCGGCCTCACCGATGCCGCCCTGCGCCAGCTCATGACGCGCGATTGGCCGGGCAACATCCGGGAGCTGGAGAACGTGATCGAGCGCGCCATCATCCTCGCGCGCGACGGGCAGCTCCGGTTCGACTCACAACCCGCGGCCGAGGCGGCACTGCCACGGTCAGCTTCCGGGCCGCTTCCGATGCTCTCCCGCTCGGCCATGGAGAAGCACCAACGAGATGTCATCGTGGCCGCGCTCGAGCGGAGCGGAGGACGGGTGTCCGGGCCGGGCGGAGCCGCCGAGATGCTCGGGATGAAGAGGAGCACGCTCTTCTCGAGAATCCGCGTGCTCGGAATCGGCCAGAAGACCGCCTGAGCGCGCGCGTAGCGGAGGGGAAGATCATGGCGCGGACCGCGGACGCGGAGCAAGGAACCGAAGCGGGCAGCCACGCCCTGAGCGCAAGCGAACGCATCCGCGTCCTCACCGTGGACGATCACCCCTTGCTGCGCGAGGGTCTCGCCGCCCTGATCGACCACGAGCCGGACATGACGATCGTGGCCGAGGCGACCAACGGCAAGGACGCCATCCGCGAGTTCCGCGCGCACCGCCCCGACGTGACGGTCATGGACCTCCGCCTTCCGGACATCAGCGGCATCGACGCGCTGGTCGCGATCCGCGAGGAGTTCCCCGACGCGCGGGTCGTCGTGCTCACCACGTTCGAAGGGGACGCCGAGATAGCGCGCGCGTTCAAGGAGGGGGCGGCCGGTTATTTCCTGAAGACCACGCCCCCCAAGGACCTCCTCGAGGCGATCCGGCACGTGCACGCCGGGAAGAAGACCGTGCCGCGGGAGGTGGGGGCGCGGCTGGTCGACCAATTGCGCGAGGATCCGTTGACGCCGCGCGAGATCGCCGTGCTGCAGGAGGTCGGGGCGGGGGCCCGCAACCGCGAGATCGGAGTGCGCCTCTCCATTGCCGAAGAGACGGTCAAGGTCCACATGAAACACGTCCTGGAGAAGCTCGGCGCCTTGGACCGGACGCATGCCGTGGTCATCGGGCTGCAGCGCGGGATCATCCACCTCTAGTCCTTGGGGACGATTGTGGCCGCCCTCTTCTCGAGGATGAGCGTGGCGCTACATCTCGATGATGCCGCGCTTGATCGCGATGGTCACGGCGTGGGTGCGGTCGTTCGCCCCGAGCTTCGACAGGATGCTCCGCATGTGGGCCTTCACGGTCTCTTCCGAGACACGGAGGTTGTCGGCCACCATCTTGTTGGTGTTGCCGGCGGCGACCTGCTTCAGGACGTCGATCTCGCGCGCCGTGAGCTCGTCGTCCGCGTAATGCTCGGCCATCTCCACGGCGATCTCGGGAGGGACTCGTCTCTGGCCGGCATGCACGCTGCGGATGGTCTCGACGAGATCCTTGAGGAGCGTGCTCTTGAGCAGGTACCCCCGCGCGCCGGCCTTGAACGCTTTGGCGACCTGGGCGTCGCCGCTGTAGGTCGTGAGCACGATGATCCGGGCGTCCGGATGGTGCTTGCGGATCTCCACGATCGCCTCGATGCCGTTCACGAGCGGCATCTGGATGTCCATGAGCGTGACGTCCGGACGGTGGTCACGGAACTGCCGGAGCGCCTCGTTGCCGTTCGTGGCTTCCGCGACCACGACGATGTCTGTTTCGCTCGCGAGCATGGCCGCGATCCCTTCGCGCAACAGCGGATGGTCGTCCACGGTGAGGACTCGAATGGGATTCTTGTCGGTCATGGTGGCTCAGAATAGCCCGGTCGCCGGGCCTGACCAGGAGGTCGCCGCTTTGGTACCAGAGCCTCGATAGGCGGTCGCCGCCGGAACCGTCAGCTCGACCTCCGTCCCCCCGCCGGGGCGGCTCCACAGCTCCAGGCGGGCGCCGATCCGGAGCGCGCGCTCGCGCATGCCCTGGATGCCCCAATGGCCGGAACGGCCGCCCTTTCCCTGGATATCGGGATCGATGCCCCGCCCGTCGTCGCGGATGCGCATCCGGAACTGTCGCGGATCGTAGGCGATTTCCATCTCCACGTGAGCGCCTCCGGAGTGGGCGAAGGCATTGAGCAGCGCCTCCCGCCCGATGGAAACGGATTCCTCCAGGACGATCGGATCCAGCTCACGCGGCCGCCCTTCCACGACCGACTTGAAGCGCGTCGCGCCGTCCAGCGACGCTTCCTTGACGACGCGCTCGAGGGCCGACGGGAGGTCGCGGACGGCGGCGCCCGTGCGCAGGCTCTGGACGCTGTCCCGGCCCTCGGCCAGGACCGAGTTGGCGCGACCGAGCGTCTCCTCGATCGCGCGGCGCGTCGGATCCTCGGCGGGAATCCTCTTCGCGATGGCGGCGAACTTCAGGATCAGGCCCTGGACGCTCTGGAGCAGCGTGTCGTGCAGGTCGCGCGCGATCCTCTCGCGCTCCTCGAGCCGCACCTCCATGCGCATGCGCACCTGCCGGGTGACCTGCCGCAGGCGCAATCGGTAGAGCGCCGCGAGCAGCCCGGCGAGCGCGGCCAGGCCGGCGAGGCGGAACCACGCGGTCTGGTAGTACGCGGGGGCGACCGAGAAGTCGACGAACGTGCCGGCGTCGTTCCAGACCCCGCTGTTGTTCGAAGCGGTCATGCGAAACCGGTAATTGCCGGGACGCAGGTCCGTGTAGAACGCCTGGCGCCGCGTGCCCGCGTCCTGCCAGTCGTGGTCGCGGCCTTCGAGCTTGTAGCGGAACCGGACCTTCTCCGGGGCGGCCAGGCTGAGCGCGGTGTAGTCGATCTGCAGGTCGCGTATGAGCGCGGGCAGGCTCAAGGGCCGCGAGCCCGCGGAACTCGCTTCGTAGGCCTTGCGATCGGCGATGACCTGCTCGATGTGGAGCGGAGGGGGGAGCGTGTTGAACGGAAGGTGGCGCGGATCGACGACGCTGACGCCGTCCCAGGGCAGGAACCACAATCGTCCATCCGCAGCCCTGGCGACGAGCGGTGTGAAGCCCCCGGCGCCGGTATGGGTCCTGACGCCGTCGGAGACGTCGAACAACGTGGGGTGGACCGCCGGCGCCGCATCCCCATGGCCGCTCGCCCGGTCCTTGTCCGCCGCCGCGCTCCAGGCCTCCACCTCGGAGCGCGCGATGCGCACGAGGCCGCAGTCGGTGTAGAGCCAGAACGAGCGGGCGTCATCCTCCATGGCCCAATGGACGCCGTCGCAGGGCAAGCCGTTCCTGCTGGTCAGGGTGGCGATCCGGCCGTCCTTCAGCCGGCTGAGCCCATGCTCCGTGGACGCCCAGAGCGTGTGGTCGCGATCGAACCACAAGCTGGCGACGTCGCCCTGGCCCAGCCCGTCCGCGGCTCGGTACGATGCGCGCACCTGGCCGTCCCTGAGATAGACGAGGCCAGTGCGGAAGAATCCAACCCAGAGGCCGCCCGAAACGGGATCGGCGAGCAGGGCCGTCGCGAAGTCGTCGTGGCCGAGCGTGGACAACGGAATCCGCTGGATCGCGCCGTGGGACAAGCCAAGGAGCCCATGAGCCTGGTGCGAGACCCACAGGGTATACCGCTGCCGATCGTGGGGATCGTCATTCGTCCATCCGTCCAGCGGTTCAGCCCCGAAGGGCCGGCCAGCCACACGCTGCCGTCCTTGGCCGCCAGAACCGCCCAAGCGCCCGGACTGGGCAGACCCTGCCTCGTGGAGAACGTGGCCGCGACGGGGTCACGAAAGCGGTCCAGGCCATCGCTCGTCGCCACCCACAGATTCCCTTCGCGGTCCTCCAGGAGAGCCTCGGCATTGTCGCCCGAGAGTCCTTCCAGATGCGTGAACGCGTCCGTCCGCCCGTCGTGCACGTGCAGGAGGCCGCGGCCCAGCGCCCCGATCCAAAGCCCGCCCCTACGATCGCGAAGGATCTGGCGGGCATTGACGTCGCTGCCGATTCCCTGGCGCGAATACGGCTCCGCCGTGCCGTCGATGAACCGCCGGATTCCCCCGGCCCCTCCGACCAGGAGCACGCCATCGTCGTCCTCACCCAGGCCGACCAGGGTCGTCTTCGCGGCAATCCCATAGAACTTCGGAGGACCCGGTTTCCACCGCCATAGTCCTCCATGCGCACCTGCCCACAGGTTGCCGTGGCTGTCCTCGTAGAGGTCGGTCACGCCGCGTGCAAGAAGGCCGTCCTTCCCGTGGCATTCGGCGCTGCCCTTCCGGATCGCGCAGAGCCTTCCCGTTGGAACTGCGAATCCGCCCGCCCAGACCACGCCCTCACGATCCTCGAGGAGCGCGAAGATGTAGACTCCCGCCAGCTCCGGGTAGGGTGTAAGCCGGCCGTCCTTCAAGCTGGCGAGTCCGTTCGACGTGCCGATCCAGAGCGTCCCGTCGCGTGCGGCCAGCAGGCGCAGGACCTGGCGGGAGGGCAGGTCCTGGCCCAGCGGCGCCGGCCAGGGCGCGGTGCGCACACCATCGAAGCGCAACAGGCCGGAATCCGTGGCCAGCCAGAGATAACCGTCGGGCGTCTGTGCGATCGCGTGGATCGTACTCTTGGCGAACCCCTCTCGGATCTTCCAGGACGTGTGCACGTACTGGTCGACGTCCAGCCCCGGATCCAGCGCGAACGCGGGGCCGCCGACGAGCACACCCAGCAAGACAAAAAGAGCGAACGCGCCGCCGAGCACGCCGCATCTTAACTCTCGGCTCCGCGCGTCGGCCGCGCCCATCGAGGCGTAACACCAAAGAGTTATTGACGCTGCCGCGCGCCGGGGACTAGCCTGACGAACTCATCGTCCGCGAGGTCTACATCGTGCATCGCGCCGTCGCAGCCCTCGTCGTGCTGTTCTCGTTCGCCTCGCTCGTTCGCGGTCAGTCCACGAGTGCCTCTGTCAGCGGACGAGTCCGCGATCCGTCCGGGGCGGTGGTCGCCGAGGCCAGCGTCGCCGCCGTCAGCCGTGGCACGAACCGCCGCTACGAGACGACCTCCAGCGGCTCCGGCGAATTCCACCTGCCCAACCTTCCGCCCGGCCCGTATCGCATCGAGGTCGAAAGGGCGGGCTTCAAGAAGCTGGTCAAGCCTCATGTGGAGCTCCACGTCCAGGACGCGCTCGAGCTCGACTTCGAGATGGCGCTCGGGCCCGTGTCCGAGACGACGACCGTCGAAGGGGGAGCGCTTCCCATCGATACGGGGTCGGCGACGGTCAGTACCGTGATCGGCCGCGCGCTGGTCGACAATCTCCCGCTCAATGGCCGGAGCTTCCAGACGTTGATCGCGCTGACGCCGGGCGTCGTCCTGACGCCCACCGTCTTCAACGACCAGGGCCAGTTCAGCGTGAACGGACAACGGGCGGACGGCAACTACTTCACCATCGACGGAGTGAGCGCGAACTTCGGCGTCACCGGTTACCCGACGCTGGGCCAGACGGGGAGCGGCGCGTTGCCCGCGCTGAGCGCGGCCGGCGGGACCAACAGCCTGGTCCCCGTGGAGGCCATGCAGGAGTTCCGGATCCAGACCTCCTCGTTCGCGCCGGAGTTCGGCCGCACTCCCGGCGGACAGATCTCGATCGCGACGCGCTCCGGAACGAACGCCTTTCACGGCACGCTGTTCGAGTACTACCGGACGAGCGCGCTGGACGCGAGGGACTGGTTCGCGAACCTCAACCGCCTGCCCAAGCCCGAGACACGGCAGAACGACTTCGGCGCCGCCTTCGGCGGACCGCTCGTCGAGAACCGGACCTTCTTCTTCGTCTCCTACGAGGGGCTGCGCCTGCGCCAACCCGCGACGCAGGAAACCGCCGTCCCCGACACGGCCTCGCGCCAGCAGGCTTCGACCGCCATCCGTCCGTACTTGAACGCCTATCCCGCGCCCAACGGCGGCCCGCTGGCGACGGGATTGGCGCAGTTCAGCGCCAGCTATACGAACCCCTCGAAGCTCGATGCCTACAGCGTCCGCGTCGATCACCTCGTGAGCACGAAGGTCAGCTTGTTCGCGCGGTACAGCTACTCGCCATCGCGCCTGGACCTGCGAGGCCCCTTCTTCTCCTCCGGCACCGTCCTCAGCACGACGAACTCGCTTTCGTCCTCGGTACACACGGTGACGGCAGGGACGACCCAGCTCCTCGAGCCCGGCCTCAGCAACGAGGTCCGCGTCAACTACAGCAACCACAGGCTCACGAGCAGCTACTCGATGGACGACTTCGGTGGAGCGGTGCCGCCTCCCGATTCGGTCTTGTTCCCGCCGGGCCATACGTCCGCGAACGACAACTTCATCCTGATCGTCGGGGGCGCCGGAGAGTACGTGCAGGGCAAGCAAGGGACCAACGAGCAGCGGCAGGTCAACGTCGTGGACAACCTGTCGGTGTCGAAGGGCAGCCATCAGATGAAGTTCGGCGTGGACTATCGCTGGCTGGCCCCCTTCACGAGCCCGTTCTCGTACCGCCAGTTCGCGCAGTTCTCGAGCGTGACCGTCTCTGTCTCGGGGTCCGCCGCATTCGCACAATCCGTGACCTACGAGGGCAACGCGCTCCTGTCCCACAACCTGTCCCTCTACGGCCAGGACACCTGGAGAGTCACTCCCCGCTGGACGGTGACGTATGGCTTGAGGTGGGACCTCAATCCGCCGATCACGGGCAAGAATGCGGCGAACGACCCCTTCACCGTGGTGGGGCTCGAGGATCCGGCCACGATGAAGCTGGCGCCTCGCGGCACTCCCCTGTACGAGACCACCCATGGCAACGTCGCGCCTCGATTGGGGCTCGTGTATCAGCTCGGCACGGGTCCCACCTGGGGCGCCACCCTGCGCGCCGGGTTCGGGATCTTCTACGACCTCGGCCAGGGCGCGCTCGGAGGAGTCTCCAGCTTCTTTCCCTACGTCGCCATGAAGAACTTCTCCCCCTCGCGGTTTCCACTGAGCCCGGAGGCAGCGGCCCCGCCCACGCTGAGCGTCGATCCTCCCGTGAGCACCATCCTCCTCGCCGACCCTCACCTGAAGCTGCCTCGGGTGTACCAGTGGAACGTCGCCTGGGAGCAGGCGCTCGGCAGCAGCCAGAGCCTGTCCCTGACCTACATCGGAGCCGTCGGGCGCGACCTCCTGCGCGCGATCGGTTTCTTCAACGTCAATCCCGACTTCCCGTCCGTCTCCCTGACCGACAACTCGGCGACCTCGGACTACCGTGCGCTGCAGGTCAAGCTGGAGCGAAGGGTCTCACGTGGGCTGCAGGGCCTGGCCTCGTACACGTTCGCGCACTCGATCGACATCGCCTCGACGGACGCCGCGAACAACCGCAGCACACCCGGCACGGTCGCAGGCCCGGAGATCGACCGCGGGGATTCCGACTTCGACATCCGGCACTCCTTCACGGCCGGATTGACCTGGTCCCTGCCGTCTCCGGGGTCACGCGGGGCCGTCGGCGCGGCGCTGGGCGGCTGGTCGATCGACGCTTTCGTCCTGGCTCGATCGGCTCCGCCTGTCGACATCCTGGGGGCCACTTCGAACGTCGGGGGCGTGATCCTCGCGTCGCGACCCGACCTGAACCCGGGCGTGCCGTTGGAGCTCGAGGGCTCGCAATACCCTGGCGGGAAGGCCTTCAATCGCGCCGCCTTCACCCCGGCGCCCGGTGGACGACAAGGGAACCTTGGGCGCAACGTGCTGCGTGGCTTTGGCGCCTGGCAAGCCGATGTCGGGTTGCAGCGGCGCTTCCGCGTCAGCCAGAGGGTGGGGGTAGCCTTCCGGGCGGAGTTGTTCAACATCTTCAACCATCCGAACTTCGCCAGCCCCATCAACCTCGTCACCAGTCCCCTTTTCGGGCGCTCGACACAGACCCTCGCGAGCAGCCTGGGGACGGGTGGCGCGAATGGCGGCCTCAACCCGCTCTACCAGGTCGGCGGGCCGCGCTCGATCCAGTTGGCGTTGAAGCTGGAGTTCTGAGCACCTCCCTCTAAAGAGGTAGGGCCGCATCCTCCGAATTCGGGTAGGGCGCCCGAAGCGGGCCCACTATTCTGAATGCGTGCAGCGACTCTTCTCGATGTTCCCCCAGGGAGGGCCGGGGCTCGCATTGTTCCTCCTGAGAGGCTCGATCCTGGCGTCCCTCGTGGCGATCGCGGGCCGCCATTCGAGCGTGGCGCACAGCCCAGTGGCGCTGGCGGGCGTCGCGCTCGTCTCGCTGTGCCTGGTCATCGGCCTCGCGACACCGGCGATCTCCGTGATCGCGGGAGCGGCCGCCGTCGCGGACATGCTGGTTGGTGCGCGTGGGCAAGGCCTCATCGTGAGCGGCGTCCTCCTGCTCGACGCGGCAGCGCTCGGGCTCCTCGGGCCTGGAGCCTACTCGGTGGACGCGCGGCTGTTCGGCCGCCGCGTGACCGTTCTGCCCGCTCGCGAGGACGTCAACGAGGACTGAACCTTCGTATGCCGCCGTCACGGATGCAGTAGCGCCGGAGCGATGGCGCGAAGGCCACTCGTGTCGGTAGCGCGCACGGGTGCGGACACCGGAGCGGCTGGCTTTGCTCTGCGCCACGTCGCCAGCACGAGGACGATCCCCGCGATCGCCAGCAATTCGAACGCCCAGAAGACGTCCATGATGGCGGGCACGCTCGTCTGCGTCATGACGAGCCCCTGGAAGATCTGGTACGACCCGAGCTGGGCCATGTCCGGAGCCAGGCCCTTGCCCTGCAGGACCTGGCCGAGCCGCGCCAGCCGGACACCGCGCCATGGAGGCGCGGAGGGTGCGAGATCCCGGCAATCGCCGTGCGAACCCCCGGACGAGGCGGGCCTGACGACGCCGCGGATCACAGGGACTTAGCGCTGGCCCGCGCCTTGCTCAGTGACGACGGTGAGGCGGGAGAGATGAGCCACAAGCCAAGGATGATCATCGTCGACAAGCGCAACAACCGCGACGAGGTCCTGGCCCGGCTCCCGCCGTGGATCTCCGCGCCGCTCGACTACAGTCGGGCCGCGGCACCGGCGCTGAGCCAGGAGCGCCGCGCATGATCCACTGGCACTCGCTGGACCGCGCGGCGCGCTACTACGCGCAACGGACCGCGCTCGCTTCCGACCACGGGCGATCCACCTTCCGCGAGCTCCACGATCGCGTCGCGGGCCTCGCCGCGCTGCTGGCCCGACGAGGCGTGAGCAAAGGCGACCGTCTGGCCCTCCTGCTTCCGAACGAGCCCGAGTACATCGAGCTCGTCTACGCGTGCAGTTGGCTGGGCGCGATCGCCGTGCCGCTCAACACGCGGCTGTCCGCGACCGAGATCGACCGCGTGCTCGCGGACGCGACCCCGCGAGGCCTGATCCGACATTCGTCGATGCCAGAGCCGACCGCGCCGGTTCCCTGGCAGGTCGTCCTCGATCAGGAGCCGCTGGACGTCGGGCCCGATGCGCCTCCCGTCCCTATCTACGACCCCGACGCGGTGCTGGCGCTGATCTACACGAGCGGCACGACCGGCCGGCCCAAGGGCGTCGCGCTCACGCACGCGAGCGTCATGGCGGACGTCGACCACGTCAACTACTGGATGCCCTACCGCGAGAGCGGCGTGTACCTCCACGCGGCGCCGATGTTCCACATCGCGGACTTCCCGCTGATGTTCGCTGCGCCCGCGGTCGGGGCGGCACAGGTCGCGCTCCCGAAGTTCAGCGCCGAGTCCTTCTGCGCGACGGTCGAGCGCGAGCGCGTGACGCACACCGTGCTGGTGCCGACGATGATCAACCTCCTGACCCAGTACGCTGACCTCAAGGCGCACGACCTGGGCAGCCTCGAGGTGCTGGGGTACGGCGGATCGCCCATGGCCCCGGAGCTGATCCGTCGCACGCGCGCGGTCCTGCCGCAGGTGAAGCTCGTCCAGGTCTACGGCCTGAGCGAGACGGGCTTCCTGACCGGGCTCCGGGACGACGAGCACACGGAGGCGCGGCTGCTCTCCTGCGGGCGGCCGTGCCCGGGCGTCGACCTGCGCGTGATGGACGAGTGGGGACAGGAGCTGGCCACCGGCGACTCGGGCGAGATCGTGACGCGCGGCGCGAACGTGATGCGCGGATACTGGAACGATCCCCAGGACACGCTCGCGGCGTTCCGCAACGGGATGTTCCGCACCGGCGACGTCGGCTATCAGGACGCCGAGGGATACTTGTACATCCTCGACCGCGTGAAGGACATGATCGTGTCGGGCGGCGAGAACGTCTATTCCGGCGAGGTCGAAGCGGTCATCTACGAGCTCCCGGCGGTGCGTGAGGCCGCGGTCTTCGGAATACCCGATCCCCAGTGGGGTGAGCTCGTGATGGCCTTCATCGTGCTCAAGCAGGGATACGCGCTCGGCGCCGAGGACCTCATCGCTCACTGCCGCCGCTCTCTCGCGACCTACAAGATCCCGCGCCGTGTCGAGTTCTCCGACTCCGAGCTGCCCAAGAGCGGCTCCGGCAAGATCCTCAAGCGGGTCCTGCGCGAGCGCTTCTGGGCCCAGCAGCAGCGGGCGGTGAGTTGAGCGGCGACGCCACGGAGAAGGGAACGGTGATCGTCGCCGGCAGCGCCGCCGGTCTGGCCCAGGAAATCTCCGTCGGGCGCCATCGGCTCTCCGCGGACGAACCCATTACGGAGGGAG
>WNFE01004354.1_pt1 | contig 10558 bp, 6 predicted proteins | sample 5400451 | NCBI WGS metagenome assembly WNFE01 (sample SAMN13153344, study PRJNA577476) | soil metagenome | isolation source: 200 cm saprolite under Douglas fir tree site 2 hole 2 | place: USA:California | collected 2015-04-18
TTTGCGCGGATGGCCGCCGCATTCGGGCTTGACGTGCGCGGCGTGTCCATGTGGCGAGCGGCCGAGATGGCGGTCGAGTACGTCCATGAGCTGACGGTCGACGTGGAGATCCCCAGCCTCGAAGAGCTCGGCTTCGCCAGGGATGAGATCCCGATGCTTGCAGACAAAGCGGCCGCCGACCCGCAGAGCATCGGCAACCCGCGAGACGTCGATGCGGCCGCGTACCGTCGTGTCTACGCGCGCGCTTTCGACCTTGGGGGCAAGCGCGCAGCCCAGATGACTGGAGACAGGAAATGACGGTCGACGTGGCCCGCTCGGTCAAGAAGATGTTCGTCGACGGCCGCTGGGTCGATTCCGAGAGCGGGAAGCATTTCGACGCCACCAGCCCCGCGACCGGTGAGGTGATCGCGCAGGTGCCGAAGGGCACGCGCGCCGATGCGCGCAAGGCCATCGAGGCCGCGCACCGCGCTCGGAAGCCGATGGCGGCGCTCAAGGGATTCGAGCGCTCGAAGCGGCTGTACACGATCGCTGAGGCGATCGAGCGACGGCGCGATGAGCTCGGCCACATCCTCACGCTCGACCAGGGCAAGCCTCTGGTTGCCGAAGCGCTGGGCGAGGTCGACGAGGCCGCCGAGTATTTCCGCATTGCGGCGGAGGACCTGAAGCGCCTCGAGGGTCGAGTCCTTCCGTCCGCCAGCCCGAGCAAGCTCGTTTTCGCCCGCCACTACCCGCGCGGCGTTTACGGGATCATCACGCCCTGGAACTGGCCGCTCACAATGGCCGCAGAGCTCATCGCCCCCGCGCTCGCCGCCGGCAATACGGTGGTCTGGACGCCGGCATCGTCCACGAGCGTGATCTCGGTCGCGCTCATGGAGTGCATCGCCGAGGCCGACCTCCCGAACGGAGCCATGAACCTCGTCACCGGACCGGGCGCCGAGGTCGGCGACGAGGTCGCGGGCCACGAGCTGGTGGATGGCGTCGGATTTGTCGGCTCGACCGAGACTGGCGCATCGGTCGCACGCCGCGCAGCGGGCAAGCACGTAATGCTGGAGCTCGGCGGCAACGGCCCGATCGTCGTGTTCGCCGACGCCGACCTCGCCCACGCGGTCGAGGGCACCATCGTCGGCTGCTACCTGTGCGCCGGCCAGAGCTGCACCGCGGGCGAGCGGATCCTGGTCCAGGAAGCCGTGCATGACGAGTTCGTGGAGCGCCTCGAGGCTGCCGCCCGGATGCTGCGCCTCGGCGACCCGTTCGCGCCTGACACGACGCTCGGCCCGCTGAACAACGAGGGCGTGGCGACGAAGATGGACGAGCACGTGGCGGATGCTGTGGCTCATGGCGCGCGCGTCGTCCTGGGAGGCAAGCGGGCCGACGGCTTCCCCACCCGGCTCTACTACCCGGCGACGATCCTCGACGGAGTCGAGCCCAAGATGCGGGTGAGCCTGGAAGAGACTTTCGGGCCCGTAGCGCCGGTGATCAAGTTCCGTGACGAGGCGCAAGCGCTCGCGCTCGCCAACGACTCGCCGTACGGGCTGCTGGGCGCCGTTTACACGAAGGACCTCTCACGCGCGCTGCGCTTCGCCGACGGCCTGGAGATGGGCTGGGTGAACATCAACGAGTCGTCCAACTACTGGGAGGCCCACCTTCCGTTTGGCGGGCGGGCCGGCAAGCGGAGCGGAATCGGCCGCGTCGGCGGGCGCTTCGCCCTCGAGCAGATGACCGACCTCAAGACGATCGTCATCGAAGTCGAGAGCGCGCCTTGACCAATGGCCCCCTGGCCGACCCGATAGAAGAGGCCGGGCGAATTGCGGTCGCGGCCCGCGCCGCCGGGGTGAAGGTCAAGCTCCTGGGCGGGGCGGGGATCCACGTCAGCTCCCCCAGCGCGCACAAGCCCCCGCTCAGGCGGAAGTACGGCGATCTCGACTATGCCATCCGCAAGAAGGACCGCCAGGGCGCGCTGGCCCTCTTCCCATCGCTCGGCTACGAGGCCAACGAACGCTTCAACCTCATGCAGGGCGACCGGCGGCTGTACTTCTACGACAACGATCACAGCCGGCAGGTCGACATTTTCATCGACATCATCCAGATGTCGCACGTCATCGACCTGAGGGGCCGCCTCGACGGGGACGGGCCGTGCGCGAGCCCTTCAGACCTGCTGCTCAGCAAGCTGCAGATCTTCGAGGTCAACCGCAAGGATCTCGTCGACCTTACGGCCTTGCTGCTCGACCACCCTTGCGTCAAGCGCAACGACGACCAGTGCGTCGACTGCACGTATGTCGCCAAGGTCACGGCTGACGACTGGGGCATGTACCGGACGGTGCAGGTGAACATCGGAAAGCTGCGCCACACGCTCGAGGAGCTCGACGTCGACCGCGCCCTGGTTGGTTCGAGGCTGGACGAATTGTGGGCGGCCATCGAGGCGCAGCCGAAGCCGCTGAAGTGGAAGCTGCGGGCCCAGGTGGGCGACCGCATGCGCTGGTACGAGCTGCCCGAGGAGGTCCGCTCGCCCTACCAGCCGGACTGAGCGGGGAGCGAAGTAAGAGTGTCCAGCACCGGAAGTTCCTTGCATCTTCGCTGGCCTAGACGTCCGGGCGCCGTCCCACCCCAGGGAATCTGGCGATTCCGCGGGGACCCCGAGAGAGGCGCTGAAGCCTGCGTTAAGGGGCCCGGCGTGGCTTCGTCACGCATCTATGGGATGCGCTCCTCGCCACGCCACCCTCGCCTTGGCTCCGGCCGTCGATGCCGCGAATATGCGGCGGACCTCCGGTCCTGAACACTCCGATGAGCAGCCTGCCCGCCCACGCCCGGGCCGTCGTTATCGGGTGCGGCATCGTCGGCAACAGCGTGGCCTATCACCTCTGCCGCCTTGGGTGGCGAGACGTCGTCCTCCTTGACAAGGGCCCGCTGCCCAACCCCGGCGGGTCGACCGGGCACGCGTCGAACTTCATCTACCTGGTCGATCACTCGAAGGAGATGACCGCCCTGACGGTGGAGAGCGTGCACCAGTACAGGGAGATGGGGGTCTTCACCCAGTCGGGCGGCATCGAGGTCGCGCGTACGAAGGAGCGCATGCAGGAGCTGACGCGCCGCATGTCGTCGGCCGCGTCGTGGGGCATCGAGCCGGTCTCGCTGGTCAGCCCGGCTGAGGTGAAGGAGCTCGTCCCCTTCATCAACGAGGCGATCATCCTCGGCGGCTTCTATTCGCCCGGGGTCGGCGTGGTGGACTCGCTGCGCGCGGGCACCATCATGCGCGAACGCGCTCAGGCGTCGGGCGCCCTGCATGTCGCGGCGAAAACTGAGGTGGTGGCGATCGACGTCGAACGCGGCCACGTTCGCTGCGTGCGCACGACGGCCGGCGAGATCGAGGCCGAGACCGTCGTGATCACGTGCGGGGTCTGGAGCCCACGCCTCGCTCGCATGGCCGGCATCCGCATCCCGCTCACACCGGCGGTGCACCAGATGATCGACGTGGGTCCGGTGCCACGATTTGCGGGCGCGAAGGGCGATATCGAGGTCCCGATCGTCCGCGACATGGACACCAACATGTACGAGCGCCAGGCGGGCGGCGACCTGGAGATCGGGTCCTACGCGCACCGGCCGATCCTCTACGACCCGGAGGACATCCCGCCGATCGAGCGCGCCGCGCTGTCGCCCACCGAGTTTCCGTTCACCCAGCCCGACTTCGAGCTCCAGATGGAGCACGCGCTCGAGCTCATGCCCGAGATCGTCGGCGATGAGAGGGTGGGCGTGAAGTACGCCATCAACGGCATCCTCTCCCTGACCCCTGACGGCATGCCCGTCCTCGGCGAATCGCCCGACGTCAAGGGCCTGTGGTCGGCCGCGGCCGTCTGGGTGAAAGAGGGCCCCGGCACGGGCAAGGCGCTCGCCGAATGGATGGTGCATGGAGAATCCGAGATCGACCTCCACTCTTCGGATATCGCCCGCTTCCACGAACATCAAAAGACGCGCGTCCACGTGCGCGCGAGGGCGGCCGAGGGTTTCAACAAGACGTACGGCATCGTCCACCCCAGCGAGCAGTGGGCATCCAACCGCAACGTGCGCCTGGCCCCTTTCCACGAACGCGAGCGGGAGCTCGGGGCGATGTTCTTCGAAGCGGCGGGCTGGGAGCGCCCTATGTGGTACGAGTCGAACGGCGCCCTGCTGGAGGAGTTTGGCGATCGCGTCACCAGGCGGACGGCCGAGTGGGAGTCGCGCTGGTGGTCGCCGATCATCAATGCCGAGCACATCGCCATGCGCGAGCGTGCGGGCCTGTTCGACCTCTCAGCCTTCACGATCTTCGACATCAAGGGCCCCGGAGCGCTGGACACCGTGCAGCGGGTGACCCTCCGGCAGATGGACGTGCCCGCGGGCCGCAACGTCTACACGCCGGTGCTCAGCCCCAACGGAGGCTTCAAGTCAGACCTCACGGTCATGCGGCTCGCTGACGATCACTTCCGCGTCGTCACCGGTGGCGCGGCCGGGATGGCCGACAAGAAGTGGTTCGCCGATCACCTCCCCGCGGATGGGTCGGCCCAGCTCTTCGACCTGACCTCGGCGATGACGACCATCGGCCTGTGGGGCCCTCGCGCGCGCGACATTCTTGCCTCGGCGACCGGCGACGACGTCTCCAACGACGGTTTCAAGTTCGGCGCATGCCGGATGATCGACGTCGGCACGGTGCGCGTGCTGGCCTCGCGCATCTCCTACGTCGGCGACCTGGGTTGGGAGCTCTACGTCCCCATCGACCAGGGCATGCGGCTGTGGGACATGCTCTGGGAAGCGGGCAGGCCCTTCGGCCTCGCGGCGTGTGGCATCGGTGTGTACGGCACCACCGGACGACTCGAGAAGTGCTACCGCGCCCACGGCAACGAGCTCGAGACCGAGTACAACGTCGTCGAGGCCGGCATGCAAGCCCCGCGAGTGAAGGCCGAGGACTTCGTCGGCAAGGAGGCGCACCTCCGGCACCGCGAGGAGGAGCCGGCCGCGGTGCTGTGCACGCTGACCGTCGACGATCACACGTCGAAGAGCGGCGAAAAGCGTTACATGCTGGGCAGGGAGCCGATCCTCAGCCGCGACGGCGCCGCCGTCACCGACCGCCGCGGCCGGCGCTCATACGTGACCAGCGCGGGGGCGGGGCCCTCGGTCGGCAAGCACATCCTCATGTCCTACCTGCCGCCCGAACAGGCGGTCCTCGGCACCAGGCTTGCGGTGCAGTACATGGGCGAGCGCTACCCGGTCACGGTGGCGGTGGTTGGCTCGACGCCCCTTTTCGACCCTGAGAACACTCGCATCCGGTCGTGAAGATTCTCGTCTGCGTGAAGCGTGTTCCCTTCACTGGGGGAAAAATGGTGCTCGCCGAAGACGGGATGGCGCTCGAGACGCGGCACCTCGGCTTCACCATCAGCCCGCACGAAGAATGCGGGGTCGAGGAGGCGGTCCGGCTGATCGAGGCGAACGGCGGTGAGTCCGTGGTGCTCACCCTCGGCCCGAACGAGGCGGTGGAGCAGCTGCGCGACGCAATGGCGCTCGGAATCGACCGTGCCATTCATCTGCAGACGGATGGCGCCGAATGGGACGGGGAGGCGACCGCGGCCGCAATCGTCGATGCGATCCACGCCGAGGAGGCGGCGTCCGGCCCTTTTGACCTGGTCTTCTTCGGCAACGAGTCCGCCGATTCGGGCGGCTTCCAGGTCGGGCTTCGGGTGGCACGGGCGCTCGGGCGTCCATGCGTGACGGGGCTCAAAGGGTTGACCGTGGAGGGCGCCTCGGTGCGGTGCGAGCAGGACGTGGACGGCGGGCGCGATGTGTACATCGTGCCGGCGCCTGCGGTGGTCACGGTCAAGGAGGGTCTGAACCTCCCGCGGTACCCGTCAGTGCCGGGCCGGATGCGCGCGGCGCGTAAACCGGTCGCCGCCTCGGCGCCGCAGCGGACTGCCGCGCGCCTGGAGATGACGCGGCTCGTGGTGCCGCCCGGCCAGGGCAGGCGCGCCGAGGTCCTGGGCAGCGGGGCGGCCGCGGCGCCCGCGGTCGTGGAAATGATGCGGAAGATTGGCGTCGTTTAAGTGTCCAGTCCCGGAAGTTCCTTGCATCTTCGACGGCCCGGACGGCCGGGCGCCGTCTCACCCCGCGGAATCTGGCGATTCGGCGGGGGCCCCGAGGAGGGCGCTGAAGCCGGCGTCAGGGGGCCTGTCGCTTCCTCGTCACGCATCCACAGATGCGTTCCTCGTCGCGCCACCCCTTCCTGGGCTCCGGCCGCCAGTGCCGCGAATATGCGGCGGACCTCCGGTACCGGACACTAGGATGGCGCCGGTCCTTGTCCTCATGGAGCAGAGCAAGGCCTCGATGGAAACGCTCACGCTTGCCCGCAAGTTCGGTAGTCCGGTTCACTCGGTGCGGATAGACGCCATCCAGCCGTTTGCGCCCGACGCTGTGGCGGCGATCCTGGCGGTCGTCGCCGAGGACTTGAACGCATCGGCTGTGTTCGCAGCGGGCACGGATCGCAGCAACGACGTCATGGCAAGGCTCGCGGCCCGCACGGGCCTCCCCCTTGCGGCAAATTGCGTCGATGCGGCGCCAGGGGACCTGGTTTCCGTCGACCGGCAGCGATGGGGAGGCAGCCTGCTGGAGTCAGCTCTCCTGCATAGCCCACGGCCCCTGATCACGGTCGCGCCGAACACCTTCACCGTCGAGGCTGATCCGCCGCCGATCGAGGTCGACGTGGAGCCGCTCATTTCGCGGCTGGATGCAACAGACCTCATGGTTCGGGTCTCCCAGCACGTCGCGGCTGCAGGAGGCCGAGTCTCGCTGGCCGAGGCGAAGGTCGTCGTCAGCGGCGGCCGTGGCGTCGGCTCCAGGGAGGGATTCGCGATCATCGAGGAGCTGGCGGGGCTTCTCGGCGCGGCGGTGGGCTGTTCTCGGGTGGTGACCAGCGCCGGCTGGCGGCCACACACCGACCAGGTCGGCCAGACCGGCACCAAGGTCGCCCCCGAGCTCTACATCGCGTGCGGGATCTCCGGCGCCACGCAGCACATGGCCGGGTGCAAAGGCGCCAAGCGCATCCTTGCCATCAACTCCGACGCGGAGGCGCCGATCATGCTGAACGCCGACTACGCCGTGGTCGGCGATCTGAAGGAGATCGTGCCGGCAATCTCAGACGAGATTCGCAAGACCAGATGAACCCGGTCGCCGCGGCGATTTTCGGCGTCGTGCTGGTCGTCGCGATCGCGCTCTTCGCGCGTCGGGCGGCATTCCTCTATCGACTCATCCGCATGGGCAAGCCGGCGGCGCGGTTCGACGACATACCCGCCCGGGCCCGCGCCGAAGCCGTGGTCGTGATCGGGCAGAGCAAGCTCCTGCAGCGCCTGCTGCCCGGCCTCATGCATGCGGCCATCTTCTGGGGCTTCATCGTCCTTCTCCCCACCATCGCCATCGCGATGATCGGGATCGTCGACCAGCACGCGACCCTGCCCTGGCTCGGAAGCCAGGGGTGGTATGCGCTCCTTGTCGACGTATTCGCGTTCCTGGTGCTCGCGGGCGTGGTCACGGCCTTCGTGATCCGCAAAGTCCAGCGGCCGAAGCGCTTCGCCGGCAGCCACCTTCGGGAGGCAGACCTCATCCTGCTCCTGATCGCGGGCATCGTCCTTTCGCTTTTCGCATGGCACGCGAGCCGGATCGCGCTCGGCCTCAACGAGTACCCGGCGGAGTGGGCGCCGATCTCGGGCCTGCTCGCGCGAGCTCTTCACGAATCGTGGACGCCCTACCTCGAGCGGGCCGCCGTATGGGCGCACGTGCTGCTCATCCTCGGCTTCCTCGTCTACCTCCCCTACTCGAAGCACATGCACATCCTCGTCGCGGCCATCAATGTGTTCTTCGGCCGCACGCGAGCACGAGGCCGGCTCGAGAAGATCGACTTCGAGAACGCCGAGTCAGAGGTCCGTTTCGGCATATCGCGCGCGAGCGACATGACCTGGAAGCAGATGCTCGACACAGTGTCTTGCACCGAATGCGGACGATGCCAGGACGTGTGCCCTGCCTACAACACCGGCAAGGAGCTCTCGCCGAAGCTGCTGATCATGGCGATGCGCGATCAGCTGTTGAGCGGAGCGTCAACACCGATCGTGCCGAACGCCGTCACCGACAACGTCGTCTGGGACTGCGTGACCTGCGGCGCGTGCGTTCGTGAGTGCCCGGTGGGCATCGAGCACATCGATCACATCGTCGACCTCCGTCGCAACCTGGTCATGGTCGAGTCGCGCTTTCCCGATGAGGCGGCGACGATGCTGCGCGACGTCGATCGAGCGTCGAATCCCTGGGGCAAGCCGCAATCGGACCGCGCCCAGTGGGCGGACGGGCTCGGCGTGCGCGTGCTCAAGGCCGGCGAACCGGCTCCGGACGTCCTCTTCTGGGTCGGATGCGCGCCCTCCTTCGACGAGCGAGCCAAGCAGGGCGCGAGGTCGACGGCGAAGCTGCTCAAGGAGGCCGGCGTGGACTTCGCGATCCTGGGGCCGCGCGAGTCGTGCACCGGCGACCCCGCGCGGCGCATGGGTGACGAGTACACGTTTCAGAAGCTGGCCAAGCAGAACGTCGGCACGCTGAACGAGGCCAGGGTGACGAAGATCGTCACCACCTGCCCGCACTGCTTCAACACGATCGGCAACGAGTACGCGGACTTCGGCGGGCGGTACGAGGTGGTGCATCACACCGAGTTCCTGGCCGGTCTCGTCCGCGAGGGCAAGCTGAATCCGCTCGCCGGCGAACGGACGATCACCTACCACGACTCCTGCTATCTCGCGCGGCACAACGACGTTCGCGAGGCGCCGCGCGAGCTGGCGGCGGCGGCAGGCCGGGCGGTGGAGATGCCTCGCAATCGCGAGCGCACCTTCTGCTGCGGCGCCGGAGGCGCGCGCATGTTCATGGAGGAACGGCGCGGCCGGCCCATCAACGAGGAGCGCGTACGTGAGGCGGCCGGCACCGGAGCCGAAACGCTGGCGGTCGCGTGCCCCTTCTGCACCGTAATGCTCGACGACGGGGTGCGCACGACCGGCGCGAAGCTGCAGGTCATCGACCTCGCGACGCTCCTGTCGGAAGCCGTCGATCGGCGGCGCGCGCGCGATGCCGAGGCATCGAGCCCGAGTGGATAGGGTCGGGGAGGCCGGCGCGGTCGTCATCGGCGGCGGCATCACCGGCTGCAGCGTCGCCTACCATCTCGCGAAGGCCGGACTGCGCGACGTCCACCTGGTCGAGAAGGGCGAGCTGACGAGCGGCTCGACCTGCCATGCGGCCGGGCTGGTGACGCAGTTCAACCCGTCGCCGACGATGATGCGGTTCCGCCGCTACAGCATCGAGCTTTACCGCGCGCTGGGCGTGTTCGAGACGGTTGGGAGCCTGCGGTTCGCCTCGAGCAAGGAGCAGCTGATGGAGCTGCAGCGAACGGCGAGCCGCGCGCGCGGGATCGGGCTCGACGTCGAGCTCGTCTCGGGGGCCGAGGCCGCGCGGCTGATGCCGGCGATCAGCACCGTGTCGCTCTATGGGGCGGTATGGGTGCCGGGTGATGGGCATCTCGACCCGCACACCGCCACCCACGCGCTGGCGCGAGCCGCCCGGACGCTGGGAGCGCACGTCATGACCGGCATGCGGGTCACGGGCATCGAGCTGTCGGACCGCGGCGCGATCCGGGCAGTCATCACAGACCGAGGCGCGATCGAGACCGAGGTCGTCGTCGTGGCGGGAGGGATTTGGGCGCCCCAGATCGCGGCCATGGCGGGGGCGCAGGTGGTGTCGACTCCGGTCGACCACCAGCACGCCGCCCTGCGCGCGGTTCCGGGCCACGAGCTCCCCCATGACATGCCGTGCTTTCGCGATCCCGACAACCTGGTCTATGGCAAGGCGGAGGCCGAGGGGGTGATCCTCGGCGGATACGAAGCCGACCCGGTCGCGCGCTGGATCGACGGCGTGCCTTGGGACCACGCCGGGATGTCGCTCCCCCCGGACCAGGCTCGGTTCGAGCCACTACTTCGCGGGGCGGCGAGGCGGTTCCCGTTCCTGGGCGAGGCCGGTATCGTCAAGCTCGTCTGCCACCCGGACGCGATGACGCCGGACGCCAATCCGCTGCTCGGTCCCGTGCCCGGCGTCCGTGGACTTTACCTGGCCGCGGGGCTTTCGCTCAACGGGTTCGGCGGGGCGGGCGGCATCGGCCGCGCCCTCGCTGAGTGGATAACGGGTGGCGAGGCGGAGCTCGACCTCCATCCCTACCGCTGCTGGCGCTTCGGCCCGGTGCACCGCGACCATCGCTATGCGGCCGAGCTCGCGCGCGAGGCCTACCGCTACTACTACCTGTTGCGCTACCCCTACGACTCTGACGAGTGGGGCCGCCCGCGCCGGACCAGCGCGGTGCACACCCGTATGCAGGACCTCGGCGCGGTGTTCGGGGCCAAGCACGGCTGGGAGCGGGTGGACTACTACGAGCCAGGCCGCCCATGGCGGCGTGCCGGTGCGGACCAACGGCGATTCGGCTGGACGCGACCCCCGTACTTCGATGTGCTCGCCGAGGAACATGCCG
>WNFE01004358.1_pt1 | contig 10556 bp, 7 predicted proteins | sample 5400451 | NCBI WGS metagenome assembly WNFE01 (sample SAMN13153344, study PRJNA577476) | soil metagenome | isolation source: 200 cm saprolite under Douglas fir tree site 2 hole 2 | place: USA:California | collected 2015-04-18
ATAGCCCACAAGTTACAGTCATATCGCTCGCATCCGGAAAATAGGAAGTATTTGCCGTCGGCCGTCCAGTTTCCCGCAGCCTGCCGAGACGGCGTCCCGTTCGCAAGAATCGTATGTAAGCCAGTACCATCGGCTGACATCTCCCACAAGGACTCATTGCCGTACTCGCCTGCGTCAATTGCAAGCCGGATCTTAGCCCCATCGGGCGACCACGCCGGATCTTCCGGACGTCCATTGAGGCGGATAAGCTCACGAAGTTGTGTCCCATCGTGGTGAATTGAGTAGACACTTTGATCGCGCACAAATGCGATCTGCGTACCGTCCGGCGACCACGCGGGATCATGACCAGTCGCTCGGCCCAATCGGCGCGGCTCGCCACCTTGCACGGGCCAAAGCCACAGCGGCATCTCGTCATCGTGCCGGGCAAATTGGCCGATTAAAAACTGCGAGTGATCCGGGGATATTGCAAACAGGCGCGTATTTTCAAATGGCGCGGCCATCTTTTCTGCATTGCCGCCTTCGACAGAAGTCTGCATTAGGCTCCAGTGGCCACCGTCACGCTGCAGGAAGAAAATCCGGGTTCCGTCAGACACTATGCCACCCCACTCGTCAATGCGGCCGCCATTTGTGATTCGCGTCATGCGTTGCACGCTCGGCCGCGGAACAGGGTAAACAATGAAAAAGAGCAGCCATGATCCGAACAGTATTGCCACCGTCAAGAGCATGGTATCGAACCAGCGCTGGGTGCGCTCGGCACGCCTCCGATCCCAGAAGGCTTCTGTGGCCCCCTCTGCAGAGAATTCCGGATGCAACCGCACTTGTAACCCTTCGGAGCTTTCGCTCCTATCCAAGGGCAATTGACCCGCGATCTTTATACCCGAAACAGCGGGGACTACATGAACAGGCGGCAGAAAGCGATAGCCCTGCCGAGGTACGGTTTCGATAAAGCGGGGATTTTCTGCATCGTCTTGGAGAGCTGCGCGAAGCTTCTTGAGAGCGGCATTCAGGCTCCCTTCAAAATTGACATGAGTATCTTTCGGCCAGAGCGATTGAGATAGTTGTTCTCGCCGGACTATTTCACCATTTTGTTGAAGCAGCATGGCGAGAATCCGGAACGGTTGTTCCTGAATTTTGATACGGATCCCTTGACGGCTCAGCACAGACCGGGCCAGATCCGCCTCAAAAAGGCCGAATCTTACGATTGAGGCGGAATCAACTTGGATGTTGGATCCTAATGCCACGAAAGTCCCCAAAGGTCGCCAAGACCATACCACTTTCAGACCCGCGTGACGAGAAATTAGTTCACATGAACAGGTATGTTATTGATTTCCCTATAGTTGTCCGTTCATAGTATTTTCAGTCCGAGTTCCTTTGACGGGGTAGCGGCTCCAAGTGTAATTTAGAATCTAAAGGCACCGACGATGTCATCATAGGGCCGAGGCCCAATCCTTCGCCCACGTCGGCCTTCGATAAGCGGAGCTTTTGGGAAGAACTCCTCCCGAAGTCTCTGAACCATCGTAGCGCCCGGGTCCGAGTCCCTGAACCGGATTAGCACGTATCGGACGCGGGCGCTTCGATTAAAAATTGTTCCTCAAGGCAAACTTCACTTCCGCTCGCTTTAGCTTCTTCCTGATGGTCGTTTATAAACGTATGGGCTGATAGCTCCGGAATCTCCCTTGGAGCATCTCTATCTTCGGCGAGCATTCGACAAGAACTGTACCGTCACCCTTAGACCGATAGGCAATGGCCTCGAGTTGTCCTCCAATTCAATCACAGCTTCCAGGACATCCCGGTCGCTCTTATCAGAGGGGTCGCCAGTGCTGATGCTTTTCCTGCCCATCATCGCGGATATCCTGGCTACCGAGCCGCGGAGCTTCTTTCCGTCAAGGGCGTCGGCCTGGATAACCACGTTCTGCCCGACAGAAAGCTTGTCTACATCTCTTTCATCCACTTCCGCCTTAATGTGTCGAGTGGAAGTATCCGCGAGACTGAACAAAGGACGGGGCGTGACGGTGCTAAACGACTCGCCGCGCCTCGCGTAGACCCTTAAAACGGTTCCGTCTATCGGCGCCACAATTGAGCATTTCCCGATGCGTTCCTGGACGGTTCGTACGCGGCCTTCCGCCGCGAGCACATCGGCATCAGCTCGCGCCGTATCTTCCTGCAACGGAGGCGCGGCGACCAACTCCTCTGTACGAAGGGCCGCCCGGAGGTTAGCATCTGCCACTCCCAAGTCTCGGACAGCCTGGTCATACGTGGCGCGGGAGACTTGCTCCTTTTGATAGAGAGAACGCTGCATGTCCATTCGTGACTTGGCTTCTTCAAACGTGGCCCGGGCTGCGGATGTCTTTTCAGTCGCGATTTTCTTCTCTTCATCACGTGCGCCTCGCAGGAGCCTGGCACGTGTCTGACGCGCGGAATCCGCTTCCGCCATGGCAGTTTGCAACGCCGGTTGCAGATCATCACACGCGATCTCGCCGAGCAATGTCCCGCGCTTTACGTACTGACCCTCTTTCACGTACACGGATTTTAGAACGCCATCAGCCGCAGCCCCCACCTGAGTGGTTTCGGAGGCGCCCTCAACCCTACCTGGAGACGCGAATACTACAGCCGCGCTAGGGTCATTGGCGGATGTTCCGTGAGCCTCCACCGAGTTGCGGGTTCTTGACGTTCCAAAGAGCGCCGCAGCAACGGCGACTAGCAGCGCCGCTGAACCGCCAAATATCCATCTGCGCTTGGCGGTCATGAATTCTTTTCCTCTTGCTCGACTTGGCCATCGCAGAGCGTGATGGTGCGGTCGGCGAATTCTCGCCAGCGCGGATCATGACTCACGACGACAACGGTTCTCCCATGCTCATTGACTTGATTCCGAAGGATTTCGCAGATGTTTTTTCCAGCCTTGGCGTCGAGAGAAGCGGTTGGCTCGTCTGCGAGAAGGATCGGGGGATTCCCAGCCAAAGCCCGCGCAATGGCGACTCGCTGCTTCTCTCCAGGACTGAGTTCGTTAGGTTCTTGATGAAGCTTATCGCCTAAGCCGAATTGAAGGAGCAGATCACGAGCCATTTCCATACGTCGAGGCTGGCCAGGATCGCGAATCTCAAAGCCTACTGCCACGTTGTCCAGCGCGGTTAGCGAGTGAAAGAGCCGGAACGCCTGGAATACAAAGCTAATTTTCTTTTGGCGAATTGTCGTCTTTTCCGGTTCCGTCAGTTGGTTTACCACAGCGCCGTCCACGAACACTGTTCCTTCATTCGGAGACAAGAGACAACCCAGCATGGATAGCAGTGTAGTTTTTCCGCTGCCGGAAGGGCCCATTACCAGCGCCAGCGTACCGCGCTCGAACGTTAGTGAAATGCCGCGCAGCGCAGGCACACGCGCCTCTCCCTTGCCGAAGGAAATGCTCGCGTCCTGAACTCCCAAGAAATGATCAGGCACGGAACACTCTCCCCGGCTCGACCGTCAGGGCGCTGCGGACCGAAGCGATGGATGCCAATGAACACATCAATAAGCTCGGTACGACCATCACTGCGGGCAACCACCAAGGAGCGTAGATCCAAGGAATCAAGGATTTTGCGTAGCCAATGCTCGGAATAGCCGCCAAGAGTCCGAGAATGCTGCCAAGCACTCCGCAAATCAGAGCCTGCGAAAGCACAATGCGCGCCACGAAATTTTGGGACGCTCCCAGAGCCTTCAGCGTCGCGTACTCCTCGATGTTTTCCATCGTGTTCGCGTAAATAGTCTGCGAGACAACCACAAGACCTATAAGAAACGCCAAAACGGCGGCGGTCAGAATTGCGCCGCCTGCGCCAGTTTTCATAGTCCAATACATCCTGGACTTATGCGCGAACTCGCTTTGAGTGAGTACGTCAACCTCGGGCAGCCGTCGTCTAAGGTTTTGCTGGATATCGGAAACCGAGTATCCATTGCCGGCTCGCAGAAGGATGTACATCGCGTCTTGCGGGCCGAAACCCATATACCGAGTGGCATTCCGGTAGGAGGTGAACAAAAAAGGGACGCCCAAGAAAGCCCCGTACCCTTCAATCTCGCGTTCGATGCTGGCACGGTGACGATTTATCTCGACTTCTGCCGGCAATGAAGTGAGGTCCATTTGTTTGCGATCGCTTACGTCGTAGAGAACCGCCTCAGGGGATGTCTCGCCCGCTGATTCAGCCATGTTGGGCACCGGAAAACGCTTGCCAACATTGGGATCTGCTCCAACCAAAGCGACCACTTGTTGCGTGCCGCTGGGCGTACGGTAGACAGCAAAAGCCATGCACACTCGGCCAGTCTCCACAACGCCTGGTATACCGGCGGCCATTTCCCTGACGCGGCTGTCCAAGACGGTTCCAAATTCAAAGGCTTGCACACCCCGAGAAGCGATCCAGATGTCAGAATCGCTGGCATCGATAAGCCGCGATGCTGCTCGCAGAAAGCCCGCCAAAAGACTCCCTTGGAAGATCATCAAGAACACGGCAAAACACACTCCCAGCACTGTCACCGAGAAGCGTGCTCGATCGTGAATGATGTTCTGCCAGGCGAGTTTCATAAAAATTCAGCAATCGACAAATTTGAGGGGCAGGACACGTTATGGAACTCAGCAGTCAAGACTCTCGCACTGCGGCCGAGTTGGGCTGACGATTGCAATGCTCCCAGAGCAGACATCTGCTGAGCTAACTGGTTTGCTCGCACGCTTGCCAAGTCAAGTCTCCTGCCAATAATGCTGCGGTTCCCTCGGCGGACAGTGGTCGGGAAAAGTAGAATCCCTGACCGTATTTGCAGTGCAATTTCTTTAACAAAGCGACCTGCTGAATTGTCTCTACTCCTTCGGCAACAACGTCTAGCCGCAGATTGTTGGCCATCGGCAAGATAGTTCGCGCAATCTCCATGCCTTCGCCGTCATCTCCCATGTTGCTGATGAAAGAGCGGTCGATCTTCAGTGTGTCTAGGGGAAAACGGTGGAGATAACTTAACGACGAATAGCCAGTACCGAAATCATCGATTGCTAGCTGAATGCCCAGTGATTTGATGTGTTGCAACATCTCTACCGCCGCTGTCGGGTCTCCCATCACGGTGCTTTCCGTGATTTCCAACTTCAATACTTCGGGCGGGAGTGAAAGATCGCTCAGCAACTTTCCAATGTCTTCGACAAGTTTCGGCTGTAGAAATTGTTTCGCGGACAAGTTGACGCTAATCGTTAGATTGCGGTGGCCAATTGCACCTGCTCGCCATTCGCTGATTTGTCGGCAGGCTTCCCGCAAATTCCACCATCCAAGCTCGCGGATCAAGCCGGTCTCTTCAGCAACTGGGATAAATTCACCGGGTCCAAGCAGGCCTCGAGTAGGATGCTCCCAACGCAACAAAGCCTCAAAACCGGCGATTTCTCCGGAACTTAGCGCAACGATCGGTTGATAGAAATTGCGGAATTCTCCGCGCTCGAGCGCGCGACGCAGGTCAGTCTCCAATTGCAATCGAGCCATTACGCTGGCTCGCATATCGGCGTCAAACACCTCATAGCGGGCCTTGCCCAACGATTTGGCCCGATACATTGCCGTGTCAGCATCTCTCAAAATCTCTTCCGGTTGCTCGTAGGCTGAGTTACTTAAAGCAATTCCGATGCTTACGGAGGTGAACACTTCTTTCCCGCCCAAAATGAATGGCTCCACCAAGGCCTTCATCATGCGGTCCGCAGCGCGCTTGGCATCGTTAGGATCTTTGATATCGTCGAGGAGGACCGTAAACTCGTCTCCCCCGAGACGCGCTACGGTGAAGGTTTCCGTTTCCCCTAGGCGAGCGACTGTGTCCGTTGACCGCAAACACTTCTCCAACCGATTGGCTACTCCAAGCAGAAGTTGATCCCCAACCAGATGCCCCATGCTGTCGTTGATCATCTTGAACCCGTCAAGGTCCATGAATAAGACCGCAAACAAATGGTCCTTTCGGCGCTTCATATGCTTGATGAGCCGACCAACGCGATCTATAAAGAGCAGCCGATTAGGTAAGCCGGTGAGTGGGTCGGAAACCTTTCCTTCGGTAATGTCCGTCTGAGATCCAGCCATGCGCGAAGCATTTCCGGAAGCGTCATGAACGGCCACTCCTCGGCTTAGCATCCAATGAAAGCTTCCATCCTTATGCAACACGCGGTGCTCACTCTCGAAATGCGGAGTCAGGCCTTTTTGATGGGCTGCAATCTCCTCTTTGACTCGTTCGCGATCCGCGTCATGAATGCGGTCGAACCATTGCTCAGGTGTGTCGCCGATTTCGTCTTCCTGATAGCCCAACATGGCCTTCCAACGCGGGGAGAAATGGACGACGTTGGACAGCAAGTTCCAGTCCCACAGGCCATCGTTGGAGCCCAGCGCCGCCAGGGCATACCGCTCTTCACTCTCCTTCAACGCTTCCTGCGCATGTTTATGCGATAGCTGAGTTCCTATGCGAGCCACCGCTACCGGAAAATCAATCGGCTTCGTCAAGTAATCGTTCGCGCCTAAATCCAAGGCTTTGACGATATCGTCGCTCTGTGCCTTCGCCGTGACCATGATGATCGGCAATGCAGCCGCAGAGTAGTGTTCACGCAGCTTTTGCAATGCATCGAGACCGCTGACCTCCGGCATTTCAATGTCCAACAACACGAGGTCCACAGCGTCTTTCTTGACACGCTCCAGCAAGTCCTTTGCATTCTCCGCCAGTTCGACGACATACCCCTTGCGCAGCAATCGCCGGGCAAGCATGTCCCGGTTCATTTCATTGTCATCTACGATAAGCAACCGGCTTGGCCGGGATATCCTCATGATTTTTTCACCGTCAGCAAGTTGTCGATCTTTTCGTTTAGGCGTCCAAATTCAACGGGTTTCGTATCGTAGTCATCGCAACCTGCTTCGAACGCCCTATCACGATCCGTTACCAGAGCATGCGCGGTCAGCGCGATTATCGGGATGTGACGCGTTGCTTCGTTACTCTTCAGCAGCCGAGTAACTTCCCATCCATTCATCAGTGGAAGACTTATATCCATTAGAATCAAGTCGGGCATTTCCGAACACGCCAGCAAATGTCCCTGCTCCCCGTCATGCGCGGAGATTACTGAGTAGCCCCGACGCTGCAAGCGTCTCGAGAGCATGTCCCGATTCATTTCGTTATCTTCGACTAACAAGATCTTCGGCATGATCGACCTTTCCGGAGGCTCGCCGTTCCGACTCCCTCCGACGTGGTTGAGGGTTTGATATAAAGGGGGTCGTTGTGGCCCCGGTGATAGAGGCCGGGCGACCGGCGCGGTGCTTTTCTATAAGGATGGCAAGACGGTCGCGATCGACCGGCTTGATAAGATAATTAGAGGCCCCCAAATCAAGCCCCATCGCTTCATTGTCGACAATGGTGACCATGATGACCGGAATTTCCGCTATCGCGGAATCGCTCTTCAGCTTCTTTAGCACTGTCCAGCCGTCGCAGTCCGGCATTACCACATCAAGTGTGATGACCAGTGGACGAACTTGCCTGGCGAGGCGCACACCTTCTTCGCCATTCGCCGCGGCAACAACGTGAAAACCTAACTTTGTAAGAAAACGCGACATAAGGTCGCGAACCGAAGCGTCATCATCTATAACTAGAATCGTATCCTTACGACTGGATTCGTCCGATGTGAGCACGGCATCAGTGCCCGCCGCTGGCCGCGCGGATTCCGATGTTTCCGCAACAACCTCCGCCGGCAAGTGCACCGTGAAAGTCGAGCCCTTTCCGGGTTCACTCTCGACCGAGACCCGCCCCTTCATCAACTGCACAAAGCGATAGGTAATCGCCAGCCCCAAGCCAGTTCCGCCGTACTTTCGTGCGATCGACGCATCTGCTTGTGAAAACTCATGAAACAAGTTCTCTTTCTGCTTGGCCGTGATTCCAATTCCTGTGTCGCTGACACGGAATCGAATCCAGTCCCGGCCCTCAGCTTTGCTTTGATCAACGTCCACCGAGATCGTGCCGTGATCGGTAAACTTGCACGCGTTACTCAACAGATTGAACAAGATCTGCCTGACTTTGGTTACATCGGCGTGCATCGCGGCGAGGCTCTTTGCGACGTGCACGTGAATCGTATTACCGTTCTTAGCCGCTGCAGGTTGCAATGCAGCGGTCATTTCGTCGATCAGCGGCGCGACTTCAAAATTCTCTAGGTGCAAACCCATCTTTCCAGCTTCGATTTTCGACAGGTCCAGAACATCATTGATGAGTGATAGCAAATGTTTCCCTGCTGATTGGATCTTGCGGAGATCCTGAACGCTATCCGACTTGCCCGATTCCCTCGATTCCTCTTCCAACATTTCGCTGTATCCGATAATGGCGTTGAGCGGTGTGCGCAATTCGTGGCTCATATTCGCGAGAAACGTGCTCTTCGCGCGGCTGGCTTCCTCCGCTACGTGTTTGGCCTTCAACAATTCTTCCTGCGTTTGCTTTCGATACAAAATCTCTTTCTCCAGCTCGCCCGTTCTGGATTTCAGTTCCTCGTTCGCGCCTCGTAGCGCCGTATCCCTTTGCTGGATTTCCGATAGCATCGTGTTGAAGCCGTCGATCAACTTTCCTATTTCGTCCCCATAAGATTTTGTCGCGCGCACCTCGTAATTCCGGTTCGCGGAAACCATTCTCATGGTGTCTTCCAGGTGCAGAATGGGCCGGGAAATCAACCGTTGAAGTCTCGAGGAGACCAACAATGCAAACAAACCGGAGATCAGCACGAAAATGCAGAGGATCACCGCGTATCGCTTGGCCCTTACGCTCCATTGCCGCATGTCCGATTGCAAGAACAGTGTCCCCAGGCGTTCCCCATTTAGTGTCACGTCATGGAAGACCTGCAGATATCCGCCTTCAAACAGATAGCCCTTATCTTGCGAATGGGCGGGAAGTTGCGAGGGTATGACGTTGTTCTTGCGGGAATAGTGCGCAAACATTTTGTTGTCGCGGCCGTACAGGCCTGCCGTCACCACGTCTTCCTTGGCCGTCAACGCCGAGAGGGTTGCGGTCGCGGCGGGTACGTCCTTGAATTCCATCGCGCCGGCACTGTTGTATCCGATGATTTCCGCCTGCGTCATCAGGTCCTGAATTAGCAGGTGTCGAAACGAAACAAGGTCGTAGATAAGAAAGCTCAAGGCAGAAAGAACCAGCGCGGCGCTGCTGGTTAACATCGTTATCAGCGTCAGCTTGCGCTTGATGGAAAGATTCTGAAGAATCATCCCGGATTCCTTCCGGTGGCGGCAGTTTGCCCGATGATTTTCGCCAGTGTCAGCAACCGCGAGCTAATGTTCAAGTCCGCCTGGTGCGCTGCGTCCACATTGACCTCAAAGCGTACTCGGTTGTCCTCCAGCGTAAATCGGATCACGCCGCCGCGTTCGGCAAAACCAGGCGTCTCACCAACCGTGAGGATCGGCAAACCCTTCACGCTCTGTAGAATTTCGTCGATGTGCGCTCTTTCGGATGCGCTTACGAACACGATTTTGCAGTCCTTCAGGTCCTTCAGGTCCTTTCCCCATTTAAATCGCTTGACGACAAATCCCCGCGGTCCGATTTTCTTGTCCTCCACAATGCGGTCGAGGACATTCCCGAAAGGATCGGTCCCTAGAACTCCGATCACGATTGGTGAATCCGCCTGAGAAAACGCGGCGGCCGGCCACTCCACGAACTTCGCGAAGTTGTAAATAAAGCCCGCCTTGATCAGGTATTCCGATGAGTCGGAGGCATCGCCGGCTTGTGCATCCGCCGTTGACGTCCAATTCATCGTCATACCAAGTACTGCGATCAAAATTCCCAGTCGTCTCAACATTACTTTTCCTGCCCCTGGGTGCTCATCGTTGAGAGTTCGGTTGCCTATCCAGTTAGAACTTGAACGTCATGCTGCCGTAGACCGTCCGTTTAACTTTGGTCGGAGCGGTATTGATGAAATCTGGAATAAATTCCAGATGCTGGTTGTCCAGCAGGTTTTGGCCGCCAATCGAAAACTCCACCCGTGAAACTGGCCGCCAGCCTAAGTGCGCATCCAGTGAGTAATAGCTCGGTATATTCAAGCTCGCCAGATGATCCACGAAACGCAGCGTCGTATCCTGCTCGAAGTGTTTAGGCAGATCGATGGAGGATCGCAGATACCATTGATGGCGCGGACTCGACCCGTTGGGACTATCGTTCGTCGGGTCAAGGCTGTTGGCATTCTTTCGGATGTTCATTTGCAAATAGCTGTAAGAGCCCACCAATCGCCATTTGGGAACGATTTTCCAATCGGCAAATAGCTCCACTCCGTACGTGCCTCCGCTCATCTTATTCCCTGCTACAAAGGGAACTACGATGTCGGTGGGCACCGGACTTCCTTCCAGAAAAGGTGCTCCGGGTTCGGCCGTTCGAAGGTTGGAGTAGTTGTTATAAAACGTGGCGATGTCTGCCGACAACGAACTCGTCGCCTGAACTCGATAACCCAATTCATATGCAAGCAAATCTTCGGACTGGAATTGGTGGCTGCCAAAAACCGTTATGATTGCCGGAAATGGAGTTGGATTTGCCAGTGTTGCAGGCGGCACAACCGCCGAGTTCAG
>WNFE01004359.1_pt1 | contig 10555 bp, 8 predicted proteins | sample 5400451 | NCBI WGS metagenome assembly WNFE01 (sample SAMN13153344, study PRJNA577476) | soil metagenome | isolation source: 200 cm saprolite under Douglas fir tree site 2 hole 2 | place: USA:California | collected 2015-04-18
CTAAGAGCACTAAATAAGAAATTGCCAATCAGCAAAGAGAAAAAAGGATGAGTACACAACAGCCAGCGGTGCAAATCCCGGCACAACTCGTAAAGGAATTGCGCGAGCGGACCGGAGCGGGTTTCAACGATTGTCGCAACGCGTTGATCGAAGCAAACGGCGTGATCGACAAGGCTATCGAGATTCTGCGCAAGAAGGGTCAAGCTGCGGCCGCGAAGAAAGCGCAGCGCGAAGCCACCGAGGGACTCGTGGGCAGCTACATTCACGCTGGCGGGAAAATCGGCGTGCTCGTGGAGCTCAACTGCGAGTCCGACTTCGTAGCGCGCACGGAAGCATTCCAGCAGCTTTCGCACGATATTGCCATGCATATCGCGGCGCTCGATCCGCGCTACGTACGGCGCGAAGAAGTGACTCCGGACATGCTCGAAAAAGAGCGCGATATTTACAAGGCGCAAGCGCTGGCGACTGGCAAGCCCGAGGCGGTCGTCGAGAAAATCGTCAATGGAAAGATGGAGAAGTTCTACGAGGAAAATTGCCTCTACGAACAGCACTACATCAAGGACGAAAGCGTGACCATCGGCGAGATGATCACTCAGGCCATCGCTAAGCTTGGTGAGAACATTTCGATCCGGCGCTTCGTGCGGTTCAAAGTCGGCGAAGTAGGCGGCGGAGCTGCAGGGCCGGAGACGGCGTCTGTGCCGGTGCCGGTCAAAGCGTAATTTCAAGAACCACTTGAATCAACCTTCAGCGTCCCGGTCTAAACCGGGACGCTTTTTTTGTGGAGTGCGGGGGCTTGCTCCCGCTTTCGTTATTGCTCCATTTGACTTCGTCTCGCGGAAGAACTCGCCTTCAGCGTGTGGCAAAGCTGATGCCCTTCGCGCTGGTTGCGGTTTGCGGCAGCCGGAAGAGCGGGAGCAAGCCCCGCACTCCAAAGTGTGCGGGGGCGAACATAGTTTGTTACAATTCCCCGGGATTTGAGATCGCGCGAACGGAGTCTCATGGCAGCGACGACGAAAGCTGGAAAGAAAAGCGTGAGAAAAGCCAAACCAGCGTACAAAAGGATTCTGCTAAAGCTTTCCGGAGAATCGTTTCAAGGGCCGCAGGGATTCGGCATTCACGGAGAAACGATTCAAGCCATCGCGCGGGAATTGAAGGATGTTCACGCCCTGGGCGTGCAAGTAGCGATTATGGTCGGCGGCGGAAATATCTTCCGCGGAGCCCGGCAAAAGGGTTTTGAGATCGACCGCGCCACCGGCGATTACATGGGCATGCTCGCTACGGTCATCAATGCGCTGGCACTGCAGGATGCGCTGGAAAAAGAAGGCGTATTTACGCGCGTGCTGAGCGCCATCGAAATGAAAGAAGTTTCCGAACCGTTTATCCGGCGGCGCGCTGTGCGGCACCTGGAAAAAGACCGCGTGGTGATTTTTGCGGCAGGCACGGGGAATCCGTATTTCTCAACGGACACCGCGGCGGCGTTGCGCGCGATGGAAATCAAGGCGGACGTGATCCTGAAAGCCACGCGCGTGGACGGAGTTTACGACGCCGATCCGGAGCAGATTCCGGACGCGAAATTTTTTGCGGCAATTTCCTACCGCGAAGTCTTGAGCCAGAACCTGAAGGTGATGGACTCGACGGCGATTTCGCTGTGCATGGACAACGGCATGCCGATCGTGGTGTTCAATATGAACCGGCCGGGAAATCTCAAGCGCGTGGTGCTGGGGGAGCGGGTAGGTTCCAAAGTGACGCCCGCTTGAAGCAGTTGTTAGTTGCAAGTTTTCAGTTGTTAGTGACAATCAGAAACCAGGCCAGAATCAAGATGGCTCCTTTCATTTTTTTGACGTTGTAACTTCTTCGGGAACAAAAACCAGGAACAAAGGACTCAGGACTAAGGACTTCGAACATGACGACGAAAGAAGCGATTGCCGCGGGCAGGGTGCGGATGGAAAAGGCGGTCGATGATTTTCGCAAGGAGCTTGCGACGCTGCGGACGGGGCGCGCGAACGCATCCATTCTGGATGGGATCCGCGTGGATTATCACGGGACGCCGATGCCGGTAAATCAGCTGGGCACGGTGACGGTGCCGGAAGCCACGCTGCTGGTGATTTCGCCGTGGGACCCGAGCGTAGTGGGGCTGATCGACAAAGCGATTCGCGCTTCGGACCTGGGACTGAATCCCACCAACGACGGCAAGGTGGTGCGCGTGCCGATGCCGTCGCCGACGGAAGAGCGCCGCAAAGAAATCGTGAAGCACCTGCACAAGGTGCTGGAGAATCACCGCACCGCGGTGCGCAACATCCGGCGTGACGTCAAGGAAACCATTGACAAGCTGGAGAAGGAAAAGAAGATCAGCCAGGACGAACAGAAGCGCGCGCTGGACGAGATGGAAAAGATTTCGCACGCGGAGACGAAGAAGATCGAGGATCTGTCGGCAGCGAAAGAGAGAGAGATTCTCGAACTCCGATAATTGTCCGTTGTTCGTTGTGAGTATTTACTGAACAAGGATCGGAAGCCCAGTTCGTGGGCCGACCACTCAGCCCTTTTTCTGTTGTCAGTTCTCAGCTTTCAGCGAAGAACCCCCTGCACCTTTCACTAGGAATGTGCGCGACCTGCTCCCTTGCCGCGACTCGTAAGATCAATCCGAGGTGGGTACACCCCCACCAATTTGCATGAATATCAAAATTAAGGATTTATGGAATTTGCATTTCGTAGATGGCAGATTCCAAAAGAGATGTTTTGGTAGCACCAACTGGGTAAGGCGCATGAAGGACGTCCAGAAAAAAGAAAAGCGGGAGCAAGCTCCCGCACTCCATACGCAGTTATCTACGAGACTAAGTGTATCATATTTTAAGGAGAAGTCAATGGGAAAAACATTTCCCTGTTGAAGCTCTTCTAAAATGTTCCCTTCTTTACCTCGATTAAAACGTCCCCTCACTCACGGGAAGACGGGTTACCTCTGGGGGCGTTGGGAGCGGCAGGCGAGGATGGCTTAGCGGGGGGAGGATTCTGGGCGATCTAGGGTGAAATCCTGGGCTTGGTCGTTTTGGACGGCGCGGAGGAAGGCGTTGTAGTCGGCGGCGCGGGCGGCGGGGACCTGACGGAGCAGAAAGTTGATGTGGCGGGAAGCGGTGACGGTCAGACCCTTGGCGGAGTATTGCGAGGCAAAGGTGGCGTAGTCGCGTTGGACGGAAGTGCCGGTTGGCGCGGTCGCGGTCGTCCCGGGAGGAAGGTGGAGGGTCACGCGGGTTTCGACTTCGAGGGGAGTACCGAGTTCGATGGGGGAAGGGGCGGCGCTTGGGGCTGACTTGGCGGGTGGATCGGGCAAGCCTAACTGGGGTAACAAGGCGGGTATGTGCAGCGGTTTCTTGGACCAATCCACGAATTTAGGCTGAGTGATTTCGTAGTCCACGGTGAAGGGCTTTTTCGTAGCGTAGGGATCGGAGGCGGTAACGCTGGTCACCCGTCCACGGAAGCCGTCGGAAATTGAGAGAAGCTGGGCGAGCTCCTTCCATTTGTCCTTTGAGGATTGGTGGAAGGCGACGCGGAGGAGTAGTTCGTTGTCGCCGCGCAAGGAGTAGTGAACTTTCGCAGTCAGCTTGCCGTCCTCAGTCAGAGCGGCATTGACGGCGACATCTTGTTTTGACTTAAAGGGGAGTTCCCTCGGTATCTCACGCCAAAGGTCCGGATCTTCCATGTTGAGGAATCCGCGGTTAAGGTGGTTTAACATCAGGGCGGTCGTGCCTCGGAGACTCGCGGGAAGTACACCGAACGGTGCGACCTCAGCTGCTAGATCAAGATAGACACGACGATTTCCCTCATCGACCACCGCCAAAATTCTTGCAAAAAGTGCGGGACTTGGAAGCAGCTTTTCTGGAGAGTGACCAGGGATGCAAAGTGCAAAGTGTCTTGCGGGGAGTATTGTCGGAAGTAGGGCAACAAAAAGTGCGGCCTTGTCTTCAGCGGTCCCGTACCCGGAGGAAAGGACTTCCGAAGGAGAGCGCACACGGAAGCCCGTAGAGCCCACCGGCAAATCCACAGTTCTGATCTTCTGAGATACGAATCGATACAGCTTCTCATCAGCGGTCTCGTCAGCAACGTTCGTAGAAATCATTTGCGCGGACATTGCTTCTAGTTCGGCTTTAGTGCTGCGGCCAAAAGTAGAGAGTAAGAGCTTCAGTTTCATGGCCAGACGCGGCCACCAGGAAAGTGTTGTTACGATGACATCCGGTTCTGACGAATCAGAAGGCGTCAATTTTGAAACAGAGTTGACAGCGCTCCCCGTAGTCAATTTCCACTTATAGACCAAGCGAGCTGATTCGCCTTCTCCGGTGCGCTCCTTAGAGATTTCCGGAGTCTTGGGTGAAATATGGATCTGAGGACCTTTATACGAGGGGGGGACACAAGGCCGAACCACGACTTCCGGTCCCTGACATGTCTGCATATCTAGCGGGCGCTCTGGTTCTTCAAAAAGCGAGGCAGGGAGGTCGAGTTCGAAAATCTCTTGCGAGACAATGCCGGAACGGTCGAAGGAGTGGTCGAGCCAGAAGTCGGGGGCGAGGGGGTGGTGGGTCGTGGTGGTGATGACGCGGTATTCGAGGGTGTCGCCGGGCTCGAGGCCTAGGATGCGGACGGACTTGACGCGGACGTCTTGATAGGCGGGGGCGTTGTTGACGACGGGATTGGGATTGTCGGTGATGGCGCTGGGGAGGATGTCGGCGGTGCCGCCGCTGGGATGGGCGATGTGGACGAGGGGGATTTCGATGGATTGGAAGGAGCGGTTGAAGTCGAAATTGAGGCGGGCGAATTGCCGGACGCCGAGTTCGTTGTTGATGCGCACGAGGGTGTGGACTTCCTTGCGGCTGTCGCCGTTGGCTTCGAAGCGGTAGTGCGTTTCGAGCAGTTCGATTTGATAGGGGTTTTGTTGAGGCTCGGCGGGAGCTGGAGTCTTCGCATCGGGTTTCTCGACCGGTCTCTGTGGAATTTGCTGAGCTTGAGTGAAGGAAATAAAGACAGAGGAGAGAAGACAAATTAGCGCGAATGCGCGAAAGAGCGGGTGGAATCTGAAAGGAAGTCGCAAAATGGCCTCGGAGGCAGTTTAGGACGGGCACCGGGCGTGGTAAAGACGAAAGCGGAACGGAGTTGCGCGGTGGTGACGGGAATAGAAGTTGGCCTTGTGCTGACGGAAAAGCGGGAGCGGCGCTCCCGCACTCCATAGAAACCGAATGGCGGCGAAGGCGTCTGAGTGCGTGATAGAGTTTGACTGCGCGAGCGGCGCGAGGAGAGAGCGGATGCGAGTTGCTTTGGCAAGAGTGGCAGTGGCGGTACTGGGATTTTGTTTGGGAGGGGCGTTCGCGGTGCGCGCGGACAACCGGCCGGCGCCTAAGGGGCCGGATGAGGATGGAACGAAGCCGGCGCTAGTGAAGATTGCGGGCGAAGGGATGATGGATTCGCACGCGTTTCAGTACCTCACGGAACTGAGCGATGACATTGGCTCGCGGGTGACGGGATCGCCCGCGGAGAGAAAAGCCGAAGAGTGGGGCGCGGCAAAGATGAAGGCCATGGGCCTTGAAAACGTACACACGGAGAAATACCAGCTTTGGCGCGGATGGACACGCGGCACAGCGCAAGGGGAATTGCTGGAGCCGATTCGAAGGCCGCTGCACGTGGATGCGATGGGTTGGACGGGATCGACGCCGGCGGGAGGCGCGGAAGGTGAGGTGGTGGCCGTGAATCTCTTCAATATCGACGAAGAGGTCAAACACACTTCGCGGCTTTCCGGGAAGATCGTGCTGGTGGTGATGCAGGGCGTTCCGAAGAAAAATGCAGACTCTCTGTTTGCCACCTTCGGAGATTTTCTAAAGGCGGCCACTAAGGCCGGAGCGTTGGCGGTGATCGGGGGGCAGGGCGGATCAAAGGCCGTGGGAATGAATTTGACGCACACGGGGATACTCGGCTTCGAAGCCGAGTTTGCTATCCCCGTTTTGTCGCTGACGGCCGAGGATCAAGGGCAGCTCGAGCGGTACGTCGAGAACGGAAAAAAAGTGCGCGTACGCTTTAATGTGCAGAATACGTTTTCAAACGGTCCGGTGGAATCGGCCAATGTGGTGGGGGAGATTCGCGGGCGCGAAAATCCGGAGCAGGTCCTGGTCGTCGGGGCACATCTGGATTCCTGGGACCTTTCGGAGGGCACCACGGATAACGGGACAGGCTCGGCGAGCGTGCTGGGGTCGGCGGAAGCGATTGTGCGCTCCGGGATGAAACCGCGGCGGACGATTCGCTTTGTGTTGTTTACGGGGGAAGAGCAGGGGCTGGACGGTTCGTTTGCTTACATGAAGCAACATCATGCGGAGATGGCCAATCATCTGGGAAACCTGGTGCTGGACTCGGGGCAAGGGCCGGTGAAAGAGTTTATGTTGGGAGGCCGCGACGACCTGGTGGCAAGCTTCCGGCCTTTCGTGGAGTCGCTTGCGTCGATTCGAGACATTGCGGTGAACGACAAGGTGGAGAGCGGGACGGATACGCTGCCGTTTTCGATGGCAGGGTTGCCGGGGATCTGCATGGATCAGGATTCACCTGAATACAAGTATACGCACCATTCTTCTGCCGATGCGCTGGAAGCGGTGAAGCCCGAAGTGCTGGCGCAAAACGCTACGCTGATGGCGCTTACGGCTTATTGGATCGCCGATCGGCCGGAGCGATTTGCTTCGCCGTGGCCTGCCGAAAAGACGGCGAAGATGCTAAAGGCGCAGCACCAGGACGAGATGCTGAAAGCGTTTGGGTTGTGGCCCAAGGAGTTTGCGGAAGCAGAGAAGAAGGAACAAGCACCGAATTAACAGACTCAGTGGAAAAGAAGAACGGGAACATGGCGGGCGGCACGGCAACGACGTGCCGCCCGAGTTTTTGAAGAGCGAAGAAAGTGCAGAACTGTGATATGAAACGGGTCCCTGGAGGTTGCAAAGATGAAATCGAAAGCGCTCGCCGTGTTGCTTCTCGCATTGCTTTTCAGTGCTGCCAGCCGAACGCAAGAGAAAGCGCAAGATCGCAGAAAGTTCCTGGATCCCAACACGCAAGTGAGCGACGACCCGCGGCGGGTGGTGGTCAAAGCCGGACCACGCGGGCCGGAAGGTACGCTGGTACTTCGCGGCGGAAGAATCTTTGATGGGACGGGAGCGCCAGCGCGCGAAGGCACGCTGGTCATTGAGAGAAACAAAATTGCGAAGATACTGGCGGCCAACTCGAGCGATTGGCCAAAAGATGCAAAGGTGATCGATGTCTCAGGAAAAACGATCCTCCCTGGGTTGATGGATCTTCACACGCATCTGACGTACCCGTTGAATGAAGAAAATTTTGGAGTGGCGATGAACGATGCTGACGCGACGCTGCGCGGCGTCGAGAAGCTGCGGTATTTCATTGAAAGCGGAATCACGAGCGTGCGCGACGTGGGGTCAAAGGGGGATGTGCCATTCCGGCTGAAGGCGTGGGTGGCTGAGAATCGCATTCCAGGGCCACGCGTCTTTCCGGCTGGAGCGTTCATAACGGGAGAGGGCGGGCATTCCACGGAGAATACTCCCGATGAAATGATTGCATTGATGGGAGCGACGCGGCTGGCTTCTGGACCGGATGATTGGCGGCAGGCCGTGCGCGAACAATTTCACAAGGGCGCGGATGTCATCAAGCTGGGCAGCCATTTTTCGGCCGAGGAGATAAAGGCGGCGGTAACGGAGGCGCACGAGCTTGGATTGAAGGTGACCGTGGATTCTGAAACGTTTTACATTCAGCGGGCGGTGGAAGCCGGTGCTGACACCATTGAGCATCCCTTGCCGCGAAGCGAGGAGACCATACAGTTGATGGCCAAGAAAGGTGTGGCGGCCGACCCGACGCTCATTCCTTACCAAATCATTTTCGAGGAATGGGGCGGATACTTTGGATCGACCTCGCGGCGATTTACGTTTTCAAAGGATGCGAATCTGGAGATGCTGAAGCGCTTGCGCAGGGCCGGAATCAAGTGCGGGATCGGAACGGATTTGATCCTGCATTGGTACCGCTATATGCCGGGCCCATACATCCGGGAGCTAAAGAATTTCGTGGAGGCCGGGTGGAGCATCCCGGAGGCGCTGGTCGCGGCAACGAAAACCAACGCGGAGATTCTGGACATGGATGATCGGCTGGGGACGTTGCAGGCGGGGAAGTTGGCTGACGTACTGGTGGTGAATGGCAGACCGGACGAAAACCTGGACGATTTGGGGAAGGTGGATTTAGTGATCCGGGACGGTTTTACGGTAGTTGAGGGGGGACGCGTGGCCATACCCAGGCATACCGTTGAAAAGCCTTGGAAGTCCGCTCCGGCCCCTGCGGAGATGAAGTAGGGGGCGTGCCAATTTCCGATAAGCTGTTTATTGTCATTGATATAGAGGAACCTGACACGGAATTGGGGATTGACTGCGGGTGACACCGTTTCAGGTGGGGCATAGGAGTTGGAGTGGCCTCGGGGCACGAAGGCAAGAGTGGTGCCAAGTGATTGATTTCCACAGATATAATTGTGCGAATGTTGCGAAAGATTTGACAGGACGCATTTTATTCCCTATACTTCGGTGTTTGTCAGGGAAGCATTTACCCTGAGTGGGACGGCTCCAACTTGTTTGGAGTCGTTGAGTTGGAAGGGAATTATCTTCAGTCCCGGAACAAAGTAAGACGGAATGGGACAGAAGAGCGGCCGGAATGGGGCGCCAGCCCCGCAAAGCCGAGTAAGCCTCTCCGAACTGAAGCCAAGAGAGTCGTTCTACTTCTTGGAGTGCGTACGGAGTTTCTTGCTGGTGGTATCTCCGGATTCGCAGTAGACCTTTCAGCACTGGACTGCGCTCTCGCGATTTTGTGTGCGCGCCTTGCGAGAGCCGCGAAAATCCTTGCGCGCGATAGAGGGACGACTGTGCCGACGTTTTCGCAACTGGTAAGAATGGGACGAGAAGCGGTCCGCGTGAAGACGAAGTCGCCTGCGCTGGCGGGCTGCCCGGAGAAGCGCGGCGTGTGCATTCGCGTGTACACGCAGACCCCGAAGAAACCGAATTCGGCACTGCGCAAAGTGGCGCGCGTTCGCCTGACGAATGCCATTGAAGTGACGACTTATATTCCCGGCGTCGGCCATAACCTGCAGGAGCATTCCATCGTGCTGGTGCGCGGGGGCCGTGTGAAGGATTTGCCCGGAGTGCGCTATCACATCGTGCGCGGAACGCTGGATGCCGCGGGCGTGGAGAACCGCAAGCAGGGACGTTCGAAGTATGGTGCGAAGCGGCCCAAGGCCGCGGCGGCGAAGTAAGGCAAGAGAAAGTTTGAAGGAGCGATAAAGAGCAATGCCACGCAAAGGACTAGTTTTCCGGCGAGTGCAGGCGACCGATCCGGTCTATGCCAGCGACATTGTGGAGAAGTTCATCTGCTCGATGATGTGGGAAGGCAAGAAGTCGACGGCGCAGCGCGTGTTTTACGGCGCGATGGATCAAGTGGCGAAGAAGACCAACGACGATGCGTTGAAAATCTTCAAGAAAGCCATCGAGAACGTGAAGCCGCTGCTGGAAGTGAAGACGCGTCGCGTGGGCGGCGCGAACTACCAGGTTCCGGTGGAAGTGAATCCGTTCCGCAGGCAATCGCTGGCGATTCGCTGGCTGCTGCAGTATTCGCGGGAACGCGCGGGTAAGACCATGGTGGACAAGCTCGCGGACGAGTTGATTGATGCGGCGAACGCGCGCGGCGGAGCGATGAAGAAGAAGGAAGACGTGCACCGCATGGCGGAAGCGAACAAGGCGTTCGCGCATTATCGCTGGTAAAAAAGGCGCTGGTAAGGAATGGATGGTTTTTGTGAGTGAAGCAGTCGCAACGCGAGCAGGAGAAAAGAAAGCTGTTCCAGGAGCTATGGGCAGAGCATTCAAACTCGAGGACACCCGCAACATCGGGATCATGGCGCACATCGACGCCGGCAAGACCACGTCGACGGAGCGCATCCTCTTCTATACGGGTGTGACCTACAAGATCGGTTCGGTGGATGAAGGCACGGCCACCATGGACTGGATGGAGCAGGAGCGCGAGCGCGGGATCACGATTACGAGCGCGGCGACGACGGCGGCGTGGGACCGCTTCGGCAAGAAATATCGCGTCAATATTATTGACACACCGGGCCACGTGGACTTTACGGTGGAAGTGGAGCGCTCGCTTCGCGTTCTGGACGGCGCGGTATGCGTGTTTGACTCCGTCGCGGGCGTGCAGCCGCAATCGGAAACGGTTTGGCGCCAGGCGGACAAGTATCGCGTCCCGCGCATCTGTTTCGTGAACAAGATGGACCGCATGGGCGCGGATTTCGACCACGTCATCGGCACGATTCGCAAGCGTCTTGGAGCCCACCCCGTTCCCCTACAATTCCCCCTCGGCCGCGAAGATAATTTCATAGGGATCATTGATTTTCTCGAGGAAAAAGTAATTGTCTGGCTGGAAGAAACGCTGGGCGCGAAATTTGAGATTTTCGAAGTAGGAAAGCTTTGGGACAAGGCGTTTGTGGATTCGCGGCCGG
>WNFE01004360.1_pt1 | contig 10555 bp, 16 predicted proteins | sample 5400451 | NCBI WGS metagenome assembly WNFE01 (sample SAMN13153344, study PRJNA577476) | soil metagenome | isolation source: 200 cm saprolite under Douglas fir tree site 2 hole 2 | place: USA:California | collected 2015-04-18
CCGGCGCTCCGACAACCGCCCGAGACGTCACGGGAAGCAGGCGGGTCAGCCCTTCGAAAACCAGGTTAGGCATCTCGCACCTCCCAATATCTTGGGCCTCTCGTTCTCTGTTGCCCCTTCCGCGCGTCTCCTCGTCGCCGTGAGCGGTCAAGAGTAGCCTAGCCGGGCTGAGCCGTCCACCCGACCTTGGGCGGGTGCGGTCGATCCGACTTTCTGCAGGCTGGTGATCAAGTCGGCGAGCCCCAACGCCTTGAGGATCCGACCGGCATCACCGGTGATCTTGTGGTTTGTCAGCCGACGAGATGAAGGGACAGATCTTTATAGCCGTCTGAAGCCGACGAGCACCTTCCCGATCCGCGTGTTGGTGTGGAACAGCCCGACGGCTGATATTCGTTGGTGCTCCGCCTCCGCGACCTTCCCGGTGCCTTCAGCGTAGAACGTGTACAGCGTGTCCGTGACCGAGACGACCGCCAGGATATCGATCTTGTAGTCTGTCTTGACCAGCGTTGCGTTGAACGTACCAGCCGGCGTCCTGATCCGATACATGCCCGCGTACGCGGTGGTCGCACGCATGCGCCCGCTGTACCACTTCGAGTCGGGGCTCGCAGCGTGGTAAACATCCATCCTGCCGTCGTAGACTCTCGTCGCCCCCGGCTCGAGCGCCGCGATCAAGTAACTCAGCGGCGGATCGAAGGACACCATCGCCTTGTGAACGTGTGCGATCTCACTCGGCAGCACGAGGCTGCCTTCCGCGGTACGGCTCACGTACAACGTGTACTGGTCTCCGATCGTCCTCTTCCAGGTTTCCCCTCTCCCGGTTGCCTCGACCGATTCCAGGACCTCCCGCAGCGTCGTGCCCCGTCGTGCGCCGGACGTCATTACATACGTCCACTCGCCCGGCTCCCACCGCGCGACGCTCAGAGGATCGCTCAGCGGCCGCGCCGTCTCAGGAGCTCCGGCCTCCAGAGCCCCAACAACGCCCTCGCCGAGAATTTCGTGCACCTCACGCGGTATCTCGAGCGGCAGGGTGCCGCCGGCGCCGTCGCTCGCCCGAGAGGTCCCGAACACCAGCACGATCCCCGCCACCGCGACGACGATTCGCGTCATATCTCCCTCCCCCCGACTCTTCTCGCTTCTGACGGCATCGCAGGCCCCGGGAGAGGCCAGTCGCCGACATTTCGGCAAGGTTCCGACGATCGGCTCGCCCCCCGCGTGGTCCCCTACCCCATGAGACGGTGAGGCATCCGACCAAGGTCGGGTGCGGCGAGCGCAACGAGCCGCACCGGCAGTCACACGCCCCTCATCTCAATGACAAACGGCGCCCGACGCCCTGGGTCAGGCCATGGAAGGAGGACAGCACATGAAGCCGCTGGAGACGATCGGGACCGGGTTCGACGCGGTCCCAGTCAGAACGCTGCGCCTGCGCCTCGATCAGGTCGCTCTGTGCCTCGATTGCGAGACATGCTTCGAGATCGGCTCGGATCCGTGTCCCGCTTGCGGCAGCGGGATGTGGGCGTCAGTCGCTCGCTTTCTCAACCGGAGGAATGAGACATGAAGACCTTCTCGGACGCTGTTCGCCTTCCTGTGGGCGACGACTCCATTGGCCCCGTGAAAATTCTCGATGGCCAGGGGAATCTGGTGCGCATTGTCTCCGCGGCGGAGTTTAGGCAGGCTCACCGGCAAACCGGTGCCTCAGGACTCCCGGTGCCCGGGCGCCGCACAACGCGAGGATCCATAGCGGGATAAGACTCGCCGCGACAAGCTCGCGGAAATGCTCCGCGGACGCGAAGCCTAGTACTCGGTCAACGCATCGCGAGCATTTCCCGCTCGTCGTTCACCCGCCGAAGGTGCGGTCGAACTGCCGCCGGGCCGCGTTGTCCACGACGCTGCGGAATTTCTGGTAGCGCGCGAGGAAGCGCTTGCCGGCCTTGGTGAGCCGCATGCCGCTATCGGGCCCGCCTCCCGGCGCCCGCTCGACGAACTTGAAGTCGGCCGCCTTTTCGAGATCCCGCAGGTAGCCCCACGCGTTGCGGTAGGACATCTCGAGCTCCTGGGCCGCCTTCTTGAGCGACCCCCTCGCGTCGATCAGCTCGAGCAGTCGGGCGCGGCCGTCCCCGAACTTGAGGTCCTCGCCGAACGTGACCCACACGCGAAGCTTTGGTTTCATTCCACGCCTCTCGGTTGACACGGCACGACCGGGATTTTACACTCGGGCCTGTTCCGCTGACCGCAACGCGCGAATCATAAACCCAAAGCCCAAGGAGCGCACATGAGCCACTATCACGACTCGGATGACCTCAAGATCCTCGGCGAGTTCAAGAAGCTGGCCCCGGCCGAGTTCAAGGGCTTCGTGGAGCTGGACGGCATAGTCGGGCGCGATGACGGAAAGATCCCGCGCAAGTATCGCGAGCTGATCGCCCTGGCCGTGGCGTGCACCACGCAGTGCCCGTACTGCCTCGACGTCCACACTCGCAATGCCAAGAAGGCGGGCGCCACCCGCGAAGAGATCGCGGAAACCTCGCTCATCACGGCGGCCCTGCGCGCGGGCGCGGCGGTCACCCACGGCGCTCTCGCGGTCAAGCTCTTCGACAACGCCTAGCCGCGCCGGCCGGGCGGCGCGCTCAGAACGGGACGCGGCCGCGGATCATGTCCGCGAACATGCGAAAGTCGCCCGCCAGGCTGTAGAACGGGTACTGAAACGTCGCGGGCCGATTCCGCTCTACCGCGAAGTGGGCGAACCACGCGAACCCGTAGCCGAAGAGCGGCACCAACGCCAGGAAGCCCCACCGGCGGGTCGCGAGCGCGTATGCGAGCGTAACCAGCACGAGCAGCGTCCCCGTGAAGTGCAAACGCCGCGTGCCGCTCCGGCTGTGCTCGGTCAGATAGAAGGGGTAGAAGTCCCGGAACGAGCGGTAGTCCATGCCGGCCATGAAGGGTATCCTACAGCGTTTCGGGCGGCGTCGGTGGTAGGCTGCCGGCAGTGCCACGCGGACCCGTCCCACTGCGCGCCGTTACAGCGCTCTTCCTCCAGCGCCAGCACCTGACCGCTCCGCGCTCGGTCGGGCTGACGGCGCCGCGTCTCGGCCGCTTCGTTGAGGACGTGGGCGGAGTCCAGATGGACTCGATCAACGTTCTGGATCGCGCCCATTACCTCACGCTGTGGAGCCGGTTCGGCCCCTACGATCGGGCGCGGCTCGACCGGCTCGTCTACGAGCGCCGCCTTCTCTTCGAGTACTGGGCGCACGCCGCCTGTCTCGTGCCGACGGGCATGCTGCCGTGGTGGCGTCGGGCCATGCTCGACTACCGCGTCCGACACACGGGCTGGTCCGACCTGGTCCGCCGCAACTCGAAGGTGCTGGGGGAGGTGACGGCGACGGTGTCGGCGCGGGGCCCCATGGGTAGCGCGGATTTCGCCGGGCGTCGTCCGAGCGGCCGCAGTGGATGGTGGAGCTGGAAGCCGGTTCAGCACGCGCTCCACTACCTGTGGATGACCGGCGCGCTCACGATCCACTCGCGCAGGCATTTCCACAAGCGTTTCGATCTCTTCGAGCGGTCGATTCCGGCGGCGATCGACTGCGCGGCCGTTACGACCCAGGAGTTCCAGCGCTGGCACCTCGAGCGCTCGCTGCACGCCATGGGAGCCGCGACCGAGCGGGATCTTGCAGGCTACATGACCTTCCCGCGCTTCCCCCGGGGCGCTCGCATCGCCGCGCTCCGCGACATGATCGAGCGGGGCGAAGTCACCGAGATCGAGGTGGACGGATCCCGCGGCCGTTGGCTCGCGCTGACGCGCGACCTGCCCGCGCTGTCACGCGCCGGGCGGAGGCCGGCGGCCTCTCGTGGGACGACGCTGCTCTCGCCGTTCGACTCGTTCCTCTGGTACCGCGACCGCATCACACGTCTCTTCGGCTTCGACTACCGCATCGAGGTCTACACGCCGGGTCACGAGCGCGTGCATGGCTACTACACGCTCCCGATCCTCCATCACGGGCAGCTCATCGGACGCATCGACGCCAAGTCGCATCGCGCGGAGCGCCGGCTCGAGGTCCGGCACGTGCACTTCGAGCCGTGGCTCGCAACCGCGGGCAAGTCACCCTCCGGGAACGGCGCCGTCGACCGCGACGAGGCGCTAAGCGGCCTGGCCGAGGCGTTCCGCTCGCTCGGCGCCTTCGTCGGCGGCGACGAAATCACGCTGCGACGCGTGACACCCCGTCGACTGCGGGCCCCACTGGCGCGAGCGCTCCGGACCTGACCTTCAGCCCCGGCGCCACTGGCGGATCTGTTCCGCGTGCTCGCGATAGTGGCCCGCCGTGATGCCGTCCACCAATCCTGAGGCCGGCTTGCCTTCGCCGAAGTGCTCGTCGGGCAGGCGCCCAGCCGCGCTCAGCACCTCACGGTGCGAAGCGTCCAGCTCCCGCAGAAGGTCGGCTCCGGACTGACCCTTGCGCGCTTCCACGAACCGGGCGTTCCAGTTGTCGAAATCGTCGTAGGCCCCATCTGGGTACGGCGCTTCCCCGCGTCCGATGCGCTCCAGCGCCGGGGCCATTTCCCGATGCCACCCCGCGGCGTGGGCGAGGATCTCCCGCACACCCCAGGTCCCGAGCCAGACCTGGCTCATCTGAGGCTCGTCGAGATCCTTGACGGCCGCCTTGAGCCCGTCGAACTCCTGCTCCGCCTGCTGCAGCAGCTCCTGCTTGGCTCCCATGGTGCCTCCCGTGGTCGAAGGTGTCGGTCGTTTCGGCATCCCTGAGACACCGGAGCGGGCGTTTCGTGAAAAGCCGAGCGCAAGGTAGCATAGCGGCGCGAAGGAACCCGCGCCGACGGGACGTACGTATAACGCAGTCCCACAAGGAGGGGTCATGAGCGAGCAGCCGTCCCCTGTCCCGGCCGGCATGACCGACCGGATGTGGAACCGCATCACCCGGATGCTGATGGACACCGGGCGGCCGCCGCACCATGCGGAGCTGGCGAGCGTGCTCGGTGTCAGCCCGGCCGAGAGCCGGAGCATCCTGCACGCCGTCCTCGAGGCCTACCCGATCGGATGGCTGCACCCCGAGACGGACTACATCGCCTCGTTCCCGCCTCTGAACGGCCTGCCCACCCAGTATCGGGTGACGGTACGCGGCGAGCAGAAGTGGTTCGCGCAGTGCGGCTTCGAGGCCACATCGGTGACCTGGCTCTTTCCGGGAGAGCGTGTTCGGATCGACGCGGCTTGCCTCGACTGCGGCGATCCGTTGACGGTCGAGATGCTTGACGGCCGCCTCACCTGGGTCGATCCGCCGACCGTCGTCGGGCACCTGAACTACGGCTTCGGCCCCTCGCGGGGCCGTCCGCCGTTCCTCTGAACGGGTATGAACCTCTTCCGGTCGGAAGAGCACGCCCGGCGCTGGGAGCAATTCCGTCCGGAGTCCGAGGAGGGCTTCATCTCTCTGCCGGATCTCGCGGGATTCTTCGGCACCGAGTCCAGGCAGCACATGCTCGATGACGACTATCTCTCGCGCTGGTTCCCCAAGCGTGGGGCGGAGCGCCGAGAGTACCTCACGCGGATCGGCAAGTCGTCGCCCTTCTGGCTCGGCACGCCGGCTCCGGGTTAGCCCACCTCGGAGAGCAGAACCCGGCGGCCCAGCTTGGACGACTGGTGCGCTGCTTCGACGACGCGAAGGGCAAGGAGCCCCGCCTCGACGTCCACGGCCGGCGCCGTCTTGTTGGCGCAGGCCTCGAGGAAAAGCTTGAGCTCGTGGCTCAGCGGCTCGGGCCCCGTGGCCTTGTGGGTCTCGGCCGCGCCTTCGGGCGCGTTCCAGGCATTGCCTTGTCTCACGTGGCGATTGGCGAGGACCTTGACTTCGGCAGTGCCGAAATCGCCCGCCAGAGTTTCCTGCTCGCCCACGATCACGCAGTCCCGGTAGGTCCCCGGAGCGAAATAGCCGGCTTCAATGAAGGCGGGCACGTCACCGTACTCCACGGCGCAGAAGCCGAGATCGTCCATGCCGCGTCCCAGGAAATCGCGGAGCGTGGCCGTGACCGCCGTCGGCTCCCGGTCGAGCAAGTGGGCGAAGAGATCGAAGTAGTGGATGCCGTCTGTTTGCGTCACGCCGACGTCGGTGCGCGGGCGCTTGAAACCCGCGAAGCGGCCGGTGCAGTAGTGCACGGGCCCGACCGAGCCGCTCCGAAGCCGTTCGCGCATGAATGCTGTCACCGGGTGGAAGCGGAAGATGTGGCCGACCTGGAGCACGCGCCCGGTGCTGCGAACGACTTGAGCCAGCGCGCCCCCCTCTGCTGCGGTCAGCGTTAGCGGCTTCTCGACGAAGCAGTCCTTGCCGGCTTGCAGGCACTCGCTCACGAGCGCCAGGTGGTTGTCCGCAGGCGTGACGAGGTCGACCGCGTCCACCTGAGGCAGCGCGGCGCGAAAATCGGCGACGGCGCGCGCCGCGGGCACACCCGACTTGACGGCGAAGGCTCTGCGCTCGGCGGAAACGTCGGCGACCCACACCTCGCACCCCAGCTCGCCCAGCACGCGCAGGTGCTTCTCGCCCCAGCGCCCCAGGCCGATCAGCAGCACCTTCACTGCCGCGGCCTCCCCTCACCGCTCGCGCCCCCGGCACGTGGGTCGCCGCCGCCCAGATTCTCCTCGATCTCGTAGCGCAGCAGACGGTCCTTCATCCAGCGCACCGCCAGGAGATCCTTGAAGGCGCTCCACGCGCGGTTGCCGATGCCGTACTTGCTTTGGCCGAAGCGACGCGCCCGGTGATTGACCGGCACCTCCAGCACACGATAGCCCCGCATCTTGAGGAGGGTCGGCACAAAGCGGTGAAATCCCTTGTAGAGGACGAGATCGCGCAAGCACTCGCGCCTGAATGCGCGAAAGGTGCAGCCGCTGTCCTGGACCGTCTCCGCGGTGAGCGCGTTGCGGACCCGGTTGGCGATTCGGGATGACGCGCGGCGAATCCACGTGTCTCCGTCCCCGCGCTTGACCCGCCAGCCCGTCACGGCATCCCACTTGTCGAGGTGCGCCAGCATGCCCGGGATATCGTGAGGGTCATTCTGGAGATCCGCATCCATGACCACGACCCATCGGCCGCGCACCGATTTGAACCCCGCGTCGGTCGCTGCGGTCTCGCCCGCATTGGCCTTGAGCCTGACGAGACGCGCGCGCGGATCCGCCTCGTGAAACGCGCGCACGATTTCCGCGCTCCGGTCGCGGCTGCCGTCGTCCACGAAGATCACCTCGTAGCTCCACCCGGTCGGGTCGAGCACCTGGCGGATCTCCGGCCAGAGCAGCGGCAGGTTCTCTTCTTCGTTGTAGACAGGAACGACGATGGAGAGGTCGAGCCCGGAGGCAGGCGCGCGGGCTTCGTCGGCTGCGATACCGCTCACCCGCGCCTCGGCGGGTTCGCCCGCCGGTTCGTTCCCTGCCATTCCGGCATCACGTCCTGCGGAATGCCGAGCCGGTCGAGGACGCGGGCCAGCGTGTGATCCACGAGGTCCTCGATCTGCTTGGGCCGGTGGTAGAACGCCGGCATGGGCGGCAGGATGACCGCTCCCATCTCGGCGAGAGCCGTGAGCACTCGCAGATGGCCGAGGTGAAGCGGCGTCTCGCGCACCACCATGACGAGGGGGCGGCCCTCTTTGAGCGTGACGTCGGCGGCGCGCGTCAGGAGATTGTCCGCCAGGCAATGGGCCACGGAAGCCGCCGCTTTCACGCTGCACGGCACGATGACCATGCCGTCGGTCTTGAACGAGCCCGAGGCGACGGTCGCGCCGATGTCCTTGATGTCGTAGTGGTACGTCGCCAGGGCCAGGACGTCTTTCACCACCCAGTCGGTCTCTTCGACGATGGTGCGCTTGGCGGGATCCGAGACTACCAAATGGGTCTCGACATCGGGCACCGCGCGCAGCAGCTCGAGGAAGCGAATGCCGTAGACCGCGCCCGAGGCCCCGCTGATGCCGACCACGAGCCGCTTCACAGCCGGAGCCTCCGCTTGAAAACCTCGTCCCGCGTCTTGTTGTAGAGCACTTCCCACTCGGCGCTGCCTTCGGGCGCCGGGCGCGAGTAGCTGCCGAGCGTCTTCCGCACCTCCTGGTCGACCGTTTCCTCGAGGCGTCCCTCGTCCTCGATCACGCGGAAGATCTCGGTCCTGAGGTGGCTGCGCACTTTTTCGTCGGCGATCTGCTTGATGACGACGCCTTCGGTCGCCGCGAGGTCGCCGACGATGCGCTCGGCCAGGCCGAAGAGGCGCTCGCGGCTCATGCGCATCAGAGAATGAACCCCCGCTCGCGGGCAAGCTTCGTCTTGGCCAGGGTGAAGAGGCGCTTGTAGTCCGAGGCCGAGTCCTTGATCAGCTTGGCGTTCTCGAGGAGCAGGGCCTTGACCTCGTTTTCGAGCTTCTCCTCGGCCAGGAAGTTCTCGGCCAGAATGCTCCGGACGACTTCCCTCGCCCGGGGCTCGTCCTTGATGTCGGCAAGCTTCCGGGCGACCAGCCGTTTTACGACGGCGTCCGCCATCCTGCCTGCGATCTCGTCACGCCTGGACATGGGCCCGCTTGAGACTACACGCACGGCTCCGAAGGTGTCAAGCGAACTGGCCGTAAAATCGGCCAAATCCGGTCTTTTCAGGTGGGCAGAAGCACCCGGAACCGCGAGCCTTTTCCCGGCAGGCTCTCGACCTCGACAAGGCCTCCGTGAGCGTGGGCGAGGGCTCTCACGAGGCTCAAGCCCAGGCCAAGCCCGGGAGCTCTCGCGGTGTCGGGATGAGCGATCCGCACGTAGGGATCAAAGACGCGCGGCAGGGCCTCGGCCGGAATGCCGACCCCGTCGTCCTCGACGGCGAGCTCGACCATGCCGGCTCGATCCGCTGCGAACCGCGCTTCAAGGAGGATCCGGCCACCTCGCGGCGAGTACTTGACGGCGTTCGTCAGGAGGTTCTTGAGCATCCGGTCCACGGCGTCCCGATCGGCGCAGAGCGCAGGCAGCGCTGGAGCCACGTGGCACTCGAATCGGTGGGCCGGGTGCTGGCAGGCGAAGATCTCGGCGTTCGCCTCGAGGAGCTCGCGCACGTCGAGCGGCTCACGGCGCAGCGAGAGGCCGCGGCCGGACTCGATGCGGGTGAGGTCGAGAAGATCCGCGACGATGCGCCCGAGACGCTGCGACTCGGTGTGGACGTGGCCGAGGTAGCGCCGCGCCTGTTCGCGCGGCACATCGCGGACGAGCAACAGCTCGCTGAACCCCTGGAGCGCCGTCAGCGGCGTGCGCAGCTCGTGAGAGACCACCGTGAGGAACTCGCTCTTGGCATGATCGATCTCGCGGAGCCGCTCTGTGGCCCGCTCGACTTTATCCTCGAGCTCCTGGGCGAACTGGCGTTGGCGCTCTGCCAGCCGCGCGTTCTCCACGGCGAGAGCCACGTGAAGCGCCATCGCCTCAGCGGCTCCGCGCGCGGCGGCCCCAAGATCTCCGTCCCGCTCGACAGCCATCCTGCCGACCTGGCCCTGCCCCGCGTCGAGCGGCAGGACGAGGCGACGGGAAGGCATCGCGGGACGACACGATCGGCTTTCCAGACGCGATGGGTTGGCGGGCGCTTGCGCGAAAAGATGGGCGCCGTCTCCCGCATCGAGGAAAAGACTGACCCTATCGACGCCGAGGGCTCGACGCGCGAGCGCGGCGACCTCGGCCAGCCTGGCGCCGAGCGCCGTCTCTGCCGCCAGGCTCAGCTGGATTTCGACGAGCGCCAGAAGTTGCGCCCCGCGAGCGCGCGACTGATCGACCAGGCGTCCCACGGTCAGCCCCATGGCCAGCGGGATGCCCAGGGAGAAGAGCCCGTCTACGGCGGGTCGTGACAGCCCGCTCCGCTCGATCAGGGGAAAGATCGTCGGCGCCTGGAGAAGCCCAGCCAGAAGCCCGACCATCGCGCCGCCGGTGGCTCCGCGGGACAGGGCCGCCCAGAGCACCGGCACGATATAGAGGTGACGGAGGGGCGTTCCCGCATCGCCTCCGGCCGCGATCACGGCCGCGGCGATCAGCGCCATCAGTCCCAGTGGGCCCGCGATCACGCGTGCAGCATTCTGTAGGCGACGAAGAAAGCGACCGTCGCGACGTAGCCGGGCAGGAGGCTTCCGCTCCAGGCACGCAGGGCACAGGATGCGAGACCCAGGAGCACGAGATAGAAGGCGGCGCCGGCCATGGCTTCGACCGCGCGAGGCAGACTAGGGTCGAGGAGGTAGCGGACGAGCGCGCAGCCGGTAGACGCTGCCGCCGCTGGCCAGAAGCTCCATCGCCACCACAACGTCGAGAAGATCGCGCCACGGAATAGCCACTCGGCCGTGAGTGCGCTGGCTCCGATGTCGTAAGCGAGAGCCGTCAGATAGCTGCCGGCATCGGGCACCGAGACGGTGTAACCGAGAGTCATTCTGGCGGTGATCAGCAAGTGAAGACCGAGAAAGGTCCCCGCGGCCCCTCCAAGGAGGAGGGCGCGAGGCCGGCAAGGAGCCCGCCAGCCGACGCGTCCCAGCAGGCCGCGCCATCTGCCCGCATCACGCGCGAGGACGAGTGGCACGAGCAGGTA
>WNFE01006743.1_pt1 | contig 10554 bp, 8 predicted proteins | sample 5400451 | NCBI WGS metagenome assembly WNFE01 (sample SAMN13153344, study PRJNA577476) | soil metagenome | isolation source: 200 cm saprolite under Douglas fir tree site 2 hole 2 | place: USA:California | collected 2015-04-18
GAGAAGCAGCCGGGCACCAGCCACTGCAGGAGCAGCACCGGCGCCTTCCAGAAGCGGCCTACGCCCGGTGGATGAAGACTGAACGAGTCGTCGATTCGCGCCAGCATCGGGAGCGCGTACGGCGCCGACAAGAGCGCGCCGACCCCCGCCGCACAGGCGCACAGCACCAGGTACCGCAGGCGTCCCCCGCTCGGGAGGGCCGTCAAAGCCAGCGCAAACGTTCCCGCTATCACCAGGCACGCAAATGCAGCCTCCGGTTGCCCTGCAACCGCGCATAAGGCAAGCGCGAGCGCGAGGAGGATACCCCGGGCGATGGTGGGGGACTCTCGTGCACAAGTGATGCAGTACAAGACGGCCGGCATCAGCGCGTACGCCTCGACATCCCCCCGGCTTCCGAACGACGTCACGACACCGTGCAGGGCACCCAAGGGAGCGCCCAGCAGGCAGAGCTCGGTGCGCACGCCGAGCCGCTTGAGCAAGTAGCAGCCGAAGATCGCTGCGATGAACCGCAGGAGCACGAAGTGCAAGTCCCACAGCCACGGCGCGTCCGGATCAAGGAGTACGAGCAGGTGCAACGGATTGAAGATGCTCGCCTGACCATTCGAGAGCAGCGGTGTGCCGAGGCCGTTGTGCGAGTTCCAGAGCGGCAGCCGTCCCGAGGACAGCGCGCGCCGCTCTTCGTAGGCGAACGGGTGGGTCTGCCAGGTCTCCGCGCCTGCGTCGAACTCGGCCCGACCCACGCCGCGCGCGGCGTACCCTGCGATGAAGGGTGGCTCGGAATAGGTTCCAGCGATGCGCCCCGCGGCCAGGAAGCTCCGGCCGAGAAAGATCACGTCGCCGAACGCCAGACCGCAGACGAGGAACGACGCCCCCCAGAACAACGCATGATAATGTTGCAGACGCCGCGTCCGAATCTTCGGGACGGCCTCGCGGCTCTGGTCGCTCGCCTCATGTGGGGCCGCTTCGTCGAGCGGCGAGGCGCCCGTGCTCACTTCTTCTTCTTGGCGCGATCCGCCTTCCAGGCGTCGTTGAACTCGCGGATGGTCTCCGTCGTCCGCGGGTTCCAGCACATCTTCTTGAGGATCGCCGGGGGCACCGTCACGATGTGAGCGCCCGCGTGCAAGGCACCGTTGACGTCCGCCAGGTGGCGGATGGAGCCCACGATGATCTTCGACCGCAGGCCTTCGCGGTCGATGGCCGCTCGCGTCTGCCCGATGATCTCCTCGGGGTCGTAACCCATGTCGCGGACGCGGCCGGAAAAGATGCTGACGTAGGTGGCCCCTGCGAGGGCAGACAGGTAGGCCTGGTTGAAGGACATGATGCAGGTGACGTTCACCCGCGTGTCGTCCTTGCGCTCGAGCGTATGGATGACTTTGAGACCCACCTCGGTCATCGGCACCTTGATGACGATGTGCTCGGGATGCCACTTCGCATACTCGCGGGCCTCGGCGAGCATCTCCGCTTCCGTCTCCGTGGTCAGCTCGACGCTGGTCGGCAACTTGGCCATCGAGACGATCTCCTGGATGTGCGTCTTCAAATCGACGCCTGGGTTCTCCTTGGAGATGATGAGCGGATTGGTCGTGATCCCGGAGAGGACCCCAGTCGCCACGAAGTGGCGGATCTCGTTCAAGTCGCTGGAGTCGAGGAAGATGGCCATGAGGACGGGCACCTCGGTAAAAATTGGTTGCGTCGTATTACGTGTCACGAAGGACGGCTGTCAACCGGACGGTCCTGCCCACCCGCCGGCCACCGGGACTCCACGAAATCATCGAAGCCTCGCGATGGCCAGCATTTCGCCGATCCCGATTTCCACGGGCCGGGTGCGCATCGACTTCGGTAACAACCTGCCGGCCAGGCGCATGGCGCCGCTGAGGACAGGGTTGTTCGCCTGGAGCTGTCCAGCCAGATACTCGTAGCGAGCTGTCCAGCCAGATACTCGTAGCTGAGCACCTTCCCCACGCTCCGCTCGACGAGCTCCTCGAATCCCTCGCCCTGCAGGAAGGTGCGCAGGTCCGGGCGGCCGAACAGGTGGAAGTGCTGGAAAGGCTGGTGCCGATGTTGACGCCGATCAGGGCCTTGTTCTCCTGCATCACTTTGAGTGGCCAGAACGGCGTCATCTGCACCACCGAGGACAGCATCCCCACCGGACCCTGCATCACCGAGCTGGCGCCGAAGACCACCAGCTTCCCCGTCGGGGCCAGGCACCGCCAGCCCTTCTTGATCGAAGCGCCGCCCACCGCGTCGAGGATCACGTGCACCCCGCGCCCGCCGGTGATCCGCTTCACCTCCGCCTCGAAACTCGCGTGGGTGGCTTCGAGCAGGTGCCAACGCACCACGTTGTGCGGGAACAGCGCTGGGATCGCGCTCATGTCCGGCACGGTCATCAGGGCTTCCCGCGCCAACCGCGCCATTTCACGGATCGCGGCGCCATGGTCTGGGATGTGCTCCAGCACTTCGGAGCATACTACGGACATGAAGTGCCGCTCGGGAGCTGCCGTCGCCGCGCACAGGGCCGCGCTCGCTAGACGACCTGCATGTGCCTATTTCCCGCGCCGGAGCCGCAGGACGGCCCCTGCGCCAACCCACGTCGCGCAACCGAGCGCGCAGAGCACGAACGCGACGGTCCATTCACGTGGCCAATACCAGAGCCGTACGCGGTGTGTCCCCCTGGAGACCAGCAGTCCGCGAAAGAGGTAGTTGGCCCGGAAGAGCGGCTCGGGGGCACCGTCCACGGTGGCGTGCCAACCCGGCAAGAGCGTCTCCGCGACGACGATGACCGCGGGTCGATCGACCTCGATCGCGAAGGTCATGTCATTCTGTCCGTGGCGGACGTCGCCGACCGCCACGCGCAGAGGCCCTACCTTCCTGCCGCCGGCCTCGAGCGACTCCCATTGCCGCGACGGGAAGTCGTCTGCGACGACGACGTGAGGTCCAGCCGAGCCGAGCAGCGACTGGATCCGGTCGAGCACCGCCTCGCCATCGCGCTCCACGAACGGATGGTCTGAGGCGAACACGCGCGGCCAGGCATCGCGATTCTCGAAGACCATCGTCTCGGGCTGCTCCGTATCGCGGAAGACCAGGTCGTATCGGACGCGGGGGAGCTCCTCCGCCTGCCGTTCGCCCGCCCTCGACTCCCAGTGCAGGTCTCCCCATCCGCCGAAATCCGCGCGGGTATCGGCGCTGCGCGCCCGCAGGATCAGCGTGACCTCCGATCCCGCCCAGCGGGACAGGTCGACGCGGCCAGCGACCCAATGGCGATCGGCAGGATCCCGCTTCGGGTCGACGTTGCGGGAGAACACCGTCTCCTGCGCGGCTGGGGTGCCGACCGCCACCTCGTACGTGGCGCCGTCGCCCGGCGCATTCCACACCGCCGGATCCTGAGCCAACGCGAGCGCCAGCACGGGATGGCTCGCGGGAACGTAGATCCGCGCCGCGCCTTCGTCGTCGGGGTGCTGGTAGACGACCGGGAGGACCTTGCCGTCGATCGCGTAGGCCGTCGCGGCCCAACCTGTGTGTCCGGCACGCAGCAATGACATCTGCAGCGCATCGCGCCGACCGACCAGGATCTCCTCGCCCGCGACGATGTACTTGACGTTCAGCCAGTTGAGGATCGGGTTCCAGGGATCGAAGCCGTGCGAGGTCTCCGCGGTGAGGAACCAGTCCCACAAGAGGTCCTTCTGCAGAAAACGCCGGATGAATCTCGTCTGCTCCAACGGCCGGAGGGCGTCCGTGAGGCGGACGTCCTCGAGCGCGAACGCGCCGGCCATGTTCGGCATGAGCCGCCCGCGCAAGCCCATCACGCGGAAGGGCGGCGCCTCCTCGCGGCGGGCCTGGAGCCAGCGGACGTAAGGCGCCGCTGCGGTCAAGTTGCCGCGCGTCGAGAGCCGCTGGCGGTGCGCCGCGAGATCCCCGGCGACGAGCGCGAACAGCGCGATCGATGCGGCGCTGGTAGCGACTCCTCCGCGCAGGGTGACCCAACCGAGAGCCGCGACCGCGACGGTCACCGCCACGGCAAGCGCCGCCTGGAGGGACCAGAACGGGGAGAGCGCGTGAGCAGGGAACAGACGCGGGGCGAGTCCCGTCAGGGCCAGCATGGCCAACGCTCCCCCGATCAGGACGCCGGCCCTCCGCGGGAGCGGCTCATCCGCCAGCGCGGAGACGGCCACGACGCCTGCGATCCCGAGCGCGTAGAGCACCGGGAACTGGAAGTAGACCTCGGTGGGCATCCGGTCGATGAGCGGCAGCTTGCCGATCCACTGCGCTCCCGGCAGTCCGAAGATCTTCAGTCCAAGGAGAACGGGGCCCGCGACCCAGAGCAGGCGCTTGCCGAGCCTGCGAACGACCATCGCTCCCACGAACGCGGAGCATGCGAGCGTCGACATGGCCGGAGCGAGGAACCCGAGCGCCGGCGGATCGTCGATGATCGCGAAGGCCGAGGTCCTCGATGCAATGGAGGGGAACAGCCACTGAAGCGCGAGTACCGGCGGCCGGGAAGAGTCGCCGGTGCCGACCGGATGCGAGCTGTACGACTGCACCACGAGCTTCAACAGAGGCAGCCAGTACGGTGCGGCGACCAGCAACGCGATTCCGGCTGCGAATGCCACCCACCCGAGGAACCGTGCGCGCAGGACCGGCGTGAGCGCGAGCACGACGGCGATGCTCGCTGCGGCGAACAGGCAGGCGAAGGACGGCTCCGGATGTCCGGCGACGGTGGTGAGCGCCAGCGCGGCGCAAAGGGCGGATGCGTTGCCGAACCGCGGCTCCCGGCGGAGCCGGAAGATGCAGAGAAGCAGGGCCGGGAACAGCGCGTACGCTTCGAGGTCGGCGCGGGTCAGGAAGATCGTGAACGCAGGGTTGATCCCGCCGAAAGCCGCTCCCAGGAGGCAGAACTCGCGGCGGACCCCCAGCTCCCACAGCAGGTAGCAGGAGAACAGCGCGGCCACGAACCTCAGCAGCAGGAAGTGGATGTCCCAGAGGAGTCCGCTGTCAGGCTGGAGCAAAACCAAAGCGTGCAGCGGGTTGAAGATCTGGGTCAACCCGTTTGCCAGCAGCGGGTGCCCCATGCCGTTGAATCGGTCCCAGAGAGGGAGCGTGCCCGAAGCGAGAGCGCGGCGCTCGACGTAGGCCCAAGGATGGATTTGCCAGGCATGGGCGCCGGAGTCCACCTCGGCGCCTGGTGCGGCGCGCCCAGTGTACCCCGCCGAGAACGGTGGCGTGTCGTACGCTGCCGGCACGCGACCGATCGGTAGGAAGGTCCTGCCGCCGAACAGGACGTCCGGGTAGACGGCCATGCAGACGAGGAGCGCAGCGCCCGCGAACCATTTGTGCGGGGTGGGACTGACCACCCGAGCGGGGGATGGCTCGAGCAGCAGCCGGTCGCCCGCCGCCGCCGGACCTGGCGGGAACCCCTGGGCCTGCAGCGCCTCGCTACCTTGCTCGACCCTCAGTGGCGAATCTGCGGCGGCGGGCTTGCTCACTTCTTCTTCTTCCTGGCGCGATCCGCGTTCCAGGCATCGTTGAACTCGCGGATCGTCTCGGTCGTGCGCGGGTTCCAGGACATCTTCTTCAGGATCGCCGGAGGCACCGTGACGATGTGCGCACCGGCGTGCAGCGCCGCGTTGACGTCGGCGAGGTGCCGGATCGAGCCGACGATGATCCTGGAGCGCAAGCCTTCGCGGTCGATCGCGGCGCGCGTCTGCCCGATGATCTCCTCCGGGTCGTACCCCATGTCCCGGACCCGGCCCGAGAAGATGCTGACGTACGTCGCCCCGGCCAGCGCCGACAGGTAGGCCTGGTTGAACGACATGATGCAGGTGACGTTCACCCGGATATCGTCCTTGCGCTCGAGGGTGTGGATGATCTTGAGTCCCAACTCCGTCATCGGCACCTTGATGACGACGTGCTCTGGGTGCCACTTCGCGTACTCGCGAGCCTCGGCGAGCATCTCTGCTTCCGTCTCGGTGGTCAGCTCGACGCTAGTCGGCACCTTGGTCATCGAGACGATTTCCTGGATGTGCGTCTTGAGATCGACGCCGGGATTCTCTTTGGAGATGATCAGCGGGTTCGTCGTGATTCCCGAGACGATTCCCGTCGCTGCGAAACGGCGGATCTCAGTCAAATCGCTCGAGTCGAGAAAGATGGCCATGGACGACGAGAACCTCCGGAATTGGCGCGGTCATATTTGGTCGGGCGCAGTGTGTCAACGAATCGTCTGCTCCCCCGGAAGGGTCCGCCAGAGCACCAGGATCAGGTTGGATGTGATCCCGAACAGCTTGACTCTCTCGATCCGCGATCGGACACGGCCAAGACCCGCTGCCAACCGTTCGAGATCGCGACCGGACATGAGATCCAGGTTCGAGCGGTTGTAGAATCCGCTCACGAGTTTCCGGTCCAGCAGCCAGTAGAAGAGCCGCGGTGCTGCGAAGTGCAGGAAGGGCACCTTCGTGTGCGGCTCAATCCAGAAAAACTTGTTGGGCGTGGTGATGAACGCCGCGTTCGCGACCCGCAGCAACTCGGAAACGAAGAACGCGCGCTTCCCAGGGTCCACGATGTGCTCGATGACGGCATGCGAAAATGCAACGTCGAACGAACCATCGGGGAACGGCAAAGGGGCGTCGGGGTCGACCCGCTGGAACCTGAGACCCGGATAGCGTCGTTCAAGAAAGCTGCCGTCCTCGATCCCGACGGCGGTGACGCGATCCTTGTGGGGAAAGAGCCGCTCGAAGAAATTCGCCTCGATCGAATCCTGTTCCGACGTGACGCCGACATCGATCACCTTCCTCGGCTCGCCGAAGCAGCGTCGAAACGTTTCGAACACGCGCATTCGCACCTTGAGCGACAGACCCGTGATGAGGGCGCTTTCCCTGCTCCGATAGAAATTCGACCGCGTCATCCGGCGCTCGATACTTCGGAGGGCGACCGCATCTTCGCGATCATCATCATCTCTCCGATCCGGATCTCCACTGGCGCGTTGCGCAGCGACTCGGGCGCGACGCGACCGGCGGAGCGCAGTAGACGGCTCAACAGGGGGTTGTTCGCCTGCAGCTGTTGCGACAAGTAATCGTACGTCAGCACCTTCCCGACGGGGCCCTCGGCAACGACCTCGAACCCCGCGGCCTCCAGGAACCTTCTCAGATCCGTGCGACCGAAGAGGTGGAAATGCTGGAACGGCTGGTAGTGCGGCCAGCGGGCGCCCATCAGCGTCCGCAGGTAATGGCCTCGATCGGGACAGGTCAACGCTATCGCACCCCGGGGCAGAAGCATCCGACGCACGCGCTCGATGAACAGCCGGGGATCGCGCATGTGCTCGATGACGTCGAAGAAGGTGACCAGATTGTACTGGCCCTCGACGGATTCGCGCTCGACGTCCTTGACAAGGAGGAACTGCCGTACGGCGTCGGGCGCCGCCTCTACCGCCGCAGCTACCGCTTCCGCGCCCCACGCCTCGATTCCACGCCTGCGGGCTACCTCGACGAACGCCCCGGACGCGCACCCCAGGTCCAGCACCTTCCCAGGCCGCGGCAGCACCGAGACGATTGCCTCCAATCGCCGCTCGAACGTTCGGAGCTTGAGCGGCCGCGCATCGAGGTAGCTGCGATACTGGCCCTCGTCGTACTGGCGCCGATAGAACTCGGCCTGCTGCTCCAACGCGGGAAGTGGGTCCACGCAGATGTGGCCGCAGGCAGCGCATTCACAATAGCGCTGGCCGCCCTTCTGCACGACGGGATCGAGGGCCCCTCCGCCGCACACCACGCAACGAGATCCGAAAAAGGTGATGTCAGGCATCAGCCATCCTGGCCCTGAGGATGTCGCGACGAGGCGCCGGGATCAGATCGGTGGTGAGAAACCATTCGGCCGTGCGCCTCAGCGTTTCCGCGCCGGGCCGATGAGAGTAACCCAACTCGGCTCGCGCCTTCTCGCAGGAGTAGAAGGCGTAATTGCCGACGAAATGGCGGGCCTGGCGCACGGTCATCAGAGGGGTCGACCTCGTCAAGGCGGCAGCAGCCTGCAACCCCGCGGCGCCCAGCATCATGGCCCACTTGGGGAGCTTGATGCGCGGCGGCGGAAGCTGCAGAAGGCTTGCGAGGGTCGCGAAGATGTCGATCACCTTCATCTGCTCTCCACCGAGGATGTAATCCTGCGAGGGGCGGCCGAAGCGCTCGGCGAGCAAATGCCCACGCGCCACGTCCTCCACGTCGGCGACGCTCAGGCCCGCTTCGAAGACGATGGGACTTCCCTTTTTCATGAACTCTACGATGGTGCGATTCGCCGGGGTGGGCCGGTAGTCGAATGCTCCCAACGTCGTGGTCGGCTTGACGATCACCACCTCCGGTTCGCCTTTGTCCGGCAGGTGGGTTCGAAGCCATTTCTCCGCCGCGACCTTCGCCACCTGGTAGGGCGTGGTGTCACCTCCCTGGACCGGGCGTTCCGCGACCGGCGAAGCAGGGTCAGCCGTGTATCCCAGCGTCACCACCGAGCTCGTGTAGACGAGGCGCTCGACGCAATCCGCAGAGCGCGCCAGTTCCAGCACGTTGCGGGTGCCCTCCATCGCCACCTGCACGACGTCGGGAATTTCGATGGTGGGGACGGCCAGATGATAGACGCGATCGCAGCCGGCGAGCGCCCGCCGCACGCTGTCCCGATCCCGGACGTCGCCGCGCACGAGCTCCACGTCGAGCCCTCGGATGGCCCGCAGGTCGCTGCTGGCGCGGACGAACGCCCTGACTTGCCTGCCTTCGGAGAGAAGGAGGCGCACCAGGTTGGCGCCAATGTGTCCGTTGGCGCCCAACACGAGGGTCTTCACCGGAACTGCTCCCGCCACGCGGCGATGGCCTCCGCAATCCCACGATCGAACCGTTCCTGGGCACGGAACCCGAGCGCTCTCTCGGCGTGCGAGGTATCGAACCGGCTGCCCAGCCTGTACTCGCGAACGGCGGAAGGATCGAGCAGCTTCAGACGACCGAGTCGGAGCGGAGGAGGAAGGCCCCGGGCGACGTACGCGGCGGTCAGAGCCACGACATACGGCACGTTCCCGGGCTTCGGGGCACCGAGCTTCTCCGCCACGATGGCCAGCACCTCGCCGAACGTGAGCTCCTCCGGCGAAGACACGAGGATCCGCTCGCCCTGCGAAATCGGCCGGTCCTCATCCAGGGCGGCGAGAATCGCCCGCGCGAGGTCGCGCACGTGGACCACCGCGAACGGAACCCGCCCGCCACCGATCGTCTTCATCCGTCCTTGGCTGGTGAGCTCGAACACTTCCGGCCATTTGTAGAGCATTCCAGGACCGTACACGTTCGCCGGGCGTATCAGGACGGTATGTACCCCGAGGCGGGACGTTTCCTCCACCACCGCCTTCTCACCTTCGATCTTCGACCAGGTGTAGAGATCGAAGGGGCGTCGGTATGGCGTTTCATCGGTGGTCGGCCCCGTCGTCTCACGACCCAAGACGCCGCACGAGGAGAGAAAGATCGTCCTCTTCCAACCGCGCTCCTTTCCCAGCCTGACCATCTCGCGGGGGGCGTCGACGTTGACGCGCTCGAAAGCGGTCCGACCCATCGCGCTGAGATGGGGAAGCAGCGAGGCGCAATGGACCGCGTGCGTCGTGCCCTGAGAGGCGATCTCCATCGACCGCCGGTCCTCCAGTCGGCCGCGCTGAACGGAAACCCCCAGACGCTCGAGCATGCGCGCGTCTTCGCCCGGCAGGACCAGTCCTTTCACTCGAAAGCCGGCGCTCAGCGCTGCCGCCGCAAAATGCTTGCCCACCGACCCGTTGGCGCCCGTCAAGAAGATCTCAGCGCGTCCGGCCACGCAGATACTCCTCCGACTCGGCCAGACCAGCAGGGGTGCCGATCTCGTAGAAACGCTGATAGACCTCGAATCCCTCCATCCGGCCCTGCTCCACCAGACGCGAGTACAGGTCCGCGAGGTCGGAAGGTCCGGCGGGTAGTTCCTCGACGACCTCGCGCCGCAGCGCCGACAGACCGTAGTCGATGTAATCCATGTCCTCCGTGCGATCGCGTTTCGAGTAGCGCAGCAGCTTGCCGCCGCGGAACACGGCGTTGCTCGCGTCGAACCGCCCCGAGTTGCGGAACAAGGTCATCAACGCCGGTTTCCCAGAATTGCGGAAGGCGCGCACCACGGCTCCGTAGTCGATGTCGAGATAGGTGTCGCCGTACAGAACCAGGAACTCGTCGTCAAGGGAACCGAGAGCCCCGCGCAGGGCGCCGCCGGTGCCCAGGAGCCGCCGCCCATCGCGATGCCACGAGAGCTGTACGCCGGCCGCGCTTCCGTCTCCGAACGCATGCTCGAGCTTGCCCGCGTGGTGACCGACGCACATCAGGATCCTCGTGAGGCCATGCTCCTTGAGCAGGTCCAGCACGTGGGCAAGGAAGGGGCGCCCGTTCACCGGGACGAGCGCCTTCGGCGTCTGCGAGGCCAGCGGACCCAGCCGCGTGCCCAGACCACCTGCGAGGATCGTCACCTGGATCATCGGCCGTACACCTCGTCGACGATGCGCAGCGCGGCGAGCGCGTCCGGAAGTCCGCCGCAGACCAC
>WNFE01005524.1_pt1 | contig 10552 bp, 6 predicted proteins | sample 5400451 | NCBI WGS metagenome assembly WNFE01 (sample SAMN13153344, study PRJNA577476) | soil metagenome | isolation source: 200 cm saprolite under Douglas fir tree site 2 hole 2 | place: USA:California | collected 2015-04-18
TTTTGCCGCCACTGTCTCCAGGACGCTACCACATTGCTGCTACGGCTGTGGGCGGCTTGGTTGCCGACTTGATACTTGATGTCTCCAAACGTAGCGGACACAAAACGAGTTCGTTTTCAATGAATCTTGCCGTCAAGCCGCCTCCACCTCCCACGCTTGAGGACCTGTTGGCAGCAGCCGAAAAAGGTCCTGTAGATAGGGACGCGCAAGCCTTTGCGGGTGTCGTTTTAGATCCGGTCGGCGGCGTCATTTCTCATGCCCAGATAGCCGTCTACCAGCATGAATCAACCGGCAAGATTCAGCCTGTGAAGTTAACGGCGGATGAGAAGGGACGATTTTCAGCGCCGCTTGGGCCGGCAACCTACACCGCGGTCTTCCAGTCGAGTGGTTTTAGGACTAAGTTCTTCAATTTCACGATTTCGCCTGAGGGAAGCGCCGAAGAATTGCTCGTGAAATTGCAGTTGAGATCAACGTGCGGATGAACAACAAGCAGAAATCCTTGTGCCTGATAGTAATCCCTCTTGTGCTCGCGGCCACGCTGCTATCGGCAAACGCCGAAACTCCCAAGCTGAACATCAAGACCAAGCACAACCTCCCCGCGGAAGAGCAGCGTAAGGATCAGATGGAACGCCTGGCAAAGGAATACGACCTGAAGAAATACACGATCACGCGTGACATCCTGATCGAGCGCGGCGCAATGAATCATTCCCATCCCACGCTGACCCTAAACCTGCGCTTCCTCGACAACGACGACTTGGCGCTTTCCGCTTACTTACACGAGCAAGGCCACTGGGTTCTGACGGACCGGACGCGCTCCGAGAATCCGCGCCTCTTCGAGGATCTCCAGCGGACCTTTCCAAACCTGGAAATTCGGATTCCGGAGGGCGACGGCGAGTTGCGTAGCAGCTACTTGCACATCGCAGTCTGCATGCTCGAGTGGCAGGCAATGGAAAACCTGGTCGGCCCCGAGCGCGCGCGCAAAGTCATCGAATGGAAGCAGAGGGACCACTACAAAGCGATTTACTCAATCTTGTTGAATCAGCGCGAGCAGGTCGAGAGCGTCCTGAGCCGCCACGGCGTGAAGTGGTGACAACTCGCCCGCCACGAGAGCGATACTGAGGAAAGATGCCAAAGCGCAAAGACATCAAGAAGATTCTGATCATCGGCTCCGGGCCGATCATTATCGGCCAGGCCTGCGAGTTCGATTATTCGGGGGCCCAGGCGTGCAAGGCGCTGCACGCCGAAGGGTACAAGGTCGTGCTGGTGAATTCCAACCCGGCGACGATCATGACCGATCCCGAGCTGGCTGACCGGACCTACATCGAGCCGCTGACAAAGGAATATCTCGCGGAAATCATCGCGAAGGAGAAACCCGATGCGCTCCTGCCCACCGTTGGGGGGCAAACGGCCCTGAATCTGGCCGTCGAATTGGCCGAGGGCGGTATTTTGGAAAAATACAAGGTGGAAATGATCGGAGCATCGCTGCGAGCCATCAAAGTGGCGGAAGACCGCCTATGGTTCAAGGACGCATGCCGCAAGATCGGCCTTGAGGTGCCGGCCTCGGCGCTGGTGAACAATGCCAAGGACGCCATGCGCCTGTGCGACCAGCTTGGGTTTCCGCTGGTGATCCGGCCGTCGTTTACCCTGGGCGGAACCGGCGGCTCGATTGCCTACAACAAGGAAGAATTCGGAGAAGCCATCGCTCACGCGCTGGATATGAGCCCGGTGCACGAAGCCCTCGTGGAAGAGTCCGTCCTCGGCTGGAAAGAGTACGAACTCGAAGTGATGCGCGATTTCCGCGACAACTTCGTGGTGATTTGCTCTATCGAGAATTTCGACCCGATGGGGATTCACACCGGCGATTCGATCACCGTCGCCCCGGCGCAGACCCTCACGGACAAGGAATATCAGCGCATGCGGGACGCCGCAGCCGCGATCATCCGCGAAGTGGGGGTCGAAACGGGCGGCTCGAACGTGCAGTTCGCCATCAACCCGGAAAACGGCCGCATGGTCGTTATCGAAATGAATCCGCGCGTTTCGCGGAGCTCGGCGCTGGCGAGCAAAGCCACCGGCTTCCCGATTGCGAAAATTGCGGCGCGGCTGGCCGTGGGGATGTCGCTGGATGAAATTCCAAACGACATCACGAAGAAAACGCCGGCCTGTTTTGAGCCGACGATTGACTACGTGGTGGTGAAAATTCCGAAATGGCAGTTCGAGAAGTTTCCCGGCGCGGACAGCACGCTCGGCACACAGATGAAATCGGTCGGCGAGGTCATGTCCATTGGCCGGACCTTCAAAGAGGCGTTGCAAAAAGGGATTCGCTCGCTCGAACCCAGCACGCCCTGGCGGGCGCCCACCGACGCACCCCACTCGCTCCTGCGAGAAAAGCTGGCGACGTCGCGGCCAGACCGGATTCATTGGCTCTTGACGGCGATCGAGAAAGGCCTGCACGCCGAAGAAGTTTGCGAACTGACCAAGATTGATCCGTGGTTCATCCATCAGCTCGTTGAGCTGGCGGCCATGAACCGTCGCGCGGCCGGCGTAACGGTGGAGACGGCTTCCAAAGATTTGTTGCGCGAAGTGAAACGCCACGGCGCAAGCGACGAGCAACTCGCGCAAATCTGGAAAACCACGCCCGCAGTCGTGCGGCTCCAGCGCGCGCGCTATGGAGTCTCACCCGTATTCAAGCGCGTGGATACCTGCGCGGCAGAGTTTGAATCGTTTACTCCCTACCTCTATTCCACGTATGAGGAAGAAGACGAATCGGACGTGCAGTCGCGGCCGAAAATCATGATCCTCGGCAGCGGGCCCAACCGCATCGGGCAGGGTATCGAGTTCGATTATTGTTGTTGCCACGCCTCCTTCGCGCTGCGCGAAGACGGCTTCGAGACCATCATGGTGAATTGCAACCCGGAGACGGTTTCGACGGATTACGACACTTCGGATCGGCTGTATTTCGAGCCGTTGACACTCGAAGATGTGCTGGCGATTGTCGAGCGCGAAAAACCCCAGGGCGTGATCGTTCAGTTCGGCGGTCAGACGCCGTTGAATCTGGCGCAGGAGCTCAAGCGCAACGGCGTGCCCATTATCGGGACGGCGCCGGAATCGATCGACCTCGCGGAAGACCGCCGGCGCTTCGGCGGCTTGCTCGATAAACTGAAAATACCTCAACCTCGCAACGGCACCGCGCTAGTACCGGAAGAGGCCGCGCGCTTGGCCGGCGAGATTGGTTTGCCGGTTCTGGTGCGGCCGAGCTACGTGCTCGGCGGGCGCGCCATGGTGATCGCTTACGATGTGAATACCGTTCAGGAATACGTCGCACAAGCGGCATTGATGGGCCCGGCGCGGCCCGTGCTGATCGATCAGTTCCTGGAAGAAGCCACCGAAGTGGATGTGGACGCACTGGCCGACGGCACCGACGTGGTGATCGGCGGAATCATGGAGCACATCGAGGAGGCTGGGGTGCATTCCGGCGATTCTTCATGCGTGCTGCCGCCCGTCAGTTTGTCGCCCGCAGTTCTGGAACATATCCGCGAGTACACGAAGCGGCTGGCGCAGGCCCTGAAAGTCGTGGGGCTGATGAACGTCCAGTACGCCATTCAGCGCGATGCCGTGTACGTTCTGGAAGTGAACCCGCGGGCCTCGCGCACGGTTCCCTACGTGAGCAAGGCGACGGGTGTGCCGCTGGCGAAAGTAGCGGCGCGGATTATGGCCGGAAAAAAACTTGCCGAAATGGATTTGCCACTGACGCGGCACAATGGAGTCGCGGAAATCGCGGTGCACGAATTTTACTCCGTGAAGTCGCCGGTGTTTCCGTTCAACAAATTCCGCGGCGTGGACACAATTCTAGGACCGGAAATGCGCTCGACGGGCGAAGTGATGGGCATCTCAACTTCGTACGGGCAAGCGTTCGCGAAAGCCCAGCTTGCCGCCGGGCAGGGGTTGCCGCGCAAGGGCACGGTGTTTCTTAGCGTGAATGACCGGGACAAAAAGCACGTCGGCCCTCTTGGAAAAGAGCTAGCGGATCTTGGTTTCCAGCTGCTGGCCACGCGAGGCACGGCCGCGGCGCTCGAATCCGCGGGGATTGCATCGGAATCCGTGTTCAAAGTGAACGAGGGGCGGCCGAACATTGTGGACCTCGTGAAGACCGCGAAAATCGATCTCATCATCAACACGCCGCTTGGCCGCGAGTCGTTTTACGACGAGAAGTCCATCCGGCGCGCGGCGATTCGCTACAATATCCCTTGCATCACCACGTTGGCGGCGGCGCACGCCGCGGCGCGCGGGATTCATGCGCTGCTCGACCAGGGTATCGAGGTCGCAGCACTGCAGGATCTACATCGTGGGAAGTTGGCGGCTTCCAGCGGCACAGTAGCAGGAGATTAGGCTATGGATTTTGCAGGCGTTTTCGCAGCTCTTACGACACCGTACGCTTCCGACGGGTCTGTTTCTCTCGCGCATCTGAAACACAACATTGAAAAGTACAACCGCACCGGACTGAAGGGCTATGTCGTGTTGGGCTCAACGGGCGAGGCCGTGCTCCTGTCGCGAGCCGAGATGGAAAGAATCCTCGCAGTGGCAAAGGAATCCGCCGCAAAGGAGAAATTGCTGATTGCGGGCGCGGGCGCGGAATCGACCGCAGAAACGATTGAGAGATCGAAACTCGCCGGCGCAGCCGGATACCACGCTGTCCTGGTGAAGACTCCTTCGTACTACAAACCGCTCTACAAGCCGGACGTGCTGATTGCACATTTCCGGCGCGTTGCGGACGCTTCGCCCGTCCCTGTGCTGCTCTATTCCATTCCGCAATATACGGGGATTGCTTTGGAAGCGTCCGAAGTGGCGGCGCTCGCGGAGCATCCGAACATCATCGGGATCAAAGACAGCTCTGGCCATGTGCAGCGCATCGTGGAAATGGTTGCAGCGGTTCCGAACAGTTTCCAGATCCTGGTGGGATCGGCGAGCACCATGTTCCCGTCGCTCATGGTTGGGGCGCGCGGAGCAATCCTGGCGTTGGCTTCCGCGTTGCCGGAAAAATGCGTGGAGCTGTTCGACGTAGTCCGAGGAGGCGACCTGGCCAAAGCACGCGAAATGCAACGTCTGATGGTGCCGGCGTCGAAGCTCATCGTTTCGCAATCGGGAACCGCGGGCCTCAAGTTTGCGATGGACCAGCTGGGCTACCGCGGCGGCCTGCCCCGGCTGCCTTTGCAGCCCCTCGGCGAAGAACAGAAAAGCGCGATCCGGGAGGTTCTTTCGGAACTAAGTGTTTGTGAGCCCGCACGCCTTTCCGGGACTGTCTCCGTCTAAATCAAAGGAAAAACTGCATCATACGGCGCAGCGATTTGCCGTGACGAAAGGCCATGAGTATCATCTAACTGCCAATGGGCTGTCACTCGATACCCTTCCGCCGCCTGCCTCACTCTCCAAGACTCTTCGTTCGATTTGTCGATGACTTTTCCAGCGTCGCGAAATTCTACGCTCATCCGCCGAGTATGGAGGTGGTGGAGGAAGTATCGAAGACCCTTGATTTTCCCGTCGAGCGCAGAAAAGGCGTGACGGCCATTTTGCGCGAGCAAAATGCCGCCTTCGGTGGAAGTCCGGCAACCCAAAGCAACCTTGATGGTCTGGAAAAAGGCGCCGTCGCCGTCGTAAGCGGGCAGCAGGTGGGGCTGTTCGGGGGGCCGGCATACGCGTTCTACAAGGCGCTGACCGCGATCCAACTTGCAGCCGAATTGAGGCAAGCCGGGATTCCCGCCGTGCCGGTGTTCTGGATGGCCACGGAAGACCATGACCTGGAAGAAGTGCGCCACGTGTCCTGGTTCGATAGCGGGAAGCTCTTGCGGTTCGAGCTCCCTGCGAAAGGAGCGTCAGGGCGGCCAGTAGGTGAGGTGCAACTGGGAGCGGGCATCGAGAAGCACGCCGCTGAAGCAGCCGCACTCCTGACCGGGCCAGGAAGTGAAGCCATTGCGCAGATTCTGTTGGAAAGCTACCGGCCGGAGGAAACGTATGGCAGCGCGTTTGGGAAATTATTCGCGCGGTTATTCGCCGAGCAGGGACTCATATTGCTCGATCCGCTGGATGCGAGGCTGCATCGGATCGCCGCGCCACTGTACCGGCGGGCGCTCGAAGAACGCGACGCGCTCAATGAAGAGTTGTTGCAGCGTGGGGAAGACCTAAAGCGCGCGGGCTTTGACGCGCAGGTGAAGGTGACCACGCGGAGCACGCTGCTGTTCAGCTTGCGGGATGGGGTGCGGCAGGCGATTACCGCGAGCAACGGCAAATTCAAAGCCGGCGAAGTTTCCTGGGCTCGAGAGGAAGCGCTGCGGCGCGTGGACGCGGAACCGGAAACGTTCAGCCCCAATGCGCTGCTGCGGTCTGTGGTGCAGGATTATTTTTTGCCTACGGCGGCGTACCTTGGGGGACCGGCCGAGATCTCTTATTTTGCGCAGTCGGAAGTGGTCTACCGGCGACTGCTCGGACGAATGCCGGTGGTCCTGCAACGCGCGGACTTCACGCTGCTGGATGCGAAGGCGGAAAAGCTGTTGCAGCGCTACAACCTGTGCATCGAAAACATCTGGTCGGGCCCGCAGGAGCTTCGGCGGCGGATGGAGGCGGTTTCGGTTCCGCCGGCGCTCTCGCGAAAATTCGAGCTCAAGAAGGCGCAGATTGAGAAGGATCTCGAGAAACTCGGCAAGGAGATTGAAAAACTGGATCCCACGCTATCCGGATCGGTAGAAACGGCGAGAAGCAAGATCAGCTTTCAACTGGAAAACCTGCTGCGCAAGACCGGAAGAGCGTTAGATGAAAGGAACGGACTTATCTCCGGCTATGTGGAGTTTCTCGAAAACCTCTTGTACCCGAACAAGACGCTACAGTCCCGGCAACTCTGTTTCCTGCCATTCCTGGCGCGGTGGGGGATGGAAGGCCTGAAGGAGCTGCAGGAGCTGTCCGGGAGCGCCAACCTGAAAGAGCATCGGATCTTGCGGATCCCGTAGCAGCAGCGGTTTGAGTTCTGCGAGGCTAGATCCCTCCCCCCTCCCCCCATGTTTTTCATAAGTGTTGATTCTAAAGGAGGTTAAAGCTGTTTGTTTTGATACACTTTTGCAAGTGTTGATTCTAAATGGCTTAGGATTGCACCAAAATTGTGCATTCTGTGGGGCTTTGGGAGCTGCGAGTCACCCTGTTTGCCGGTGAAAGCGACCACAATTGTGCGCGGCCGATATTGCACTGGCTGGGAAAGCGCACAGGCTGAAGCCTGTGCCACCAAAACAAAAACGCCAGCAGGGACGCTGGCGCTACCGGCACAACGCGAAATATTACCTGAGAAAGACTATACGCGAGGAGCGAATTTTTGTCAAGAAAAAAAATAGCGTCGTGAGGAGGAAATTGTGCGCGAAGGGAAGGATATTCATGGAAACACTGCGGGTTAGGACAGAGCGGAGGACGCAACTTGTTGATGTGACGCAAGATGTGCAGCGCGCGGTAGGGCGGTCAGGGGTGATGGAGGGCGTGTGCTACCTGTATGTGCCGCACACGACGGCGGCGGTGATGATCAACGAGCACGCGGACCCGGACGTGGCGACGGACCTGGAGGGAGTGTTTGACCGGCTAGTGCCGCGGGTGGGGCCTTACCGGCACGGGGAAGGGAATACGGATTCACACGCGAAGGCGGTGCTGGTGGGGGCGAGCCAAGTCGTGTTCGTCGAGGAAGGAAGGTTAGCTCTCGGGCGGTGGCAAGGGGTATTTTTTTGCGAATTCGACGGGCCCAGGGAGAGGCGGCTGCATGTGAACGTGGTTGCGGAGCATGGGTCTGATATTCGGGAATAGACCGATAAATGAACGCAGCAAGGCGGGCAGGATGGAATACTCTAGCGGGCAGCGCGACGCTGTGCGAACCAGGCTCACGCGATCCGGCAGGGAACTGCAATCTCTCAGCCGACCTGCGAGCTGCAATCTCCATCGGCCCCGGTAACCTATGAGGGGAGATCACCTATTGTTTGTGCTTGTTACCGCGTTTACCTCGGCTTTCGTCCCTAGTTAATGAATTCCGAGTTGGGAAAAGATATCGCTGACTTCGCTCTCGAAATTGATCGCGGGATGGCTGGCGATGTACTTGCGCCGCAGGTCGATGTACTCATTTCTCTGCAGGCTCTCCGGGGTGTGCGCAGGGTGCAGACCGTACTCGACCGGGCGCTCGGCTGGCCGTGACCATCTGAGCCGCTTCAGAATGCTCCAGGGGAAGCGACTTTCTCGGACCTCCTCTTTAATTTCCGGGGGAATGCCTTCTCTCGAATCGAGCATGTGAAGGAGGAATAATGCCTCCGTGGGTCGGCAGCTTGGGGCAATGGATTCGTCAGGAAGTCGAGCAACGGACCGGGGATAGACGGTCAAAGCATAGCTGATTCTAAAGGCGTGCAGCTCGGGCACGGAAACGCGTGTCCACGCGGGCATTCCCCACTCGTCCATGAGCCGATTAAAAGTTTTGGCGACTTGCGATTCAGGAATCCATCTTTCCGGGTCGCGGACGGCTGCATACTCGGCCTGCGCCAGTCGCTCTTTGAATTCAGTTAAATCGGGATACTTTGTTTCGTCCGGCCCCCACCTTTTCACCAGGGCTTCTATGTATGCTCTTGCGTCGGCCTCCGTCCGAATGTGATCGGGAACACCGAGTTCGTCAATTTGTCTGAGGTCCGGGGTCGCTGCGTAACCAATGGAACGCGTCAGTGCGCTCCTTGGCAGGGAGTCCGGGTAAACCAAATGGTTCAAGTAAGGAACCGCTGCCACGACAATCATGCCGACCAGAAGAAGTCCCAAGGAGGAACAGATTACTCGCCAGCGAAACCGCATGGGAACCTCTGGGGAAGCAATGACTAAAGCTGCTTGTACTACCCCCGCTCGTACGCGTCAAGGACAGAAGTATCAAGCAGAGATCCGTAACCATTGAATGAATGTGTGCTGCGATCTGCCAGTTCTTCATGCTACAACATCGGGCGCATTGAACGAGGTCATTAGAATATCAGCTTCACCAACATCGGCAGAATTGCTCAGGCATTGAGAGTAAAGCCGCGCGACCTATTCAAGGGCGTCCATTAAGATTCCCGCCTGACTGCCGACCATTCTCCGTATTCCGAACTTCCGTGCTCCAAAGAAATAAGTGCACGCCAGTCTGCTTTTGGGGCATGTTCGGGTTAGCGCGCGGCAGGCCGCGCGGTGGTTTTAGCCTGGGTGTCCATTGGGAGGGCAAACGGTGTCGAGGGGAAGCAGAACTGGGCGCAGCATGCCCTCGCATGCGCTGGGGATAAAGCTACTCTCCTGCGCGGGACGGACCGTCCTGAAGAGGGCTGCTACAACGTGATAGCAGGAAGTTGTCGCCTGCAGTAATGATGGGGGCTGTGCTACAGTTTTCGTTCCGATGAAACGACTCGGCATTTACGTGCAAGTTCCGTTTTGCCAGACGAAGTGCACGTACTGTAATTTTCATACGGGGGTGGTGTCGTCCGCGAGGTTTTCGCCGTATGGGGCGGCGGTGTGCCGGGAGATCAAAGAGCATCGTGGAGTGGCCTGGGCGTTTGGGGCGCAGCGATGCTGCGCCCCTACAAAGAAAGAGCGAGACGCCACGCGAAGTAGGAAGGCGGCCTGACTCCCCGCGAGGCGCAGGGCAGGCGCCAGGCGAGTTGGATGGTGAGAGCAGCTTGGTGGTGGATACGGTTTACATTGGGGGCGGGACGCCGAGCCTGCTGGAGCCTGCTCAGCTGCAGAACATATTGGAAGCGATTCGCGAGACTTTCCGATTGGACAGAGAGAGCCACAGTCTGAGCATGAAAGAAAGCGGCATCGAGCTGCCGCACTCCAAAACACAGATTGCAGAAGTGACGCTGGAAGCGGATCCGGAAACAGTTGAGGCGGGGAAGGCGGCGGCCTGGTTCGAAACGGGGATCAACCGGGTAAGTTTTGGGGTGCAATCGTTTGTCGACAAGGAGTTGAGCGCTGCGGGAAGGATGCACCGGCGGGCGGATGTCTACCGGGCGGTGCCGATTTTGCGGGATGCGGGGATTCGAAATATCAGCATGGACTTGATTGCGGGATTGCCGCACCAGACGAGAGAGAGCTGGGGACAATCACTGGAGGAATTGCTGGAGCTGGCGCCGGAGCATGTTTCGGTGTATTTGCTGGAAGTGGATGAGGGAAGCCGGCTGGGGAAGGAGTTGCTGCAAGGAGGGCTGCGGTACAGCGCGGGAGCGGTGCCGAGCGACGACGAGATGGCGGAGTTTTATGAAACGGCGTGCGAGAAGCTCAGCGCGGCGGGGTATCACCACTACGAGATTTCGAATTGGGCGAAACCGGGATTCGAGTCCCGGCACAACCTGAAGTATTGGCGGCGGGAGCCGTATTTGGGATTTGGCGCGGGGGCGCACTCGTTTTCTGGGACGGAACGGTGGGCAAATGCACATGATGCGGCAGAGTACGTGGATGCGATCGAGAGCGGTCGGCTGCCTGCGGAGCAGCATGAGGTGGTGACAGCGGAGCGGGCCCTGGAAGAAGAGTTGTTTTT
>WNFE01004368.1_pt1 | contig 10544 bp, 5 predicted proteins | sample 5400451 | NCBI WGS metagenome assembly WNFE01 (sample SAMN13153344, study PRJNA577476) | soil metagenome | isolation source: 200 cm saprolite under Douglas fir tree site 2 hole 2 | place: USA:California | collected 2015-04-18
GTTCACTTTGTCGCCGGTCAGGACCAGCCGCGCACGGCCTGGTATGCTTTCGCTCCTGTTGCTCGGCCAGGCAAACCTCCAGATCCCGCGTCTGCACCGCGCTCTATCGATTTCTCCATAGGGGGCAGGCCTGACCCAGCTTATCGCCTGAAAGTATCGTTCCTCATCGAGCGTTCCAGTGTTCCCGCTTTGCGCGTGGGAATCAACGGCCGTTTGGGCGTGTTTTATCTCCATCCGCGGCTCGACTACAACATGGGCGACATGGTGGCAGCCTTCTATCCGGCGTATGCGCATGCCGAAGTCCAAGTCGACTTTCCAGGCTCGTGGCTGAAAACCGGTACAAATAGCATCTCCGTCCAAGCCGTCCCCTCAGGCAACAAAATCGTTCCCGATGCTGGGTTCGCCTATGACGCCATCGAATTGCAGCAGGTGGATCTTGTTCCAGCAGCCATCACCGCGCATGCAGAGCCGACCATCTTCTTTCAGAAACATGGCGCATCCTTGGACGAACGAGTCGACGTCTTCGTTCGCTACAGTCAGCGTCCTCGTTCCGGGCGCGTTGAGCTCGCCGTTGCGGGCCACACTTTCAGCGCACCTCTCGGCGCCGATCAGGAGTTCGGTGAAGAACGTATCCCTTTCGAGGTTCCCGAGTTCGTCGCCGATACGCACGCCACGCTTACCGTGATTTTGAATGGCCACACGGCGCATGTGCAGGAGACCCTCCAGCCGCAAAAGAACTGGACGCTCTTTCTTGTGCCTCACGTGCATCTGGATGTGGGCTATAGCGATTACCAGGCCAAAGTCACCGCCATACAGAGCCGCATTCTCGATGAGGCCATGGATATGGCCGCGCAACACCCCGCCTTCCGCTTCAGCACGGACGGCCAGTGGAACCTCGACCAGTTTTTGCACTCACGCACGCCGGCCGAACAGGACCGTATCGTCGAAGCCATCCGCCAGCAGAAAATCTACATCCCCGCGCAGTCCAGCAATCTCCTGACGGGATTTCCCTCCGCCGAAACTCTGATCCGATCCTTGTACCCCAGCGCGAACTTCAGCCGCGTTCACGGCACGCCGCTCAACTATGCCAACATCACGGACGTGCCCTCCTACTCCTGGTCCTATGCTTCGATTCTGGCTGCGGCCGGCATTCCGTACTTTGCTGCCGGCAGCAACAATGATCGTGCGCCGGTATTGTTGCAGGGACATCTCAACGAGAACACACCGTTCTGGTGGGAAGGGCCCGACGGCGGCAAGGTGCTGATGTGGTATTCGCGCCATTACATGCAGATGCAGTTCCTGTTTGGCCTGCCTCCGCTCACGCAAACCGGTGAGGAAGTGTTGCCGCTCTTCCTCGAGATGTACCAGCGCTCTACTTATCTCGCCAGCTCCGCGATCCTTTTCGGCACGCAGGTTGAAAACACCGACCTGTTTCCGCAGCAGGCTGCATTGGCGGACGAATGGAATGCGCTCTATGCCTATCCGCACATCGAATACTCCGGTTTTCATGATGCCCTTGATAACATCGCGCAACAGTTTGGTAACGCGATCCCAACGGTCCGCGGAGATGGCGGTCCCTATTGGGAAGACGGCATCGGCTCGGACGCACTCTACGCAGCCATGGAGAGGGAGAACGAGAGCCGCGCTCTCTCGGCCGAGAAGCTGGCCACACTCGCCACGCTCGTGAATCCCCGCCTCGCTGTGAATCGCGAGGAGTTGCACTCGATGTGGTCCAACATGGTGCTTTTCGACGAGCACACCTGGACCTCTTGGAACAGCGTTTCCGATCCCGAAAGTGACGAAGCGATCGAGCAACTGCATGTAAAGGATTTACGAGCAACGACCGCTACCAACCAGCGCAACGACATTCTCCGCAACGGCGTGGCCTCTCTGGCCGACTCCATCGCAGCCGGCGTGGATAGCCTCATCGTCTTCAATCCCTTGAACTGGAAGCGCGATGGCGAAGTGACAATCGACCTCGATAAAGACCTGGAGATCGCCGATCGCGCTACGAAAAAACCGATTCACTATATCGTTCTCCACGAAGGCCCCAATTTTCGCCGGGTCGAGTTTCGCGCCGCGGATGTTCCGCCGGTGGGATACAAGGTCTACGAACTCCGCGCCACGCACACGACCCCGCCGGCCTCACAAAGAACAACCTCGACGACCATCGAGAGCCGGTTCTATCGCGTCGAACTCGATCCGGCATCAGGCAGCATCCGCAGCATCTATGACAAGGAATTGAATAAAGAGCTGGTCGATACCTACAGCTCTTGGCGCTTCGGCCAATATGTCTATGTCACCGGGGGTGATGAGGAGCCGAACAGCATTCTTCAGTACCGCGCCGTTTCTCCCAAGCCTGAGCTGCATCCTCATGCGGCCAAAGACGGACGGTTGATCTCCGTGGAGCAAACGCCATGGGGCTGGCGCGCAGAGCTTTCCTCATCGGCGGAAAACACGCCGGAGATTCATACGGAAGTCCGCGTTTACAATGGCGAAAAGAAGATTGAACTGATCGAAGAGATTGACAAGAAGCCTGAACTCAGAAAAGAGGCGGTCTACTTTGCCTTTCCGTTTGCTATGACGCACGCGCAATTTCAGTATGAGATTCAGAACGGAGTCGTTGATCCGGCCAGGGACATGTATCCGGGCGCGGGGCACGAGTGGTTCTCAGTTCAGCATTGGATTTCCGTCGAGCAGGATGGCGTGTCGGCGACGGTGATGCCGCTCGACGCACCACTGGCGACGTTTGGGGATATCAATCGCGGCGAATGGCCGACGGAATTCGGCCAGCGACCGGGGAACATCTTCTCCTACGTCATGAACAACTACTGGCACACCAACTATCGTGCCGCGCAAGGTGGGCACTTTCGCTTCCGCTACGTCATGACCAGCGCGACACGCACGGATGCAGCTGCGCTGAGCCGCATGGGCTGGGAAGAATCGACACCGCTGGAGCAGGACCAAATCCGCTCACAGGACAAGGCCCTCGACCTGCCTCGGCCGCTCAATGGAAATGAGGCGAGTCTTCTTACGATCGATGATCCCGATCTCCTCCTCGATACGTGGAAGCCGGCGGAAGACGGCAATGGGACTATTCTGCGATTCATCGATCTGGGCGGCGAGCCGCGTATCGTTACAATCCATGCGCCACTGCTGTCGATAAGCAAGATCGTTGCCACGGATGCAGTCGAACGCGATCAGAAGCCAATTGTGCCGGAGGATGTACACACCTTCAAAATCGCGGTTCGGGCACACCAAATTCTCACGGTTCGCATAATTTTCCAGTCAACTTAGGTACGTTGCTGACCAGATAGTCGGCGAAAATCAGCCTAGCAAATTGCTTTGCGGTGGTAATGCTGCGTAATTGCCGGGTTGCCGACGATACAGCCTGAACTCATGGAAGCTTGCTTAAACTGGATGGCATGCATCTCCATCGACGCCTCTTGGCTGCTCTCGTGATTCTATTGGGCGGTATGTACGAGTTCTGGCGGACTGGTCGCGTGACGGGTTTAGAGCTCCTCTTGGGACCGGATTCGGGAGGTATCTAATTGAGCGGAAGATATCGGTGTGCACGGCACCAGTCGCGCACACGACAACTCGTGCGATCAGCTATTGATGAGAACGGAGACCTCGAACATGAAGCCTAATGAACCCAGCCGCACAGCCCTTATAATCGCCCGACAACGAGCTGCTCATCAGGTGCTCGATCATGGCTCAATCCTCTATGACCCATTTGCCATGAAGATTCTGCGTGAAGACGAAAAGGAAGTGCTTCAATTTGCGAACGGACACCCCTTGGCCAGCATCGGACGTCTGTTCACCACCGCGCGAAGCCGGATTGCGGAAGATGCTTTGTCAAGAGCTGTCGAAAGAGGAATTCGGCAGATCGTCATCCTTGGCGCCGGACTCGACACTTTCGCTCTCCGGAATCCCCATGGCGCACGACAGATCCGTATCTATGAGGTGGACCACCCCGCGACGCAGGCATGGAAACGCCAGCGCTTGGCTGAAGCTCAAATCGCACTTCCGCCATGGCTTATTCTCGTGCCAGTCGATTTCGAGCGGGACGATGTGGGAGAGAAGCTCGTCGCCGCAGGCTTTCAGCAGAACTCGCCCGCGTTTTTCACTTGGCTCGGGGTTGTGCCATATCTGACACAGGACGCTATCGGCCGCACTCTGGACTACATGTCGTCAATCCAGAACTCGGAGGTGGTGTTCGACTACATGGAACCTCCCGAGGCATTCTCCGAAGAGCTAAGGCAATTAGAAACGGAGCGGACCGAACAGCTTAAGAAAATTGATGAACGTTCGGTCAGCCGTTTCGAGCCGGCTGGCATTGCAGCGATTCTTCGCTCGCACGGATTTTGTGCCATCGAAGACATCAATTTCCAGGAGATCGCGTCCAGGTTCGGCCGCGCCGTTCAAGGACTCGCGCCCGGACACGCTGGTGTTCATGTTGTCCACGCTAAGCACTAATTGAACGCGGTCATCTATTGCTATTCAAATACAGAGCCGGTCCACACCGACATATCCGGTTTATGTACCGGCGGGTGCAGCCCCGACACCCTGTCCAGATTGTAATCTGGCTTGCGAAGCATGCGTTCTGGCGGATTACGGGCAACCCTTCCGTAATCCGGTAAGGGAAGGGTTGCCGACCATCCGGGAGTTATCGCGTGAAGCGGGATTTCAGGCGTTCACTTCTACCGGCCAACTTTCGGTAATGAACCGAATCACCGCTTTCCATTTGTTGCCCTAAGCTCTACGACTCCCGTAGGTGACCGACCGTGAGTTGCTTCGGAAAATTCGCGAGGGCGCGGAGAAACGGGCTGGAATCACCGAGAACACGGGAGACTATGAGTCCACCTTCGATCGCCGCTACGGCTTCTTGAGAACGTCTGTGGGCAATCGCCGGGCTTAGGCCCGCATCTCGGCCGAGGCGGGCGAATGCATCAATCCAAGATTCAATGGAGCGCCGCGCGTGTGCGAGTGTGGAAGGACTGTCGGCGAGTGTCACCGTGTCGAGCAGACACCACTGTTTTCCGGATCTGTAGAACTCGCGAAGCCTACGCGCAATCTTGCGGGCACGGACCTGTGGTTCTCCCTCTTCGAACGCGGGCTTAACAACATACTCTGCAAACTGGCGGTCCACTTCGGTGAGTATTGCGTTCACCATGTCAGCCTTCCCGCCCGGGAAACGGTGGTACAGGCTGGCCTTCACCAAGCCAGTCGCTTTCATCAGATCGGAATAAGAAGCCCCGTCGTACCCCTTACGGCGGAAAACATCCGACAGTTCCTGGAACAATTTGTCATCAGAAATCTTTGCAGGGCGCATGGAACAGCCCTCCTCTACCTTAGATGTCCCACATTCCTCTTGGGTTAGACCGTACGGTCTAATTCTTGCCTGTTTTCGGCCTTAGTCACAGCTTTTTCTGGAAACTTTTCGGCTATAGCTGCATCAAACCTCATATAGACCGAACGGTCTAATACGAAGAACGGTAAGGGAGAATGAGTATGATTCGCGGATGGCTACAAATTGCAGCGATTTCGGTTGGATTGGCGGCAAGTGCCGGCTTTCTGAGCGCCCAGATGAAGGATTCAGCGATGGCCGAGCCGTCGCGCGTGACCTATCACACGACGCAGGTGGATGGCTTGAAGATCTTCTATCGCGAGGCCGGGCCAAAGGACGCACCGACCGTCGTGCTGCTGCACGGTTTCCCCAGCTCGTCCCACATGTTCCGCGAACTGATTCCACGCCTGAGCGACAAATACCATGTTGTGGCGCCGGACTATCCGGGCTACGGCTACAGCGACGCGCCTTCGCCTGAGCAATACGCTTACACGTTCGACCACCTCGCGGATACCGTAGATCACTTCCTTACCCAACAAGGCATCACGAAGTATTCGATTTACATTCAGGACTACGGTTCACCCGTGGGATTCCGGCTCGCAACGCGGCATCCCGAGCGCGTCCAGGCGATCATCACGCAGAACGGCAATGCCTATGACGAAGGCCTGTCACCCTTCTGGGCAGAGTATCTGTACCCGTACTGGAAAGACCCCAATCCAACGAATGAAGCCAAGGTGCGGCAGTTGCTTACACTGGACGCGACGAAACTTCAGTACCTGCAGGGTTTCCGAAATCCGGACGATGTAAGCCCGGACTCTTTCCTCTTCGACCAGGCCAAGCTCGACCGTCCGGGCAATGACAAAATCCAACTGGCGCTGTTCTATGACTACCGCAACAACCCGCCGCTCTATCCGGCATGGCACAAGTATCTGCGGGAAAAGAAGCCGGCAGTGTTGGTTGTCTGGGGAAAGAACGATCCGGTATTTGCCCCGGCAGGCGCGGAAGCGTTCTTAAAGGATGCACCGAGCGCAGAACTCCACTTGCTAGACACGGGACACTTCGCGCTGGAAGAAGATGGAACGGAAATCGCACAGCTCATCCGCGCGTTTCTGGCAAAAAATGTTCACTGATCGAACGACGAAGGAATCTCGAGACCGGTCGCCCATGAATTCCGGTGAGCGACCGGTGGAGCCAGCTATGTTTATCAAAGAACTGTGGCGCTATCCAGTTAAATCGATGGCCGGCGAGCGCGTTACTCAGATCCAAGTTGGCGAGCTTGGCTTCGCTGATGACCGTAAGGTGCTCGTGCGGGCTGGCAACGGCCATGTGCTCACCTCGCGGAGCCATCACCAGTTGCTGGGCCTGAAAGGCACGCTCGGTGCCGATGGCCAACCCCAAGTCTCCGGTCACGTCTGGGATTCCCCCGAAGCCCTAGCCCTCGTACGAAAGGCAGTTGGTGCGGATGCCGAACTGTTTTACTACGACGGGCCGGAGCGTTTCGATGTTTTGCCACTTTTGGTGGCGACGGATGGCGCAATTGGCTATATGGGTTTCGATAGTCGGCGTCTGCGTCCGAACATCATTGTTGGCGGAGTGGAGGGCCTTCAGGAACGTCAATGGCCCGGGCATCGCTTTCGAATCGGCGAAGCCGTTATTCGCGCCGCTCAACTGCGAGGCCGGTGCGTGATGACGACATACGATCCCGACACCTTGAAACAGGATATGGGCGTCCTGAGGAGCATCGTCCGCAAACTCGGCGGGGTGATGGCGTTGGATTCCGCTGTTGTGTCCGGGGGCCTCATTCGTGAGGGCGACCTGGTGACGTTAAGTGATTGAATGAGTCGCTGTACACGAACTGCGTTGAGGCGATAACTCTTGGGTGCAGGATAGGGCGCAACTAAACAGCGAAGAATGGCTCTGAATTTCTCGCAAGCGACACCAGATAGGGCACTTAGATTTTTGAGTCTCTAGGCTGTTAAGCGAAGGTTGGTTAACTCCGCCTTGTCGCCTTGGCGATTGTTCTCACGGGCCATCCGGAAGTTAGCGAATTACTTCCGGTTTGCCGACTACCCGCCGATACTCCCACTTGCGGGCAACGCGGACAGCTTGCGTCACTCTGGTAGTCCGACGCGCTTCCGCAGTTCAACAAAGCGCGGGTCCGACCGGAGGCTGTCAATCCGTGCGTCCGTCGCCAGATAAGTAGGCAGATAGTACGACCGGTCTTTATAGGCCTGATCGAGGAAAGCGAATGCCTGCTCTTTCTCTCCAAGGCCCGCATAAATGACTGCGATGTTGTAGGGGGCAACCCAACTATGTGCCGATACTCCTTTTAAATGTTCCAGGACCTTTTGCGCTTCGGCCCTCTTCCCGGACAAAGCGTAGGCGTGTCCGAGGCCTGACCAAATCTCGGCATTGTCCTCTTCCAGTTCGAGCGCGCGCTGAAACTCGGCAATAGCCTCTGGCAGCTTTCCTTTCTGCTCATATGCCCGGCCCAGGAAACAATGACTGAACCAAAAAGTCGGGTCAACCTCAATGGCGCGATGCAATTGCTCAATTGCGGGGTCCCACTGCCGTGCAAACACCAAGGCTCCTCCCACGTTGAAGTTCGCGAACCCGGAGAGTGGATCGGCTTGCTGTGCCCGCTTAGCCTCCGCGATAGACTGGTCATTTCGGCCCATCGGCGCCAGGAACCAACTGTAGTACGTGTGAGCCTCCCAATTGTTGGGATTCAGTTCAATGGCTCGTTTGAACTCACTTTCCGCAGCGGCCCAATTCCAGTCATACCAGTGGGTGACGATTGCCATGGAAAGGTGAGCGCCGCCATCGGACTCGTCGATCGCCAACGCCTTCTGAGCCGCCTCTCTTGTCTTGGGCCCCGCTTCATTGGGAGGCATAAACCAATCGTCCTGGTTAATGTAGTTGTATGCCAAACCGCTGTAGGCCAGCCCATATTGGTGGTCCAGGGCAATGGCCTGGTTGAAGTACTCGATGCCCTTGCTAAACCCGGCTTTGGAAAGTTTGTTGGTGTAGTACTTGCCTTTGAGATAAAGCTGGTAAGCCTCGGGATTGTCGGTCGAGCCCTTTGTCAGCTTTTGCTGGTCCTCTGCGGAGAGTTGCGAACGTAAGAGTTGCGAAACCTCCCGGGCGATTTCATTCTGTACCGCCAGCAGATCGGCCAACTTACGGTTGTAGCGCTCGCCCCACAACTGTTTGCCATTACGAACATCATCGAGTTCGACATTGACCGTAAGATCGTCACCGCGCTGCGCAATGCTGCCCGTGAGCACGGCCTGCACGCGAAGTTCGTCACCAACCTTTCGCATATCCATCGACTTCCCCCTGTAGTGGGAAGCTACACTGTGCGGGATCACCCTCAGACTAGGCAGCCGGGTCAGGCTGTTGTTGATGCTCTCGGTGATTCCATCGGAAATGTATTCCGCTTCGGGATCATTGCTCCGATTCTCTAGAGGCAACACGGCGATGGAGTCGACCTGACCCGCCTTCGGCCGCTTCAGATAAATGCCGACTCCGGCGAAACCGATCACCAGCAGAATAGCGGCAATAGTCAAAGCGATTGCGTGCCGTTTGACTCCAGAAACTTCATCGGCGTGTGGAATACCGGAGTCGGCGGCGGGCACGGCACGCGATGAAGACGTTGAGGTTGTGGCCGCTGCCAACTTCTGCGACGTCTGTCGCGCCAGATCGCGAAACTCATTGCTGACATCACGCGCCGTCTGCACGCGGTGGCTCGGGTCTTTCTCCAGGCAGCGCCGGATGATGCGGGCCAGATCACTGGGCAGATCCGGCCGAGCGTCGGTGACCGACGGCGGAGTATCCCGAAGGATGGCTGATACCAACTCGGCCGAAGAAGTACCCTCGAACGGCCGCCGACCGGTAGCCATCTCGTGGAGCACAACACCCAACGAGAAAATGTCGGTGCGGTGGTCCAGCAGGCGGCCCGCTGCCTGTTCCGGAGACATGTAAGCGGGCGTGCCCATCACTACGCCGATTTGCGTTTGGCTATCCGAAGTCAGCGTGAGATCGCCACCGTTGGCTGCGCGAACGTCTTTTGCCAGCCCGAAGTCCAGGACCTTGACGTGGCCTTCGTTCGTGACCATGACATTGCCAGGCTTCAAGTCGCGATGCACAATTCCCTTGTCATGTGCAACTGCAAGCGCATCGCCTAGCGCCCTGGCAATCTCGACGATCTGCTCGAGCGGGAGCCCGGACGCTGGAATCACGCGGTCGAGCGAGCGCCCCTCGACCAACTGCATCGTCAGGAAATGGACACCGTTGCACTCCTCCACCGAGTGGATCGTAACGATATTAGGGTGGTCGAGTTGCGCCAGTGCTTTCGCTTCACGATGAAAACGCGCCAGTCGCTCGGGATCGTGCGCCATCTCGGCGGGCAGCACCTTGAGTGCCACGTCGCGACCGAGTTTCGCGTCCTGGGCGCGATACACTTCTCCCATTCCGCCCGCGCCAATCGACGCAAGTATTTTGTACGGCCCGAGCTGGTCGCCCGCAGAAAGCGGCATATGAGGAGTCGAGCTAAGTCTAGCCGATCACAGAGCCGATAGAGAATGTATTACGGGCAACGCTGACCGTACCGCCGCGACATCACCCGATCATTGATCGGTGGCATGGAGGCCATCGGTCATGAAGCGGAAACCGCACTCACGAAGAAAACGTACCACTACAAAATCTGTCCTGCGCCTGCCAGACCTCGAGCACGCCAAAGCCGCAGTCTTGAATAGCCTCACCAGCCTGGACGCTCAACGGGGTTATCGTCACGCCATCGATGAGTTCGTTGACTGGTATTGTTCGGAACCGCGCTTGGCTCTCAACAGAATAGTGGTGTTGCGCTATCGGTCGCATCTCGAATCCCGTCAACTGGCACCTGGCACCGTCAACCTACGTCTCGGTGCCGTGCGTCGGCTCGCCTACGAGGCCGCCGACTGCGGTCTCCTCAGCGCCGATTTGGCGGCTGGTATTCGCCGCGTTAAGGGCGTGAAGAAGCTGGGAGTGCGCCTCGGCAATTGGCTGACCGCGGAGCAGGGCCACGCTCTTTGGCAAGCACCCGATCATCAACGACTGAAAGGAAAACGCGACCGAGCATTACTAGCATTGCTGCTCGCGTGCGGCTTGAGACGGCATGAAGCCGTGGCGTTGAGATTGGATCACCTCCAGCAAC
>WNFE01004370.1_pt1 | contig 10538 bp, 8 predicted proteins | sample 5400451 | NCBI WGS metagenome assembly WNFE01 (sample SAMN13153344, study PRJNA577476) | soil metagenome | isolation source: 200 cm saprolite under Douglas fir tree site 2 hole 2 | place: USA:California | collected 2015-04-18
ACGTTTTTAGGACGTAGGTTCCTTCTGGAGGTCGGTCGCGGATGGGGCGCTGGAACAGCGAGCCCTCGATACTCCAAGTCATCGCTGTTATTCCTTCAGTAGGCCTGCTTATCGTTTCGATTACTTCAGGGTTGCCCGTCATCCGCTCCCAGTTGTGCGGTGCGGTTGGGCGACTGAAAACGCTGCTCTAAACTTAGATAAGATCTCCCGAATGGTCTTGGCGGTTTGGATCATCACGCATCTCAACCTTTTGCTTCCTCGTAATACTTGCCGTTCGCTTCATCTCCCATCACCGCAAAGTCAGACTGAGACTTCTCAAGCGGATCAGTCTCGAAGGTGAAATCCATCGACGGTACACGAACTGCGGCTTGGAGTCGTGCGCTCGCCTTAAAGCCCTCGAATCGATATTGCCTGGTTGTGTCCTCATACTTGACAGATTCGTCGGTGGCTTTGAATACCAGTTTGAAATCCAGGAAGGCCGGAGTAGTCTCCGCATCCATCGCAGGCCAACGGGGCTGGTCGATGATGGCACAGGTCATCTGCAGAGTAGCCGTTTTGCCATCTGCGCTAAACGTGAGGCCGTTAGGTGGCACCGGCGTAACCCAATAGAGACCTTCAGGCGAGATCGGCGAATGGCAATCATGAATTTGGTTCGCGGGGACCGCCGGTCCCTTGAATACTGTAAGTCACGTGTGCGCAAAAATCGCTTGATGCGCTCGACGTCCCGCCCAATATTCCCCCGCCATGTAGCTGTAGTCGGTGGTTGGTGTGCCCCAGGCGAGGCGGTTGCCCTTGTTGTCTGTTCCCATGCCGTGAAAGCCACTGCAGCGCGCCAGCTTCCCTTTGAAATGATAGATGCTGGAGAGTTCAACATTCGGCGCGGCTGGTTGGTTGTGATTACCGTTTTTGTCGAGCCACGGAATCGGGTACGGGCAGATGCCGCCATTGGATGGTTCGTGATTCTGCGGGATCGGTGGGGCACATCTCCGCTCTTCGGATTGCGCATTCAGCGTGGTACGTGGCAGCCAAGCAGTCGCAGCGGAAATTGCCGCTAGCTTCAGCCATCGCCGTCGGCTTGAATCGAAGCTCCGAAGTTGATCACGAGCCATAAATACTCCTTTGCTGTTCCTCACTCCATCGAAGTTGTGCAGCACAAGCGCCAGCGTGCTGATGCCCCGGTGGTCGAGGTAGCGTAAGACGGATTTCGTCACAACCGCGGTCTGCACTGATCGCCCGCTGGGGGATTCGGAAAAGCATCGCATCTTCGGTCGCGTCCCTTTCGTCGGGGTGGAGACACCTAAAATCCTTTTCGATCAACAGAGAAGGGCCGCTATCGTCGGCGCGCTGAAGGGACAACGAGACCTGCTCGGAGTCGGCCCATTGCTGCGCCATATCGAGCGGCAGCAGGACGCGTATGCAGTCGTGGTAATAGCGCGCCTCCATCACTGTCCAGCGCGAGGAGGCCTCCAGCGTGTAGGTTAGCTGCGAACCCGGGCCAAATCGAAGCGCGCTTGCGCAGATGCCCGTTTTCCGGAATTGCTCGATGTCAGAACGATTCAGTCGCAGACGCAGCGAGTTCTGGTGAATGCGAAGCTTCACTCGATTCTCCAATTTCCCGAATAGACGTTGAAACGCTCGCCGCGGAGAAAGCCTATCAGCGTCATGCCAAAACGTTCCGCCACCTCCACAGCCAGACTGGATGGCGCGCCCACAGCCGCGAGAACGGGAATCGCCGCGATAATAGATTTTTGTACCAGTTCAAACCCTGCGCGCCCGCTGACCAGAATGAGTGAATCGCCAAGAGGCACCCTGCCATCGCGAATCGCGAAACCAATCAGCTTATCGACCGCGTTGTGCCGGCCGACATCTTCACGCAGACCGAGCAGGGTCCCATCGGGGGAGAAGAGCGCGGCAGCATGAATTCCACCTGTGCGGTCAAAGGCGTCTTGTGCCCGGCGAAGCAGATCGGGCAAGCGATAGATGAGGTCCGCGCGGAATTGTGGGCCGGATTGCCGCATTGGACGCGACGGACGAACTTCAATGGCGCCGATCGCGAGCTTCCCACAAACCCCGCAGCTCGAGCTTGTATAGAAGTTCCGCCGGATGCGGCCAGGGTCGATGGCAACTTCGGGTCGCAACCTGATTGTCACCCTGTCGCCAGAGTTTTCGCCCTCTGTGGGTTCGGTGCGCATCGACAAAATCTGACCAACATCGTCGATAATCCCCTCGGTGAAGAGGAACCCGGTCGCGAGATCCAGATCGGAGCCGGGTGTGCGCATCGTGATTGAGAGGGGAAGGCCGTTCAGACACACCTGCAGAGGCTCCTCGACGGCAAGCAAATCGGAGCGGGAAGAGGAGAGGCCCCGCTCCACAGTCTGAACCGGAGCAGTGATCGTATCACTCGTCATGGTTTTCATTTCCCCTTGGAACGATCCACCTCTCGATAAAGACCAAACTCGGGTCCGTCAATTCGAGTTGGTGCTCGCCAGCTTGCCGCAGCATTCGGGTCGCTCCGGCAGACTTGAGCGATCCCATCCGCCACCGAGGGCCTGGATCAGCAGCACTGTGTTGGCCATGCGACGTCCCAAGATATTGACCGCTGTGACTTCGTCGGCTAGCGCTGCACTCTGCGCGGTGATCACCTCCAGGTAGCTTGTAACGCCGCCCTTGTAGCGCGTGATCGAGAGATCCAGCGAGCGCTGGGCGGCTACAACGGCTTCATCCTGGACCTTGGCCTCGTTTTCTAGAATTCTCACCGCCGCCAGATTATCTTCCACCTGTTGGAACCCAATCAGCACGTTCTGCCGATACGCAGCGACTTGGCTGTCATAAGCTGCACGCGCTTCGTCGTTGAGCGAACGACGTCTTCCTACGTCGAAGACGGTCCCGGCGACAGAGACTCCAATCGACCACAGACCGCTCGGCCCATTGAGCAGTGTGGTGATGGCGGAGCTTTCAAATCCTCCCGAAGCGACCAAATTCACGACAGGGTAGTAGGCTGATTTCGCCACTCCGATCTGAGCATTGGCCGCCGCGACCCGTCTCTCCGCGGCCGCGATATCGGGCCGCCTTTCCAATAGATCCGAGGGAACACTGACGGGAATTCTCGGTGGTGGCGCCGTTAGAGGCACCGGCGGGAGACTGAACTCAGCCGGTGGCTTGCCGATAAGAATCGCGACCGCGTGCTCGTACTGGGCGCGCAGCACACCCACATCAATGGCCTGTGCACGTGTGGTTTGCAGCTGCGTCCTCGCCTGCTCAACTTCGACTTCCGAAGCAATCCCTCCGTCAAAACGGCTTTGATTCAATTGCAAGGCCTGCTTGTACTGGTCAACTGTAGAGTTCAAGAGCTGTTCCTGGGCATCGAGGCTGCGAGCTTGAAAATAATCGACGGCCAAATCAGCGTGCATACTCAGATTGACCGTGGCCAAGTCTGCGGCACTGGCTTGGGCTTGTTCCCGGTATGACTCCACATTGCGTCGAACTCGGCCCCAGACGTCGGCTTGGTACGAAACATCGAACGGCAGGACAAAGTCGTTGTCGGTGATGCCGTTAAAAACCGAATTCGGCGGGGGGCGGTGAGCCGACGTCCGCGTCCGAGTTCCCGATGGCCCGGCGGTCACGGTCGGATAATAATCAGCGCGATTGTAGCGTAGAGCCGCTCGAGCTTGGCGGTACTGTGCCTCGGCTGCCTTCAGGTTCTGATTCGACACGTTGATCTGGAGTTCCAGCGCATCAAGCTGCGGATCTTGAAATATCGTCCACCAGTTCCCACCAAGGTTCTGGTCGTTGGGTTGGGCGGGCTTCCAGTTCCCTAGCTCTTTATAGGCGGGAGGAGCCTGCACCGACGGAGTGTGGTACTTCGGTCCCACCGCGCATCCACTCAACAGGAGCACCGCTATCGTGAGCAGAAACAGCCAAGGTGCTCGCCATGGGTTCTCTACCAAAATGACCTCTTCAGGGCGTTTCACTTGGTATCCCCCGGCAATGTTGCCTGAACAATTTGCACTTGCTGTCCGTGAACGATCGAGTCGGGCGGATTGATAATGACCTGATCGTCGGGTTTGAGGCCGGAAACGATCTCTATCTCATTCCCGAAGTCGTGCCCGGCAGTTACGGCAGTGAGCACTACTTTCCCGTCTTTCACAATTCCGACATGCAAACCCTGCGACCGGAATATCAGAGTATTAACCGGGAGCAGCAACGTGGATTTCTGCATCGGGATTTTCAAATGGACCTCTGCATAAGAGCCGGTGAGTAGCGTGCCCGCAGGATTGTCCACATCGATTTCGACCAATAAGGTGCGGGTTGCCATATTGATGTCATCGGCAGTGCGGACCAGGGTTCCCTGAAATTTGCGGCCCGGAAACTCAGCGAGACTGAGATCTGCTGTCATACCCACTTTGATCCCTTGTGAGTATTCTTCCGGCACGTTTACGTAAACCCGCAACTTTCCCGGTTGAGCGATGTGGAAGAGATCGGTTTTCACTCCTGTGCTGCTTCCGGAATTAATGAGATCGCCGATATCAGTGTTGCGTGCTGTAATGACGCCATCGAATGGTGCGTAGATTTTTTCAAAAGACACCAGTGCTGTATACTGCTCTACGGTCGCCTTGTCTGCCTGGACAATTGATTTGGTTGCATTGTAGGTACCCACCGCGTTGTCAGCGTCCTGCTGGGATACGGCGTTGCTCTTCAAAAGTCCCTGATACCGAGTTTTGGTAATGGCAGCAAGTTCCAGATTGGCCTGAGCGGTCAATAGGTTGCTGCGAGCCTGCTGGAGTTGCTGATCGACTTCTGGCGTCTCGATTACGGCAAGTAGTTGGCCCTTCTTAACGTGCGCCCCAATATCGAAATACCACTTCTTCAGATAACCATTAGTGCGGGCGTAAAGAGGCGAAGTGATGAATGGTTGTACATTGCCGGGGAGGATGATTTCGTCGGCGGGCGCAGTTTGTTTTGGCGACACGACCGAAACCGCTGGGAGAGCTGCTTGCGCCGTCTCCGCGTTTAGGGTGGTGCGGGCCCTGACGCGGGACCAGATGCCCGATACCAGGAGGGTAGCAACTGCGAGCACTGCAATCGTGAGCACAAGCCATGATTTGCGTGGATGCTTCCCTACTCCAGCATCGTTCGATGGGCGTAACTCGATCGGCCTTCTATCTTCAGTCTGTGTCTGTTCAGTTTGAGGCAACATAAATGACTCCACACGAACTAGTTCTGGTGCTCCTGTCCGGTCTGGGGTGGCTGGCGGCGCGAACCTCGCAGAAGGCTGAAAAAGGCCGGGACGAAGAACAGCGTCGAAACCGTCGCGAATAACAGTCCGCCTATGACCGCACGGCCGAGAGGGGCGTTTTGTTCACCGCCGTCCCCGAGTCCGAGAGCCATCGGCACCATGCCGATAATCATGGCCAGTGCGGTCATCAGCACGGGACGAAAACGGGTGAATCCGGCCTCCATTGCGGCGCCGACGGCATCACTTCCTGCCATCATTTTTTCAGTGGCAAAGCTCACCACCAGGATGCTGTTCGAGGTTGCGACGCCCATGCACATGATGGCTCCCATGAGCGCAGGTACGCTCAGAGTCGTGTGCGTTACAAACAGGAACCAGGCAATCCCGGCGAGGGCCGCGGGCAGCGCGGAAATCATGATGAAAGGATCGAGCCAGGACTGAAAGTTGACTACGATCAGCAGGTATACGAGCACGATCGAGAACACCAGTCCGCTCAGCAGGCCGACGTAGGAGGATCGCATCGTCTGGACCTGCCCACGCACAACGACACGAGAACCGCGGGGTAATTGCTGGCGCGTAGCATCAATGATTTTGTTGATGTCACCGGCCACTCCACCCAGGTCGCGTCCCGAAGCAGCGCCGAATATGTCTATCACCGGCGCAACGTTGTAGTGAGAAACCACTGCCATTCCCGCCCCTCGTTGCGTGGATACCAGACTGGCCATGAGCGACGGAGGGGCGTTTGGGTTCGTACCTGTGATCGGAATGTTCTCCAGGTCCTGCAATGTGTCCGTGCGGTATTGCGGGGTCTGGGTTGCAATGGAGTAACTGACATGGTTTTTCGGGTCAAGCCAGTAGGTGGGCGAAGTTTGGAAGCTTCCGCTCAGTGACACCAGGAGATTCTGCGCGATATCGTGAGCCGAAAATCCAAGTTCTTCGGCTTTGGTCCGTTCGACTCTCATGCGCAGGTACGGCTCATCGAAGGGCTGCTGGACGCGCAGATCGGTAGTTCCTGAGACGTATCTCAATTTCGCGAGTAGTGCGCTCGCGTATAGCCGGTTCCCCTCCAAGTCGTTTCCCACGACCTGGACATCAATGGGGGCTGGCAAGCCGAAATTCAAAATCTGGCTGACCATGTCGGCCGGCAAGAAAGCGAAGGTCACACCAGGAAACTGTTTTGGGAGCTGCAGACGGAGCTGGCGAATGTAGTTGTCCGTGGGATGGTGATTTACGGACAGGGTCACCAGAATGTCAGCATCAGATGTGCCGACCGGGGCCGAATTGCTGTAAGAGAGATTGATGCCGCTGACGGGCAGGCCTATGTTGTCAATGATGTTGTGGACTTCGCTTGCCGGAATCTGCCTTCGAATCGACTGCTCGATCTGATCACACAGATTCGCCGTTTCTTCAATGCGCATTCCTGTCGGAGCGCGTACGTGTAATTTGAAAGAGCCGCTGTCAACACTGGGGAAGAAGTCCCGGCCCAGCCACGGAATCAGAATTGCCAGAGAACCGAGACAACTTGCAAAGAACGCAATCAGGAATGCCCGCCGGTGACGGAGGCAAATTTCCAGCAGGCCACGATAGCTCCGACGGAATCTTTCGAAGCCCTCCTCAAAGCGCTTCTGAAGCCGCACCAGTGGATTACGGCTGGCGGCATCCGCCTCCCCGTGTTTATCTGCTCGCAACAAGTACTTGGCCATGGTCGGAACGATGGTCCGCGAGAGAAAATATGAAGCCAACATTGCGAAGACTACAGCTTCCGCGAGCGGCACAAAGAGGTATCGGGCCACGCCGGACAGCAAGAACATTGGAGCAAACACAATGCAGATTGAAAGCGTCGACACGAAGGCAGGGGTCGCAATTTGCGACGCGCTGTCGAGGACAACTTCGTCCATGTCCTTCTCTGGCTCCGCTTCACGGTTGCGATTGATGTTCTCGACCTCGACGGTGGCATCGTCAACCAGGATGCCGACTGCCAGAGCCAGTCCGCCGAGCGTCATGATATTGATGGTCTCTCCGATCGCACTGAGCAGAATGATGGAGGTCAGGATCGCAAGGGGGATGGAGGTTGCGATGATAACGGTGCTTCGCCAACTGCCCAAAAAAGTGAGGATCATGAAGGCCGTCAGGCACGCGGCAATTAACGTTTCCTTTACCACGCCACTAATTGCACCACGAACAAAAATTGACTGATCAGCCAGAGGTGCTATGTCTAGCTGGGGTGGAACCGTTGTTTTAATTTGAGGAAGAAGGGACTTGATGCCCGAGATCACGTTCAGGGTTGACGCATCCCCAGCCTTCTGGATGGTCAGCAATACCGAGCGCTGGCCGTTCACGCGCACGATGTTAGTCTGTGGGGGAAAGCCGTCGCGTACCCAGGCAACGTCCTTGATATAGATAGTTGTGCCGCCGATCGTCTTGATCGGAATGCGGTTCAGGTCAGCAATTGTCTGCGGTGCAGCATTAGGAATGGAGACGTCGTATTCCTTGGAACCGATCTTGGACGTTCCCGTCGGCAAGATTAGATTTTGAACGCTGATTGCATTAACTACATCCAGCGCCGACAAGCCCTTCGACTGCAATGCTGTGGTATTCAGATCCACCTGCACCTGGCGTTGTTTACCGCCATAGGGATACGGCACCGAGGCCCCCGGCACGGTAATAAGCTGCGTCCGAATGAAATTCAGGCCATAGTCGTTGAGTTCTTGTTCTGACAGACTTTTGCCCGAAAGAGCCAGTTGGAGCACAGGCACACTCGATGCGCTATAGGCAAGAATGAGCGGAGGGGTCGTTCCCACCGGCAATTGGTGGAGTTGGGTCTGAGAAACAGCCGTGATCTGTGCAATGCCTCGTTGAATGTTCGCCGTGGGCTGCAGGAACACCTTGACCACAGCAATTCCATACAGCGACTGCGATTCGACGTGCTGGATGTTATCGACAGTCGTGGTAAGCGCTCGCTCAGTGACGCTGACGATGCGATCGCTCATGTCTTCAGGCGTGAGGCCGTTATAGTTCCAGATGATGCTGACGACGGGAATATTGATGTTCGGAAAAATGTCGGTTGGAGTGCGAACAATCGCGAGGCCACCCATGATCAGGATGAGTATCGACACCACCACAAAGGTGTAGGGCCGCCGTAATGCTAGTCGAACAATCCACATAGAATCTCTTCCTGGTTGAGCTTATTTCTCGGCCATGGTTGGCAACGCGGTGTAGGTCCGAGGTGCATGACGTTGTAGGTCGAGCGCCCGGCGCATCAATCGCCTGAGCTTTGCGCGCGCCCGTGCCAACTGGGCTTTCACTGTTCCATCTGCCACGCCTAGAATGTGCGCTGCTTCGCTCGTAGTCAGGCCATCCAGGTCCCGCAACTGGAACGCCTTGCGCAATGGGGGCGAGAGCTGCGTCACCAGCTCTCTTAGGCGCGCATGTACTTCGGAATTCTGGCACTCGTCCTCAGGATTCGGTCGGAGGTCTGCCAATTGTTCTGACATGGAGTATTCCTGATCCTCCCCGATCGGTTCGTCTAGTGACACGTGTATCTTGCGTGGACGTCTGCGCAATTGCATGCGCGCAGAATTGGAGACAATAGCAGTCAACCATGTCGACATCTGCGCCTGCCCTCTGAACTGATCCAGGTGCTTGTAAGCGGAGAGGAGTGCGTCCTGAACCGCGTCCTCCGCGTCGGCCGCATTGCCCAGAAATCGATAAGCACTTATGTAGAACGATGGCCTGCAGCGGGAGAGAACCTTGTCCATTTCCTGGGCTGCGCTCTCGCCGTTGAAGACGTTGAGGCGCGTTTCGCTTCCAATGTATGCCCCTGCCTCCTGCACGTTCTTTCCTCCTAAAAGGAGAACAATAGGCACGTCGCTTTCCAATCAAGCGGCAGATGACTTAACTGCGTATTTTTAGCGGCATGGGGCGACTGCCAGGTTGGGGATCGTCCTATCAGGGTCAGGTAAACGTCCTGCGATTGACAGGATGTCCGCATTTCGACAGGCTTCGGACCTCAACGAGGCACACGGAATTCTAGAGCGACAGATTGGATCTTGCTCGCCTGTGTCGTTCATGGCAACCCGACCCGGGAGCCATGCTTCTGCTCCACAGATATGGGGAGGAGCCGCCTTCGCAGTGGCGGTGATGATTCCAGGGAGGCAGGACTGCGAAGGCGAGCGTCGCTCTTGGCGAATTGCCATATGCCGCTGTGATGCCGTGGCCCACAACTCTGTTGCGTTTTCACGCAAACCACTTCTGCGCCCACTTGAATCGAGTGACAAATTCTCTTCTCGCATTTTGGAACTGGAAATGCACACAGCAGTTTTGCGATTCACGTTTCGGCACGGTGGGGGAATGTGCCAAAGTCTCGCGGTATTTCGCGCCTGAACGGGGTTAGCGATCGCTGGTAATTCGGTGTTATTGGTGGGGTGTGAATGATGTTAATGAGGTGGAGCACCGTCAAAGCGACTGCAGATGTGGTCTCCGGCATTCTCAATTGGGTGTGCCCCGAGTGTGGCGGAAGAATGGGAGGCCGCGGCAAAGAGTTCAAGTGCCAGGGCATATGTCAGAGGGACTGGCGTCAACTTTGGGAGCGAGTCCTTTCAGTTGGACACTGATCGTCTCTGGACGGACCGTGTCGAAGCGCTGTCACCTACGTGCGTCGGCATTCACAAAACAACGGAGATCCTATGAAACGTCTTACGGCAGATCAAGTGAAACTCGGATTCATTGGCTTAGGTAACATGGGAAGCCGGATCGCTCGACGCCTGCTTGATCACGGATACCAACTGTCCGTATACGACAGGGATGTCACCAAGGTGGAAGGCATCGCTCAACAGGGCGCTGTCGCTGCAGAAAATATTCTTCAACTGGCGACCACTGCCGACGTGGTTCTCTCGTGCCTGACCGATGATGAAGCCGTTCAGAGCGTCTATAGCGGGCCTGAGGGAGTTTTTGCTGGAGCGCGGTCAGAAGCCGTCGTGCTCGAGATGAGCACGATCTCTCCCGAGAGCTCACGCGAACTGCACAGGCTCGGGGCCAGAAGTGGTATTGAGGTACTGGATGTCGCCATCTCGGGCAGCACCCCCGCCGCGGAGCAAGGTATCCTGACCCTCCTGGTAGGCGGCAACGAAGACCTGTTCCGCGCCGCTGAGCCAATATTCCAGGCCGTCGCAAAACAATACTTTCTTCTGGGTGGTCCAGGTTCCGGAACAGCGATGAAGTTGGTCGTGAATACGCTGTTGGGTGTCGGCATGCAAGCGATCGCTGAGGCCGTGGTGCTTGGAGAGAAAGCTGGCCTCGATCGCGA
>WNFE01004375.1_pt1 | contig 10533 bp, 7 predicted proteins | sample 5400451 | NCBI WGS metagenome assembly WNFE01 (sample SAMN13153344, study PRJNA577476) | soil metagenome | isolation source: 200 cm saprolite under Douglas fir tree site 2 hole 2 | place: USA:California | collected 2015-04-18
TGGTACTTCCGTGCCGTGCTCCCGTTCTCCCTCATCGAGGAACTGCGGGCCGCGGACGACGCGGGCGCATACCGCACGCCCCTGGGGATCAGCCGTCCGTTCGGCCAGCCCGTTCTGTTCGTCACGGGAGGCCGCACGAACCTAGTGCGCGTCCGACTGGGGCGCCCGCGGCGGTTCTGGCAGGCGTTCGGGCTGTCCGCGTCCGAGATCGTCTTCGATGTGACGGACCGGAACGGGTTCCTCGCGGCCTTCGAGGAACGACGCCGTCTACTCCCGCCAGTCCAGTCCGATCGTTCGCGCGCCGAGCTTAGGGATTAGCGGCATTTTCCGCTTGTGGACGCTCGACGCGACGAGCTTCTGAACGTACGCGACGTGGTCGGGCGGCACGCCCGCCTTTTGGGCGATCGCCTCGGGCTCGAGCTGCAATTCGATGCCGAGCAGGATCCGATCCAGCTCGTCGTAGGAGATGCCGAGTTCCCCTTCGTCCGTTTGCCCCGGCCACAGGCCCGCGCTTGGGACCTTCTCGACTATCTCCGGGGGCAGGGAGAGATACCTGGCCATCTCCCGGACCTGCGTCTTGTACAGATCGCCGATCGGGAGGAAGTCCGCGGCGCCGTCCCCGAATTTAGTCATGTATCCGCAAAGAAGCTCGCTCTTGTTCCCGGTGCCCATGACGATGCGACCTTCCGTGTTCGCGATGAAGTACAGGACGATCATCCGGGCGCGAGCCCGAAGGTTCCCGCGGGCGACCTGGTCCGCCTGGAACCCGAGCAGCCGGGTTTCCAGGGAGTTCACGATCGGCGCGATCCCGGTAATCCGGAGGTCGATGCCGAGTGCCTTCGCGAACTTCTTCGCGTCCTTCAGGTCCTTCCCGCCCTTCCCGTCGGGCATCGCGACCGCCAGGACGCGTTGCGGCCCGAGCGCATCCGCGCACAATTTCGCGACGAGGGCCGAATCGACGCCGCCACTGAGCCCGAGGACGACGCCTTTCCGCCCGCTCTCGCGGAACGAGTGGACGAGGAACGCCTGGATGATGAAGACCTGTTCCTCCTTGAACCGCGGGACCAACTCAGCCACGGGAACGCAACCTTCGCCTCGGTCATAAAACCTTGCGGCGCGGCGCGAAGCCTTTATCGCGCGCGGTCTCTTGGCGCCGCCTCGTTGAATGCGAACGAGGCGACCCTCGTGTGGGTCGACGAGTACAGCCGGATGGCGGAGGCGTACGACAAGAACGTGACCGGGCGGTTCGAGCCAATCGCTCAGGAAGTCGCGCGCCTTGCGGATCCGAAACCGGGCGAGCTGTTCCTCGACGTCGGCACGGGAACCGGGCTTCTGGCTTGCCTCGTCGCGCCTCGCGTCCTCCCGCAAGGCGTCGTCGCGATTGACCTCGCGGACGGCGCGATCTCCGTCGCCTCGTACCGAGCCGGGAACGCGGGCATCCGGAACATCCGGTTCGAGATGCTCGACTCGCGGAACATCGTCTACCATGGCAAGCTCTTCGACGCGGCGGTCAGCAACCTCGGGATCCCGGCGCTCGGCTACGACCGCGTGTTCCAGGAGGTCCACCGCGTCCTGAAACCCTCCGGGCGGTTCGTGTTCAGCGAGTGGCCGACCGACCCGAACCCGTCGTTCGCCGTACTGCGGGAACTGCTCGAGAGGCACGGGACGCGATCGCCGTCGAAGGACCTCGTCCAGGTTCGGGAGGCGGTGCGGCTCGTCCGAACGGATCCGGAGGCGAAGGCACTCGGAGACCCGCGTTCGGTCCTCAAGGCGCTCGGCGTCGCAGGTTTCGAGAAGCGGGATGCGACGACGAAGACGTTCCCGGTCCGGTTCACGAGCATGGCGGAACTCGTCGCCTTCGCGGGTTCGTACGGATGGTATGAGCGAGAGCTTCGCGAGATGTCCACGGAGAGTCGCAAGACATTCGACGTGGAGCTCGCAAACCGCCTGAAGCCGCTCACGACCTCCTCCGGCATCGAGGACACCTGGACGCTGAACTTGTTCGTCGCGCGCTCCGAGTGAGACTCGTAACGAAACCCTAAATATACCGCGGCTCATCGAAACGACGCGCATGGATGTCGAGCCGATTATTCGGGGAGTGGACGCCCACAAAGTGTACAACTCCGGGGCCGTCAAGGTCCACGCCTTGCGTGGGGTGAACCTCGCGATCCCTCGCGGCGAGATGGTCGCGATCATGGGACCCTCCGGCTGCGGCAAGACGACGCTCCTGAACTGCTTCTCCGGCCTCGACGACCTGACGTCGGGCGACGTCCTCATCGAAGGCGTCTCGCTCGCCTCGATGGACGACAACGCGAAGAGCCGGTATCGCTCGCGGCGGATGGGATTCGTCTTCCAGACGTACAACCTGCTGCCCGTGCTTACCGCCGTCGAGAACGTCGAGCTGCCCCTCCTCGTCGCGAAGGCGCCCGCCAAGGAGGCGCGCCGGAAGGCGCTCGCCCTCATGGCCGCCGTGGAACTCGATGGATGGGCGGACCACAAGCCCGCGCAGTTGAGCGCCGGACAGCAACAGCGCGTCGCGATCGCCCGCGCCCTCGTGAACGACCCTGCGATCGTGTGGGCGGACGAGCCGACCGGGAACTTGGACTCGGAGACGTCGGCGCAGATCATGGACCTCCTCGTCCGCCTGAACCGGGAGCAGCGGCAGACGCTCGTCCTCGTGACCCACGACGCCGCCATCAGCTCGCGGGCCCACCGGATCCTGCGCATGCGGAACGGCGAGATCGTCGAGGAGACGCGGGGCGGGTAGGATGGCCCTCCCCGAAGCGTCCGCGTGGGCGATCCTGATCGGGGTCGTCCTCGTCGCCGCCGTCGTCGGATTCCGGCCGTTGCTCGCGCGCCTCGCGGCCCGGAACATCGGACGGCGGAAGTCGCGCGTCCTCATCGTCGTCGCAGGGTTGCTCGTCGGCACCGCGATCATCTCCTCGAGCCTCGTCGTCGGAGACACGCTGAGCTACATCTTCCTCGAGGACGTCTACGCGCGCCTCGATGCGATCGACGAGCTCGTCTCGAACACGTTCAACGGCCAACTCTTCTCCTTTTCCGAGACGAACTTCACTCAGATCCGCGCGGACCTCGGGACCTCCGGCACCACGATCGACGGGATCGCGCCCGCCCTCCTGAAGATCATGCCCGTCCGGAACGTCGCGGGGAACAAAGGGAACCAGGAGATCTCCGTGATGGGCCTGAACGCGACCTTTGAGAGCGGCTTCGGTTCGCTGACGACGGCGGACGGGCGGGCGGTCGACACGAACGACCTCGCGCCGACGGAGGTGTACGCGAACGGGCGGGCCGCGGTGGACCTGAACGCGACGGCGGGCCAGGACCTCACGTTGTTCTACGGCACCACGAACCAGACGATCGTCCACGCGACCCTCGCCGGGATCGTGCGGGACGCGGGCAAGGCCGCGTACGAGGGCCGCGCGATCCTGTTCATGGACCTGCGTCGGGCCCAGGCCGCGTTCAACGAAACCGGCGCGATCAACCTGATCCGCGTGTCGAACCTCGGTGGCGTGGCCGACGGCGTCGCGTATTCCGATCGCGTGACGCAGGATCTGCGGCTCAGCATCGCGACGCGGCACCTCGCCTTGCGCGTCCAGGCGGTCAAGGCGGACGACATCGCGTCGGCGCTGCAAGTGGGTCGCGACGCGACGGACCTCTTCCTGGTCATGGGGGCGTTCGGGATCCTCGCGGGGGTCCTGCTCATCGTGAACATCTTCGTCATGCTCGCGGAGGAACGGAAGCCGGAACTGGGCGTCGCCCGCGCGCTCGGCTTCCTGCGGGCCGATCTCTTGACGACGTTCGCCCTCGAGGGGACGTTCTACGCGGTCGTCGCCGCGGCGTTCGGATCTCTTGCGGGCCTCGGCCTCGGATCTATCATGGTGTATTTCTTCGACAAGCTCGTGCCACACGGCGACGTCGCCGTGACGTTCCACTTCGACGTGTCGTCGGTGGTCACGGCGTTCGTCGTCGGGACCGCACTGACCTGGATCACGATCCTCCTCGCCTCGTGGCGGGTGAGCCGGCTCAACATCGTCCGGGCGATCCGGGACCTCCCGGAGCCTGGGACCCCGGAGCGGTCGCGGGACGTCCTCATCGCCGGACTCCTCGTGTTCCTCGGAGGGTTCGCTCTGACCACGTGGGGCTTCGCGACGGACACCGGAATGGGGAAGATCCCGGGACCGCCGGTCTTGGCGCTGGGCCTCGGCATCGTCGCGGCATCCCGCGGCTGGGCTCGGGCGGCGATGACGGTGGCCGCGGCCTTCAACCTCGCGTGGATCCTCCTGCCATTCACGTTACTGAACCAGGCAACAGACAACGTGTCGATCGCCTTCGTCCTCGTGGGCGTGATCCTCGTCGGCTCCGGCATCCTGATCGCCGTGTTCAATGTGAGCGAGACCTTGCGGGCGGTGCTCCGGAGGGCGAACCGCGGCGCCGGCCGGCCGGTCCTCAAGACCGCGATCTCGTATCCGATGGACAGGCGCTTCCGCACGGGCATGACCGTCGCCATGTTCGCGCTCATCCTGTTCATGGTCACGTTGATCTCGATGCTCCAGGGCCTCCAGGCGGCGAGCCTCGATTCATTCGTGCGGCAGCAATCCGGCGGATACGACGTCATCGCGTACACGACGACGTACGGCGAGATCCCGAACTTCCGGCAGCGGCTCCAGGAGAACTTCAGCGAATCGCTCTTCGCGGGCGGCTGGAACGGGACCTCGAGCGCGAGCGTTATGCCGGCGAAGGTCCAGGCCGTCGGAGGCAATCGGACGTACGACTACACGCTCTGGGGCGTGGATAACTTCCTGATCCAGTCGAACCAGTACGACTTCACGAGCTTCCTGCCGTCGTACGTCAACGAATCGAGCGGGATTCGGGAGAGCCTCGTGACGCGCGAGCAAATCTGGCTCTCCCTCCGGTACAATCACACGCTGGCGATCGTGGACCGCACGGCCGCGGGCCCGAACCAGTTCGTGCCGGACGAGAGCCGCCTCCGCGTGGCGCCGGGAGACCGCATCCGCGCGTTCGACGCCGCCGGCCGGAGCGTGAACCTGACGATCGTCGGCGTCCTGGAGCAGGCCCTGCAATTCACGTCCGGGGTGTTCGTCGACCAGAGCGTCGTGCGCGGCGTGTTTCCCGTGCAGGAGCGCTACACCGCGTACTTCTTCCAGATGGCGCCCGGGGTCGACGTCGGCGCGTTCCGGACGGACCTCGAGCGCACGTTCTTCGTGTACGGCCTTCGGACGATCGACATCCGCGAGCAGATCGGGCAGGCGTTCGGTGCGTCGCAGGAGGTCCTGACGCTCATGCAGGCGTACCTGGGGATCGGGCTCCTCGTCGGGATCGCGGGCCTCGCGGTGATCACGCTCCGGGCCGTCGTGGAGCGGCGCACGCAGATCGGGGCGCTGCGCGCGATTGGCTTCACGCGCGCGATGGTCCTGTGGACGTTCCTCATCGAGATCGCCCTGATCGCCATCCTGGGGATCGGGATCGGGGTCGCCCTCGGGATCGTCTTGTCGTACAAGATCTACATCGTGTACTTCGCGGACATTGTCGTGTTCAGCGTGCCCTGGCCAAATCTTGCCTTGATCGTAGGCGTCGCGTCCGTCGCGGCGGTCGCCAGCGCGGCCCAACCGGCCATCCGCGCGTCTCGTATCCCACCGGCGGAAGCGCTGCGGTACATCGAGTGAGCCCATCGCGCGGCTACCCGGAACCGCCGAGAAACATACCTCTAAGTGGAGGTACGCTCCGAGGCGATGAGGTGCTCGATCCGGACCCGTCGCCGGGCAAACTCCTGCTCGGCCTTCCGGTGGTAAGCGGCCATGCGCCTCAGGAGATCCGCCTTCGCCTTCTCCGAGTCCACCCGACCCACGTACTCCTCGCGCGCATCGAATGGCCGTTCGCGCGCTCGTAGTGCCAGAAGTAGAAGTACCGCCGGCCGTCGAAATCCCGGACCCTCGCACCGCAGCCGATTTCCATCGTTTATACCTCTAAGTAGAGGTATATCGCACACGGGCTTGAAGCCTTCGATGAGGTGTGTGAATCGACTCGGGGGAGTCGCGCGGAACAATCCTTTTATGGGCTCCGCGACTCTCGACGAACGTCGATGGGTGAACCGAAACTCCGGGAGAAGGCGTGGGAGCCGGCCTACGAGGAGGACATCCTGAGGGCGTGGCGGGCCGAGCCGGACCTGGTTCGTTTCGCCCCGGAGCCCGGGCAGCCGACGTACGTCATCGATACGCCCCCGCCATATCCGAGCGGCTCGTGGCACGTCGGCGCCGTCATGGCGTACGCGATGATCGACATGATCGCCCGCGCGCAGCGCATGCTCGGTCGCGCGGTCCTGTTCCCGTTTGGCCTCGACCGGAACGGAATCAACATCGAGCGGACAGTCGAGAAGAAGACGGGCAAGGCTCTGCATCGATGGGACCGCGAGGCGTTCATCAAAGAATGCCGCAAAGAGATCGAGGCAATCGGCAACGGCCTCCTCGAGCTGGCGGTCCGCGTCGGAATGTCGGCGGACTTCGAGCACACGTACTACACGGACTCCGACGAGTACCGCGCCTTCAGCCAGGCGATTTTCCTCGAGCTCTGGCCGAAGGGCCTGTTCTACCGCGGCGAACGCCCGACGTTCTGGTGTCCCGTCTGCGAGACGCCGCTCGCGGAGGCCGACATCGATTACGAGGAGCGGCCCTCGAATCTCGTGTGGATGAAGTTCCCGCTGACGTCGAAGGGGGAGATCCGGATCGCGACGACGCGGCCGGAACTCCTTGCGGCATGCCGCGCAGTGATCGTCCATCCCGACGATGCACGGTTCGCGAGTCTCCAAGGGAAGAAAGCCAAGGTCCCGTTATACAATCAAGAAATCCCAATCCTCGCGCATCCGACTGCCAAGCCGGAATTCGGGAGCGGCGCGGCGATGATCTGCTCGTATGGAGATATGGTGGACCTCCAGCTCTTCCGCGAACTGCGGCTCGGCCCCGTGAAGGCGATTGACGAACACGGCCGAATGACGGACGCCGCAGGACCGTTGAAGGGACTGAAAGTCGAGGCGGCTCGGGAGAAGGCGATCGAAGCGCTCCGAGCGGGCGGCTTCCTCGAGAAGCTCGAGCCGATCCAACACCAGACGCCGATATGCTCGCGCACCCTGAACCCGATCGAGTTCCTCTCCTCCGATGCGTGGTACCTGAAGCAGCTCGAATTCCGTGACGACCTCCGACGTCTCGCGGGCGAAATGGAGTTCCGGCCGACGCGGCACCGGCAGCTCGTCCTCGACTGGATCGACAGCCTCACGATCGACTGGCCGATCTCCCGCCTGCGGTACTACCACACCGAGATTCCGCTGTGGTACTGCAAGAAATGCGGCGAAGCGCTCGCGCCGCCTCCGGGGAAGTACTACCGGCCTTGGAAAGACCCCGCGCCGTTCTCGAAGTGCCCGAAATGCGGCTCCCAGGAGTTCGTCGGGGAGGAGCGCGTGTTCGACACCTGGATGGACTCGAGCGTTTCGAACCTCTACCTCACCCGGTACCGCACGGACCCGGACTTCTTCGCCGCGAACTTCCCGCTCTCGCTCCGGCCGCAGGGCCGCGAGATCGTCCGGACGTGGCTCTACTACACGATGCTCAAGTCGCACCTCGTGCGGAAGTCGAAGCCGTTCCACCGCGTCTTCATCCATGGACTGGGCCTCGACGCCCGCGGTCGCGCAATGCATCGCACCCAGGGGAACGTGATCGATCCGTGGCCCTTGCTCAAGAAACACGGAGCCGACGCGATCCGGCTGTTCGTCGCGGGCGAGACGAACCCGGGAGACGACTTCCGCATCAGCGAGGCGAAGATCGGGGGCGCCGCGAAGTTCGTCACGAAGCTCTGGAACGTCGCCCGCTTCATCTCATCCTTCGAGGAGCCCGAAGCCGGCAAGCTCCAGCCGTCCGATGAATGGATCCTCGCGGAGCTGAACCGCCTCGTCGAGTCGTGCCGCGGCGCCTACGAGGACCTGAATCTCTTCCTCCCAGCGAACCGAAGCCGCGACTTCCTCTGGAATCTCTTCGCGCCGCATTATGTGGAGATGGTGAAGGGCCGCGCGTACGAGGGCGACACGGGCGCTCGATGGACGCTGCACGCGTGCCTCCGAGATCTCCTGCGCCTCCTCGCGCCCATCACCCCGTTCTCGACAGACAAGATCTGGCGGTCCGTGTATGATGGGAGCGCGCACTCGGAGCGATTCCCCATGCCGCGGGATGGCATCCCCGCGTCCCGGGCGGACTTCACTGACGGACTCCTCGCCTTCAACGCGGACATCTGGAAGCGGAAGCGAGATCAAGGTCTGCCGCTCAACGTCGAGCTTCCCGGGATCGAGATCCCCTCGAATCTCCGGCCCTTCGAGGGGGACCTCCGTCGGATGCATCGTCTGGCGTGACGGCCCTGACGCGGACCGGGGCGGAGTCCATCAGCCTTTCCGCAGCACAATCGTGAGGACGTCGGAATCCTTCAGCGGATGGTCGAGGCCGACCTTTTGACCCGGGAACTGGGCGGACGCACCCCACACGTTCGCGTAGCGGAATCGCTTGCGCCAATCGCGGTGGATCGCGTCGCACACCATGCCGACGTCCGAGTCCTGCTTGACGATCATCGGATCGACCATGTCCGCGTCCTTCCCTTGCGGCTTCAGGAAGACGCGCATGAACCGGAGGGTCGAGTAGATCTCGTCCTTCAGGCGCGTGAGACCGACGCCCTTCTCCGCGGAGATCGGGACGAGCTTCCACCCCGGAAGCTTCGCCTGCAGCTGCTTCACGTAGTCCGAGGACACGAGGTCGATCTTGTTCACGACGACGAACGCCCTCAGGTAGACGCGGTTCCCCGCGAGGACGTCGATGAGCTGGTCTTCCGTGATGTCCTGCCGCACGACGACCGTGCCATTCAGGTAGCCCCATTCTCGGCAGATGTCCGCGACCATCTCCGCGTCGAGTTTCGTCAGCTTGACCGTCGGATTCACGGTGAGCCCGCCGCGGTTCGCCTTCGTCAAGGTGACGTCCGCGGGCCGCTCGTTCAGGCGGATCCCCGCGAGCTGCAGTTCGTCCGCGAGGACGTCGACGTGGGTCTCGAACACGTCGATCATCAGGAGGAGCAGGTCGCACGAGCGGGCGACGGACAGGACCTCTTTCCCCCGCCCGCGGCCTTTCGAGGCGCCCCGGATGAGCCCGGGCATGTCGAGCACCTGGATCTTCGCCCCGCGGTGCTCCATGAGCCCGGGGATCACATCGAGGGTCGTGAAGTCGTACGCGGCGACCTCGCTCGTCGCGTCTGTGATCTGATTCAGGAGCGTGGACTTGCCGACGCTCGGGAAGCCGACCAGCCCGACCGTCGCGTTCCCGCTCTTCTTGACCGCGTAGCTCGGCCCGCCGCCGCCCCCCTTGAGGCGCCGCGTCTCCTGCTCGTCCTTGAGCCGCGCGAGTTTGGCCTTCAGCCTCCCGATGTGGTGCTGGGTCGCCTTGTTGTACGGCGTCTTCTGGATCTCGTCCTCGACCGCCTTGATCTGTTCATCAATCGCCATGCGATATCAAAGCGAGCGGGTCGGACCACTAAAAACCTTTACGCAGCGGAGCGTCGCAGGAAGAAGCCGTTGATCGGTTCCACATTCTGCAGGGTCTTCTATCTGAACGCTGACCCGCGGGAAGCCCACAAAACCTATTCATGCCCGGATGTCCTCAAGGAGCTCGTTCGGGGGGGCAAGAGTCTGGCGTGCGTCAGCCGAACCGTCCTCGCCTTGCTCGTGGCCGTCGTCATCCTGTCGGCGAGCACCGCGACTCTCGGGGTGCTTCTTCTAATAATCAGGCAACCGACTAGTCAATCGACTCCCGCGCGCATGCTCGCGGTCCAAGTCTCGGGAGTGGTGGACCGGTCGAACATCACCGACTCGTTCTGGTTCCAGTTCAGCATCGGCCGATTCGGTAATGTGTCCCATCCCGGGTCCGGAGGCGAAGTGTTGAGAGTCGTCAACATGAACGTGACGAATGGATCCTCGCCTTGGCCCTTTGTAGAGGCGACAGACTTGGAGGCGGGCAAGGACTACGCGTTTTGGATTTTCGTAGGCAGCCAAACGCCCGGAGGGCCGTTGGGGACGTTCCCGACGGCGTTCCTTGATTTGCAGTCGCCCGTTTCATTCAGTTTCAGAGTGTGGCTGGCAGGGTCGGATTGGGCGATTTCCGTGACGCGATCCCCCTCAACCTAGAAGGTCGCCTTACCACATCGTCCGGATGCCTTCGGGCTCTAGGCCCTTCAGCGCATACAGGACCATCCGCTGGGAGCGGGCCGTGTACGGTGACAAGTCGAGTCCGCCGAGGACACGGTGGACGAAGAGGCCCTCGGCATCGAGCATCTCCTTAAGCTCCGCGAGCGTGTACGCGCGGACGGACGCGGTGAATTCCCGAGTGCCTTTCCGGTCGATGATCACCTGGCGCGTCTCGAACCGGCCTCGGAGCAGGTCGAACGATGCGTCCTCCAGGACGACCGTTCCCTCGT
>WNFE01004376.1_pt1 | contig 10533 bp, 8 predicted proteins | sample 5400451 | NCBI WGS metagenome assembly WNFE01 (sample SAMN13153344, study PRJNA577476) | soil metagenome | isolation source: 200 cm saprolite under Douglas fir tree site 2 hole 2 | place: USA:California | collected 2015-04-18
ACACATAGAGTGCTATAGGGACGACGTTTCCAATGAACGGCCCAAGAATATGGCTGACCAAAAAGACGTGCGCGCGGTTTCGCGCGTCGCGGTCAGCCGCGATCGCCGGCGGAATAAAGTAGTTCACAAGGCGGTCGAGAGCCGCAATCATTCTCGCGAGTTTGGCTTTCATGAAATTCGCGCCGCCTTCTGCGTTTGTCTTGATAAAATCGCCGCCGTGGTCGGTTTGCAATGTCGCGCAGCGGGTATCTAAAATACGGTTACCCCGAGCATTAGATTTTCAGGCTCCGCTTAAAGTCGCGTTAATCGACGGAACCGTTACTTAAACCTGATGTTAAACCCACCTACGCTAGGTTCCACTTTTGACATAAGTCATCGGGGGCGGCAGCAAATGCTGATCTGGAACCAACTTGTCGTATTGATCGACTGGTTTATCCCGGCGGAGGCGAAGGCTGAACGTTCAGAACGGGGCCTCGCGCAAAACTTCGTCTTCACGCATCTCTTCGGCCCTGCGCTGTCACAATCAATCAGCCTGTTTCTCTATCTCAGCGATCCGCATCCGGGCTTTGCGTGTTGGACGGTGATAATCTGCATATGGTTGTTCTGGACGCTGCCGCTCGTCTACAAGCTGACTGCAAATCTGCAGCTGTCGGCGCTGATCTCCGTCGAATTGCTCGCCTTCACGTCGTTGTTCGGAGCCTATTATTACGGTGGAGTGAGTTCGCCATTCCTGCCTTGGCTGATTATCAGCCTCCTGCTCGGTTTTTTCTACCTGTCCGAGCGTCCAATTCTTGTCGTCGGATTATTCACCGTCAACATTGTTGGTTTCTGCTTGGCCTATCTTCGGTGGGGATTTCCCGAACTCGTTCCGCAGCAGCAGCTTTCGACGGTCGGCTGGATATCCATTCTGTCGGCGACAATCTACATGTCGTGGATGGCGATCTACTACGCCAATATGATTGCGATGCGATCCGATCTTGAACGCGAAGCGGAACGGCATCGCGAAACTGCGATCCGGCTGCGTCTTGCCAAGGATATGGCTGACGTGGCCAATCGCGCCAAGTCAATTTTCTTAGCCAAAATGAGCCACGAATTGCGGACGCCATTAAATGCCGTGATCGGATTCAGTGAAATTCTCCTCGAAGGTGTCGAACTGGACGGCAAGAACGAGCACAAGAAACTTGACCTCGAACGTATAAATGCGGCCGGGAAGCACCTGCTGTCGCTTGTAACTGACGTGCTTGATCTCTCGAAGATCGAGTCGAATTTCATCGAATTGAAGATCGAGAAATTCGATCTCAATGAGATCGTTCGCGAGGTGATTGCCAATGTACAGCCGATGATAGCCGAGAACGGCAATAAGCTCATCGTCAAGTGCCCCAATGACCTCGGGATCGTCTTGACCGACCAGACGAAGTTGCGACAGGCGGTCCTGAATCTGATGAGCAATGCCGCGAAGTTCACCCAGGGCGGATTAATTACACTATCCGTTCAACGCCGGAAAAGCGAGGACGGGGACTGGATCGAAATTCAGGTGCAAGATACCGGAATCGGTATTGCCCAATCGGATATGGGTTGCCTGTTCCGGAACTTCGGCCAAGCAAATCGTGGTACGTCCGCCAAATACGGCGGAACCGGTCTTGGTTTGGCGTTGAGCCAAAAATTGTGCGCGCTCATGGGTGGCGGAATCTCGGCGACCAGCGAACTTGGGCATGGATCGTGTTTTTCGATCCGCGTGCTCGCATGGATGCGTGAACAGCAAAGCGCCGATGAAGGCTTCTCTGGAACAGCTCCCCAACTCGCAAATGTATTTTCAGTCTGAAAGATAAATTGATGTCTGTATCGAACGCTCCAACACCGCGCGTTACAGTGTTGCAGCCCGAAGTCAACCAATCCGATATGACCGGCGGTAACGCGAGTGTCCGTCCCCGATTGCTGATAGTAGACGACATCAGCGATAATCGCGCCATTTTGACGCGACGTTTTCAACGGCGCGGATTTGATGTGGTTGAGGCAGAATGCGGACTGACCGCCATTGAGCTTATCGACAAGCATTCATTCGACCTGGTCCTCCTTGACGTCATGATGCCAGGCATAGACGGGATCGAAACCCTCAAGCGCATTCGCAGTCGAAATTCCGCATCTGCGCTTCCGGTGATCATGGTCACGGCCAAGTCCGAAAGCGGAAATATTGTTGATGCGCTTGAACTTGGCGCCAACGACTATGTCACGAAGCCGGTGGATTTCGCTGTCGCTTTGGCCCGAGTCAACACCCAGATCAGCCGCAAGCGTGCGGAGGAGCAGGTTACGTTGGTGAACGTGGAGTTGCGCAGGGCAAATGAAGATCTAGAACTTCGCGTAGAAGAGCGGACCAGTCGCCTCATCGACGCCAATCAACGGCTCAAGGTTGAGATTGCTGACCGTGAGGAATCGCAGGCGATATCGCAATACCTTGCCTATCACGACTCGTTGACCGGACTTGGCAATCGCCTCTTGTTCAAGGAGCAGCTTGAAGAAGCTCTTAAGGACGTTTCTATAACGCCGCATCCTTTAGCGGTTTTGTTTTTAGACCTCGACGGCTTCAAGGCAGTCAATGACACTCTCGGGCATTCGATCGGCGATATGCTTTTGAAATCAGTCGCGACCAAGCTCCGCGACATTCTCCCGCGAACGGACCGTATCGCACGACTTGGTGGTGATGAATTTGCGATTTTACAGATCTCAGCTACCCAGCCCGGTTCTTCTATCGCGTTGGCAGAAAGAATTATCGAGGTAGTTGGTCAACCCTGCAGTATAGACGGTCACGATGTAACGGTAGGGGCCAGTGTCGGGATTGCTGTTGCGCACCCCGGCGATATGAATACAGAAAGTTTCTTGAAAAGCGCGGATCTCGCAATGTACAGCGCAAAATCCGACGGCCGCGGTACTTATCGCATGTTCGATCCAGAAATGGATGCGATCGTTCAGGCGCGGCGCCATCTCGAACGCGATATGCGCACCGCGCTTGCGCAAGATGGATTCAGACTCTTCTATCAACCGCTGGTCAATTTGCAGACCAAGAAAGTGACCGTCTTTGAGGCGCTGATGCGATGGCAGCACCCCGAGCGCGGCATGGTGCCCCCCTCCGAGTTTATCCCGGTTGCCGAAGAGATGGGTCTGATTGTTCAACTCGGCGAATGGGCATTGAGGCAGGCATGTGCGGAAGCGACTAAATGGCCGGATGGAATCTGCGTTTCGGTCAATTTATCGCCCTTGCAATTCTCCAAGGGTAATCTCGTTTCCACCGTAATGAGCGCTTTAGCCTCGGCGGGACTTCCAGCGTCCCGTCTGGAGCTCGAAATCACGGAATCAGTGTTGCTTGAGAAGTCAGAACGCCACATAACAATCCTCAATCAACTGCGGGATCTTGGTGTTCGGATATCGATGGATGATTTCGGCACTGGCTATTCCAGCATCGGTTACCTTCGTAGTTTTCCGTTCGACAAGATCAAGATTGATCAGTCGTTTGTCCGAGACCTGCTTGTAGATGAAGGAAGCCTGGCAATTGTCCGCGCTATCGCCGGCCTTGGAGTGAGCTTTGGCATGATCACTACCGCCGAAGGGGTCGAGACTGAGGAGCAAATGCGATGTTTGAACCTCGAAGGCTGCATCGAGGTCCAAGGTTATTTATATAGCAAACCTGTACCAGCTTGCGAGATCGTGGGGGTTCTTGAGAACTTGGACGATCGAAGATTGCAGCAGAAGGATCCGCGCTCGTAGCAACGAGACACAAGCTCTTCAAGCAGTGTCGGCGATCGTCTCTCGGGTCAGCCAATCCGTTAGACGCTGTTACACGGTCTTGGCGCGGTCAAAGGGGTCAATCCTTCAATCGGTATTTCAGGCGCAGGCGGTCGCAGATTGCTTTAAGGTTCGACTGATTCACGCCGCCACGCACACCGGTGCCTGCAATCATCGTCGCGGTAAAATTGCCAATGCCCCCAATCTTGTGAAGTCTGAACACGTTCGGACTTAAGCTGCTGAGTTCGGCAATCAGTTGTCTGAGCTCGCTGGACGTCTTGGGTTCTAGCTCGGACTCCATGATACCCTCCTGTCTTCCGCCGAGGCGGTGGGTGTCGTGTCGAGGGAGCGCACGTCGGCTCCCAATGCTGTCGGCGAGACGGCATGGCTCTTTGCGGGGGCCCGGTTCTGGTCCATCACGACCTCGGACAGCTCGCGGGGATCGGCAGCAGCGTTCTGCAGGTGCCCCGCCGATCGCCGGCTGATCGATTATAGCCTCCATTCCGCGCGAGGCACCCACGGAGTCGCTCGGGTCGGGGGAGTAGCGGGGAATTGATCCGAGCGATCTGGGCGGTTCGGCTGGGGGCGGTGGCGGCGGCGTCATTCTAACTGATAAGAAAAGGCATCCAAGTTTGAACGACTATCGCTCGATCCCAAGCCTTTGCACCTGAGCATACTTCGCTGATGCGAAAGTTTGACCAGATCGCAGGCGCGAAGCTTGCTATCTATCGCCAAATTTAAGAGCACGAGGTCGCGCCAGCGCTCCGTCTTGGCGCTTCTTCCCGATCCAGCGAACCGTTTGACGAGATAGCGCCAGCGCCGCACGCGGCTTCGGACAAAATATTGATTCCCCGCTTCTTCGCGCGTATCGCGGGCAGGACGGCTTGGCTGTGCCAGTGCACCCCGTCAAGGAGTTCGTGTGCGAACATTGCGATAGCGCAACGTTCGCTCCTCATCGTCCTGATACTGGAAAATGTCGGGAGCAATTTGCGGCTCCTTGAGAGGAACGTACGCATGCTCAATCTGGTCCGGAAAGCCGGATGGCAAGACTGTGAATGTCCACGGGAGCAAGGTTCTGTTTCGGTGCGCGAAGCGAGAAACGTCGTATTCGAAATGGTAACTTCCATACCGGACACACAGGTTGCAAATCTCGCAAACGTGACGGGCCGCGTGTTGGCTCGGCCCATCTGTACGGAATCTCCTCTTCCCCGATTCGACTACAGTGCGATGGACGGATACGCGATTAATGCCGCAGATATCAGGTCGGGAGCGATATTGAACGTCGTTGGCCAAGCGGCCGCTGGTCGCACTGATATAGCCCTCAGATTGAAGGGGAACAGCGCATACGAATCTTCACGGGCGCATGTATACCGCCTGGCGCAAACGCGGTCATCGCCCAAGAAGAGGTCAGCCGTGAAGGCAACCGTATTGCGTTGCTTCGTACCCCGGTGCCAGGTGAAAATATCAGGATTTGCGGTGAGGATGCACGGACCGGCGACACGCTGGTCGACGCGGGCACTTGCATGGGGCCACTCGAGATAGGTGTGGCCGCCTCAGCCGGATTTTCCAGTGTTCAAATACTCAGAAAACTTCGCGTCGCAATCTTCACAACGGGTTTCGAACTTCGTCAGCCTGGCGAGAAAATCTCGTTAGGGGAAATCTACGATTCGAATCGGAAAATAACAATAATTCCGATATCGTTGTTTCCGTCTTATCGAGCCTCAAATTCGGATCGTCAAACCTGCGAACAGTTCACTAGAGACTTAAAGAGGCGTTTCCCGATGCTTCAGGTCAAGGTCTTCGATGCTGCGACGAAGCAGACCGAGATGATCGAACTGGCAGCGGCCTAGTGCTGTTCAACCCTTGCGCGCCAAAGCGCTTCGAAAGTGTCCGAGTCAGTCGGTGCCGACGCTTGCGAATCTAACGGGTTGTTAGGCTTCTCTCTGAGGGGGCTTGCAAGTTCTCCATTGGATGCTGGTTGTGCGGAAGCCTCCGCAGGCCATTCCAACAATGATTTCGAAAGCCCGGGCTTGCCTTCGTACCAGCATTTTCGTCCATCGATGAGACGATAGGACCACCATTGCCCATGCGGATTCGATGGCATCGCGGCACTGCATTGTTGTTTCGCCAGCGCAGTCGACAGCCCAAGCGATGAGAGTGCAATGCAAGTCGCGACAGTGATCGCTGAAATCTGCTTCGTCATTTGAGCACTCAGAGATTACTCATTGCTGCAATCGGCTTACCGGGACTAATCGGGCAGACCGCTGGGCGGTTGCCGGAAATAAATAGAGTAAGAAAGATCAAGTCACTTTTGAGAATATCAACTCAATTTTTGTTTCGATATGGAGCCGGAACGCCTAGAGACCGCGATCAACGGTGGCGCGTACGGGACACGTTGCGTCGTTTGCTCAGAGCTGAGCGCCGGCTCAGGAGAACCATAGCCGTAGCGAGCGCCGTTCTCCCGGAGCACGCCGCAATGAAATCGCAACGAATTGGGTGAAACGACCGTGAACGAAATGTGGCGAAAACAGTTGTCGCAGCAAGAAAAATCAGCAACTTAGAAGCTGTTCGCTGCGTTCGGGACGCAAGAGGTCGAGATTTTATTCTCGACACCGCGACCGCCGAATTGAAAGCGGCGCTTCGAAAATCGCCTAGCAAAAAACTTCGGGACTATCGGGCGAATAATCAGCCAGTCGGAGTGAGGCGACAAGCAGCGAGGTTGGTCAAGGCTGATGCCGAGTTACCCACTCATGCGAGCATATCCCGCGCCAGCGCTACGACCTTGCGGCCGTAAAGCTCGATGCTGCGCATCAGCTTATCGTGCGGCAGCGGGCCGGCCGAGTATTTTAATTGAAAGCGAACGACGCTGAGCGCCTTGACGGTGGCGGCGATCTTGCGTGCCACGGTCTCCGGCGAGCCGACATAGAGTGAGCCGTGATCGGCCTCGCGCACGAACTCGTCGCGCCCCATCGGCGGCCAGCCACGCTCCTTGCCAATGCGGTCGCTCATGGTCTTGTAGTCCGGCCACAGCTCCTCGCGCGCCTGCGCGTTAGTATCAGCCACATAGCCGGGCGAATGCACGCCGATCGGCCTGGCCGGGCGGCCGATCTGTTGGAAGGCGCGCTGGTAAAGATCGATGTAAGGCGCAAATCGCTTCGGATCGCCGCCGATTATGGCTAGCATGAGCGGCAGATCGTAGTGTGCGGCGCGCACCACCGACTCCGGGCTGCCGCTCACTCCGATCCAGGTTTTTAGCGTGCCGTGCTCGATCTGCGGAAACGCCCGCTGCTTGTTGAGCGGTGGGCGCAGTTTGCCCTGCCAGGTCACCGCCTCCTGCTTCAAGAGCGCAGCGAACAGATCGAGCTTCTCCTCGAACAGTTCTTCGTACTGGCGCAGATCGAAGCCGAACAACGGGAAGGATTCGGTAAACGAGCCGCGGCCAAGGATCACCTCAGCACGGCCGTTCGACACGGCGTCTACCGTGGCGAAGCGCTGGAACGCGCGAATGGGATCGTCCGAACTCAGCACGGTCACCGCAGAGCCCAGCCGGATCCGCCTGGTGCGTGCGGCGATCGCCGCCAGCACCACCTCGGGCGAGGAGATAGCAAAGTCGGTGGTGCTCGCCGAGCCCAATGAAGTCGATCTCAAGCTCGTCGGCTAGGACGGCCTCGTCGATGACGTTGCGGATTACCTGCGCCTGCGGCAGCAGCGTGCCGGCAGCGTCCTTGGTGATGTCGCCAAAGGTATCCAGTCCAAATTCGAGTAGTGTGCTCATTTGCCGTATCTCGGTTCGCCTGGACTTAACGCATTCCGCGACGGGTGCGTCCACCACGCGAGATAGGGGAGGCCATTGACGACCGAGCATTCGGTCAGGAGTCACAAGGGTTACATCTTTGGAAAAGCAATTAAGTGGCTGCTCGTTGTTCCGATAAGACCACTTCGTGAAACGCATAGTTTCTGTTTTTGGTTTTTATCCTGGCGCGCGGCCGAAGGGCGCAGTGGTGACTCGGCGTCGCGTTGTTCCTGTCAGAAACTCAATCTTGCTGGCAACTCACATCGAATCGGGCGATGCTCCTTTCTTATGCGGGAGGTCTTTAGCTTAATCTGGTTGGCGTTGGTCGGAACGTTTCGGTCACAGGCCTCGCTTGAGGCTGAGATCATAGTTCTGCGTCATCAGCTCAACGTACTGCGGCGGAATTCAGGGAAACGGCCGACTGCTGGACCGTTTGATGTTCGCGAGCGTGTATCGTTTGGTGCCAACGGTGCTGGACGCCTTGGCGATCGTAAAGCCCGAGACCGTGATTAAATGGCAACGCGCCGGGTTCAACTCATCTTGGCGATGGAAGTCACGGTGCCGTGACGGCGCGAACTAAAGTTGGAGACGTCGGTGCGACCGGAGCCGCAACAAGAAACCTGCGCGCCCGTTAGCTCTCGTCGCTCATGCAGCGCAAGCACATGCGTCGGTGACGTCTCTGTGATTTCTCGCGGCTTGAGCATTGCCTGCCCAAAGGCGAAAACGGCTGACTTGGGGGGGCTGGCGACCTCCATTTTAGTATGGTTGTTTCTCAATTTGCATCCAGCTAGCGCGGGTGCTGGTTTACAAGAACGGCGCTAATGAGCGTTCGCAGAATCGCACCGGCAGCAATTTTAAGGATCGATCAAATCGATATGCGGCGGAGCCCCCGTGAAGGTTCTTCGCTTAAGCAGCCATCCAACCATGAGCGAGGTGAAAACAAATACAGGAATAAGGAGCCACAAAGATCGGTTACCGAGGGTCTCCCTGGTGAGCCAAGCAGCTACGGCTCCGACCAGCAATGAGGTGAGGCTAATGAGCAACCAAAGCATGTCGACCATCTTCCATTCCAGCCATGACAACCGCGCCTCAATTTTTACGCGATCTGGCAGTTTCGCGAATTCATCGTACTTCATGGCCGCGTCCTACAGGTGCGTTGGAATGTCACGACCTTACTCGACTTCGGAGCCTCACATGAAATATTGTTTTGCCGGCATTTGCGGCTGAACAGCCAATTCCCTATCCTTGCTCCTGACGCCCTTCTGCCCAAGGCCAACGAAATTGCCATGACAAAGGTTCACCGTCCGCGACGTATGCGGCCACTATCCGCTGCTGCCAAGTCGCGGCTGCCGCAAGGTGTGCATTCAGATCGCCCACTGAGCGATCGTTCTGTTGTCGATCTATCGGAGCTGGTGCCGCAGTTAGGCAGCCTGTTCGTCCGCCGGACCAGCGAGGTTGGATCGCAGCCGGTTCGCCATGATCGACAACGGCCTCGGCTTCAGCCTTGTCCCCTGGAGGCCCGCGCTCGACCAGCGTATCGGTTGTTACGTTTCCGGTGTCGTGATGCCCGGCGGTGGAGTCGACTAGCCATTCGCATGTTCGCGCGAATTAGGACGGTGAGCGGAAAAGGAAAGCCTTGTCCGCTTGGGATCAGGGGCCGGACCAGCGCCATCCCGTGAAGGCGGGCGCATTCGGCGCCCCCGCTTCGCGGCTTGCGGCCTTGACCGGCTGTCGCCGGTCCGGCGAGGCGCTCCCAAGCAAGGCATATTGGGAGCGGTGCGCTTCCCTTCCCAAGGCATGATTGTTGGAAAGGTAGCGCTCTGTTTGAGCGCGAATTCTTGTTCGAATCCGCCACAGACGGCGAGCACGGATGAGCGACGCATTCGAAGTATGAGTCGAGATCACCGCCGATTCCGCGCCAATCTTCTCATATTGTTGGTGAGCTTGTGGTGAGTTTTGCGTTCACGCACATCCGGACACTCAGGCTAAGTCATTGATGTTTTGGCGCACCCGACACGATTCGAACGTCTTCGGACCAAAATCCGACCAGGGGATGCTGCCTTTCACCCAGCTTCCCACGGAAACATCAGCGAAATCAAAATAAACAGCGCCGTCACCTTTATCGAAGCTACCTCGATAAGACAATGAAGCGTTACGACCGTGACTTGCGCATTCGACCCGGCCGTATCCGCGATAACGGACGCAGCGCGGCCAGGCCGAAAAGCTTTGCCGGTCAGGTCATGCGAGCCGCAAAGAGGGCGGGTCACACGGGGAGGGGCTTTGGCCGGTCGGGACAACGGGCAGGCTCCCGCTTCGGCCGAGGCCGTTCAGCGGCATCGCTTCGCTCGCCGTCGCGTCGGGTAGTGATCAAGGCGCGCGTGGTCCGTCATCATGGCAGCTGGTTTCGGTCGGCACCGCTCGCCAAACACGTCAGCTACCTCAGGCGCGATAGTGTCACACGGGACCGAACCGATGCTCGCATGCGCGATGTGCGGAAGATCGCCATCACTTCCGCTTCATCATTTCGCCCGAGGACGCACCCGACATGCAGGACCTCCGTAAATTCACACGGGAGCTGATGGTGGGTGCCGAACGCGACTTGGGAACGAAACTTGATTGGGTCGCCGTCGATCATTGGAACACCGACAATCCGCATGTCCATGTTCCGGTTTGCGGCCGCGCCGATGACGGACAGGACCTCGTCATTCGCCGCGACTACGTCAGCCGGGGGTTTCGGGCGCGGGCCGACGACCGCGTCACGCTGGAACTGGGGCCGCGCAGCCAACGGGAGATCCAGTCCGCGCTGGAAAGGGAGGTCGAGGCCGAGGCGCTCCAGCTTGGTGGCGCGGCCAACCATCAACCGCCTCAGCCCGGGATCGCGGTCTGGGCCGCCTGGCCGCAGTGGCGATACCTGCGCCGTCATCTGCAGCATCGCGCAGCGCCCGATCGAGGTTGGTCCAGCG
>WNFE01004378.1_pt1 | contig 10531 bp, 3 predicted proteins | sample 5400451 | NCBI WGS metagenome assembly WNFE01 (sample SAMN13153344, study PRJNA577476) | soil metagenome | isolation source: 200 cm saprolite under Douglas fir tree site 2 hole 2 | place: USA:California | collected 2015-04-18
CCAACCTCTTTACATCTCCTCACGGTTTAGGGGCAGGGGCCGCAAGCTGTGTCTGGATGCTCTTTTCCTCCGCTTCGAGCTTGATGATTTCCTCGGCGAGGTTAACGGATGCCACGGCATCGTCGACTCTCTTCCGGCGTGCCCGAATGTCAGCCAATTTCGCTTCGCCTTCACGCGTGGTATGTTCCAATTCGACATGCGGATCGAAGTTTTCATCGTCAGGCAAAGGCCGGCGCGGAGCGGGCGGCAGGACACCCAAAGTTCGCAGGACAATGGAGGCCTCCTCGTCCCAGATGTGCACCGGGCCCGATTGCCGGGCCGCTTCGGCGGGAGTGATCGCGCCTTTCTTCAGAGCCTTGTCCAAGTTGGCGGGATCAATCATTCCGAGCAAGTCTGCGCGGTTTTGCGGATCGGTACGGCCCACAATCATCCGCTCACTCTTCTTTCCCCCTTTTTCATTCAGAATTTCCGTTGCATAGGTATCCACGAATCCGAAGGCATGAGCCAACTCGTGTGCCACCACGATGACCCTGGAGCCTTGCAAGTGAGCAGCAGCCAGGCTGATTTCTCCATGAACTGCGTCGCCACTCGATGGGTCTTTGTCGGGGCCGCGCACGGCTATCAAGAATGACGTGTCGGAGCGTTTTTGGCTTTGCGGTAAGAAAGTGACGGAAGGGTTGAGTTTGAAAGCGACCCCTGCGTATTCACCATGTGAAATCTTGAGGGTCCAGACTTCGCGCATTGCATTCTCGATGCGAGGAATGTCGATGGCGGCCTGCTTCTGGCCATCTTGATCCGAGAGCGCCTTGTAGACGATCTGGAAATTGGCGGAGAGCGTGGCGGTAGTGTCACTACCGGAGACTCTTACAATCTTTCGGATTGTCTTGCCCGCAAAATTGCCACCAAAGAGCTCGGGAGCCGCGAAGTCCGCCCGCGCCGCACTCTTAACGTCGCGTGTGGCACGTTTGTCGCTTTCCTTGCTACGCTCGCGAAAGATGGAGTTTGCAAAATCGTCGCTAGAGCGTCGATATTGATCGCGCAGTTTTCTCAAGCGTGCCTGGACAACAATGAGCCGGAGGCGAAGCGCCGCCTGATCAATCTCTTGCAATGTCCCTGCCGCCGGATGAAGACTCTGGATCGCAGCCGCAAGTTTTGCGTATTTAAGACTGTCAGCCGTTGAATTTCCCAGCGCCTCGTAGGCAGCGGCGAGGATGGCTTCCGTGCCAGCCGGCGAACTCGCCTGGCTTCTCCACGCTGGACAAACTTGAATGCGCCGGATTTTTGATGAATGGCCGGCGAGCCAGCCAAGTCCCGCGCCGACTGCCAGGCCAACGAAGGCTCCCAAAAGAATGCCGATTCCCGGAATCAAGCCCCCCACAAGAGCACCTAGTCCGGCGCCGATGGCCGCTCCGATTCCCAGGCCTGCCAGCCAGTGACTTTTCTGCTCTCCGCGGGCCGCGCGGCCACCGCAATCGGCTACACACTTGAACTCAAATCCCTCCTTGAACCCCTTGTCGGCATTCGAATAGAACGTCTGCGCGGTCTTGCGCACTTGGGGCGTATTGCTTCCCAATGCCTGTTGAACGGACTGAGCGCTCGCGCTATTCAGCACGTCTATATCGGCGTTGAAATTCCATCGTTGAGCCCGAGCGATTGCGTCACGCAGAGAATTCTCGATGTCTTTGCAGTTGTCCGGAATCTCATCCTTCGGCGCGGCAGATTCCTGGATTTTTCCAGTGCCCAGTTCCTCTACGAAAAGCGCGAAGGACTCAGCGTTGGTCAGCGCTTCCGTTGTACTCAAACGGAGTATTGCGCGGTCGGACCGATATGCCCTGTCCGTGATGTGAGCCTTATCCGGAGGGAAAATGGAATGAGCCATCTCATGAATGAGCGCTTTCGCTTGCCATTGCGCACTGCCCTTGAAAAAGGGTGGACAAAAGACCAGTTTGTTGGTGCTTCCAGAAACATACGCGCCGGCATCGTGGCAGTTCGTGTCCGCGTCCGAGTGGCATTCGGTCTTCAATTCAGTCCGCCCTCGTGGTAACCCAATGTCATTTCGGATCATTTTGATGCGGTCTAGAACACGCTGGGCAATCCCAGGATCGGCGGAATGAAAATGTAACTGGAGCGCGGTGGAAACGGCCTTGTTGGACTTGTCGGCGGGTGCAGCGATGAAGCGTGAAAGGGCGGCGGCACTTTTGTCCAGCCACTGTAGAGAGAGAGTCGCAGCGGGGACGATTACTCTGCTCTGATCGATAGTGCAGCCTGGCGGGCCTGCTGGCCCAGTCACAGTGTTGGTTGTGCTGGAATCGCTTTTCCTCGAAATTCGAACATCTGAACTCGATTTTGCGGAAGCGATTCCTTGATCTCGTCCTCGCTGCTGGACGACATGAACCAGTTCGTGCGAGAGGAGCCGCTGACCTTCGCTGGATTGAGGCGAATAGCTGCTGGAGCCAAAATAAATATGGCTGCCAGAAGTGTGGGCTTGTGCGTTGATGGATTTGGCGGATTGCGCGGCGGCGGGGTCATCGTGAATGCGAACGCCGCTGAAATCCTGGCCGAAGCGCGATTCCATGGATTTGCCAACGGAAGGCTCTAAAGCGCGGCCTGATCCGAGAGCGCTGAGTAGATTGTCTGGGGCAACGGCAGAATCACTTGAATTTGTGGCAGCCTTACGATGAATTCCTCTCGCGCGTTCGACTTCCTCTTCTTCGCACTGAACGCATTTCGTACCGCTGCCTGAGCAAGCGCATTTTCTGTGGAGTGGCGGAGCGGATGACGGCAAGATCGGAAGAAAAGGACGTTGTGATGTGACGCCGGAGCGACCGGCGGACACTACTTGATCCGCGACACGATCCGCTTCCAGTTCATCAGGATCACCCGGTTGGCTGATGCGAAGCTTTGGCTGGATCCGCGGTGAATTGCCTGCCCCTTGAGAGAACTGGTACAGTTTTTTGAGATCCTCGTCGGTCATCTGGCCACTCGGGCCAGATCCGAAGCCGCCGAATTTCTTGAAAAGACTTGGATCTGATTTTTGAGTACCGGTCGTATGGCAATCTGTGCATGGCCTCGATTTAGCGGGCTCGGGACCTTGAGGTGAAGATGCTGGTGTGGCCGGTGCAGGAGCTTCGGCTGCTGCTCGCTGGCTTTCCTGCACGGCTTGTGCAGTCCTTGCCAAGAGTATCCCCCAAGCCGAGACATTTGCTCTGTGCCCCAACTCTGCGAGGTTTTTTCCATAGTAGTTCATGGAATCGCTCGCGGTCCGATATTGCTCCGCTGCTGAGTTGACCGCTCCGTGCAGTTTTTCCAATGACTCATACATGGCGAAAGCCTGGGCGTTAGCGACTGTGCCGGGTCCCATTGGGACTGAAACCAGCTTTTCGTAGAAGTTCCGAAGAGCGACAATCGCTTTGGCCCTAGCGTCCAATTGACGCGCAAATCTTGTGAGCGAGTCGCCTGACGATAATAGGGAAGTGCTTAGCTCTCCGAGCGAAGCGCTCAAAGCAAACAATGCGTCCGTGTTCGACGACCTTTGTGCGTCGCCAATAGCTACGATCGCGGCCAAGAAAGAGATGGACTGCTCCAAACTTTCGACCTGTTGAACAGCCTCTCTACCTTGCGTCTCAATCTTTTCCGCCTGTCGCTGGGCAGGCCCCAGAATTGTGCCCTCCGATGCAATCTTCATAGCGTCGTCGATCGCATCTAGAAAATTGAGAAGTTCGAGAAGCGCCCCGAGAGCCGCGGTATAAATCCTGATTCGCCCCGTAAATCGAATTGATTCGGCAGTGCGCGTTTTCATTTGAGCGATAGATTTTTCCGCCTCAAGAATCTCCGCAGCAGTGGCGGTGCCCGTTGATTTCACAGGCGCCACAGGTTTTTGTACTGGAGCGGGTGCTGGCGCGCTCGCTACGCCTTTTCCAACGCTTGTCTCTTCTGGAGGAGGGATCGAAGATTTTTTTGCGCCAGCAGCTCCTGGGCCGCCGGTTGGCACCTTGGCTTTTGCTCCGAGAACGTTGTCTGAAATTGTGGCAAGTTCCTTGAATTTCGTATCGACTGAGTACACTTCCCGGTAAAGGGACGCTACATCCTTTGCCGTCACAACTGGCCGGCCGCCATGCCGACCACCCAATACATTTTGTTCGGACGTGATTCGAGCCGAGACTGCGCCGTGGGTCCCATTCTCAAGAGCCACGGAAGGTGCGTTGGCATTGTTATACGCAGTCTTAAGGTCCCCAAGGTGTTCGTTACCGACTATGTGATGCGCTTGTTCTCTTCCCGATCTGCCTTGCGCCGCCAGATATGTGGACAGCTCGGAGTAGGGGCCAACTTCGGTCGGCCCATAACCCGACAAGTTAATTTCATAGATATTTCCTTGGATATTCCGGATGACTGGAACGCCCTGCAGCCACGAAGGCAAGGAAGGCACAGCAGCGGGTGTGGACGGCGCACGCTGAATTACGGAACCTTTGGTAGAGAAGGCGGGAGAGACCAGAGCTCCGCACCCAGATTGTTGTACGACGTGTGTAAGTTCGTGGGCGAGGAGGCGCTGGCCTTCGTTGGATTGAGGTGAATAGCCGCCGGATCCAAAATAAATATGGCTTCCGGAAGTGTAGGCTTGCGCGTTGATGGATTTGGCGGATTGTGCGGCGGCGGGGTCGTCGTGAATGCGAACGCCGCTGAAATCCTGGCCGAAGCGCGACTCCATGGATTTGCGCAACGGAGGTTCAAGCGCACGACCAGCACCCAGACCTCGAAGCAGGGTGTCTGGAGCGACGGACGTGTCGTTGGGGCCGGGCGAGGCTTTGCGATGAATTCCTTTTCCGGATTCGAGTTCCTCTTCCTCGCACTGAGCGCACTTCGTACCAGTGCCAGAGCAAGCGCATTTCCTATGCAGCGCCCCGGCGGATGGGGCGAAGATCGGAAGAATAGGACGCGGGGAGGAGGCGCCGGAGGAACCCGCAGACACTACTTCATTCGCGACGCGGTCCGCTTCGATTTCGTCGGCGTCGCCAGGGTGGCTGCCCCGAAGCTTTGCCTGAATCTGACTGGACTGCAGCAATGAAAGCATGGCCTGATTGCCAAGCACTGTACTGAACGGACTGAAGGCAGGAGCCGGCGCGAATTTTTGTCCTGTGGGCGAGGAAACACGCTGCGAGCGCGACGAGGTCGGCGGCGCTTGCTGAACAGCTTTTCCTGCTGCGGCTCTTGGTGCCATAAGATTGAAAACCGTCCAAGAAGGCTTCTAAAAACGAGTCATTCTTGAGAGAGTCGCCCTCGAGTCGCTCCCTTTTTTCACAGACAATCTATCCGCTTCGGCGAATTTGCCCCACGCACTCATGGAGTCGCTTTCGAAATTGGCGGACTGCCAGTTTTGGTTAGCACGTCGAAGAAATTGAAAATCTTCGGGGAATTGGCCAGCAACCACTGCGGATCCAACTGGAAAAGCATGAAACTCTCTGCAAAGAATTCCTCCTTTGGATCAGAAGCGGCATACGAGGTAAACGTCACGATCTTTTCTTTCTTGACCATCTGGTCAAAGGCGTCTTTGACACCCGGTCCCCAACTCACGGTATGCCCGAATTCATGAGCGAGTGTGCCGGCGCTGTCCGGCTCAACACTTGTTGATCCGTCCGGACGACGCCCGCCCATAAAAAGCGCCTTATCGGCGACCTTGAATTGATCGAATATGACGATGCTTCTTTCCGAGCCGTTCTGAACGCTCAATCCCGCCTCTTTTGGTTTTGGCACGCCTCTCGGTCTTTTCGCAGTTCCTCCCAGTTCGAGACGAACTTTTTGGCGAGCCATCTGAATACCCTTGAAACCCGCAGCGATGAAGTCGCTCATGGTCTCAAGGGTCGATTCCAGGACAATCAGTTCGTCGGAAGAAAAATTACCCATATCCGCAAGTTGGACTGGAGAAAAGAAGGTCGGATGCGTCGTCCGGAGCCTCGTCGCGGCGGCGGCCGCATCAAGGATCGCAATGCCGTAATTATCCTGAAACCATTTTGGTGTGGAAGCGCCCGCGCGGATCTGCGCGTCCACATTTGTACAGACTTCCTTCGCGGTATTACCGGTCGGAGTCACAGTAGGATAGCGTTTGCGGGCCCACTCCTTGAGCTTTGGGACGTCTTTGGATAGCTCGGCAAAACGACCGATCCGGGCCAGGCTCAGCCGTGGTGGCGCAACGTGCGCATCCTTGCCTTCCTCACCGATGCGCTCCACGTCAACGTCGTTTGTCTTGGGACGAAAACGCATTGTGTAAAGGACGCGTCGGGTGCCATCGGGAAGTGGAATAATCGCATCCACTTCCGAGTTGCGGGTCCCGCCTTCAAAATATTGAACAATTGCATCCTTTACGGAAGGCTGTTCATCATGGGGGAGTCCGGCAAGGCCACGAACGGCGCCGAGCTTGTCTTTCTTTTTGGGATCAACGGATGTCTGGGCATGTTCAAGGAGTTCATCCAGCGCATCCTTCGAATGATAGTCTGGCTCCGGAATCTGTGCGGACTCATGAGGCGAGCCTACAAAAGTGACAGTAAGGCTTATGACTTTGCCGGTTGCGTCCTTCGAACCCAAGACGTGATAAATGATCTTTCGAGTAACCGGTTTTTTCCTGACCGTAGTCGTAACCGTCGCGGAGATGACCTGGTCAAAGGAATTTGGGGCGATGTTTTGCACCCAAGCGAGCACTTGATTCTGCTCATCTGGATGCTCTTTCCAGTATTTCTTGGGATCGTCTCCAGGAAAACCAAACGTCGACAGCGACATTGCCTTTGACGCGAAGCCCGCCGGGGCCGGACCGGCCGGCTTCAGAAGTGCCGAAGTGTCCTCGGCAACAAAGCGAACGTCCACTCTTGGAAGCATTTTGGGGCGTGGAGTAAAAGTGATTTTGTACAGCAAGGCTTTTGACCCCGCAATCTTTCGCGCAGGAATCGTTACCAGTTCCGATACAGACGATCTAAAGCCGTCGGGAGGTCGCACCTTCAACACCGTAGAAAGCACTGCATCTCTCTCCTCAGGGTCTTTGGAGAGCCGCGGATCCCCATGCAGTTCAAACGAGCGGGAAATTTTCTCAACCCAGAAACTACTCTTGGCGAGCGCGGGCACATTGTCAGTGGTGAGGGTGATCCCGGTTGTCTCATATTGGCCAGCTGAAGTGCGGTCCACCCGCCTTTTCTCGCCGCGTTGCTGAATGATGTGAACAAGTTCGTGAACCAGCAAACGCAGGCCCGAGGGTGTGCTCGGCGCATATTCCCCTTTCGCGAAGGCAATGTCGGTGCCAAAAGTGAATGCGCGCGCATGGATCGAGTCCGCGGTGCTCGCGGCCTGCGAATCGTCATGGACACGTACCGAGGAAAAATCGCGCCCGAACCTGGATTCCATGGATTTGCGAACGGGGGAATCCAGAGGGCGGCCCGAGCCGATCCCCTGCACAACGCTCCTGGGAGCAAACGAACTATTCGAGCGCTGCCCCTCCCCAGGAGCATCTTTTCTGTGGATGCCCTTTGCTCCTTCAACTCCCTCAACTTCACACTCGGGGCATTTCACGCCGCCGGAGCATGCGCATTTGCGCCGAATCGCTGGCGGAGAGTGTGCGGATCCCCGCGAGGGTTGCGTGCCCATGCCCGCTTGGTGACCGAATTGTGACGACGTCACTTCATCCGCGATACGATCCGCTTCGATTTCGTCGTGGTCGCCCGGCTGGCTGACGCGAAGCTTTGCGTGAATTTGACCGGATTGCAGCAAGGAAAGCATGGCTTGATTGCCGAGCGAAGTACTAAGCGGATTGAAAGCGGGAGCTTGGACAAATTTTTGCCCCCGGGGCGAGGAAACACGCTGCGAACGCGAGGTTGCAGAAGGGTTCAGCGAACTCACTTTGTCGGAATCGGTCCTCGTTCCCATGCGTTCAATGACTCCCGCTCACAGAAACGTTTTCGCCTGTCGCCGTTTGCAAAACGAAGTTACCTCGAGTCGGTAGGCCTCGGCGGCGGTGCGGCAACAGCCGATCCAGATCCGGACCCAGGGGCGGAGCCACTTCCGGCCTGGCTCGGTGGATCCGGAAATGGTTTGCCGGTCTTCCGAAAAGTCGCGAGCGCTCCGAAGAGCAACTCATTCGCTTTCTTAAAATCGGGTGGATCGCTGTGGCAAGCCTCCCGCCACTTGGTATAAGAATCGTTTCCGTAATGAGACAACGCTGGCAGGACGATCTTTTGGTAAAGCTCTCGCTTTCCCCCGAAAAATGCTTCTGCCACGAGTCTTTCGCCGTCGGAACCAAGAGCCGCGATAAGACCGGCCGCAAGATTCAACTGATCCCGGTATACGTGGCCACTATTTCCCATTGCCATTTCCGTGAAATACTCGGTGACGCCTTCATTCGTCGCATGTGTGAAATCAGCCTGAAAGGATTCCTGCGAGTTGATATGCACGGTTTCATGGATGGCCGCCTCCACTGTCGCTGCAGCCACCGGCTGGCTCTTTTTGCCTGGTTGGTTGCTGGTGCCGGGACGTCTTAGCTTGATCTGCGGTGTGACTGTACGGTCTACGAATCCCGGAACTTCATCCACGTCCTCCTTGTCGACACTCTTTTTCTTGCTGTACGCGTCGTAAGCGGCCTGGAAGGCGCTGGGATCGATATACTCGTAGTTTCCAGTGAGAGTCTTCCAGGCCTTCGTCATGTATTTCTTCAAGTTGCTATTCGCGATGAGCTTTTCGATATCTTTATCGTGCGCACCGCCCGTGTCGAATGTTTGTATCGGATTTACGTTTGGCGAGCGCTGCACCGTCGGGGTGGAAGTTCTAGACTGCTGCACGACATGCGTCAGTTCGTGGGCGAGCAGTTTCTTCCCGCCAACCGACTGTGGTGCATACTCGCCACGCGCAAAAACGACGTCGCTCCCCACAGTGAACGCACGCGCGTTCAACGAATCCGCAACCACCGAAGATCGAGAGTCGTTGTGAATTCGAACTCTGGAAAAGTTGTGCCCAAGCTGGAGCTCCATATCGTTTCGAACGGAAGGATCTAGTGGCCGATCTGAGCCGGAAGGCTGAATTCCCGGTGCGACAGAGCTGCCGGCCGTTCCGGCGGCCGGATCTTTCGCAGTTGGCGCAGCCGCTACCTCTTCCGCAACTCGGTCTGCTTCGAGTTCATCGGGATCACTGGGCTGACTGACGCGAAGCTTCGTCTGGATTTCTCCTGCGGCAAAGAGTCTCTGGATTTCCCGGTTACCGACAACATTTCGGAGCGGGGACGGAAGGGCGGGCTTGCGAGGCGCAACTTTCGCCTTGCCCAGAGACGATCTCTCCGTTGCGCGCGATCCCTCTCCATCCTTCCAATGCTCCGGTTTTCTCATGCGCTATCCCGCCGGCGTTCTGGGGGGCCTTTTCACGCGGATGACGGGGGGCTGCGGCGCCGGAGGCGCAGGGGCGGGCGTGGGTGATCCACCCGCGGGCGTCTTGGTCGCGACGACGTTTATGGCATTAGGGAAGAGAGCCGTGCTGCAATCTTTGTCCACGACAATGAGCGGGCGATTACCGGGCTGGGCGCTGGCGGCGGCGACGACAGCCAAAGTGATGACTTGATGTGTTGGGATCCACTGCGAGGTGTCGGTTGTGATTGTCAGGCCGTCGCCAAAAGTGAATACAGCGTCCTTGTTGAGGTTTGTGCCGGTGACCTGGATTTGAACGCTGGTTTTGCCGTCCGCGTTGATGGGAATGGGCGGTTTTAGGGCATTGCCGGTCGGATCGCTCACCTGAAGTCCGCTCAGCGTTCCCGTGCACTTCCACCAGAACGTGGCGAAAGATAGGACGAGGCGGCGGCAGGAGCAATTGTCAATTTGCGCGATGCTGCCGTCCGGGTTGACGGTCACGGCGGCGAGCCCGACCCACGGGCCGCAATCGCAGGGCGGGCACGCCGGCGTATCGCCATGGAAGAGACTGTCAAAGGCAGGCGTTATTGTGTTTGCGCCGCTGACGCTGCAGGCCGGGCACTTATCCAGCACGCCGATTTGATAGCCGTCATGCCAGCGCGAATATTCGCAGGACGAATCGCTGCATCCGCACCCGACTGGCTGCACGCGCACGGGCCGCGTCATAGACTGCATGTACTTCACTGCGATGAAATATGTTGTCTGCTCAGTGGTCATCGGCGGTGTGAACACAGGCGTGCACCAAGGATCAGGCGTGTCAATGCAAGGCTCCCCGGAGACGCCGGAAACACCCTGCGTGCGGAGGTCGACTGTGCGTTTGCAGTCGAGCAGGATTTCGTCGCCGTACGGGCCGAGCACATAACCTGGCTGCACCTGCACCTGCCACGGCGCGTAGGAAGTTGTGCCGTCATCGTTGGTGATTGGCACCGGACACACGAGCGCGCCGCAAACGACGCCCCATCCGTGGAGGAGGCGATTGTGGCGCCGCATGCGGTCGCGGAAATAGTTTTGTTCGAGAGTCAGATCGTCGGGTGTAATCAACTGCCGCGGGTAGTAGCGCGGGAGTTCGACGATGGAGGTCGCGCAGGGTGAAGTCGAGCTTGACG
>WNFE01004380.1_pt1 | contig 10529 bp, 8 predicted proteins | sample 5400451 | NCBI WGS metagenome assembly WNFE01 (sample SAMN13153344, study PRJNA577476) | soil metagenome | isolation source: 200 cm saprolite under Douglas fir tree site 2 hole 2 | place: USA:California | collected 2015-04-18
CGACACTCACGGGCGCTTACGGAATCTCTTTCCTGATTGCTTTGGTCAACGCTGGAATCGTCGCGGCCTATCTTGCGCCAGCGCGGCAGCGGCGGCAACTGTTGCCGATTGCCATCGCCGTGGCCGTGATGCTGCAACTGGGCGTTTTGGTTTCCCCTGACCCCGCGCCTGCGGACCATCATGCCGTGCTGGTGCAATCGAACGTCGCCCTGGATGAATCATGGACCATGGAATCGTTTAACCAACTTTTGACTGAACTCAAACAGTTGAGCGCGACGCCCGCAGATTCGAGTGGAGAAAAGACCAAGTTGATTGTCTGGCCGGAGTCTCCTGCTCCCTTCTTTGACAACGACGATAACTTTCGCGTCTCACTCAGCGCGCTGGCCGGCGGACAAAATGCCTATGTGTTGGCCGGGGATGTGGGAGTAGTTCCAGGCATAGACTCGGCAACGCCCGAGGTCACCAACCGCGCTGCTGTGATAGGCCCGAGTGGTGGGCTGGTTGGCCACTACGACAAGATCCATCTGGTTCCGTTTGGGGAATACGTTCCTTATAAATCTTTCTTCTTCTTCGCGAAACACCTGACGCGCGAGGTGGGAGAATTCCGCCCGGGGACGACACGTACTGTGTTCAATGCCGGCGACGAACGCTTCAGCGTTTTTATCTGCTATGAATCCATCTTTCCGGATGAAGTTCGCGAATTTGCGGCAAACGGCGCGGAGGTGCTCATCAACATCTCGAATGACGGCTGGTACGGAGACTACAGCGCCCCCGGCCAGCACCTGAACCAGGCGCGGATGCGGGCCATCGAAAACAATCGTTGGATCCTGCGTGATACCAACACGGGCACGACCGCCAGCATTGATCCTTATGGGCGGGTTGTGGCGCGGGCTCCCCGCAACCAGCGCACTCGCCTGCTGGCGCCGTATGGTGTTATCTCCACGCAAACCTTCTACACCCGTCATGGTGATTGGTTTGCATGGATGTGTGCGATAATTTCGTTATTGGGAATTCTTGTGAGTGCAATGATGCGGGTGAGGATTTCCCGAAGTTAGAAGCGTAAGTTTAAGAGTAAAAAATCCCAGGTTGTCCGATTGAAGCCGCGAGTGGTTCTGATCTCCATCGGAGGTCCTTCGCCTTCGGCTCAGGATGACACGCGAGTGGAATTGGAGGAAGTAAAAACGTGGTAGAAGAACTAGAACGCGAATACGCGCCGGTGCGCGACAAAGTCCGCGACCTACAGGAGTATCTTTGACGCTCCTCGACTCCGCCAGCAACTGCAGGAGATAGAAAAGAAAGCTTCAGACCCCAACCTGTGGTCGAACCCCGAACAATCACAGCAGGTCATGCGCGAGCGCAAGCGCCTGGAAGGCGCCATTGCGACCTACGATGATCTCGCCCGCCGCAAGGACGATGTAGACGCTTACCTGGAACTCGCCCATGAGGGCGAAGATGTAAGCGGCGATATCCGCCGTGAACTCGATTCCCTGCGCGACCTGGTGGAAAAAGTTGAGACTGAGACGCTGCTCTCAGGCGGAAGCGACCAGAACAACGCCATCGTTACCATTCACCCTGGCGCCGGCGGCACCGAATCGCAGGACTGGGCCGAGATGCTGTTGCGCATGTACCTGCGCTGGGCCGAACGCCAGGGCTTTGAAGCGGAGCTGAACGATTATCAACCAGCAGAGGAGGCCGGACTCAAATCCGCGACCTTTACCGTCACCGGACAGTACGCTTACGGGCTGCTGACCAGCGAAATTGGCGTGCACCGGCTGGTGCGTATCTCTCCTTTCGACCAGGCCAAGCGGCGGCATACATCGTTTGCCAGCGTCTTTGTGAGTCCGGAAATTGACGATTCGATCCAGATCGACATCAAGCCCGACGACATCCGGACTGACACGTACCGCTCCGGCGGGCGCGGCGGCCAGCACGTCAACACTACGGATTCTGCCGTGCGCATCACCCACATCCCTACCGGCCTGGTTGCCAGTTGCCAGAACGAGCGCTCCCAGCACAAAAATCGGGAGCGCGCCATGAAGATGCTGCGCTCAAAGCTGTACGAATTCGAGATGGAAAAGAAGCGGGCTGCGACCAAGAAGATCGAAGACGCGAAGCTGGATATTGATTTCGGATCGCAGATTCGCTCTTACGTCCTGCATCCTTACCGTATGGTCAAGGACCATCGCACAAAAGTAGAGGTAGGAGACGTGGACCGGGTGCTGGATGGCGATTTGCGGCCGTTTATCCGGGGGTATCTGCTGGCCAAACGCAAACCGAAGAATTAGTATTCCGCCGCGGATCAACGCGGATTTGCGCGGATTTTTCAAGATTCTCATTGCTTTTCGCGCAGCACGGCGGTCGCATTTAGCTCACCCCCGGGTTCGGCCCAAGGTAACTTGCAGTTCGGAAATCTCCCCTTATAGTAGTATCATTCGCTTAAATTACTTAGATTTGGCACGAGGATTCTCTTCATGCCCAAAATGATTGATCTCATCCGGCAGTCAGCCGTGCCCGCCAGCGTGATGCGTTCCGCGGCGCGGGGCGCGCTTTCGTTGCCGACCGGGGAAATGATTGAGATCCTCGTCTATCTGACCAGTAATCCCGTATTTGCCGAGCAGGCCAAAATGACGCTCGCCGGATGGGATGAACCTTCGTCTATCACAACTGCCTCTGACCCTACAACGCCTTGGGAGGTACTGCGCTACCTGATTTCACCGGAGAACCTGCGCCCTAAACTACTGCCCGCGCTGCTGGAGAACTCCAGTATCCGCGAGTCGGTGTTCATTGACATGGCGCCGAAGGGCTCTCGTGAAATCGTGGACATCATGCTGCGCAGCCAGCGCGTCAAGCGTTCCGCGCACATTTTGCATGCGCTGCTTACCAATCCCAATCTCAAAGAGGCCGAAACACAGCAGTTGTACCAGACGCTGCGCTCTCTTGGAGAGGAGACCACCAAAATTATGGCTTACCGGGAGGCTGATGCGGAGGAGAAGACCCAGTACGAAATTGAACATGCTGATGAAATTGCCGCCGCCGAAGCGGAAAATTCGCCCTTTGAGATTTATGGCCAGGACGATGAGTTGGAAGACCTTGAACACCTGGAAGCATTGACTCCCGCTGATGAGGCGGCTGAAGCAAAAGCGGCTGGTGGAAATGCAGTGACCGGCGCAGCGGAGTTTGAAGTTGTGGCGGAAACCACTCCGGCAGCAGCTCAGCAGGACAATATAGAAACAGTCGCTCTGGCGGACCCTGCGACAACACAAGCCGAAACTCTCGCCCCAGCGGCTGACGCCACGCAAGCGCCGGAAGAAGAAAGCGATCTTGTCCGGCTGACGAGGATTCGCGATGCGCAGAACAAATCGCGGGAGCGCCTGACCAGCTTTCAAAAGATCGCGCGCATGGGGGTTCGCGAACGCATTCAACTGGCGGTGAAGGGAACCAAGGAAGAGCGTTTCATCTTGATCCGCGACGGGGCCAGGCTGGTTTCCTCGGCGGTATTGAACTCTCCCAAGCTTAGCGAACCCGAGGTCGAGCAGTTTGCTAACATGAAGAATGTATCGGACTCGGTCTTGCGGGAAATCTCACGCAACCACAAATTCATGAAGAACTACAACGTGATCCGTAACCTGGCCAACAATCCACGCAGCCCGCTTGACCTCTCGCTGGCGCTGATCAATCATCTGCTGGTCGGAGACTTGAAGAGCCTTTCCACCAACAAGAACGTGGCGGACACCTTGCGCAAACTGGCGACGAAAAGATTTAAAGACAAAACTGAAACCAAGAAAGGTGGCTAGCGGTGCCGGAGGATGCCATTGCCAAGCTGCTCGAATCGGCCCGCAACATCGCCGTCGTAGGGCTCTCTGCCAGCCCGCTGCGGCCCAGCCACGGTGTGGCCGCCTACATGCAAAGCCACGGCTATAAGATCATTCCGGTGAATCCGGAAATCACAAACGTGCTGGGCGAAGACGCCTACCCTTCGCTGGCGGATGTCCCGGAAAAAATTGACATCGTGGATATCTTTCGCCGCCCGGAATTTGTTCCGCCGATTGTAGACCAAGCCATTCAACTCAAAGTCGCCGCCATCTGGATGCAGGAAGGTGTGGTCCACAACCAGGCTGCAGAAAAAGCCCGCCGCGCAGGGATTTTAGTGGTGATGGACCGGTGCATTTTGAAGGAGCACCACGCAAGGTTCAAGTAAGGAGTCAACGTCACGAGCGCTGGATAGCATGAAAGATGCGGCAGTCTTGTTGGTAATTATCCCTTGACTGTTTGCGTGATGCGATCATCGTCTTTTTTACGCTGCATAACAAGTTCTTCAGTGTTCAGAAGCGCGGCCAGTCGCCACGCTGGAATGACGCCTGCCATTCCAGTGTGCGCCTTAATCCAACGTTTGGGAGAAACTTCTTTTTCTCCCCCTGTCGCTTTATTCTCTTCGAGAAGCGGTTCGTGACTATGCAAATGTAACCAATCAACTCCAAGCAGAAAGGGTCCGTGCTGATTCCTTCTATATGCTGGCATCGCAGGCATTAGAAACATAGGGGGGCGTGGCAGAGTGGGATCAATAAACAAGAAAACAGGAGAACCGCTGTATCCTGGAAGAGATCGCTGCTCAACGAGGAACGTCTCCTGTAGATGACCATACTTGTTGGTTATAGGCTCTAGCGGCATCATAGAAATGTTCCCGAATCTCACACTCGGGGTGTTCTGCTGTTTACCCTCATGGCTGAAAAACCGTCCTACCATGAAAATTTCATCACCGGGAAATATTGCTGCGGTTGCAGCTTGTGATATAAAGTCTTCAATCTTTACAAATGAAAATCTGAAATTTTCCGGCTCAAGTTCCAATGGAAGCGTGGCAAGATCATCACCGTAAGAATTCTCAATACCAGACCATCTTTTTTGGTTGGTTTCTATACAGTCAAAAACACCCGCTACTAAATTCAAACGTAGCACAGGGTTGGGCATATTCTCGATCACATGCTTAGCTGTGACGGCATAAACTTGAATCCATTCTTTGTTTTCAGTGAGAGGAACACCAACCAAGAAGCCACTTCCCCCCGATAACTCTCCTGCTTTGGCATGGGCCTTGGTCTTGTAGATGTAGACTGAACAGTTAAGATACTGCTCCGGAATGGGAATCATGTTTCGTCCGTTGTTGACACGTCTTCACACGCGAAGAGTTTCTTCAATTTACCAGTATCAGAACGAATCTGGCACTGCTACCCTTCGCGCTTTTTCTGTGCTTCCCTTGCCTGCCGAATTTGCTGCAGTCTCTGCTGAATTTCTTTTTCGCGGCCTTCGGACGTAGGCTGGTAGTAGATGCGGTCGCGCAGGTTATCGGGCAGGCATTGCATGTCGGCGACTTTGCCTTCCAGATCATGGGCGTACTGATATCCTTCGCCGTAGCCGATGGCCTTCATCAATCCTGTAGGCGCGTTGCGCAGGTGCAACGGGACGGGATCGGCCGCGGTTTTCTCTACGTCTTCGCTTACCGCTCCATACGCTTTATACAGTGCGTTTGATTTGGGAGCGAGAGCGAGATAGGCAGCAGCCTGGGCCAGCGCCAGATTGCCTTCGGGAATACCCAGAAAATCCATGGCATCGCGCGCAGCAATGGTTTGCGTAAGCGCCTCGGGATCGGCAAGTCCGATGTCTTCCACCGCCATGCGAACCAGGCGACGCGCAATGTAAAGCGGGTCTTCTCCGGATTCAAGCATACGCGCCACCCAGTAGATCGCGGCATCGGCGTCGCTGTTGCGCACAGATTTATGCAAGGCTGAGATGAGGTTGTAGTGCTCTTCTCCGCCCTTGTCATAGAGCAGCACGCGTTTTTGCAGTGCTTCCCTGATGATTTCCTGGGTGATGACAGGTTGCTCGCTCCCCGCTGCAGTACCGGCAGCGATTTCCAAAACATTGAGTGCGCCGCGTGCATCGCCGCTGGCATAGGCGACAATAATTTTCAGAACTTCATCATCAATCTTGAGCTGCAACTTACCCAAACCACGGTCCTTGTCGTCGAGTGCACGGTGCAGCACGCCAAGCAATTCTTCTTCAGTGAGCGGTTTGAGCACATACACGCGGCAGCGCGAGAGCAACGCGCCAATGATCTCGAAGGAAGGGTTCTCGGTGGTGGCGCCGATCAGGCGGATGTTGCCTTTCTCAACGTGGGGCAAGAATGCATCCTGCTGCGCCTTGTTGAAGCGATGAATTTCATCCACGAATACGATGGTGCGCGTGCCGTATTGCCGTCCTTTTTCGGCGTCGGCCATGACCTGCTTGATTTCCTTGATGCCGCTGAGCACGGCGGAAAACTGCACGAATTCGGCGCGCGTGCGGCTGGCGATAATTTGGGCCAGCGTGGTTTTACCCACGCCGGGCGGTCCCCAGAAGATGAGCGAGCCGGTATCATCGCGCTCAATTTGCACGCGCAGCGGCTTGCCTGGAGCAAGAATATGCTGCTGGCCGGCGAACTCCTCGAGCGTGCGCGGCCGCATGCGGTCGGCCAGCGGACGCTCGGAATCGGCATCCGCACCCGGCTTCGGAATGGCTTCAAATAGGCCCATGGGAGACAAACTCTACTCAGCTTATCTTTTGCCGTACCCACTCTACTATCTCAGGCGTCACATAGTCAGGCGGTGTAATGCGAAAAATGGATTTGCCGGCAAGCAGTTTAAGTGAAACATCGCTCCACTGCGGTCCGGTTGCCGACTGGTGCAGCAGAATGGCGTCGGCACGGTCGAGAAATTCGCGGGCGGAAGCCTTGAAATCGGCTGTCTCAAAGTCGAGCACAGATAAATAAAGATCAGGCCGCAGGAATTTTATGACCGAGTTCGATTCCATAATCACGTTGCCAGCGCCTTCAATCCTTTTTCGCAGGCTGGGCATGGCTTCCGCCAGGAATCCCTGCTTGGTGCGCACCCAAAGCGAGCGCTGCGCTCCGGCCACAAGAAAGCGCGAAGTGTCAGATCTCCCGCTGCGGTCCCGCTCTTCGCTGATGGCTACGGTGTGTTCATCGGTGGCGCAGCCGCAGGATTCACCGTTGACCGAGCACACTCCATGGCCAAACTGAGTGATTTTCACAGCCGTCCATTGCCGCTCCGGCAGTGCGGCAATCAGTCCGGCCACCACGCTGGTCTTGCCTACATTCCGTGAATGCCCGCCAATTACTAAAATAGCCATAAGATTTCGTATAAATTCCGGTGAATTATGGATAAAATACCAGGAATTCCGTTAGTACACATGACAACATCATTATTACCTTGACCCTTAATGATGAACAGCCTACGGTAGTCTAAATTTTAGTCTTTAAATCTCTAGGAGAAATGAAGATGTCTGTGATTTCTATAAAAAAATGTTTGGTCGGGTCATGGCTGGTTGGTGTTTTCTGCCTGATTGCGAGCGTTGCATCGGCGCAAACCCCCAACTTCACCCTGACGGCAAACCCAACCAGTGCTGTCACAAAAGCCGGCACACTGGTCAGTTATACGATCACCTTAACCCCCGGGTCTGGAGCTGCGCCCGTCGTCGGATTCACTTGCACTGACCCCATTCCCTCATCGGGTTGTTCCTTTAGTCCGCAAACGGTCAACACCGGTAGTGGGCCGGTAACCACTGTCATGAGCGTAGCAACCAACTTAACCTCTCTCTCTGTTGGAGCCAAGGAGCCTTCCCAGGCACCTTTGTCGCACCCGAACAAAGCGCTTTACGCCATGCTTTCCCTGGGTGGAGCCGGCATCTTCGGGCTGGTGCTCTCAGCAAACCGCAGCCAAAACAAACGCAGGCGCTGGCTGGCAGCTATTACAGGATTAGTAGTTTTCCTTGTCGTAATGGCCTTGCAGGGGTGCGGGGCGACCAAACAGAAATCAACACCCGGTGATTATGTAATAACCGTGACCGCCGCGTCGGTAAATTTCAGTCCCGCGCAGACGGCAACTCTGACTGTGGGCTTGTCTGTACGTTAGGCCTAACTTGAATCTGGTTAGAGGGGGGACGTGAGATGTCAACAAAGAGACGTTTAGGGGTATTGTGGTCGGCTTGTATCCTTCTCTGCCTGGTTGTCGGTTTGAGGACAACGCAGACAGCATCCAATCCTTTTACTCCCGCAACAGGGTCGCCTATAACAACGGGGGCCGGAGCCAGTTTTGCTGCTACCGGCGATCTGAATGGAGATGGTCTGCCCGACGTGGTTGTCGTCAATACCATTGCCAATAATGTTTCAGTCCTGCTGGCAAAAGGAGGCGGGAGCTTCCAGCCGCCCGTCAACTATGGAGTCGGAAACAGCCCCGCCGATGTGGCCGTAGCCGATGCAATCGGTATTGGCTCACCCCAGTTGTTGGTTACGAATAAGACTGACAATACGGTCAGCATTCTGGTGAACAACGGCAGCGGTATTTTTACGTCCCCACTTCCGCTTCTTTTTACAGGAGCGGGATCGGCCCCCGAGGGCATTGCCGTCGCCGATGTCAATGGCGACGGATTGCGCGACGTTGTTGTGGCCGATAGCGGCAGCAGTAACGTCACCGTGTTTCTGGGAGCTGGACTTGGAGCTTTTACACCGGGTACTAATTTTACAACCAGCACAAACCCTGCCACCATCACTACCAATCCTTCTGCTGTTGGGATTGCCGATTTCAACGGTGACGGCAAACCCGATTTGGTCACAACCAATAACTTCAATAACACGGTCAGTATTCTTCTGGGGAATGGCAATGGAACTTTTCAGCCTCCGGTGAGCATCAACATGAACGCCAGTCCGACTTCGAGCTGCATCCATCCCGATGCGCTGGTGATCGCCGATTTCAACGGGGATTCGAAGTCCGATGTCGCAGTGGCTTGTACCAACAGCGGTAATGTCAGCATCCTCCTGGGGAATGGCGATGGAACTTTTCAGCCTCCGGTCACCTATACAACTCTCACCGGCAGTGCTGGAGCAAAACCCGAATCGATTGCCGCCGCCGATTTCGACGGTAAAAACGGGGTTGACCTTGTCATCGCGGATTCGTCGAGCAACGTGGTTTTCCTCCTCAACACAGGTAGTGGAACGTTTAGCGTACCCATAGCCAATCCGTCAGGCAACGGCGCGTTTGGAGTGGCAGTCCGTGATTTGAATGCTGATAGTAAGCCGGACGTCGCTGTAGCCAATTCCACAGATGGTACTGTGAGTATTCTGCTCAATAACGGAACTATCGCAGTTCCACCTCCACCTCCACCTCCACCCCCGCCTCCATGTGTTAGTAACTGTCCTTTAGTCCTGACGGCAAACCCAACCTCTGTTACCACAAAAGCCGGCACACTGGTCAGTTTTACGATCACCTTAACTCCCGGGCCTGGAGTTGCGCCCGTCGTCGGATTCACTTGCACTAACCCTATGCCCTCATCGGGTTGCTCCTTTACTCCGCCAACGGTCAACACCGGTGCTGGGCCGGTAACCACTGTCATGAGCGTGGCAACCAACGCAACCGATCTCTCGATTAACACCAAGGCAGAGCCTTCCCAGGCGCCTTTGTCGCACCCGAACAAAGCGCTTTACGCCATGCTTTCCCTGGGCGGAGCCGGCATCTTCGGGCTGGTGCTCCCAGCCGGCCGCGGCCAAAACAAGCGCAGGCGCTGGCTGGCAGCTATGACAGGATTGGTGCTCCTTGCCGTGGTGGCCCTGCCGGGTTGCGGGTCGTCGACCCACGCGAAAACAACACCCGGGAATTACTTAGTCACCGTGAATGCCACGTCTATCAACTTCAATCCGCAGCAGACGGCAACTACCAGCGTGGGTGTGACTGTCACTCCGTAGATGTCTTTGAATTCTCCCAGGCGATTCGCAACCACGAGTCGCCTGTTTGTCTTGTGGGGAATTATCCTGCTATTTTTTCTTGGTCAGCCGGGAGAGCACGGCCAGCTCTTTCAGGTATTCCCGCAGGGGCCTGGCGGGCCTTCCCCAGAAGACCACGCCCTTGCCACGCACAATTTTTTTAGTCAGCACACCGGAGCCCGAACCCAGAATCACACCTTCCGTTATCCGGGCATGATCGCCGATTCCCACCTGTCCTCCAACTACAACGTTGCTTTCGATGACCGAGCTGCCGGAGATTCCCGTGAGCGCAGCGATAACGACGTTTTCGCCGATCCTTACGTTGTGTCCGATGTGGACGAGATTATCAATCTTCGTTCCTTTGCCGATGATGGTGGCATCGAGGGCGCCCCGGTCAATAGTCGTATTGGAGCCGACTTCCACATCATCCGCGATCTCAAGCGTGCCGATTTGGGGAAACTGCTCATACCTCCCCGTGGCTCGGTCGCGGACATAACCGAAGCCATCGCTTCCCAAAACTACTCCAGCATGGATGGCGGCGCGTTTGCCGATGCGCGTCCCAGCGTAAATGGTCACGTTGTTGTCAATGAAACACTCCTCTCCAATGACAACTCCGTTGCCGATGCAGCTTCCCGGACCGATGCGTGTGTGGTCTCCGATCACGCAGTCTTCGCCCAGAACTGCGTGCGGCCCTATGGAAACCGCCTTGCCCAGTTTGGCGGAG
>WNFE01004381.1_pt1 | contig 10527 bp, 10 predicted proteins | sample 5400451 | NCBI WGS metagenome assembly WNFE01 (sample SAMN13153344, study PRJNA577476) | soil metagenome | isolation source: 200 cm saprolite under Douglas fir tree site 2 hole 2 | place: USA:California | collected 2015-04-18
CGGCACCCGCTTCTCCGCTGAAATGTAACTGAATGCCTCGTCTTGAAAGTCTTCGTTTCCTCGCATCCACACTTCTTACCCTACTTCCTCAGAAAACGTAAGTACTTTTTCCGCAACCTCTAAAGTCGTGCCCTGACACGTCTTCACTTCCATAAAGAATTCTTCCGCGCCTCTAAACTCGTGCCCTGATATATGTCTTGCCCGTGGAAACTCTTTCTGTAACTTCCGATCAAACTGTAACCTCCGATCAACCGCCGAACGGGATTGGACCTAAGTGCTCCGCGAGCGGCCCAAGCGCGGCTACAGGCAAGAAGAGCAGCGCCCCGATAATGACGATCGTACCCAGCATGAGGAAACCGAATGTTGGAGTGTCATCGCGCAACGTTCCCAATCCGAAGGGCGAGGTTTTCTTGGCGCCCAAACTCGCTGCCAGGGCGATGGGCGCAACAATCGGAATCAAACGGCTGAGGACGATGACGATGCCTGCGGCAATATCCCATGGCACAGCTTCGGGCGCGGGACTGGGATTGTTATTGAACCCGTAAGTCGTTCCTAATCCATCAAAGGCCGAGCCGTTATTGGCGGAGGCCGATGAGAAGTGGTACATGATTTCAGAGAAACCGTGCGGCCCGGGATTATTTGCGGCTTTCATGCCCCAATTGGTGGCCGAGAAGAGGCCCCGTGGGCATCAGAATCATGATGGGATGAATGAGCAGCGCGATCATCGCCAGTTTCATCTCACGAGCGCCGATCTTTTTGCCAAGATATTCCGGAGTCCTGCCCACCATCTGGCCGGCGACAAAGACTCCAGTAATTAAGAACAGCAAAAAGTTGATTACCCCGACGCCCTTGCCACCGAAGATGCAGTTCAGCCACATGCCAACCATCGGCGACAGGCCCGCCATCGGGTTCAGGCTGTCGTGCTCGGCGTTCACCGCGCCGCAGGTCACATCCACCGTCAGGGCTGCGAAGGTAGCGCCAGCCGAAGTTCCAAAGCGCATCTCTTTGCCTTCGAGATTGCCCAGATGCTGGTCAACGGGCAATCCGGCAACTGCAGGCAAGGTAAACACTCGTTTTCCACCCGGTGCCGTCGCGCTGGGGATTTCGTAGGTTCGCGCCTCGGGATGCGCAGTCAGGCCCGGATTCGGTTTCATGGTGTCAAAGTAGATGGGCCAGACGATGGTGGCGATCATCATCAGCATCATGACGGAAAAGATCACCCAGGCATGGCGCAACTTCTTCAGCATGCGCCCGTACATCAGCACCAGCGACAACGGGAAAAGCATCATGGCCAGGCAGGAGAGGAAGTTGGTAAACCCCGTAGGATTCTCAAAAGGATGCGCCGAGTTCATGCCGTAGAAGCCACCGCCGTTGGTGCCCAACTGTTTCATGGGCATAAAGGCACCAAGCGGACCAACCACGATGGTCTGCTGTTTGGCCTGTCCGCTGTCGGTCGTACCCATGGCGCCAGCCTCGAGCGTCGAGACCTGGTAGGCGTTCTTGAACGTCATAGGGCTGCCCTGCTGTATGAAGAGCAAGGAAAAGATAAAGGCGACAGGCAGGAACGCGTAGATCACTACGCGCCACATATCCACGAAGAAGTTGCCCAGGTGCGCATCACTGCGGAATGCGCGAATGATGGCCGTCAGCGCGCAGAAACCGATAGAGGCTGATAAGAAGAAATTACTGATGCAAAAGAAGATCTGGCTGAAGATGGAAAAATGCACGTCGCCGGAATAGTGCTGCAAGTCTGTATTGGTGATGAACGAGACCGTGCTGTGGAAGATGGTGCTCGGCGACAGCATCCCCCTACCCAGAGGATTCAACGGCAGCCAGGGCTGCAATGCCAATACCGTAAAGCCAAAGACGAACATCGCGGTATTAAAGATGAGCAAGGAAGCCGTGTATTGCTTCCAGTTCTGCGGGCCGCTATCGAGATGTCCCTCAACCCAGCGCAGGAAGCGCGGCGCCTTGTATTGCCCATTCATGATCCACGCCAAATAGCGGCTCAAGGGAACCGCGAGGATAGTGGTGGTTACGAGAATCGAAATTGGAAGAAACCACATTGTCGTCTTCACCTCAACTTTGCTCTATGAACGTGTCAAAACTTTTCAGGGCGAATCATCGCCGCCCACAAGTAAACAAACAAAAACAACGAGACCGCCGCCGTTACATAAATCATGGTCATCACCTCATATCTTTTCGCATGCTTCCATAAACAGGAGGCACACACTCATCAACGCCAGCCCCAGAAGAAACATCGCCGGCAACCAAATTACGAGATTCATGGATTGACTCCTTTTGCAGTCACCTTTTCCGGAAGAGCATTCGCGGAGGCGCGCCTGCGGGCAAATAATTTGTTCCAGCCTGGAAGATCAGAACGCCAGAACGAACGCAAGAAAGACCCGGCACGGGTCTTTAATAATTCAGATTTGAAATTGGATTTGGATTTCACGTTGACGAAGATCACGTGATGGCCCAGGGTACGCATCAACTGCTCCAGCTTCCGCTCTTGCCGGGGTGCACGCCAATCTCTTCTTCCACCTATGACAACCAGGGCACGCGGGGCCAAAGCAGATTGCAGGCATTGCTTCCGGTCGCGGCAGAGATAAAGCTCAAGGCTCACCTCTTCGGCATCAATGCCCGATTCGGAAACCACGGCGAGCTGCAGCCGCTCGAGAAAATCAACCGGCACTGGAGGGCGATCCAGCGGGAAGTGGAATGGAACTACTTTGATCATCATCAGCGCAACCCGAAGGCCCAGGTTCCTGGCCAAATCGTGCGCAGTCTTTAGAGCTGCGATCGTTCCTTCCTGCGAGGTGTAGATGACCGTCACTCGCAGGCGATGGTCGGAACCCGAGTCATCTGCATTAAAACGTTCGCTGCAGGAATGCTCAGACTGCACTTCTTCAAGCCGCTTATCGTGCACTAAGGTCATTACGAGTCCAACCTTAGACCTCACGCCCTAAGCGAGTCATAAACAAATCATGAACAATTTATAAGGACAGAAAGCCGATTGAATTCAAGGAGGTTACTTGAGAACTAGGAGTGCCGGGCCAGAGAAAACATGAGCACAAGAATGGTGATGGGAATTGCCGCCAGCATGACATAAAACAAAACTACATTTCTCTCGGTTGAACGCCTAGGCCGCGTGTGTTGTATTTCTGTACGCTCGGCCACCCCTATCTCATCGAGGTGTTCGAGGTCCCAGGCAAATTCGCGGGCGTTGGCATAGCGGTTCTTAGGGTCGCGCTCCATGGCGCGATAAATGACTTCCTGCAGGGCTGGAGAAATTTCAGGATTCAGTTTTCGCGGCAGCACCGGATCATTCACCAGCCGGTCATTCATGATGGCGAGGGAGGTAGGCCCTTGAAAGGGCGTTTTTCCGGTCAACATCTCATACATCATGACGCCTAATGCATAGATGTCGCTGCGGGCATCGCCGCGCTTGCGCTTTACCTGTTCCGGAGAGATGTAGTCAGGTGTTCCCATGGTATGGGACATTCTGCCGAAGGTCAGGCGCCGCGCCCCGGCCGCGCCGGCAATGCCGAAATCAATGAGCTTGATATTGTCTTCGGTATCTACCATGACGTTTTCCGGCTTCAGGTCACGGTGTACGATCTCGTGCTGGTGGATGTACTCCAACGCATGGCAGATGCCAAGCGTAATCTTTATCGCGCGCTCGGCGGGAAGCTTCTCCTGCTCGTTGAGGATCTTGCGCAGCAGGTTGCCTTCCAGCCACTCCATGGCCATGTAGACCCGGCTCTGGTCTTCGTTGGAGATTACCTTGATGACATAAGGATGATCGAGTTTCCTGCCGATCTCCTGCTCGCGGCGAAAGCGATCAAAGAATACGGGGTCGCACTCTACCTCGGGATGCGGAACTTTAATGGCCACCTGGCAGCCGGTGCGCAAATCCGTGCCACGAAAAATAGTTGTCATATAGGTGCGGGCAACAGCGCTTTCGATGCGGTAGTGGTCGAGTGTGTCGCCAGGATTGATGGGTTGCATCACAGCACCTTCTGCGCCGCAATCGTTTTATCTAAGGGCTCCGCAGCCAAAACCAAGCTGCTCCGCCCTCGCGCTACGCTCGCGCAATCCGGCGCTCGCTTCGCACTCACCCGTGAACTTGACGCCATCTCATAAACTGGAAATTCTGGGGAGAACAATGTTTTCGGAGAATGTTCAGAATGTCCCTCGGCGTCCATGAGATGGCTTGGTTTAAGGTAGGTGCGAGGCCCTAAATTATGCATAAACGAGCCATAAATAATTTATAAAGACCGAGATAAGATGCTGATAACACTGGGGATAGCTAATCTAGATTAATTATTCTGGCAGGCGCAAACGGTAGCCGATCCAGGGCTCGGTGAGCAGAAACTTGGGGCTTGCCGGTGTGCGTTCGATCTTCTTTCGCAAACGATTCATGAAGACCCGCAGGTATTCCTGCTCGCCACCATAGTCGGGGCCCCAGACTGCCTGCAGTAACTCGCGATGCGTAATGGTCTTGTTAGGACGGGCGGCAAGATAGGAAAGCAAATCGAACTCCTTGCAGGTCAGCCGTATCTGTTCATTACCGGAGATGACTTGCCGCGCCTTGAAGTCAATCTCAATGTGTCCCAGTTGCAGATTGGTGGCCTCGAATTCGGTAGAGGCAGCGGCCCTTCGCAGCGCAGCGCGGATGCGCGCCAGCAATTCAGGCATACTGAAGGGCTTGGTTACGTAATCGTCAGCTCCGGCATCGAGTGCATCTACTTTGTCTTTTTGGCTGTTGCGCACCGTAAGCATGATAATGGCCGCGTCGGAACCGACGCGGATGGCCCGGCAGGTCTCAACCCCGGTCATGCCAGGCATGTTCATATCCAGAATCACCAGATCGAACTTGTCAGAGCGGAAAAAATCCAGGGCCTCGTCGCCGCTGCGAGCGTCGGTAACTTCGTAGCCATGGGTCACGAGTGTGGTCCGCATTACGCGCCGGATCTGCGGCTCGTCATCTACGATGAGAATATGTGCTTCACTCACGCTGACACCTCCTGCACGTGAGGATCTGAATCAGCCCGATGCAGGATTGGCGGCCTCAACCACCCACAATATGCCCATCATCCAAGGGCATGATTCGACTATTACGCTAGACCTAAGGCCATAAGGGAGGAGTAAAGAGTTCGCAAATAATTCGTAAATGAGGTTTAAGGCCTCGTTCTTCATTCAATTCGATTGACCCCTGCTTGAACACAACATTAAACTAGTAAAGAGTTCCTAATCTTCCCTGTGGATACCAAAATCATTGATTCGCGCAAGCTGGTGAAGCAGATTGAGCGCGTTCTGGCACAAAAGCCGGTCAGGGGAAAGGACGCACCACTGGAGCAGGTGGTTGATCTTCTCTATCAGCAACGGAGATATTCTTCGATTGGTATCTATGCGCTTATAGGCAAAAAAATTCTTGGGCTCGCCTATCGAGGGCCGGCATTACCCTGTCTGGAAGTGGCTTTGGGTATAGGTATTGTTGCCCAGAGCGGAGTCATCAAAGCAGTTCCCGAAGTCAGCCCGCAAGTTGTCCCTGAAGTGAACCCTGCAATCACTCCACAAACCAGCCAAGCCCTGCAAATCAGTGTGGGTTACACCGATGTTAAGCGTGGAATTGTTGCTCCCATCAAGGTCGCCGGCAGGGTGCTGGGTGTAATTGACGTGGAAAGCGACAGGTTGAAGAGCTTCAGTTATCATGATCAAGTCCTGCTGAAGCAGGTGGCCTCCCGGGTGGCGCGTTATCTCATCTCAAATGGTAAGGTAGTGATACAGAAATTACGTATGCAATCACGGGCAACCGAGGGCAGCAGTCTTGCAACAGAAACAAACAAGGACAAGAAAATGGCGCTGGCGGTTGACCGTCCGTTGAGCGGACATAAGGCCAGCAGCCTTAAAGCCACCGCAGGAGAGATGCTGCACGTATGAGCACAGCTTTGATTTCTAACGCAATTAAGATCACCCCGGCCGGCCCGCGGATTGATTCGACCGAAGAACTGAAACGGCTGGCCACGCGCCTGCGCATTGAGATCATAAAGATGATCGGCGCCGCGGGCAGCGGGCATCCTGGCGGATCGCTCTCTGAAGTTGAGTTGCTGGCTGCGCTTTATTTTCGCGTGTTGCGGCATAACCCAAAAAATCCGGGCTGGAGAGAGCGCGACCGCTTTATCCTCAGCAAAGGTCACGGCTGCCCCGCGCTTTATGCTGTGATGGCGGAGGCAGGATATATTGATCCAGCACTCTTACCGACATTGCGAAAATTGGGATCGCCGCTGCAGGGGCATCCGGATAAACGCATGTTGCCGGCGCTGGAGGCCTCGACCGGATCGCTTGGCCAGGGACTTTCCATCGGGATCGGCATGGCACTGGCGGCGCAGTTGGATAAGCTCGACTACCATACCTTTGTCATGGTGGGGGACGGAGAAATTCAAGAGGGCCAGAATTGGGAGGCGGCCATGTTCGCTCCCTATCACAAGCTGAGCAACTTGACCCTCATCGTTGACTACAACCACCAGCAGCTTGATGGCTTTACCAAAGACATTCTCGACGTGGACCCATTGCCGGCGAAGTTCTCGAGCTTTGGATGGAATGCCGTGGAAATTGACGGCCACAACTTCGATGAAGTAATTCCCGCTTTGGAAAAGGCGCGGGCAAACACCAGCGGTAAGCCGGTAGCCATCATTGCCAACACGATTAAAGGCAAAGGCGTCTCGTTTATGGAGAACAATCCCAAGTGGCACGGGGTTGCGCCTAAGCCGGAAGAAGTTGCAGCGGCGGTCAAAGAACTGGAAGCAAAATTCACTAACTAAAATGGCGACTACTCCGGCAAAACCAAAATTCGAATTGAAGATGGGAGCAGCCACGCGCGAGGCCTACGGGCAGGCGCTGGTCGAGCTGGGCACGAAGGACCCGAACGTTGTGGTGCTGGATGCCGACCTGGCAAAATCAACCTTCAGCGCCAAGTTCCAGGAAAAATTCCCTGAGCGCTTCCTTACCTGCGGCATTGCTGAGGCCAACATGGTAGGCATTTCGAGCGGCCTGGCGCTGTGCGGCAAGCTGACTTTTGCTTCATCATTCGCAGTTTTTCTTTGCGACAAGGGCTACGACCAGATGCGCACCTGCGTCGCCTATCCTCGCGTGAACGCCAAGTTCTGCGGCTCACATGGCGGCATCTCCATCGGCGAAGATGGACCGAGCCAGCAATCGGTAGAAGATATTGCCCTTATGTGCGGATTGGCTGGGTTCACAGTCCTGGTCCCCTCTGATGAGTTCTGTGCGCGCGCCCTGGTGCATCGCATGGCCGAGCACGTAGGACCTGTCTATATGCGCACGGCGCGTGCCAAGAGCTCCATCATTTATTCAGCCGCTGATACCTTTGAGATTAGCAAGGCGAAAGTTCACGGCGATGGCCGTGATGTAGCCATTGTCGCCTGTGGCCTTGAGGTCGGCTATGCCTTGCACGCGCAGGCGCAACTGGAAGAAGAAGGCATTCACGCCCGCGTAATTGACATGCACACCATCAAGCCGCTGGATGACGACGCCGTCGCCAAGGCCGCGCACGAGTGCGGCGCGATTGTCACTGCGGAAGAGCACCTGCTGGATGGCGGATTGGGCGCGCACGTGGCGCAGTCTGTGGCCAAGTCCAAGCCCGTGCCCATGGAGTTTGTCGGCATCCAGGACACCTACGCAGAATCGGGCACGCCCGACCAGCTTATGGAAAAGTATGGACTCACCGCGCCCTACATCGTGAAAGCCGTCCACGCCGTCCTGAAACGTAAAGCCACTGCGTAGCTCTGAATCTTGCATTTGGCTTTTGAGATCTCTTTGTTAACATTGTCATCCTGAGCGAGGGCGTACGCCCGAGTCGAAGGACCCCGAGAATACTTAAGTTGCCGATGCTGCTGCAAGGCGTTCTCTGAAGCAACTGGAGGCGCAACGATCCAGAACGCGGTTAAGCTAAGAGCTAAAGGCTAAGAGCTAACAGCCAAACTGAGTACCGACAACTGAGTACTAAAAAATGCCTCGCTACGACTACCGCCAACTCGGACCAACGCCTGCCGCCGAAAAAACATTTCTTGGCTGGATTGAGTCGCTTGACCGCGAGTTTGCGAACCGCGATCCGGAACACCGCAGCCTGGCGGTCCGCAACGCCCTGCATGAGCTGTATCTCGGTCGCGGCTACGAAGAGCCCAAGCTCACCGAAACCCTGGCGCAGCAGGCGCTGGTGCATTCCTTTGATCCGCGCAACGCTACGCTTGAGCCCGAATACTACGGCGACGTGGACCCGGCAAAATACGCCGAGCGCAAACCGCTGATCTGGTTCTGGATGATGTATGACCGCTCGCCCGTCGGGCTGAACCACTGGCTGGGCTTCCGCGTCCGCGCCATGCTGGCGAGACACATCTTCAAATATTGCGGCAAGAACGTAAAAATCTTCCACGGCGTCGAAATCTCATATGGATATAACCTGACAGTGGAAGACAACTGCACTATTCACAAGTACGTTCTGCTCGATGACCGCGGTGAAATTATCCTCCATGAGGGCAGCTCCGTTTCCGACTACGCCAACGTATACTCGCATGAACATGACCTCAACGATGGCATGATCGTCACCAACGTTGCCACCGAGATCGGCCCTAAGGCACGCATCACCTACCACGGCACCGTGCTCAGCGGCGTTAGGGTCGGCGAGCATGGCATGCTGGGCGCGATGGGCGTGGCGACAAAAGATATTGAGCCCTATCACATCAAGGGTGGCATTCCTGCCAGGACGCTGAAGGTTAAAACGATTGCCCCTCCTGGCCAGCCCCCATCCCCTGAGAAAAAGTAGGACGCATTGGCATTGTTGGCGTCTTTATTTGAGCAATCAGCGCTTATCCGCGTTCATCCGCGGCGAAAAGATTTGAAACTCGAAACTTGAAACTGTCGTCGTGTTACCATCGTAAAAACCTTCGTCTCCAGAGAGTTGAATGTCACCTGAAGCAACGTCCATACAAAAACCGCGCGTGTTGAGCGGCATGCGCCCCACCGGCAAACTTCATCTGGGAAATTACGTAGGCGCCCTGGAAAACTGGGTGAAGCTGCAGGAGAGTGGCAAGTACGCCTGTTATTTCTTCATTGCCGACTGGCATGCGCTGACCACCGACTATGCCGATACATCGCAGATCAAGCAGAATTGCGTTGAGATCCTGCTCGATTGGCTCGCCGCCGGGCTCGACCCCGAGCGCTCGACCATCTTTATTCAATCCCATGTGCCGCAGCACGCCGAGCTGCATCTTTTGCTTTCCATGATCACCCCGCTGGGCTGGCTCGAGCGTGTGCCCTCGTACAAAGAGCAACAACAGAATCTGGGCAACAAAGACCTCAACACCTACGGCTTCCTGGGCTATCCCCTGCTGATGGCGTCCGATATTCTGATGTACCAGGCCGATGTTGTGCCCGTAGGCGACGACCAGGTAGCGCACATTGAGCTGACCCGCGAGGTAGCGCGGCGGTTCAATCAGTTTTATCCGGGAGATGACAAGTTTGTTTTTCCTGAACCGCAGCCGCTGCTCACGCCTTCCCCCAAGCTGCCGGGCACCGATGGCCGCAAGATGTCGAAATCGTACGGCAATACCATCCTGCTGACTGATCCCGAGCCGGTGGTCCGGCAAAAGCTGAAGCCCATGGTCACCGATCCGGCACGGGTGCGACGCACTGATCCGGGCAATCCTGATGTGTGTCCGGTGGGCGACTTGCACAAAATCTTCAGCAACGCCGAAGTCCTGGATAAGGTAAACACCGGCTGCCGCACCGCCGGCATTGGATGTATTGAATGTAAAAGCTGGGCCGCCGACGCCATTGTGGCAAAGCTTGCGCCCATGCAGGAGCGGCGGCAAAAATATGAACAGAATCCGAGGCTGGCTTGGGATATTCTTGATGCAGGCTCAGCCAAGGCCCAGAGGGCAGCCGAGGCCACAATGCAGGAGGCCCGTGCTGCCATGTACATGTCAAAGGAATTTGAATCTGGGACAGAAGCAAAGAGCAAATCGAATTCATAATGACTGACGTCGTTCCACAACCCGGTGCCGGCGCTGCTGCTGGCAAACCATCCGTAAATAATTCGGTGGTGGCGCAGCGCGTCAGCGACTTCCCTTTTGCGGTCAGCGTCTCACAGGTCTATGAGGGGCCGCTGGACCTTTTGCTTGACCTGATCCGCAAGCAGGATATTGATATCTACGACATCCCCATCGCCCGCATCACGGCGCAGTTCCTCGCCTATGTGGAACGCATGAAGCAGTTGGATGTGGATATCGCCGCTGAATTTATTTATACAGCGTCAATGCTCATCCACATCAAGTCGAAGATGCTGCTGCCGCGCGATCCGGAGCTGGACAAGCTCGAGGCGGAACAAGACCCGCGCCGCGACCTGGTGGACCGCCTGCTCGAGCATGAGCGCTTCAAGAGCGCGGCGGAGATGCTCCACCAGAAGCGCGTCATCGAGGAAGCGGTGTGGTCCAACCCGCAGAT
>WNFE01004382.1_pt1 | contig 10527 bp, 11 predicted proteins | sample 5400451 | NCBI WGS metagenome assembly WNFE01 (sample SAMN13153344, study PRJNA577476) | soil metagenome | isolation source: 200 cm saprolite under Douglas fir tree site 2 hole 2 | place: USA:California | collected 2015-04-18
GGTCGAAGAAGACTTGCAGAAGTTCCGGCACATCATGGGCGCGGAGGGTTATTTGAGCCGGCGTCTGATCCAGAAGTAACTCCGAAATGATTGACAAGTTAACCGTCGCTCTTTCATGGAAGGAAACTCTAAACGCAGACGCGATAAACTGAGCGCGCGAAAAGTGCTGCGTATTCGGCCCGGGGCAAAATCAATCGTGCTCGGAGTTACGGGATCAATCGCTGCCTATAAATCAGCCGAGCTCGCCAGTCTGCTAGTCAAACAGGGCCACGAAGTTTTTGTCGTCATGACACAGGACGCGACCGAGTTCATCACGCCATTAACGTTGCAGACACTTTCCAAAAATCCGGTGACGACGAGCTTCTTTGACGAAAAGGAAAATTGGCGTCCCGGTCACATCGAGCTCGCTGATCGCGCGAACCTGCTGCTCATTGCACCGGCCACGGCACATATCATCGCCGAACTCGTGCATGGTCTCGCCGGCCATCCTCTGGCCGCGATCGCACTCGCGACGCGAGCGCCGATTCTGCTGGCGCCCGCCATGAATGGAAAAATGTGGCAGCACCGCGCGACACAGGAGAATGTTGAAAAATTGAGCGAGCGCGGCGTCGAGTTTATTGGACCAGAAGAAGGAATGCTCGCGTGCGGTTACGAAGGCCTCGGCCGGCTATGGAAAGTGAATGACATCGCATTTCGCGCCGAGTTCATACTAGCGCGCCAGGATAACTTGATCGCGTGAGATTTCTCATCACGGCCGGGCCGACCCGCGAGCCGATCGATCCCGTTCGGTACATTTCGAATCGATCTTCAGGAAAAATGGGCTATGCCATCGCTGAAGCGGCGCTCGCAGCCGGGCACGAAGTCACTCTGATTTCCGGCCCGGTGAAGGTGGATTCGCTGCGCGGCGCGCATTTCATTTCGATTCTGACCAGCGACGAAATGCACGACGCCGTCCATCGACATCTGCGCAATTGCGACATCCTGGTGATGTGCGCTGCTGTAGCCGATTACAAACCGGCGAAAGTTTCCGCACAAAAAATAAAAAGGCGCAACGAAGCTCTTTCGCTCCGATTAATTCCCACGCGCGACATTCTCGCGTCGCTTCCTACACGAGATCGACGATTTCTCGTCGTAGGGTTCGCCGCGGAGACGAATGACCTCGAAGAAAATGCGCAGAAAAAACTGCGTGTAAAAAATTGCGATATCATCGTAGCAAACGATGTAAGTCGTGCAGATTCGGGAATGGAGAGCGATGCAAATGAAGTCACCATCTTCTTTCGAAATGGCGAGAAAGAAAATATTTCTCGCGCGCCAAAAAAAAATATCGCGCGCGCCCTCGTAAAAATATTTTCGAGATTCGCGAGAAAAACGTTTGACAAAGAAAATGTGACGATTACTGAACTCGATTAAGTGAAGTCATTCCCAACTCTTCACCAACTTCCGCACGTTGCGGATTGAAAGGGGGGAATAGTCGATGGCAAAGAAAAAGAAAGCAGCAAAGAAAAAATCAGCGAAGAAAAAGAGGCACTAAGCCCAACGCTGGATTAACGGCCCTGAATTTCTTCGGGGTCACAACCCCTAACTTCAACCCGGGAGGAGAATTTATTTTCCTCCCGGTTTTTTTGCCGTTTGATTTCTGTAGCGGCTTCGCTCTGTGAAGCGCGAGGCTAATGTGTTTAACCCCAACGTATCGCGCCGCCCACAGGGCGGCGACAACAGCGGAAGAAGTTATTTTTTCTCCGGGTTTTTCTCGATCCGCGCACGATTAACGATGTCGATGTTGCGTCAATTTCGATTTCCGCTGTGCACTCTTTGCCCTTTGTGCGAGGTAGTCCTGTTATGAAGCATTATCTCGATGCGGCGGAGAAAGCTGCGCGCACTGCAGGCGAACTGCTTCGTAGAAATTTTCAACAACCGCTTCGCGTCAGTTCCGCCGAAGCGCACGATATCAAGCTGGAGATTGATGTTGAAGTGCAGGAATTAATTACAAAATTGCTTCTGAAAGAATTTCCTGAGCACGCGCTTTACGGCGAAGAAGGGATCGTTGGCGATCAATCCAGCGAGCATCAATGGGTCGTCGATCCGCTTGATGGCACCGTCAATTATTTCTACGGCATTCCGCATTTTTGCGTGTCGATTGCGTTGCGTCTCCGCAGCGAGATCATGGTGGGCGTCATCTACGATCCAATCCGTGAGGAAATGTGGGCAGGGCAAAAAGGCGAGCGCCCAAAATTGAATGGCCATCACTTTCATGTGAGTAACCGGGCGGACCTGGCTGACGCCATCGTCTCAGTCGGGCTTTCCAAGACCGGCGTAACGATTGAAGCTGGCCTTCCGCTATTGCAGCGGATGATCCGTCGCGTCCGCAAATGTCGCTTGCTCGGCAGCGCGGCGCTCGACATGGCTTACGTCGCTTGCGGACGTCTTGACGCGTATATTGAACAGGGAATCAGTCTCTGGGACATTGCCGCAGGCTGGCTCCTGATTGAAACCGCAGGTGGAACTGTCGATCTTCGTCCGCGCGAGGACATGAAAGAGAAATACAGCATTGTCGCGTCGAATGGCGTGATCGATCTAAAACTCTGATCCGATGATTCGATGCGGAATCGGCTATGACGTGCATCGTCTTGCGACAGGACAAAGACTGATTCTCGGCGGCGTGGAGATCGCGCACTCGCACGGACTTGAAGGACACTCGGACGCGGACGTCTTGTCGCACGCAATCGCAGATGCGCTGCTAGGCGCGATTGGCGCGGGCGATATTGGCCAACATTTTCCAAATACCGACGAATCAATTCGCGGCATCAGCAGCATCGACATTTTGCGACACGTAAAGGCGCTGCTGGCGAAGAACAAAGCGCACGCAATCAATGTTGATGCAACAATTCTGGCCGAAGCGCCGAAAATTGCTCCGCACATTCCAGAGATGCGAAAAACAATCGCGCAGGCGATCGGCATGGATCAGTCGCGCGTCGGCATCAAAGCGACGACTAACGAAGGCCTCGGCGCGATCGGCCGCGGTGAAGGCATCGCCGCGATGGCAATTGCAACGGTCGAACAGGAGTAATGCCACTGCGCTTTTTTAATACTTACTCGCGCGAGATTGAAGAATTTCAGCCGCGCGATCCCGCCGAACGCAAGGTCGGCATCTACACATGCGGGCCGACCGTTTACAGCCGGGCGCACATCGGAAATTTCCGGGCCTATATCTTCGAAGATTTGCTCCAGCGACATCTCGAGCTGCGTCGATACAAGGTGCATCGCGTCATGAACATCACCGACGTGGACGACAAAACGATCCGTGGCGCGCGAGAAGCGAAAGTTTCGCTCTCGGAATTTATCGCGCCATTCAAGCAGGCGTTCTTCGAGGATATCGAAACACTTCGGATCAAGCGCGCGGACGAATTTCCCGCTGCGACCGATCAGCATCACATCGACAGGATGATCGAGATGATCGGCACGCTCATCTCGCGAGGTCTCGCATATCAAGCGGACGACAAGTCGGTTTATTTTCGGATCAACAAATTCCCGGATTACGGAAAGCTCGCGCATTTCGATCTCACCCAGTTGCAATCAACGGGACGGGTGAAGCACGACGAATACGACAAGGAACACATTGGCGATTTCGCGCTTTGGAAAGCCTGGGACGAAGAAGATGGCAATGTAGGTTGGGAAAGTCCGTGGGGCCGCGGCCGTCCCGGCTGGCACATTGAATGCAGCGCGATGGCAACGGCGTTACTCGGCGATCAGATCGACATCCACTGCGGTGGAGTTGATAACATTTTCCCCCATCACGAAGCGGAGATCGCGCAGAGCGAAGGCGTCAGCGGAAAAAAATTTGTGCGCTACTGGCTGCACTGCGCGCATTTGCTGGTCGATGGTCAAAAGATGTCAAAATCGCTCGGAAATTTTTACACATTGCCGAACCTGTTGGAAAAGGGATACACCGGCCGCGAAATTCGTTACGCTCTGATGCGCGTGCATTATCGCGCGCCGTTGAATTTCACATGGGAAGGAATGGAGGAAGCGCGGCAAGCGCTCGCCCGCATCGATGAATGGCTGGTGCGGCTGCGCGAAACCGCTGCCACGAAGATCGACAAGGATGACCACGCGACGCAACCCGGCCAGCAATTTGAAGAAGCGCTCGATGATGACCTGAACATTTCGGCGGCTCTTGGTTTTTTATTCGAGACGATTCGCGAAACAAATCGCGCGATGGATCGAAACGAACTCGATGCCGCCTCGGCAAAGGCCTGGTTGGATTGGTGGAAGCGGATCAACAACGTTCTCGATCTCGAATCTGAGGCCGAAGTCGTGATACCGGCGGAAGTGGCGCAGCTCGCAAAGGACCGCGAGGCCGCAAGACGTGAAAAAAATTGGAAACGAAGCGACGAACTGCGAGATCGCATTTCTGGGCTGGGCTGGGAAGCGCGCGATACGAAAGATGGGCAAAAACTCACGCCACGTGGCGTCTCTGGGTAGCGCACGCGTCTCGCGTGCTGGTTTCGGCGTCGCGCCGAAACAATCTTTTCTTTGATATGAGCTCGCCGCGCGTTGCGATCCCACAGGAGAAGTTCGCGACGGCGCGACGCCATCGCGCACTCGTGGCGCGTACGCTCCCCAGAATTTGCACTGGCAGAATGCGCCACATTTCGATCATGCTAAGTAATCACGAAGATACTCATGTTTGCACCCGCTGATTTTCTTAACCTCGAACACACAACTCATCCGAAATTGTTCGAGAATCAGAATTACGTCTGGGATGCGCTCAAACAGATTGCGAGCTACTTGCAATTCCGTTTGAAGCCTGCGGTTTTAGGCGAGCTGATGGGGAAACCATTCATCAGCAATCACGTGTTCATCGGCAGAGGTACCATCGTGGAGCAAGGCGCAGTACTGAAAGGTCCGGCTTGGATCGGCGAAAATTGCCGGATCCGCAGTGGTTGTTACGTGCGCGAAAACGTGATCGCAGGCAATGGCGTGGTGATGGGGAACTCGTGCGAATTCAAAAATTGCATCCTCTTCGATGAAGTGCAGGTGCCGCATTTTAATTACGTAGGCGACTCAATCCTTGGTCATCATGCTCATCTTGGCGCCGGCGTGATTCTTTCAAACGTGAAGCTCGATCATGGCGAAATCGCGGTCGTTACGCCCGATGGCAACATCCCTACTGGCCTAACAAAATTCGGAGCGATCATCGGCGACCGTACGGAAATTGGTTGCAACGCCGTTATTAACCCCGGCTCAGTCCTGGGACGTGATTGCATGATTTATCCTGGCGTCAATTTTCGCGGCGTCCTTCCGAATGGCAGCATGGTCAAGCTTCGGCAAGAAGTTCAGGTGCTCGAACGGCGCGATTGAATCGAAAAGATCAGGTCGAAGCGATCACGAGTAGATCAAGAGGCAGAGCGTGTGGCGGATGGGCGGGGATTCGAACCCCGGGTGCCTTTCGGCACACACGCTTTCCAGGCGTGCACAATAGACCGCTCTGTCACCCATCCATAAGATCGGCGGTCAAAGCTGCAATCGTCGGAACAATTCGTCGAGCGGCAATTGAATGCCGACGTAAAACTCGCCAAAGTCTGCGTACTCCGCGCTGACTGGATCGAAACGCATTTGATAAACGATCGCCTTGATCTGAAATGTATCGCGCGCAAACAGAGTCACACCCCATTCCGCGTCATCGAGACCGGTCGAGCCTGTAATGAGCTGCTTTACTTTGCCGGCGAATTCGCGACCAACTGCGGCGTGTCCTTTCATTAATTTGCGGCGCTCGTCATACGGAAGCGCGTACCAATTGCGCTGCTCGCCGCGTCGTTTGTTCATATTATAGAAGCATACCACCGGCCAATCGGGCAACGTGGGATAAACGCGTTCCTGCCGATAATGTTTCATCCGCTCGCGAAACGCATTCATCGCTTCTGCGAGCTTGTCCGAATCTGGCTTGATGTTTTGCTCTTTTATTAGCGTCTCCGCGTACTCCTTCTCTGTCGTGATGTACTCACTTTCCTCAGTGAGCGACAGATAACTGTAAATCGGCGTCAGTACATCGGCCCCTAACGAAAGCGAAAGTTGTTTTTCGATCCTGTTCGCGGTGTGCAAATCCGGGGTGATCAGCATGAAACCGATGTCGGCTTTCGGCGTCACCATGCTAAGCGTGAGCAACTGCGTCGATTCCATCGCGCGAATCTCCTGGACCAGCGACGCGAGATTTGTTTTCGCGGCGTTCTGCTCCTCGCGACTGAGCAATTGCCATTGGCCGTACTCGATCCGGTAAAACAGATGCAGGCAATGCCAGCCTTCTTCGGGCACGAGCGCAGCATTCTTGTCACTCATCGGGGCTAGTCTCCGCTGTCGCGTACTTAGGTCAAGGCGGTAGGGGCGGTTCACCCGAGCCGCCCGAAGGCGATTGAGATCAATCGCCCCTACCTTGAACAGCGCTCTCCGCGCGCGGCAAATGCGCCATGCAATATTCCTCGCCGTCGCGCGCGACGCGGAAATCGAGATTTGGATCGCTCAATTCGGTCGCTCCGCAGACCGCGCATTTGTGAAGTGGTTCGGCTTCACTGCGAGATTGCCGTACATAGCGTTTCCGCCGCGTCGCGACCTCGCTGCGGTGCCGTGCCTCGTAAATAATTTCCGGTCCGAAAAAGATAAGATAATTGCTCAGCGCGGCGATAAGCGCCATGCGATAGGAGGTTGAGCCGACGACGAACCCGAAAATCAAGAAAGCACCTGAAACCCAGGCGACCCATTTGATCTTCACCGGCAAAATAAAAAAAAGGTAGATCACCTGATCCGGATAAAACCGCGCAAACGCGTAAAACAGGGAAGCGTAAAGCATTGAGTTGGAAAATCTGGCGCCGAAGAAAAATGCGGCAATCGTTGTACCAATCATGCCGACAAAAAAATAGAGCGTCAGCCGGAACGCTCCCCACGCTTGCTCCAGTCCTTGGCCGATAAACCAGAGAAACCAAAGGAAAAGGACGATCCACAAAAAACTGTCGGTTTGCGGGAGAAAAATGTAAGTGACCAGCCGCCAGATTTCACCGTGGCGAATCCGTCCCGGATCGAGATCGAGCGCGAAACGGAAATCCGCATTCAGCCGCACCAGCATAAAGACGAGCGCATTGAAGCCGACGACGATGCGGATCAGCCCCGGAATTCCAAGAAAACCGAGGCGTCGCTCAAGTCTATCCAGCCAGGTCATTTGTTGCGGAGCGTAAAGGTCATGCCCTTTGTTTTCAAGGTAGGACGGTTCACTCGAACCGCATATGGGCGCTTGAGGTCAATCGTCCCTACCTCGCTGGCGCGTTGCGAAGTTAAAGGCCGACGACTAGGATGTTCCGATGACCGAGACTGCGCAGAAGAAAACTCCACTTTACGATGAGCATGTACGGCTCGGCGCGAAAATCATTCCGTTCGGCGGCTGGCTCATGCCGGTGCAATACACGAGCATCGTCGAGGAACATCAGGCCGTGAGAAACAACATCGGTATTTTCGATATTTCACACATGGGCCAATTGATTGTCGAGGGAAGCGGTGCCCACGCATGGCTTAATACCATGCTGACTAACAATGTGGACAAGCTCCAAGTCGGGACAGGCCAATACACTTTTCTCCTCAACGAACGCAGTGGAATAATAGACGATCTGATCGTTTATCAGATCGACAACGAAAAATTTCTGCTCGTCGTAAACGCCTCCCGGACTGACGAAGATTTCATTTGGTTGCAAAAACATCTTCCGGCTATAGAGGCGCCCGCCTTAGCCGCAGACGAAGTCCGCATCGAAAATCGTAGCGCGAATTTTGGCGGAGTGGCCATTCAGGGACCGCGCGTGGTCGATCTTTTTCACGCGCTGTTTGGCACAGACGTCGATCTTCCGCCGCGAAATCACATTGTCGATCTTCCATTCGATGAAACAAATGTTTCGGTCGCGCGGACCGGCTACACTGGAGAAGACGGTGTGGAAGTTTTCTTTCGGACAACTGATGCGATCAAGTGTTGGAACGCGGCGCTCGAGAAGGGCAAGCCTTTCGGGATCAAGGCGTGCGGTCTTGGCGCGCGCGACACTTTGCGACTCGAAATGTGTTACCCGCTAAATGGCTCCGATTTGACACCGGAGCGCAATCCAGTCGAAGCGGGTCTTGGATTCTTTGTCGATCTGACGAAGTCAAACTTCATCGGCCGCGACGTTTTGGTGCGAACGAAAGAAAGCGGTCCCCGCGAAAAGCTCGTTCCGTTTCGGATGAAGGAGAAAGGGCCGCCGCCGCGTCCAAATTACGCAGTCTTTGATAACGGCGAGCGCATTGGTGAAGTAACCAGTGGCACAATTTCTCCGAGCTTGAACTGGGGCGTCGGCATGGCGTATGTCTCGGCACCGCACGCGAAGATCGGCGCGCAGATCGACATCGAAATTCGAGAAAGGAAATTTCCGGCTGTCATCGAAGCGAAACCGCTTTACAAAAAATCATGAACGTCCCTGACGATTTCCTTTACACCGAGACCCACGAATGGATTCGCAGCGAAGGCGAGAATATTCGCGTTGGCATCACGGACCACGCGCAATCGGAATTGACTGACGTGGTCTATGTGGAGCTGCCGAAAATGGATCGGCAAGCCAACGCGAAGGAAGCGATCGCCGTGGTCGAATCGGTGAAAGCCGCCAGCGACATTTACGCGCCGCTGAAAGGAACAGTCGTCGAAGTTAACAAAGCGCTCGAAGCAGACCCAGGCTTAATCAATCGCGAACCCTACGGCCAGGGCTGGATTTTCGTTCTCAAGATCGACAGCGCCGACGATCTGAAACAATTGAAAGACGCAGCCGCGTATCGAGCACAAATTGGATGACGCTTGTCGGGCCGTCGCAACAGTTCTGACGCAATCCATTATTGCGCGTGGGACGCTTGCCTCCAAAATCTGTCTTGCTTGGACTCATTGCTGCCGAGCTACTTCCTGCCGACACGGTAGCGGCCCCGCACGTGATTCCCGTCCTGTGGATATTTGGCATTGGCCACAGCACGTATTACGGATGGCACACCGATGAACTACCGACAGATGGAGTGGTGACGGCCAATGAACCCTGCATAGCGGCTCCAGCTGCTAAGGTTTTCAGGCCGACAGGCCGCACGCGGTACAAGAGTGAAATGTACGATTGATCCGGCCCGACTCCTGCTGGCGAATTTTGCGTTGCAAAGGGAACCAAAGGCGTCGTTAAGATCGATCCTGCTTGGGATGAGGACTCGTGCTATCCCGACCGGCCAATCGCGATTGAATTAGTGGGAGGCGAGCATCGCGGAAAGGTCGTTGCCGTGTCGCGAAACATATTGCGACCTTAATCCATGACTTTAATCGCATGCGTTTCGGCGACGGCGCTGAAACCAACTCGCCGCGGCGACCGCTCCCCGAATCCGTTCAAATCCGCGTAATCCGCGGTTGAATCCCAGTGACTAACTTTTTTTAATGGCGAAGCCGATGTAGCCCCAGCGGCCCCATTCATAATGCGAGGTGCGCTGTACGTCTAGGCGGCCCGTCTTTTTGTCGTGCGCATACGTCTGCGCAACGAATTCAGGGAACGCCGCGTTAATATGCACGTCGTGCGATACGATCAGTCCGCCGTCGCGCAGACGTTGCCAGAATTGACGAAATTCCCAGAGCATGTGCCGATAGCTGTGCGAGCTGTCGTGCAAGAACATGTCAATGCATGAGGGCAGTTCATCGCTCCGCGCAAAATCTTCTACTTTCCTCCGCAGCGGCACGAACTGCGGTCGCAATTCATCCGGAATTAACGCGCCCTGCTCGCAATCTTCACTCCATTCGATGCTGTACAACTTTGCCGTTGTGAGCCCTTCATCGACAAGCGCCTTCAAAATAAAGGCGGAAGACATTCCAACGAAACCGCCCGACTCGACGACTACCGCCGGTCGCTGCCAACGCGTCAACGCGTAGAGCGTTGCGCAATCGAGCGCTCCCATCAGCCCTTCACTGCCAAAGGCATCGCGACGCCGGATCATTTCGGCCATGAAATTGTTCGCTCGAATTTCCGCCGCAAAACGCGCCACGCCGTCCCAAACACCGTAAAAAGGCGTTGAAAGCGGCGCGCTCCGGTTCGCTTCCTTTGCTCGACGCCACCAATGGCCCGGCAGTCCAGGGACTTTTTTCATGGATCCGAAAGGCAGGAACATTCGCCGCACTTTCAGTCGACGCGAGGCTTATTTACTGACTCGAACGGTATGAAACCCAACCTTTTCTCGGCGGCGAATTGTGCTTAATTTCCCGTTTGCCCGTGAGCAGCAAACCGAAGCAGCGCGAGACAGAGCTTAATTTTGAGGGTGCGATGGATCGCCTGGAAAAAATTGTCGAGCAAATGGAGTCTGGGAAACTGCCGCTGGAAGATTTGATCGTGCGTTACGAAGAGGGAATGAATCTGGTAAAAATCTGCCAGGAACGACTTGCCAAGGCGGAACAAAAGATCGAAATCATTGCCCGCAACAGCGTAGGCAAACCCGTAGTTAAAGATTTCGAGC
>WNFE01016403.1_pt1 | contig 10527 bp, 14 predicted proteins | sample 5400451 | NCBI WGS metagenome assembly WNFE01 (sample SAMN13153344, study PRJNA577476) | soil metagenome | isolation source: 200 cm saprolite under Douglas fir tree site 2 hole 2 | place: USA:California | collected 2015-04-18
AGTTTTCGTCTTATCTAGACTTGTGTCTATGGTTAGTATTTAAACTAACCTTGCTAGCTAAGGTGATCATTACTTGCTAGCAACGATTAAGCAAATGGATTAAAGAATAGGTCTAGCAGATTTCATACCATGAACTCGAATGGCAAGCAGTCTAGCAGCTTTGTAGTTGCCAAACCCCGTAGGAGATTTACCTCCATACGTTTCGAGTTTCATAGTAACCTCTGCACCGTCTTCAATAAACTTAGTATCTAGTAGAATACCTTCATCGTTCTCGACTATAACAGGGGCCATATCAACTTCACCCTTGCTCTTAGTCTTGATCTTAGCGGGTCTACTAAATGTAATTACATAACCATCATCGTCTTTTCGTATCTTGTTCTTAACACCTTCTGAAATAAGTTTATGGATTTTAACCATACTCTCCTGATCAGGGTAAATGGCACAAGACCACTTACCCCACTGATCAAGATTACCTAACTTGGCATACTTAGCTGTACCCTTAATAAGCACATCTTCGTTGCCACCTTTTACTAACCAATCTGGTCTTTTTAGATTAGTTGGCAACTGCCACTTCTCCAGAAACAGGCAGATTGTATTCAGTAATCTCTGGTTGATTATCCAGTAGATCCCTCAGAAAGTCTTCTGCATCCTCTCGATCAGAAGCTTCCAAAGTCATGTTAATAGTAAATTCAAATGTGTTCATCATGCATTCTCCTTAATTCCATAATATTTAAGATCTGTGTCTAAAAGTTCAATGACTTCGTCTATAGACCTTAATCTACGCCAGTGATCCTTAACACCGTAGAACTCGTCTACTCGGTACTCGATAAAATCTTCTGACTTAAGAATTTTACCATCTTTGGTATAAATCTTTTTAACAAGTCTTAGATCTTCTTCAGGATTAAATTTATATTTATCTCCAAACATTAATCGTCATCCTCTTCGTCCCTTTCGTCCTTCAGAGCCTGGATCTCTTCTTTGATACCTGGCTTCATTTCAACACCGCTGTAATTTGTCAGATACTCAAGATTGCTAATCTTGACCATCGTTTCTTCAGTATCAAGATTATACCAGTAATCGTAATCAGGACGTCGATACTGAAGACGCTTACGTTCGCCTACAACTCGATCCTCGTTAATAAATACTTCCTTTGTAAAACGAAGATGCTTAGCGGGATTAAACTGCTCAGTCTTTTCAGTATGCTTAGTCATTATATGTTTCCTTGTTAAGGGTTGATCTAAATCAAAATTAAATCCAACGTATTGTGTTAAAGTGTTTGACATTAGTGAGTAAGTTTCCAGTTCTTTCCTATTGTATAATCTTTTAAATCTTCATTCCAATAGCTTCCTGCTAGAGGACAATGAAGTTTAAACTTCTCGCCTACCCAACGTAGGCTATCTGCTTGCTCATATGCAATCTTCAGTGCTAAATTCCAATCCTCCTCACATTCTGTCTGCCATTCATCATGAACCATGTTTACTAATTTCCATCTAGGATTACCAGTAATCTGGTTAATATAATCTAATGAATTATTTAATTGTTCATACCACCTAAGAGTGGCATGTTTCATAACCGTCGCTTCCCCGTTCTGTAAGTATCCGGACATGGCGAGATGCCTACGCTCCGATACTGTCGATCCAAGTATGGGAACCTTCCTACCATCCAACCCAGTGAAATACCCAAGTTCTGCATCCTTTGGAATAGTCTGCTCTTTGAACCTTGCCCACCCTTGGTACCGTTCCAACAGACGATTAAGCGCATCTCTTGTCGAAGTCTCATCGCATTCCAGTATTTGAGATAGTTTTCCAATACCGGCACCCAACAAGAGTGCAAAAACAAACCTCTTGGCAGCAGCTCTAGATTTACAAACACGACCAAGTACTCTTTGGTTGAGCGTATGTGGATCGGTTTTGCTTTCTTTTCTTCCATTAACTATAGCCTCTGTGAACTCAGGATCATTTATATAATGGGCAAAGATACGTAGTTGGATACCTTCGGCGTCTACTCCAACTAACAAACGTCCTGGTGGGGCACACCAGAGGCTACGCATCTCTGCGCCATATAGTCTTGTCTTACCTTGTGTATCTGTAGCGTTGGGGATGTTTGCCGTATTAGGCTTCTGATGAGCCATTCTATGGGTCCATGCACCTAGACTATAGAACTTCCCGTGGATACGACCATCAGATTGTACAAGACTAAGCCACTCCGTAAGAGTTCTACGTCTTGACTCTATTAAGATACGGCGTGCCAGTGATTTGGCGGGGAGGGGAGCACTCGGAGGAAGAGTAAGGAGGTTTTGTTCGTTGATTTTCCAACCATACTTCTCTTCCGATTGTTCTTTATCATATAACTCTTGAACATCAATGTCAAGTGCTAAATCATTATTATATTCAATTCGACTTAACTTTCTCTTAGTTTCAATAGCTCCTGCAGTACGTTCTGTAGGCCGCCATCCGGCGTTATGCAAGACGTCAATAACTTGTTTGTGAGAGCTAGGATTAAAATCTTGGTAGGAACATCTACAGAAAGCGCCTCCGTTAAACTCGGATAAATCTCCATCCTTAACGAACCTGAAGTCTTTCTTATGGAGAGTGCCATGTTTGGTGAAACAAGGAGTAATCTCGCGTATAAGCTTAAGTCGTGGTGGAAAACTTGCATAGATAGCCTCGTCTAGTTTAGAGAGTTCTTTCTCTACCTTCTTTAGAAGAACCAAGGCAGCGTCATTATCAAAACTAAAGCCGTTATCACTAAGATTATTGACCACAAGTTGGAATTCTTGTTCGGCATACATTGCATTAAGCTGGCCCCCATCATCAAGACTAGGGGAAAGAGCATGATAAAGTCTTTCATTGATATTGACATCACTGATACAGCGCTCCTCTAATTCGAGAGAGTATTGGGAGAAGTCTTCACATTCTCCCTTAGGTATGCCGTACTCAGCCCCATAGTCTTCTAGACTGTGTCCTTTCCTAGAGTAGTTTAATAGTTTAGACAAGACAAGTGTGTCAATACTCCTGCTAGCCAGACTAGTAAGATCAATGCCAAGAAGTAAACTGAGCACTGGAATATCGTAACCCAGTGTATTGTGCCCAATGATTTGGGTACAACGGTCAAGGAATTCTCTTGCTTCTCCGGCCACCGTTGGGTCATCTGTTACCCTCCTGAAGATTGTGTACACACCTGTGTCGATGTCTTTACAAACAATAATCCAAATATGTTTAGGTTTTAATCCATCAGCCTCTATGTCTAATACTACGCGCATTTATTATTAGAATACCAATTAATATAATTCTTGTAGTAATAACGATAAGCACCAGGATCACTTTTACTGAACTTCCTGTACAGTTTTAACCAGTACCAATCTGTAAGAGGATTGTCTAACTCATCGATGTCCTCAGGTGGAGTCGTAGACCCTCCTGCCGCTGTAGCCAAATGTGGTTCTAAATGTTCTTCTTCGGGTAACACTATTCATCTCCTATGTCCTCTATTAGAATGCCTGTGAGAGCCTCTAGGAAGGTTGTACATGCGTTTAAATTAATTTAGGCTACTACCCTACCTCTCAAATAAAAACCTCTCAGTGAGGCTACTGTGTGCTTATCTCCACCTACTCCATCCTTGAGGTATCCAGTGAGATTTATACCAATACCATAATCTTTTTAACATACTTGTCTCCTATGGCCATTTTGTGTAGTCTGATCCGTTTATATACAATGCTAACAAAGATAATGCAAAGATAACGGTAACAGTGACTACTACTATGGTTATCATTGTCACGGTAGTCTCCTACTCACTTCGTTCGTCAGCGTCTCAAGGAAGACGCCAGTCTATAGGTTCCTTAAGGTAGTCACTAAGATGTGAGTTAATACTAGAAAAAAGACGGCTACCAATAAGCTTATTACTAGCACGAGATTGTCCGCGTGGACTAGGATGAGAGAGAGACATAACACTGTTAAACGATGTATCCACATACTTCGCGTATCCATGTGCTCTACACCCAAGGAATACAAATACCATCTGCCCTTTAGCAGATAGTCTTTCTACTATCTCCTGCGTAAGCGGTGGCCATTCTACCCAATATTTGTGAGTAAACGTATCCCACTTGTTGTCGAATTCATTCCACTCAATCTCAATAGTTGGTGTGACATTCCAGAGCAGAACTCCTTGGTCACACCAATACTCAAGAGACTTAGTAGTAGGTTCGCTTAACGGGTGGAGGTCGCGTACATATTCTCTGAAGATGGTTTTGAGGGAGGCGGGAACTTTGAGTTTGCCCTCTCCCACATCATGTCCTGTTGATACTTCGTTATGAACCCGTTTTGCGGCTGAGAAGGCTGGACCGTGTGTATAGATTGGATCCGAGTAAGGGTCTTGCCCGCAGATGATAACACGGCAAGACTCAAGGCTACAGAGCCTAAGAGACCGAAAAATATCATCACGCTCCGGGTTGTATAGTACACCTGCTTTATCCAAGATATCAAGCTTGTCTTGTACATTGAGCGTGCCTCCACCTCGTAGTTTCTTTATCTATAAACCTGTAAGTAAAACTGTCTACTCGTTTAGCTCCTGGGTTCCATTCAAGGACGTTTACCTTTGCGGTATGCGTCCCAATCTTCTTGGATGAAGGTTTCGTATTTACAAAGGTTTTCGAATGGTTCTTTGAGCCTACGTGGTAACACATACCGTTCGGTGTTCGAATGGTTCTTTGAGCCTACGTGGTAACACATACCGTTCGGTGTCTCATGGTGCCGGATGTGTCCTTCGGGATGGACTTGTCTTGTCTGTAACACACTTTGGAAGCATTCCTCTGAGCCGTGCGAGGCGGCGATTGATGGAGTTGCGCTGCACCATAGGCACAGCGCCATCACCACTGTCTGAACTATGTTCATTGCCCATCTCCTACCTTTCCTTCCAACTCTTTGATACGAGCTTCGAGTTCTCTGTAAGTAGGCTTAGGAACAACAGGAATAGCTACAAAAGAAATCTCTGTGTTCTCATCAACAGTAGAGCCATCAACGAACATCTGGAAATTCTTCTTTTCAAGTCTTTCTTTTAAGACAACACCAAATCGTTCTTGAACCATGAGATGTCCGCATTGACGGAGAAACCTATCAATGTATTCTTCCATAGTGTTAGGATGCGATCCGTTGTGGTTCGAACCGTTTATCTTCTTTGTCTTGTTCTTGTCGTTCGTGCTCATCGTCGCTTCCTGTCATCAGGGTGTATGTTCGATTAATTGGATTGAATTCATAACTACCTGCGTGACCAGTCCTCCCTGCGAACCTATTCTTAGACACAAAGATATCCAACACATTGGAACCATTGGATACATCTCTGTCCAAGTCTATACGTATATCAGCCATCTTACCACCCCAACGACTACCTCTAGTCTGTCCATAGTCATTGACATGGGAGACTACAATCAAAGAGAAGTCTAACTCCTTGACCATAGTCTCCGCTTGAGTAAAGAATAAATCTAATGCTCTGCGTTGGTCATCTCCCTCAAGCGCACCCACGGCCACAGAGATGTGATCGAGAAAGACCACGCGACAACCGCAGCCAGCAACCAAGAACCGTATGTTCCCCAAGAGAGATTGGACATCAGTACTCCCAAACTGAACATCCAAGAACAAACGATCGTCTGTCCCAAGGATTTGCTTGATCGCATCTTGGACCTCAGCCACTGTGCAACCGGAGTCTGGAAGATGGACTGGTTTATGTAAGGAAATACCGGCCAAAGCTTGTAAGTGTCGCTTAGGGGTTTCTTCAAGGTAAATCCCGGCGATGGGCCACCTAGTTCCTCGAAGTAAAGAGTATTCGAGTGCGTGGAGGAATTCGGTTTTACCGACTCCTTCTCTAGCGGTAACGAGGACACACTCTCCTGTTCTAATTCCATAAGTCATCTCCGTTAACGATTGAAAGGTGCCATACGGCACACCTACTTCAGTCTCTACCTCCAGGATGGAGTGGAAATCAGATAAGGAAGATCTAATAGTTTCTGGTAAGAACTTCTTAGCAGAGTACCAGATGTTTCTGAACTCTGTTTCTTCACCAGCCTGGAGGTAAGCGTTAGCATCTTTGTGTTTAGTTAGTCGGACGTCAAAGACTTTCCCATATTCGAACAGTCTTGCGATTTCTGCGGCAGCACTCCGTCCAGGACCATCGTTGTCCAAGCAGAGATAGACTGTCTCGTAGTCGCGTAACCAGGAGAAGTCACGACTACAGTCCCGTAAGCCGTTGCTGCTGCTACTGATACTAACGCAAGGGGTCCCAAGCATTTGGTAAGCACTGAGCGCATCGAGTTCTCCTTCGGTTATTGTGACACTCTTGTGAGCGCCAGGGTCAAAGAGATTACGTCCGAATAGACCAGCCTTAGACATCTCGCCAACAGAGTGAAAACTCTTAATGTCTAGTTGTCTAATCTTAGACGCACCATTAGGATAGTTAAAGCCAAGAGAGATTGGTTTGCCATCGTTGTCTATCTTAGTTTTAACACCGTAGAATTCCATAGTATGTTTATCAACATACCTCCATTGAAGGTATTCATAGGTAAAACTGTCCATCGTTCCTTTATTTAATTCACTTGTATATTTACTACAACTAAAACAATAACTGTGGCCGTCTGAGTACTTACTTAAAGCATCAGACGATCCACAGTCTTCACATGGCAGGTGTGCCTCGATTAACGTAGTTATTTATTTATCTCCTGTGCTTTGAATAGATAATAAGGTTGATGACCTTCAATGCCTCTTCTCTTGGGGTAATACAAACCACAAGGAGAGTAATAATATCCGCTGTCTATTAGACTGGACCAGTGTGTATTCTTTCCTACGTACATCCAAGCACGAGTACACCATACTTCCTCTGAGTCTAGGTAGAAGCCATAGTTCTCTGCACGCTTGAAGCGACGTCTTAGGAAAGCAATCTCTACTTTCTTACGTCTGAATAATACACCATTACAGTTAATTATGTCAAGCTCTTTCATCATATCCGAACGAATATTAATTAGTCTTCCCATTACTGGGTACGGACGTATAGACTTTCCGTGTGCTTTCAAAGCAATTGGAAAGCTGTCCTTACCAATATTGTTTTGATATACGTCATAATTACCTTTAGTATAACACCAAGCGTTAGACGCCATATCTCCAGTGACTATAGGTTTACAGATGTCTTTGATAACATCGAACCTAGAACCACCAGTAAGCATACGACCATATTCAAAGACAGTTTGAAACTCTTCTAGTTCTAATACTTCCCAATCAGGAGTATGTTTATACTGCTGGTGAACAGTATTCATAAACTCCTTAGCTTGCTTCTTATCAAGCTTAGGAACAGTAGTCTCTGTGTTCTTAATCTCCGGTTTGCCAACATTCATTATGCTAGTGATGAGCGACATTTGCGTCTCCGAATAGGTGGCCCCTCGGTCACCACGCGTTATCAGTGCGTTGCAGCAGGACGTACCGTGGGCTGCACTTCAAACCAAGGGGCCGCTTATTAGGAGTAATTACACCTGAGGTTGTGCGTCGCTGGGGGCTAGCTTCAACCTCTTATGGCCCGGCGTAAGGCCACTGCATCCGTGTGTAAAAAATCAGAACAGCACGGATGTAGATTTATGTGTACGCCTGGGTACGAAGATGTGAGACTCAATAGAGAGCATCCACGTCCCTTAAGCTGTCCAGAGGGAGGTATCCAGAACAGCTAGCTGGGCGTACAGCTAATACACCGAAGAGAGAGGGGTCTTCGGTGGATAAAGCCCTCCGGCCTAGAGTCTACGACTCCTCGTAATCAAGGATTACTCGTAAAAACAACATGCACCGGAGGGCACAACCTAGAATGCTAGAGAGTCAATCAAGGTTGTTTAGAAGTGAAGACTACTTAGATAAAGTCTTCGTCATCCGTACCTGTTTTCTTCGCCACCACGGGAGTAGCTGCGGGTTTAGTCGCAGCCTCCAGAAGTTTAGAGTTTTCTTCACGAAGAATTGTTACCAACTTCTCAGCATTCATGGCACGGTACATGAAATCTCCAGACCACAGTGCCATAGCATTCGGCTGTTCCACAGACATATGGTATCTTGCAACATGTCCCATAGGTTCTGAGAACCTTGTATCGTCTAGCTGAACAGCTAGAGACTTGGTCTGAGACTCAGACGAAAGCGTAATATCTTTCTTTGAAGTATCGCTATTGTTTCCAAAAATCTTAACTGCAAAACTCTTGATGTCTTTCTTTGAACTATCGTCTAGAACCATGCTTGGTTCAACAACACCAACCTTCTTTGTACTGGTGTCTTTAACAGCCAGTGCTGCTGTTGAAGTGCTGTCTTTCAAGTCTCCAATCTTTACTGCGTCTTGCCTTGCAGCAGGAATGAGTGGCTGAATTCCCCAATTCTTGGGAAGTCTGCCATCGCAGCGATCCTTGTACCATTGCTGTACCTTTGGTTTATTCTTGTCGTCTGGAGCGTGCTCCCAAAGAAGAATAAGCTTTCCATCTTTACCAGACAGTCTAACAGGACCGTCTTCAAAGACGGCTAGACTATGTTTGGGAAACTTTTCAGTGAGAAAGGCAGCCAGTTCTTTCTCAGTCTTTGGAACATCTTTGTTATCGTTGTCTGACTTCTGTCCGTTAGAAGCAGGCTCACTAAGATTACCGTATATAGAACCCCATTCGAACGGATGTTCGTTTTCACCGTTATCCCAAGGAGCTAGATGTCCCTTGTTAGTCATCAGAACGAGATAAGCTCCAGTAGGAAGCTTAGACTTAAGCTTAGGTGACATATCGCCACCTTCACCATGCTCGTCTGGTACTAGATCAGACATCAAAGCGTCGATGTCTCCGTCATCAGCAGTCATAATCTTACTGATAAACGGAGAAAGTATATTCATGGCGAACTGATATTCACCAGAGTGTATTTCCTTCGGACGTTCGAAAGAAGAGAAGTCTGCACCACCAAGGAACGCAACGATGATTGGTTCGTCATCGCTACCGTAGATAACGAACGGCTGTTCGTCGATAACTTTCTTGATGTTCTCTACTTGGATACAGAACGGATACTCGATGTTCTTCTCCAATGCGGAGAAGGTCTTTTCAACATCTCTTTCAGACTGCTTTCGTTGTACGATAAGCTTGCCATTCTTCGCAATGGCAAGGCCAAGGGTGGACTTGTACTTTTCAAAGCCAGCTTCAAGCACTTCCTTGGGAATATTGCTACCAGCTTCGATTAGCATACACATCTTACCCATATCGTCTTCATCTCCTGTATCTGTGGGTGATAGATAACGGTTAAACAAACCAGGTACGCCTGTCTGTAGACGAGCAATCTTGAATAGCTCTGTATACTCCTTCATATTTATCTGTTGAAGTTCTAGGTCTTGAAGAATACCTCTTACGATGTACTCTTCTATCTTAGCATAGAGATAAAGGAATAATTCAGCACTTATCTCATTCAACGGTCCCTCCGCTTACAAATGAACTAATGAATAAGAACCCCAGAGAACACGGTCTGACGTGACTCAGCCGTATGGCGCATACCACTGGAATGGTAAGGTTCTCTGGGGCCAGTCCTCAGTAAGTGCGGACAGGGGATGTTCTTACTGAGGCTGTCTTAATAGGACGTTTTGTTGGTAGTTTAATAGGCGCTGGTATTTTTCTAAAATCATCGTCTGTACATAGTCTGTCTTCGTACAGACTCTTGAGTACATCGAAAGGACATGGACTATTCTTATTCATGGCTCTTCGCTTTCGTCTAGAGCTAAACGTTTCCTCCATAATATCCCAGTGGTCTTATACGCCTCTAACGCCTCCCCACGATTGGGATATACCTTGGAGATATACTTAACTCCTACCATTAGGAGTTTATGTACAAAATAACATTCTTTTACTCTGTAGTATAGAAAGAGTTTCTGATTAATATCTTCTAATTGAATATTTAGTTTCTTATACGGTTCGGTGCTATCAATCTTAAACCCTTTGCCAACGGACTCGTGAACTCGTCCACTATCAACAAAGCTTTCTGCAGATACACCAGACGCAGGTTTAGGACGCTTACCATTAAGTTTGCCTTCATCTGCGCCATACCTAAACCATTCAGCACCTCCTACAGGGTTAGCAGCATTAAACTTCTTAGACCACGCTTGACCTTTCTTAGTTGTAGGACGGTGATACTTTTGCATGACACTCTCCCTATTGTCTATATAGTATAGACTCTGGAAGTTGTAATGTCAACTGCGCTTTCTACTATAACATGTAAATCCCAGCCCCATTAGTATACTACTTACCAATGCGTTTTAATGCCCATTCAAGAGTTTTACTTGGCAGTTCTGTATGCATACCTTGTATTTGCAGAAACATCTCAGCTAGTTCCAGACCTGTCATACGTACCATAGCATGAGCTATGGTCTTATCAAGTTCAGGAAACGATGATGGAACCATAGGTTCAGAAGGTTCTGGCTGTGAACCTACTTCGTTACCTAATGTTTCCAGTATGCCGCGAATAACTTTCTTGTCTTGTTCCGTGTTCATTACCCCTCTCCTTC
>WNFE01004386.1_pt1 | contig 10524 bp, 5 predicted proteins | sample 5400451 | NCBI WGS metagenome assembly WNFE01 (sample SAMN13153344, study PRJNA577476) | soil metagenome | isolation source: 200 cm saprolite under Douglas fir tree site 2 hole 2 | place: USA:California | collected 2015-04-18
AAGATCGAGCCAACCGTCATTGTCGTAATCGATGGCGGAGATCCCGAAGCCGCGCTCCCAACCTAAATCGGGCAACTTGACACGCTCGAGACGTTTGCCTTCGACATTGCGCCACAAACTGATGCCGGGGGCTCCCGCGTGGGTGAAAGCAAGATCCATCCAGCCGTCTTTATCGAAATCGAACGCGACGACACCAACCGCGGGTGGAAGATTTTCTTTTGTGAAGTCGATAGCGGGAAGTGGCGAAAACTTTCCCTCGCGCGGGTTCAGGTAGATCGCCGCGCCTTGAGTACCGCCGGCGAAAACGAAATCGATGGCACGATCGTTGTTAAAATCGGAAGTGACGAGGCCAGCGCCGGTGGCGTCGATGCCCAGGCCTGTTTCGGCAGAGATATCCGTGAAAGTGCTGTTACCGTTGTTGCGCCAGAGAACGTTGTGGTTTTTTGCTTCCGTTGCCGCGCCGCTCGACGACATGGTGATGTAGAGATCGAGATCACCATCGTGATCGTAATCGACGAAAGTTACGCCCACGCAGCCAGGCTCGCGCCGTATTCCAACCGTTTGCGTGACTTCTTCAAATTTGCCATCGCCTTTGTTGCGCAGCAGGTGCACGCCGTCGCTGAGGCAAACGGCGAGATCCGTGTGGCCGTCGTTGTCGAAGTCACCGGCGGCGCAACCCAAGCCTTTGCCTCTTGGGGTGACGCCAGCTTGGTCCGTCACGTCGACGAAGCGTCCATCGCCAGCGTTGTGTAGTAAACGGCTGGCGCCGTCGTCCAGCGCGCTGACCAAAAACAAATCGGGCTTACCGTCGCCGTCGTAATCGAGAAAGCATGCTCCGGTGCTGGGGCCGGGGAGTTTGGGGCGTCCACCGGCCGGAGCGACGACGACAGGCTGCGCCTTGTAGGTCACCGGGGTCGCGGGTGGCGCGGTCAGCACGCCACTGCGACCCAGCTCCGCAAGCGAGAAACGTCCCTGATCGCCGTATCCCGCTCCGAATGGCGCGCCCAGATGTTCCGTTGTGATTTTCTTAAAGCGCTCCAGGTGCTGGCGGGCAGACTCCGAGTCGCCCTTGCGCTGAAACGCGCGCGCGATCCCGAACTCCGAAGAGGCGTGATACGGAAACGCGGAGAGGGCTTTCTGAAATTCGGCGATGGCTTCGTCGTAGCGCTGAAGCTGCGAATAAAGGTAGCCGAGAAAATAATGGGCGTCGGCTTCGGGGGAAAGTTGCGCGACGTGCTGAAACGCGTTGATTGCCTTTTCGGTTTCGCCCGTGTCTTTGTAGACCAGGCCAAGGTTATACCATGCGTAAGGATCATTTGGCAGGAGGCGCGTTGCTTCTTCGAGCGCGGCGCGAGCGGGTACGAGCTTTTGCTGGCTAAGCAGCGCGATGCCGAGGTTCAGGCGCGCAACGGCAAGTTTTGGATCGGCCGCCAGCGCTTTCTCGAAATATTTTTGGGCTTCCGCGAATTTCTGTTGGTTCATGTAGGCGACGCCTAACGTGTTGTAGCGAAAGGCCTCGCCGGCATTGCCTTTTGTCTCTGCTCCCTGCGTGGCTCGGGGCTTGGATTGAGAATTGGCGCGCGAACGTATGAACGGAATAGCGACAACGAGCAAACCGATTGCGCAAATTACGAGATGCAGAATTCCTAGACGATGCAGGCGTGGCATTGAGTCCTTTTGGTTTGTGCGAAGCGTCTGGGCGCGACATGGACCGCCGCGCCGCGCGACCGTCTCGATTTTCAAGGTTGATTGAGGCAGCGTCAAGTTGCCTTTTCACGATCTCGACGCGCCGGGGACTGAAATCGGTGGCAGCGCAGAAGCTTGACGCCTTCAATGCACACACCATAGGCTCGTTAGCCGACCAATGAAGACCTTCCATTACGCAAGCATTGCGGAGATTACGGAGAGCGTCCGATCCAAAAGACTTTCGCCGGTGGAAATCGTTTCTGCACATCTGAAACGCGTCGAGACACTGCACGGAAAACTCAACGCGTTTGCTCACCTCGATGCAGAGGGTGCGCGCGCGCAAGCTCGTCGCGCAGAAGACGCGGTACACCGAGGAGCCGCGTTGGGTCCGCTACACGGTGTCCCGATCACACTAAAAAGTTGCATTGATGTGGCGGGATGGCCTTGCCCTGCGGGGTCGTTCCTGCGCAAGGACTACATTGCGCCTTCAGACGCTCCGCTAGCTGCGCGGCTGCGGGAAGCTGGAGCCATTCTTCTGGGTAATACAAACACGCCAGAATTTTTGATGGCGTACGAAACCGATAATTTGGTCAGCGGCAAAACGAGCAACCCTTGGGACTTGTCGCGCAGCGCGGGCGGCTCGAGCGGCGGCGAAGCAGCGGCGATTGCGTCGGGATGCTCGGCAGGTGGAGTTGGAAGCGACGGCGGAGGCTCCATTCGAGTGCCCGCGCATTTTTGCGGAATATGCGGGCTGAAGCCGACGCCTGGAAGAATTCCGGCCACGGGACACTTCCCTGCTGGAGTAGGCGCATTTGCGTGGATTGGTGTGGTTGGGCCGATGGCTCGCACGATCGCCGATGTGCGCGCTTTATTCGAGGTAATGGCCGGACCAGACCCCGGCGACGCGCGATCCGCGCCCGTTCCAATTCGCAAAGTAAATGATGCGCAACTAAGAGGATTGCGCGTCGGCCTTCTCGAAAGCGACGCATTGGGCGTAGTAGATGCCGAAACGGACGGCGCTTTGCAGAGAGCAGCAAATGATTTGGCGGCGCAGGGATTTGTCGTGGAGCCGCTACGGCTGCAGGGATTGGAGCGCGCTATCGAGCTTTGGTGGTTTTTCTTTGGGCCTGCGATCGCGCATCTGTTTCAGCCGAGCGTCACGGGGCAGGAAGAGAAACTCAGCGCGATCTTTCGCGAATATTTGCAGTTTGCCGAGGTGCCGGTAACGCTCGACGAACTGCTTGGCGCGTGCGCAGAGCGCGATGTGTTGCGCGCGACGATTTTGCAGCAGATGCGCGATGTGCCCATTCTGCTTTCACCGGTGTGCACAACCACGGCGTTCCGGCACGGCGAAGGAACTTGGCAGCCAGGCGCCAAGCAATGTTACCGGGACACCATGAGGTTTTCGCAATGGCTCAATTTAGCTGGCTTTCCGGGCGTGTCCGTGCCGGTCAGCATTTCTGCGGAGGGACTGCCCATCGGAATACAAGTAATCGGGCGCCCGTTCGAGGAAGAGTTCGTACTCGCCGTCGCCGAGCGAATCGAGAACGGGCGCGGCCCCTGGCAAGCGCCAGCAATGCACAGCTAAGGACACCTAAAGGCAAAGCAGGGGGCAGAAACACCGCGCGACTCGAGTGGCCGAAATGCTATTGGGGCGGTTGCGCCAGTTCCGGATTCGGCACACGTTGATCGCTGAGCGACTCACGTCGCTTGGTGAGGTCAGCGTTGACCATTTTTTGGGCCGTGTTGAACTCGGCTTGCGCTTCCTCCCGGCGCCCCAGCCGCGTGAGCAACTGGCCACGCACGAAATGCACGCTCTGGTTGTCGGGGGCCAGGCGCACTGCCGAATCGATCGCCGCGAGAGCATCGCGGTATTTTTCTTGCTGCAGATAAATTTTCGCCACGCCGAAAAGCGAGGCGGGCATTTTCGGGTTACGCTTCAAAGCTTCTTGAAAGAAATGCAAAGCCTGGTCATTGTCCCCGGCGCGTTGATAAAGCTGTCCTAATTGTTCGTAGGTATCCGGCAGGTCCGGCTCTATCTCAAGGTCTTTGCGGAATTCGACCTCAGCTTCTGCCTTGCGGTCGAGCCGCAGATAAGCAACACCCAAACCAAAATGGACAAAAGGTAGATTGGGACTTGCCGCCGCGGCGCGCTGCAGTTCGGGCAATGCTTTTTCCGGTTCTTCGCGGTTCAGATAGGCTTTGCCAAGAATTAAGTGAAACTCGGGTTTGTTCCCGCCGATCTCAAGCAGGCGATTAAGCGCCTTTTCGTCGAGTTCACTTCGGTTGGAGTTGTGCGCCGCGATTCCCAGCACATAGAGATACATGAAATCGCTGGATTGCTGCGGCCAGAGCGGCACGAGGGCGGCAACGGCATCCGCATAATGCTCGGTGAAGACGTTACATAGACCTAGCAGATAGCGCGCCTGTTGAGATTCCGGCTGATCGCGAACGACCGAGGCGAGCGGCGCGAGTGCTCCCGCGTAGTCGCCGCTGCGGTATTTGATCAAACCGATGTTCAAGCGGACACCCGCCATTTTTGGTTCGAGCCTCGCGGCTTTCTGCAACAGCGCGAGCGCGTGATCCCATTCCTTGCGGCGCATGAAAATGACACCGAGGTTTGCATATGCAGCTCCCGCCCGTGGGTCAGCGGCAAGGACTTTGCGAAATGCCACTTCGGCGGCATCCAAATCACCCCGCTGCAGCGCGGCCTCTCCTTCCGTGAAGTTTTTGTGGGGATCGGCAATCGTAGAGCGCGTAGGTGCTGCATTGCCGGCTTGCCAGGATGCCGCCGAATCACGGAAAGGCGCGTTTGCCATGAAGACAAGAACCAAAAGTTTAGCCAGGAGATCTACCGGGATCCTTGTATTCATCACGACCGTAGTCTCCGGCAGCCCCGCATGGAATTCAAGCGCCGGTTCAAATGCCACTTCTGGCGAAAATTCGGCGCCCCGGGGACGCGCCGACAGCACCATTCATGACGGCTTCGGAGCTACGTGACCGGGCGGAGACACAATGAAGACAAAAATGGTCCTTGACAGCAGCACATTTATGCCGTATTAACTCGATTTAATACGGTGCAATCTTCCGTTGGTCGAGTAGTGGGGGCTGTGGCCGAATGAGTTGTCTGCGGCGAATCACGGACCTGGCGTTCCCGTCACAGGGACTTCCTCCCTCACAATCCTGCAATTCAAGTCAGAAAATTTCGGAGGTACTACTGTGAAGGGACATTCGCATCTTTTTCGCGTCTGTAAGTTTGCCGGCATTCTCACCAAGACCGCGCAAGCCCTCGGCCTACTATGCGTGATGGTCACCACTCTCTTGATGCCATGCACTTCGTACTCGCAGGATACCGGCTACATTAGCGGTACGGTGATCGATAAGTCCGGTAGCGCAGTCGCCGGCGCCGAAGTGGTGTTGACCAGCACCGCTGGCAGCTTGACCCGCACCACAACCACCAACAACGATGGCGCGTACGTGATCGCCGGACTGGCGGGCGACACTTACAACCTTACGGTTTCAGCGAAGGGATTCCAGAAGTACACCGCGCAAAATGTGAAACTGAACGTTGCGGAGAAGGCGCGCATCGACGTGACCCTCACGGTTGGCGCCATGAGCGAGGAGATTACCGTCACCGGTGAGAGCGTAGCTCAGGTGGAGACGCAATCTTCCGATCTGACCAGCACGATCACTGGAAAACAGATCAATCAACTGGAGTTGAACGGGCGCAATTTCACGCAGCTTGTCAATCTGGCCCCGGGCGTGGTCAACCAAACCGGACAGGACGAAGGCACCGTGGGGATCTACGGCAACGTCGCGTACAGCATGAATGGCGGCCGCACCGAGTACAACAATTGGGAACTCGACGGCGGCGACAACATGGATAACGGCAGCAACTCCACGCTGAACGTTTATCCGAATCTCGAAGCCATTGCCGAATTCAAAGTTCTTACCTCCAACTATGGCGCGCAATATGGACGCAACGGCTCCGGTACTGTGGAAGTGGAAACCAAGAGCGGCACCAGCGCCTTTCACGGCAGCGCGTTCGAATATCTACGCAATGAATTCTTTAATGCACGCTCCTGGGATCAAGGTTCCGACATAACGCAGCCAAAGGCCCCGTACAAGAAGCATGACTTTGGCTATACGGTCGGCGGACCTGTTTACATCCCGAATCACTATAATTCCGCCAAGAAGAAGACCTTCTTCTTCTGGTCGCAGGAATGGCGGCGGGAGAAGAACCCTTCCACGATTCTTCAGAACGTTCCTTCGGACCTCGAGCGCGGCGGAGATTTCACGGTGCTCTGCTCCCATGAACCCGCGGATTGTCCGACTGGCCCGCAAGTCAGCGGCGACAAAGTAGTGCCAACTGCGGTTGGCACGGCTCTTCTGGCGCTCATCCCGCACGCCAACACGACGAATGGGATATTTTCCGACGGGACCCCGATCCCGGCTGTCTCACAAACTGTCTCGACCCCAACTACCTGGCGAGAGGAGCTCATTCGCGTCGATCATAATCTCACCGACAACTACCGCCTCACATTCCGCTATATCCATGATTCGTGGAAGACTGTGGTGCCGAACCCCCTGTGGGGCAACGGTACGTCCCAATTTCAGGACATACAGACGAATTTCGTAGGACCGGGTTCGAGCTTCGTGGCGCGCTTGAACGCCAACATCTCTCCCACGCTTCTGAACGAATTCGTCGCCAGCTACACGGCCGACCATATTTTTCTGACTGCAATTAATAATCCGGCGCTTCCCTCGCCCTTCGGGATGGGCACGTTGTTCGCCCAGAACCCATTGTTCGGTGGGAAGCTTCCTTCGATCGAGCTAAAGAGCAATATCGCGTACGGCGGTGGCGGCGACTCACGTCTGGCGCAAGACTCAGGTTATTTCCCTTGGAACAACGCCAATCCGGTTTATACGTACCGCGACAATATGACGAAAATTATCGGCACGCATACGCTGCAATTCGGCGCGTACCTGGCGTTCGCGCAAAAGAATGAGCAGAACTCTCCCGACGTCCAGGGAATTTTAACGTTCGATTCGAATAACGCTGCGGTTAGTTCAGGCAACTCTCTTGCCGATTTGTTGCTAGGGAACATCGCGAAGTACAAGCAATGGAGCGTAGAGGCTAAGTATTACAACCGCTACAGGATCCTGGAGCCTTACTTCCAGGACGACTGGCGCATGACCAAGAAATTCACTTTGAACCTCGGGCTACGCCTCAGTCTGTTCGGTACTTATCGAGAGCGCTATCGGCAGGCTTTCAATTTCGAGCCCAGTGCATTCAATCCTGCCAATCAGCCTACGATTGACACCAGCGGAACGGCCTCCGACGGATCGCTGATTCCGGGAACAGGGAATCCGCTAAATGGAATGGTCCAGTGCGGAGGAAAGGGCGGGGCTATCACACCATTGCCAGGATATCCCTCAAGTGTGGGAGCTTCGTCGCCTGCTGGCTGTCTCAAAGGGCATCTCTTTAACCCTGCCCCGCGAATCGGGTTTGCCTGGGATCCCAAGGGCGACGGCAGAATGGCGATCCGTGGAGGATATGGCGTTTTCTTCGAGCACACTAACGGCAACGAGGGCAATACGGAATCGCTTGAAGGCTCACCGCCGCTCGTCTTAACCGCGAAGCAATTCAATATCCCCGGTTATGGCAGCGTCGGCGGAGGACTGCTTTTCCCGCTGGCAGTCAACTCCATACCCAACAAAGCGATTTGGCCATATGTCCAACAGTGGCACCTGGACGTGCAAAGGGAACTTCCCGGCCACATCGTGGCCACCGCTTCTTACGTGGGCAGCAAAGGAACGCATCTAACGATGCTCAACGACCTCAATCAGCTCCTCCCCGTACCTGCCTCGGCGAATCCGTACCAACCAGGTGAGGCTATCGGAGCTAACGGCCACGATGACTGCGGAACGCTGACGACTCCAAGCGGTGTGGCCATCACTGGCCAGGCAGCGATAAATCTTGGGGTAGCCTGCGGAGGCAATGCCGATTCCCAGCGCACCGCATTCCCGGGTCTCGGCGATATCTCTCGGCTCCAGGACAGCGCAAACTCCGCATACCACGCGCTGCAGTTTTCAGCGCGGCGCACTGTAGGCGACCTAACCTTGAGTCTCGCGTATACCTACAGTCATTCCATTGACGATTCTTCTGACCGTTTCGACAACAACTTCGTCAATTCGTTCGATATCCGTGGAAACCGGGGGAACTCCAGTTTCGATCAGCGGCATAGTATGGCCATCAGCTACATCTACGCGCTTCCATTCTTCAAGGGCGCAGGCCTGACCCACAAAGTGCTGGGGGGTTGGCAGATCTCCGGCATAACTATCGCGCAAACAGGGACCCCGTTCACCGTGACGAACGGCACCAACTTTGGCGATAACGCTGGAGTTGGCAATGGCGTCGCCACAGCCGGCTCCCGACCTGACCTGGTAAGCGACCCGCATTCGGGTTTCAGCTCGAACCAGGAGCCCGGCACATTTGGACCGCTCTTTTTCAATCCCGCGGCATTCGCCGTACCCACCGGACTCACGTTCGGCAATGTCGGACGCAACACTTTGTATCTGCCTGGTCGCCTTAACTTTGACTTCGGCCTTTCCAAACGATTCGCGATCAATGAAAGGTCCGGTTTCGACTTCAAGTGGGAGACGTTCAACGTCTTTAATCACACTCAGTTTGGCAATGGCACGGGCTCGATCAGTTCGGCCCTGGGCAACTCCGATTTCATGCACCTTACTAGCGCACACGCGCCGAGGCGCATGCAGTTCGGCCTGCGTTTTTACTTCTGACCCTCGCCAGCCCGAGAAGAGGCGGCGTTCTTTGGAACGCCGCCTTTTTTGTGTAGACTCTCGCCCGATTTCCGCAAACGGAGTACAATGCGCTCCATGAATCGACGAACTTTTATTGGAACATCCATCGCCGCTGCCGTGGCCGCCTCGCGCCCTGTGTGGGCCGCGGAAAGGCATCAGATCGACCGCGTTGGGCTGCAGCTTTACACCGTGCGCGATCTCATGAAGAGCGATTTCGACGGCACCATTGCCAAGGTGGCGCAGCTCGGCTACAAGGAAGTGGAGTTTGCCGGCTATTTCGGCAAATCGCCGCAGGACGTGCGCAAAATCCTGGACAGCAACAAGCTCACCTCTCCCTCCGAGCATGTACCATACGAATCCGTTGAGAAAAAATGGCCGGAAACGCTCGAAGCCGCGCATGTCATGGGGCACAAGTTCGTGGTGTGCCCCTGGATAGAAATCCCGCAGCGCAAAGAGCCCGACGGCTGGAAGCGCGCCGCCGCACTCTTCAATCATGCGGGCGAGGCCGCGCAGAAGGCCGGCATCCAGTTTGCCTACCACAATCACGCGTTTGAATTCGAACCTTCCGAAGCGCTGGGCGGCAAGCTGCCTTACGATTTTTTGCTTGCAGAGACCGATCCTAAACTGGTGAAGATGGAAATGGACCTCTGCTGGATGACCGTCGCCGGTCGCGACCCGGTGGAATATTTCAACCGCTATCCGGGCCGATTCCCGCTCGTGCATGTGAAAGATTTCTCGACCAAAGCGCCGGCCAATGATTACGACGGCGCCACCGGTCCGGCGTCGAAAGCAGGGCACGTTGCCGATCCCGGGCAGGGTGAAGTGGATTTCAAGCGCGTCTTCGCACAATCAAGTAAGGGTGGAATACAGCACTACTTTGTCGAAAACGACGAACCCAAATCGCCGTTCGACGATTTGAAAATTAGCTACGACTATGTGGCCAAACTGCGCTTTTAACCCTCGCAATCAATGCGTTTACGTGTTGACACTCGGAGCGGGCGGGCAGCCGGGGAATTCGCTAATTGACGTGTTCCCGATATATTGCAAATCCGCTATACCGATTTTGCTGGTGTAGAAACCGTCGCAGGTCATCTTGCGCAGAAACGCGAAAAAGGCAACACCTTGGCTGAGAGACGCATCTTTCTTGGCGTTTTTCCGATAGGCAATCAGGCCCAATACTTCGTTGCGTTGTTCCGGAGTGCATTCTAGAAACGATTTCGCATAGCGGTCCGCGCAATAGCTGTCCAGCCAAACCAGCCCGCCGCCAAGCCGCAACTGATACTTTTCATTCTCACTGGTAAGCAAATCGATAAATTCCGGCGCGCCCGCCTCGACTGCGCCACCGGAATGATCGTCCTTCGGAATGATGGCGTCGCACAGTGCATTGAGCATCTCGTACTGGTGCGCGGAAAAATATTTCGGAGCGTACTTCCCTGCCGGCGATGCCGCCTTTTCCTTGCGGACCGCCTGGTGCACGAATTCCGCAGCCTTCGCCGGAATGACTTGCAACACTGATCCGCCCACCGCGCCCATTGCCAGCGTCTTCAAAATATCCCGTCGCGTTACGCTCTGTGAACTCATTAGATGTTTCCTTTTTGCGCTTCCGCCAGCAAGTACTCCGATGCACGCCAAGACAGCGCCATAATCGTCAGCGTGGGGTTCTTGTCGGGATTGGTGACCAGCGAAGCGCCATCGGCGACGAACAGATTCTTCACATCGTGCGCCTGACAATAACCATTTAAAACGGAAGTCTTCGGGTCCGCACCCATTCGTGCGGTGCCCACCTCGTGAATGATTTTACCGCCGGCTTGAATGCCAAACGGATACTGCCCATCAATCTTCGTCTTAGTCCGGTATTCCCCGCCGGCCGCTTCGACAATCGCACGGAAAGTCTGCTGCATGTCCTGTGCCTGCCGCAACTCGTAATCCGTAAACTTGAAGTGAAAGCGCAGCACCGGAATGCCCCACTGATCGACGACGTCGGGATCGATTTCGCAATACGTGTCCGGGTTA
>WNFE01006067.1_pt1 | contig 10524 bp, 9 predicted proteins | sample 5400451 | NCBI WGS metagenome assembly WNFE01 (sample SAMN13153344, study PRJNA577476) | soil metagenome | isolation source: 200 cm saprolite under Douglas fir tree site 2 hole 2 | place: USA:California | collected 2015-04-18
CGCATGGCCGGTCCGATCGTCGACCGCCTGCTGGAGCTTGCGGCCGAGGTACGGGACTCCTGGGCCCAGGAGAGCGTGTCCGGGCGCCCTGGCGAGCCTCTGAGCGTCTTCGTGGCTGACTCCCTGCGGGCGGCCGAGCTGGCGATCAGCGGCGTCGCCCAGGACGGCTCCGACCTCGAGCTGCTCCGCCAGGACTTCGAGCGGGCCGCGCTGCCCCTGGAAGTCTTCCTGCGCGGCCTGGACGCCGAGCCGGCGCTGCAGCGCTCCGCCTGAGCCGCGCTCGCGGTTTCCGCACGCTTGGATCCAAACGCGCTAATCGGAGCGCAACGATTCGCACGGTTGGCGCCAGAGACGCGAAACGCGTGAAGCTATGCGCACAATAGGCGACGCTATGAACGGGAGAACAGTCATTATCGGCATCAATAACTGACGATATCAGGCGGCCGCAGGCCCCTTCCCAACCGGGTTAAGAGCCTCCTGGAGGCGGCTCGGGGTGATGCGGCCCTCCGCGGCGACCGCGCCGTCAACCAGCACGACCGGGACACGGAAGTCATAGAGACGGTGCAGCTCGTCGTCGGCGTCGACGTCGGCGAGCTCGGGGTGGACGCCCAGGTGCTGGAGCATGCGCAAGGCCTCATCGCAGAGGTGGCAGCCCTGCCGGGTGACGAGAACGACGCGGACAGCCAATCTCCTAGGTCCGGCCGCGGCCGTCGAGCAGGACGGTCCAACGCTCGATCTTGACCGGGCGCAGCATCCCGTTCGCCGCCCATGGATCCTTCGCCATCCGCTCGTAGATCTCAGCCTCGGACTCGGCCTCGACGATGTGCAACGTCTCGCGCTCGCCCTCGAGCGGACCACCGAGCAGAATGAACCCGGCGTCGACGAGCCCGTCCATGAAATGCGCATGCTCTTTCCAGCCCGCCTGCTCGCGCAGGTCGCGCGACCAGTCCCAAGGCCCGCCGCGCTCGAGCCGGACGACGTAGAACGCCACGTTGACGAGCCTAAAGCCCTAGGCCGGCAGGCGCAGGGTCTCCCCCACCACGATCAGCGGGCCCGAAAGGTCGTTCAGGCGCTCGATGTCATCGACGCGGGCGCGGGTGTCGTCGCCCGGGTATCGATTTGCCGCGATCGTCCACAGCGTGTCCCCGGGCTGCACGACGACTGTCGTCGCGGCCGTGCCGCCCTGGGCGACTCGGCTCAGTGCCAGCATCACGGCCAACGCCGCCACCAGGACCAGGGCCCAGCGGTAGAAGCGCCGCAGGGTCCGGTCGGAACGGAGCGGCGTCTGAAGTCTGGTGGCGCGACCGGCGGCGTACATGTGTTCGCAACATTAACGAACGGGCGTTCGCGTGTCAAGGCATCGAACAAAGGTTTGCATGAAGACGCTCCAGGTGCTAGCATTGATTCAACGTCCCCCCTACGCCCCGAAAACGAACTCCTGGAGAACGAAATTGACCGAACAGCTCACCGAAAGGCAGATCAAGATCCTCGACTACATCCGCTCCGTGACCCGTGCCCGGAGCTACCCGCCCAGCGTCCGTGAGATCGGCGAGAACGTCGGCCTCAGCTCGAGCTCCGTACAGGACGCCGAGGTCGACAACCAGCGGCGGAACGCGGTCTCGGTGCCGGTTATCGGCAACGTCGCCGCCGGCGTGCCCATCCTCGCCGAGCAGAACATCGAAGACCACGTCCTGCTGTCGCCAGAGATGGCCCAAGAAGGCAACTTCCTGCTCCGGGTCCGCGGAGAGAGCATGATCAACGCCGGCATCCTGGACGGCGATATGGTCCTGGTCCGGCCGCAGCAGGAGGCGCCCAACGGCGCGATCGTGGTCGCCATGGTCGACGGTGACGCGACCGTCAAGCGCTTCGAGCGCGGCAACGGGCACGTCAAGCTCATCGCCGAAAACCCGGCCTACGAGCCGATCGTGAGCAGCAGCGTCAGCCTGGTCGGCGTCGTCCGCGGCGTGATCAGGCTCTTCCGCTGAGACGGGCGCGCGCAGGTCGTGCTTTCGGCTTGATCGCGTAGGGCTCGAACCGCCGCACGGCGTGGCGGGGCACCCAGCCCCACGCGCGCGTGCCGCTCTCGACGTACTCGCTGCGCTCAACGCCACCGATTCTGCGTAGCTCCGCGAGCACTCCCTCCCGTCCGTATGGGACCAGGATCTCGAGCGTGGCGATGTCGCCCCGGCTGGCCTTGTCGAGGGCGTCGAGCAGCTCCGCGAAGCCGCCCTTATTGATCGCCGAGATCGCGACTGCGCCGGTATAACGGGCGCTGAGCGCGCCCACCGCCCGGCGGCGCGCGGCCGGGCCGAGCAGGTCGACCTTGTTCAGCGCCACCACCCGCGGCTTGCCGGCGGCTCCGAGGTCGGCCAGGACTTCCTCCACGGTCTCCGCCTGCTCTTCGACCGCCGGCGAGCTCACGTCGAGCACCTGGAGGATTACGTCCGCCTCCGTGACCTCCTCCAGCGTCGCCCGGAAGGCCGCCACCAGGTCGGTGGGCAGTTTCTGGATGAAGCCCACCGTGTCGGTGAGCAGGAGCTCCCGGCCGGTCGGCAGGTCGAGGCGCCGCGTAGTGGGATCCAGGGTCGCGAACAGCCGCTGCTCGGCGTGCACGCGGGCCCCGGTCAGCGCATTGAGGAGCGTGGACTTGCCCGCGTTGGTGTAGCCGACGATCGCCGCCGTCTCCAGCTCCGCTCGCCGGCGGCCGGTCCGCTGCTGGTGGCGTTGGGAGCGCACCTGCTCGATCTCGCGTTCGAGGTCTCGCATACGCTTGCGGATGCGCCTTCGCTCCACCTCTATCTGCTGCTCACCGAAACCGCCGCGAGCCCCCACCCCACCTCGCCGGCCTCCCACCTGGCGGTCGTACGCGTACGCGCCGATGAGTCGAGGCAGTAGGTGATGGAGTCGCGCCGCCTCGACCTGCAGCCGACCCTCATGCGTGCGCGCATGCTGGGCGAAGATCTCGAGGATCACCTCGGTGCGGTCGAGTACGCGTGTTTTGAGCTCGAGCTCGAGGTTGCGCTGCTGCCGCGGGCTGAGGTTGTCGTTGCAGATGACGAGGTCGAAGGCGCCCTCCAGCTTGAGCTCGCGCAGCGCATCGACCTTGCCCATGCCGATGAAATGCGCCGGGTCGACCTGAGCACGCCGTTGTATGTCCGAGCCGACGACTTCCGTGCCCGCCGTGCGTGCGAGGTCGGCGAGCTCCGTCATCTGCACGCGCACGAGCTCGGGGGTCGTGCCCGGCAGCATTAGCCCGACAAGGTAAGCCCGCTCTCGCGGCGGCCTGGTATGGATCAGAGCTTGAGCCGCCTGAGTCGAGCCAGCGCTTCCTCCAAACGAGAATCGGGAGCTGTGACCGACAGCCGGAAATAGCCCTCGCCGTGGGCGCCGAAGCCGACCCCCGGGGTGATGTTTACGCCCACCTCGTCGAGCACGTGCCCCGCGAATCCGATCGAGTCATAGCCCGGCGGCACCGGCGCCCAGACATAGAAGGTGGCACGCGGGGGCTTGATCGACCACCCGAGGCCGTTCAGAGTGTCCGCGACCAGGCGGTGACGCCGTGCGTAGACCTCGCATGCCGCCCGCGTCTCATCCTCTCCCCCGTTGAGAGCTTCGATCGCCGCCCACTGCACGGCCTGGAAGATGCCCGAGTCGATGTTGGTCTTGAGCTGCCCGATCAAGCGCACCAGGTCGGCGCGCCCGCACACCCAGCCGATGCGCCAGCCGGTCATGTTGTAGGTCTTTGACAGCGAGTGGAACTCCAGGCCTACCTCACTGGCTCCCTCGATCTCGAAAAGGCTGAGCGGCCGGTAGCCGCCGAAGGCGATCTCCGAATACGGAGCGTCGTGGCACAGCACGATGCCGTGGCGTCGACAGAACTCGACCGCGCGTTCCAGGAATGCGCGCTCGGCCACGGCCGCGGTGGGATTGTTCGGGTAGTTGAGCCACATCAGCCGCGCGCGCTCCGCGACCGCCGTCGGGATGGCGTCGAGGTCAGGCAGCCAATGGTTCTCAGGCGTGAGCGGCATCATGTGCGGTTCGCCGCCGGCCATCAGCGCGCCGGTGACGTAAACCGTGTACCCCGGGTCGGGAGCAAGGACGATGTCGCCCGGATCGACCAGCGCGAGCGGCACATGGCTGATCCCATCCTTCGACCCGAGTGTGGGCAGGATCTCAGTCGCCGGGTCCAGCGTCGCCCCGAATCGGTCGAGGTACCAGTGCGCGATCGCCTCGCGCAGCTCGGCCAGTCCGAAGTACGACGGATAGCGATGGTTGGACGGGTCCGCCGCCGCCTCTTGCAGGACGCTCACGATCCGCCCGGGCGTCGGCAGGTCCGGGTCGCCGATTCCGAGCGAGATCACATCAACCCCCGCTCGCTTCTTCTCCTGCACCTTGCGGTCGATCTCTGCGAACAGGTACGGCGGGATCAGGCTGAGACGCTGCGCTCCGGCGCCGGCGGTTCCTTTCATGCGAGCTCCTGCACGTAATTGAGGATAGCGGGGAGTGGATCGGGCTCGATCGGGAACCAGCGCACGCGCGCGTCCCTCCTCCACCATCGCAGCTGCCGGCGGGCGTAGCGGCGGTTGGACCGCGCCATCGCGATCGGCAGCTCCTCGAATGTGAGCTCGCCCCTGATGTGCGCGAGCGCCTCGGCGTAGCCGATCCCGGTCAACACCGGCGCGTTCGGTGGCACGCCGGCATCGAGCGCGGCCTGTGTCTCGCCGACGAGGCCACGCTGCACCTGGGCCCTGCTGCGCTCGTCGAGCCGCCGATCGATGACTTCGAGAGCGGCGGTCAATCCGATGCGAACGGCCAGCCAGGGTGGCGGCGTGCGCCGGCGCAGGCGACGCAGGGGTGGTCCGGCCGTCTCCAGGATCTCGATCGCGCGGATCACGCGGACCGGGTTGCGCAGGTCGACGCCTGGGTCGGGATCGATCGCCAGCAGTCGCGTGCTGAGGGCATTGATGTCGAGCCCGGCGAGCTCCGAGCGCAGGCCAGCGTTCGGCGGCACGCCCGCAAGGCTGAACCCGTCAGACAGGGCGTCGACGTAGAGCATCGTTCCGCCCTCGATGATCGGCACGGCGGCGCGGGACGCGATTTCTTCGATGGCGGCACGCGCGCCCTCGACGTACTCGGCGGCGTTGAACGTGGCGGCGGGATCGACGAAATCGATCATGTGGTACCGGACGCGACGCCGCTGTTGCTCGCTGGGCTTGTTGGTGGCGATGTCCAGGCGCCTATAAACCTGGCGCGAGTCGGCGACCACGATCTCGCCGCCGATCGCCAGCGCCAGCCGGAACGCAAGCTGAGATTTGCCGATGCCAGTTGGTCCGACGATAACGGGCACGCGGACCGCGGGTTGATGTCCGGCGCCTTGATCGACAATATTCACGGCGCGTGAATCATGTAACTTCCCAGGCTTCGCGGCCGCCGCTCTGGCTTGCTTGCGCTGCAGTGGCTGCGGGCGAGGGCGCGCTGTACTCAATCGGACGCTGGATCGTTCTCTTCGCCATCCAGCCTGTGCACGAGGACATCCGCCTCGTCTACGTTGCCGCAGAAGCCGGGCTTCGCTACGGCTGGTCCCGCATCTACGACATCGCCACGCTGCAGGCGTTGTCGGCGCATTTTCCGGCCGGGCAGAACACCATCACGTCGTCGTCAACCTACGTGCACCCTCCCCTCTGGGCGTGGCTGTTCGTACCTCTGACGTGGTTCCCGGAGCCGGTGGCCTACGCCTCCTGGACGCTTCTGTCTCTGATCGCCCTGATGGTCGCCTGGCACCTCACTGCTCCGTACAGAGGCCTGGCGAAGATCACCCTCGTGTTGGCGGCGCTGGCCCTATGGCCGGTGATGGACGCCTTCTATCGCGGCCAGCCGTCCATCTGCATCCTCGCCCTGGTGGCGGTCGCGTGGAAGCTCTGCCGCGATAACCGGCCCCTCGCGGCCGGCGTGGCGCTCGCGGTGGCGACTGCGCTGAAGCCGCAGGCTGTCGTACTCGTCCCGATCGCGCTGGTCGTGAGCGGCCGCTACCGGCCTGCAATCGCCTGGGCGGCCGGCTCTGCGCTCCTCGCCGGGGCTGCTGTCATCTCCCTCGGACCTGCCGGACTCACGAGCTGGTGGCACGCCCTCAATTTCGTCCAGACCGATACCACGCCGTGGTCGTACTCCACCCTGGCCTACCTGTTCGGTCTCGGACCCCTGACCTACGCGCTGCTGGCGATCCAGGGCTTGGCGGCACTGGCGATTGCCTGGCGACAACGCGCGAACATCGAGGTGGTCTTCGCGGTGGGACTGCTCGGGTCGGTGGCTTTCTCGTTCCACCTCCACGTCTATGACTACAGCCTCCTGGTCCTCTCCGCCTGGCTCGTCCTCCGCACGTCGCCTCCGCTGTGGCACCGGCTGTGGCTGCTCGCAGGCGTGTTCACGATGCAGGCGCTGCCTCTCGGAATCCCCGTTCCTCAGCTCATCTGGGACGCGGGCTGGCTCGTGATCCTCGGGACTGGTGTTCCGTCCGGGAAACCGCTCGTCAATCCATCGGCCCAGGCGGCCGGGCTTCGCTGATGCCGGCGTCGCCTCCTGCGCGCGCTCGGTCAGGCGTCCACGGGACGCATTCCCTCGCGTGCTCGTCGTCTCCTTGGCACCGGCCGCCGGTGCCGCGCCTTGTCGAGCTTATCCCCGGACAGACCACCTAGTAATTTCGCCGGAAGTGGCGCTTCAGCTCCTGCCACTCGACGATCAGCCGCGTCGGCCGCCCGTGCGGGCACGTGACCGATTCGTCGGCGGACTCGAGATCTGAAAGCAGTCGTCTCTGTTCGGCGATATCGAGGACGTCGCCGAACCGGACCGCCGAATGGCACGCGAGCGCGGCGGCCGCCCTGTGCATGCCCTGATCGCCTCGGGTCTCGCTCAGCGCCGTGAGCGTCTCCTGGACGGCAGCGGTAGCACGGCCGGCCGGCATCTCAACCGGCACCGCCGTGATGCGAAGACTCCGAGGGCCGAACTCCTCGTACTCGAGTCCAAGCGTCGCCAGGTCGGCCCGGTGGTCCGCAGCGGCCGCGATCAACGCCGGCTCCACGTCCACCGCCTGGGGCATGAGCAGCGCCTGGCTGGCGCCCAGTCCGGTGCGGAGCCGCTCCAGCAGCCGGTTGTACAGCACGCGTTCGTGGGCGGCGTGCTGGTCGACCAGGACGAGACCCTGTGGCCCTTCGGCGACCAGGTACCCGGGGCCGAACTGCCCGATCGGGCGCAGCATGGCCCTGGAGTCTTCACTGGGACTCGCCACCTCCAGTGGCAGCACGGCCGCGCCGTGCACGCCGCGCTGGGCCTCGTAACCCCGGGCCGCGGCGACGACCGAAAGCGGCGGAGATGTTTGGTAGCGGACAGGCTCGCTGGCGCCGAGCGCCGAGCGAACCGCGCGCTGCAGAGCCGCGAACACGGCGCCTTCCTCGCGGAAGCGAACCTCACGCTTGGCCGGGTGCACGTTGACGTCGACGAACGCTGCATCGATCTCGATGTCGACGGCCGCCAAAGGATGCCGCCCGCGCTCGAGCCGGCCCTGGTAGCACTCCTCGAGGGCGTAGGCGAGCGGACGTGAGGTGATCGGCCGTCCGTTCACCGCCAGCACGATTCCGTCGCGACTGCCTCGGCTGAGCCTCGGTTGCGAGACCATGCCGGTCACCAGAGGAGGACCGACGATGTCCAACATCTCCGCGGCCACCGCCGCGCCGTGGACAGACGCGAAGGCCCGCCGCCGATCACCGTCACCCGCGCTGCTGATGGCAGAGCGGCCGTCGATCGTGAGCTGGAATCGCACGTGCGGATGCAGGAGTGCAAAGGCGGCGACCACATCCTTGATGGCAGCGACCTCGGTGGCGTCCGATTTGAGGAACTTGAGCCGCGCCGGCACGTTGGCGAAGAGATCGCGCACCTCGACGGTGACTCCAGTCAGCAACGGCCCCGCGCCCCGTTCGAGCACCTCGCCCGCACGGATGTGGACGCGCGCACCCGAGCTCGCGCACTCCACGTCCGCGACCGCGGCAATGCTGGCGAGAGCCTCGCCGCGAAAGCCGAGGCTGGTGATCGCGTCGAGGTCCGAAAGCGCGGTGACTTTGCTGGTCGCATGGCGTACGAAAGCCAGCGGCAGCTCGTCTGCGGGAATTCCACCACCATCGTCGCCGACCCGGATCGACGTCCGGCCCGCCCCGCGCACGTCGATGCTGATACGGCGCGCGTCGGCGTCGATGGCATTTTCAACCAGCTCCTTGACCACTGAAGCCGGTCGTTCGATCACCTCTCCGGCGGCGATCGCGTCCGCGACCTCGGGCGCAAGAAGGTGAATCGGACTCACAGGTCGAGCTTGGCGCGCAGCTCGTACAGCTTCTGGAGGGCTTCGAGCGGACTCAAGGTATCCGGCTCGATCTCCTCCAACTCCTTGCGCAGAGCGTCGGGCGCCATCTCGATCGGCAGCCCGAGCTGCTGCTCGGGTGGTTCCAGCGGGCGCTGGCGTTCGAGCTCGGCCAGCACCTGGCGGGCGCGCGCGATCACTCCGGAGGGCAGCCCGGCGAGGGCTGCCACGTGGATGCCGTATGACCGGTCGGCGCCGCCGGGTACGACACGGTGCAGGAAGCGCACGGTCTCGCCCTCCTCCAGCACCTCGACGCGGTGGTTGCGAACGCGAGGCAGCCTTTCGGCCAGCGCGGTCAGCTCGTGATAGTGGGTGGCGAAGAGAGTGCGGCAACCGAGTCGCGGCGAGTCGTGCAGGTACTCGACCACGGCCTGCGCGATCGACACCCCGTCGTACGTCGATGTCCCCCTCCCCACCTCGTCGAGGATCACGAGCGATGCGCGCGTGGCGTGGTTGATGATGTTGGCCGTCTCGGTCATCTCCACCATGAACGTCGACATGCCCGCGGTGATGTCGTCGTGCGCGCCGACGCGGGTGAAGATTCGGTCGACCAGTCCGACGACGGCTTCGTCTGCGGGCACGAAGCTGCCGCACTGCGCCAGCAGGACGATGACGGCAGCCTGCCGCAGGAAGGTCGACTTGCCCGCCATGTTCGGACCGGTGAGGATGGTTATCTGCTGATCTGCAGGATCAAGCTCGAGGTCGTTGGCGACGAACGCCCCCTCCGCCAGGTGGCGCTCGACCAGGGGGTGGCGGCCGCCTTTGATGCTGAGGGTGAGCCCAGCGTTGACCTTCGGCCGGCGCCATCGCTCGCGTGCGGCGGCAACCGCTAGGCTTCTGAGCGCGTCGACGCTCCCGATTGCATGAGCCGTCGCGCGAAGGGCGGGCGCAGACTCGGCAACCTTGACCCCCAGGTCGCGGAGGATCTCGATCTCCCTCGCCGCGATGCGTTCCTGGGCGGTGAGCACGATCGCTTCCTTTTCCTTCAGCTCAGGGGTCAGATATCGCTCTGCGCCGGTCAGGGTCTGCTTGCGCGCGTACTCGGGCGGGACTGAGACCGCGTTTGCGTTGCTGATTTCGATGTAGTAGCCGAAGACCTTGTTGAAGCCGACCTTCAGCGAGCGGATGCCCGTCCGCAGGCGTTCCGAGGCCTCCAGGGCGGCGATCCACTCCCGCGCACTCTGCGATGCCTCCGTGATCCGGTCGAGCTCGGCGTCATAGCCATGCCTGATGGCACCTCCGTCGCGCGAATGCGGGGGCGGGTCCGCGACCAGCGCTTGCACGAGCTCCGACGCGAGCTCCGGGGCAGCCGTCATCTGGGCGGAGAGCTCCCTGGTCGCGAGCGCTTCGCACCGGCTCGCCGCATCGCGGACGGCCGGGATCGCCTCGAGCGAGCTCCGCAGCGCAACCAGCTCGCGAGCTCCCGATCGGCCCTGGGCGGCGCGCGAGACGAGTCGTTCGAGGTCGCCGACCTCCTTGAGCGCGGCCGCCAGCCCGTCCTGGAGGGTCGGCGATAACGTGAGCTCGTCGACCGCGCTGAGCCGCAGCTCGATCGACTCCGCCTCGCGCATCGGAGCTCCGAGCCAGGCACGCAGGCGGCGGGCCCCGATCGGCGTCCGAGTGTGGTCGACGAGCTTGACGAGCTCAGGCAGCTCCAGGTTCCGCACTGTGGCGGCGTCGAGCGGCATGGTCGCGTCGGGCGAGTAGGTGCGGACGCTCAGCAGGCCGGGGCCGATGCGCGTCTGGATCTGCTTCAGATAGTCGAGCACCGCCCCGGCCGCGCCGACGGCGAGCGGGGCATCGCCGGCGCCCACTGCCGCCGGATATGCGATTCCCAGCATGTCGCGCAGGCGTTGCCGCCCGCGCACCGGGTCGAATCGGTACTCCTCGATCGCGGGTGGCGTCAGCAGCTCCGCCGGCGCAAGGCGCTCGAGCTCCGCGCCCAGCCGGTCGGCCGGGAGCTGGCACAGGAGCAGCTCCCCGGTGGAGACGTCGCAGGCGGCGAGCCCCGATCGGCGTCCGAGTGTGGTCGACGAGCTTGACGAGCTCAGGCAGCTCCAGGTTCCGCACTGTGGCGGCGTCGAGCGGCATGGTCGCGTCGGGCGAGTAGGTGCGGACGC
>WNFE01004388.1_pt1 | contig 10523 bp, 6 predicted proteins | sample 5400451 | NCBI WGS metagenome assembly WNFE01 (sample SAMN13153344, study PRJNA577476) | soil metagenome | isolation source: 200 cm saprolite under Douglas fir tree site 2 hole 2 | place: USA:California | collected 2015-04-18
AATTTTCACCGACCCCTCTTACGCCGGACAGATTGTCGTTTTAACCAATCCCGAAATCGGCAACTACGGCACCAACGCTGAAGACAACGAAGCCACCCGTCCTTATATAGAAGGACTGATCGTGCGCGAGTTCTCCCGCGTCAGCTCCAACTGGCGCTCGCAGCAGGTGACCGAAGAATTTCTCGAACAGTTCAAGATCCCCGTCCTTGCCGACATTGACACGCGTGCACTGGTCCGCCATCTGCGCGACCACGGCGTAATGCGCGGCGTAGTCTCGACCATCGAGACCGACGCCGAAAAGCTCGTCGCCAAAGCCAACTCCATTCCGAAGATGGATGGCCTGGATCTAGCGAAAGTAGTGACCACGAATCGCCCCTACGTCTGGGAAGTCGGCGAGCGCTCGCACGAACCAATCGAAGTTGTTGGGGTAAAGGACGAGCCGCCACGCTTTCATGTAGTGGCTTATGATTTTGGCATCAAGCACAACATTCTGCGTAAGTTACGCAGCGAGGCCTGCAAGGTCACGGTCGTCCCCGCGCAGACCCCCGCCGAAGATGTTCTCGCCCTCAAGCCCGACGGCGTCTTCCTCTCCAACGGCCCCGGCGACCCCGAGCCTTGCAGCTACGCCGTGGACAACATCCGCCGCCTCATGGGCCGCCAGCCTATCTTTGGAATTTGTCTGGGCCACCAGCTGACCGGGATCGCGCTCGGCGGCAAAACTTTCAAACTCAAATTCGGACACCACGGCGGCAATCATCCCGTCAAGCAACTGAACACTGGCAAAATTGAAATCACCGCCCACAACCACAATTTCGCCGTCGATCCCGACTCGCTTCCCCAATCCGAAGTCGAACTAACTCACATGGACCTGAACGACCAAACCCTCGAAGGCCTGCGCCACCGCAACCTCCCGCTGTTCAGCGTCCAGTACCACCCCGAGGCATCGCCGGGGCCGCATGATTCGCATTATCTGTTCAAGGATTTTGTGAAGATGATGGAGGAGTGGAAAGGGTGAGGATCTGGCTGATTCTTTTCGTGCTCTGCGCACTGATGGAAGCATACGGGCAAAGAGTCGAGGTGCCTGTGCAATCTTATACCTCGACTGGGCCAGCCATTGAGCTTGCAAGTAGTCGCGCGATCGTCGCCGACCCAACTTGGGCAAGAATTGCGAAAGCGAAGGTAATTTTGCAAAAACGAGAGCGCGACAGTTTTCGAGACACCGCGTGGCTTGAAACAGATCAAGAGGGTAACTTCGATTTCGGCAAGAGGTCACCGGGAATCTATCGCCTTAGCGTGAGCGCACGCGGATTTTGTGAAGCCACGATTCTCATCAAAGTCTCGGCAAAAGGCCAGCCCGGCATCAAGATCGCTCTTCCTATCGGCGTGAGTGACACTCCTTCGGGGTATTGCGATAAGAAGCTAGTGATCGAACAGATGAAGAAATGAGCTTTGAGAGGGCACGCCTTCAGGCGTGCCGTGATACGAAATGAAAATAACTCTGTCATCCCGAGCGAAGAAGATTGTCCGCGAAGCGGACGGGCTTCGCAGTCGAGGGACCTGCTGTTTGCTTGCGGCGCCGGAACTGCCGGCGAAAAGCAGGTCCCTCCACGCGCGCAATGATCGGCAAAGCCGATCATTGCACTTGGTCGGGATGACAGTTGGTGATTAATAAGGATGACAGACCACACCTACTTCGTTTACATGATCGCGAGCAAGTCACGCGTCTTGTACATCGGAATGACCAACAACCTACGCCACCGCGTTTGGGAGCACAAGAACGACCTGATCGATGGTTTCGCGAAAACGTACAGGTGCCATCGGCTGGTTTGGTATGAGTCGTACGATGACGTTGCAAATGCAATCGATCGTGAAAAGCAGCTGAAGCGATGGAATCGCGTGAAGAAAGGTTGGCTGATATCACTGAAGAACCCGACTTGGGAAGACCTTGCGGGTGGGTGGTACACACGGCATCGATTTACGCCAGAGAAACAGCAGGTCCCTCCCCGCGCCAGTTGATTGGCAAAGCCAATCAACTGACTTGGTCGGGATGACAGAGCTAAAAAAAGAAGATAAATGCCGAAACGAACTGACATCTCGAAAATCCTCATCCTCGGCTCCGGGCCCATCATCATCGGGCAGTCGGCCGAGTTCGACTACTCCGGCACCCAGGCCTGCAAGGCGCTCAAGGCCGAGGGGTACGAAGTCGTGCTCGCCAACTCGAACCCGGCCACCATCATGACCGACCCCGAGTTTGCCGACCGCACTTACATTGAGCCGCTTACCCGCGAATTTCTGGAAGAAATTATTCGCGTCGAGCGCGAGCTTTCTCCCGGCGCCGGATTCGCCATTCTGCCCACCGTCGGCGGACAGACCGCGCTCAATCTCGCTATTGAACTTTCTGAAAGTGGCGTGCTTGAGAAGTACAACGTCAAGCTGATCGGCGCCAACATCGACGCCATCAACAAAGCCGAAGACCGCCTCGTCTTCAAAGACGCCATGCAGCGCATCGGCCTCGACGTCCCGAAATCCGCGCTGGTAACCAACTTGAAAGACGGCCTCGAGTTCGCCGGAAAAATCGGCTTCCCGGTGATCGTGCGCCCGTCATTCACCCTCGGTGGCTCCGGCGGAGGCATGGCCTATAACCGCGAAGAATTACTTGAAGTCCTCGCCCGCGGACTCGACTTCTCTCCCGTCCATCAGGCGCTGATCGAAGAGTCGGTTCTGGGATGGAAAGAATATGAACTCGAAGTGATGCGTGACCTGAAAGACAACGTCATCATCATCTGCTCGATCGAAAATTTCGATCCCATGGGCGTGCACACCGGCGACTCCATCACCGTCGCCCCGGCGCAAACGCTCACCGACCGCGAATATCAGGCCATGCGCGACGCAGCCATCGCCGTCATCCGCGAGATCGGCGTCGAAACCGGCGGATCAAATATTCAGTTCGGCGTGCATCCGACGACCGGACGGATGGTCGTCATTGAGATGAACCCGAGCGTTTCGCGGTCGTCGGCATTGGCATCGAAAGCCACCGGATTTCCGATCGCGAAAATCGCCGCCAAGCTCGCCGTCGGCTACACGCTCGACGAAATCCCCAACGACATCACTCGCAAAACGCCAGCCTGCTTCGAGCCGACTCTCGACTACGTAGTCGTAAAAATTCCCAAGTGGCAATTCGAAAAATTTCCCGGCGCCGACGAAAGCCTCGGCCCGCAAATGAAATCCGTCGGCGAAGTGATGGCCATCGGCCGCACATTCAAAGAAGCGTTGATGAAGGCCATTCGCGCACTCGATACCGGCAAACGCGTCGGCTCCGAAAAAATTGAGCCCAAGATTCTGACTCAGCGCCTGGTCACGCCGCATCCGGAACGCCTTTCCTACATTCGGTACGCGATTCGGCAGGGGCATACCGTCAAGCAAGTCGCCAAAATGACCGGCATCGACCCCTGGTTCCTCTACCAGCTCAAAGAAATTAACGACATGCAGCTCGAGGTGGAGAAGCACCCGATCGAATCCGTCCCGACGGAAGTTTTGCGCGATGCCAAGCGCATGGGCTTCTCGGACGGGCGACTTGCCGGAACCTGGCGCCTGAGCGGCAAAGGTGACCAGGAAAAAATCCGCCATCTGCGCAAGAAGCATCGCCTGCAACCGGTGTACAAGCGCGTTGACACCTGCGCCGCCGAATTCGAGAGCTACACGCCCTATCTTTACTCGACCTACGAAGAAGAGGACGAGGCCGCGCCCACCGACAAAAAAAAAGTCATCATCCTGGGCAGTGGGCCGAACCGTATCGGGCAGGGCATTGAGTTCGACTACTGCTGCTGCCACGCCTCGTTCGCGCTGCACGAAGATGGCTACGAGACCATCATGGTCAACTGCAATCCGGAGACGGTTTCAACCGACTACGACACGAGCGACCGCCTCTACTTCGAGCCGCTCACTATCGAAGACGTTCTGGCCATCTGCCAGCACGAGTCTTCTTCCGGCGCTGAGGTCGGCGTCATCGTCCAGTTCGGTGGACAGACTCCCCTGAATCTCGCTCTCCCTCTGAAGTCTGCGGGCGTCAAGATCATCGGCACCGCGCCCGAATACATTGACCTCGCCGAAGACCGCAAACGTTTCGGCAAGTTGCTCGACGAACTCGGCATCCCGCAAGCCCCCGGCGCAATGGCAGCGTCGCTCGAAGAAGCCGTCGCCGGAGCCGCCAAGATCGGCTATCCGGTGCTAGTGCGTCCTTCTTATGTGCTCGGCGGACGCGCCATGGTCATCGCCTACGACGAAGAAACCGTCGTCCGTTACATGAAAGAAGCCGTCGAATATTCCCAGGACCGCCCCGTCCTCATTGACCACTTCCTTGAAGACGCCATCGAAGTTGACGTGGACGCGCTCTCCGACGGGGAAGACGTGGTCATCGGCGGAATCATGCAGCACATCGAAGAAGCCGGAATCCACTCCGGCGATTCGTCTTGTGTGCTGCCGGCGGTGGATATTCCCGCGCACTTGCTCGACCGCATGAGGGAATACACCTTCAAGCTTGCGCGGGCATTGAAAGTTATTGGGCTGATGAATATCCAGTTTGCCATCCCGCGCTCGGGGTACACCTCCGGCAACGGACATGACGGCGGCAAAGTTTACGTTCTCGAAGTCAACCCGCGCGCCTCGCGCACCGTCCCCTACGTTTCCAAAGCCACCGGAATCCCCATGGCGAAAATCGCCGCACGCCTCATGACCGGACGGAAGCTCCGCGAATTCCTCCCTGAAAACGTCGAGCAGAAAAAAGATCTCGACACCGGGTCCTGGTACTACGTGAAGTCCCCGGTTTTCCCGTGGAATAAATTCCCCGGCGTGGACACCGTCCTCGGCCCCGAGATGAAGTCCACCGGAGAAGTCATGGGCGTGGCCGACAATTTCGGCGAGGCCTTCGCCAAAGCCCAAATCGCCGCCGGACAAAAGCTGCCCACCCAAGGCACTATCTTCGTCAGCGTCACCGACCACGACAAGCCGCACGTCGCCGACGTCGCCCGCAAATTCGCGGACATGGGATTCAAGCTGGTCGCCACCGCCGGCACCGCCGACGTAATCGAAGAAGCCGGAATGGCGTGCGAGCGCGTGTACAAAGTAAAAGAAGGTCGCCCCAACGTGGTCGATCTAATCAAAGGCGACCGCATCCAGCTGATCGTCAACACCCCGCAGGGGCCGGATCCGTTCTTCGACGAAAAAGCCATCCGCCGCGCCGCCGTCACCGCGCGCATTCCGACGATCACGACGCTAGCCGCCGCCCGCGCCGCCGCTGAAGGGATTGCCGCTTTACAGCGTGGGGAAGTGAATGTGAAGGCGCTGCAGCACCTGCACGCGGAGCGAATGGCAAGGAAGTAGGACTTACTGCTTTCGGCAACCTAATACTTTCAATCTAGACCCTCCTATTATCTTCTCGCCGAAGAGATAGCCAAGGCAGCAAATCGAGGATACGCTCCATACGCTTCCGCCAAAGATTCTCTTTGCAAAATCAACGGTTTCTATTCACAGTGACGCCAATAATACTTCGGCGCTACGCCGCCTTGGGGACATCCATGAATGCAAATCGCCCGGTATTCGGTTTTGTTGTCCTGCTGCCCATACTCTTCACCTTCGCGAGTGCAGCAGCTTCCGCGCAGCAAAAGATGGACAGCGAAAACCAAGGCCGCGTTAACGAGATGCTGCGGAGCGCCTACGAAGACGTAAAGAAGAATTACTACGATCCAAAGTTTCACGGGTTGGATTGGGACGCGAGATACCACGAATACCAAGAGCGAGTGAAAAAGGCGAATTCCCTGGGGCAGGGATTTGCCGAGATCGCCGCTTTTCTGGATGGGCTGAACGATTCACACACGTTTTTCCGACCCCCCTCGAGGCCCATGCGAATGGACTACGGCTTCCGGATACAAGTCATTGGCGAAACACCGTTCATTACTCGGGTGCGGCCCGGGACGGATGCGGGATCTAAGCTGCACCCGGGCGACGAAGTGCTCCTGTACAACCGGTTTACAGTGAACCGCTCCGTCCTTCATTCCATGGAGTACTACTACAATTACCTATCTCCGCAGATGGCATCAAAACTGGCGCTACGCGACCCTGATGGCCAACAACGCGAAGTGATCGCGGACGCCACAGTACGCCAGTTAAAGCGCGTAATGGATGTATCGCACGGAGCCGGAGATACGGACTTTTGGCAGCTAATCCGCGACGAACAGCGCTCCGATGAGTTGCTGCGGCAGCGTTTCTACGAATCCGGCGACGTTATGATCTGGAAAATGCCAGAATTTTTCATGTCGGAAGGGGAAGTGGACCACATGTTTGGAATCGCGAAGAAACATGAGGCGCTAATTCTTGACCTGCGGGGGAGCCCCGGCGGGCTGACAACAACCCTGGAGCGTGTGGTTGGGAATGTATGCGATCACGATGTAAAGATCTCTGACCGTGTGGGCCGCAAGGAGCATAAGCCGCAATTAGCCAAAACGCGTGGTACAAGCGCCTATTCCGGCAAGATCATCGTGCTGGTGGACAGCGCATCGGCATCCGCAGCTGAACTATTTGCGCGGGTCATGCAACTGGAAAAGCGGGGCACCGTGATTGGCGACCGCTCCTCCGGAATGGTGATGGAGGCGAAGTCATTTAGAGAGTCGGAAGGGGTGGATACGCAAATTTTCTACGGATTCTCTATTACTGATGCCGATTTGATCATGGCCGACGGGAAGAGTCTGGAGCACGCCGGGGTGACGCCCGATGAGATTGTGCTTCCCACGGCAAAAGATCTGGCCGAGGGCCGCGATCCCGCTATGGCGCGGGCGGCGGGGTTGGCAGGTTTGCCTATGGATCCCGTTGCAGCAGGGAAGTTGTTTCCGTTTGAATGGCAACCCTTGTAAAAAGCCGGCCGGGTTCCAGTTATTGCTCACCCTGGTGGAGGAGAAAATCGGGCTTTAGAATCCGGTACGGATGAATTGAAGCAGGATTTTCCCCGGGCCCGTTTTGGAGTTTCTGCCGCCGCTGCACTCAGGATTGACAAACAATGAATGTAGGAAACAGGCTCCCTACGAAAGAACTGTGCTACCATTCCCTCCGCTTTCCGCATTCACCTTCATTCTCCAGGGGCCCCGAATGGCACACGCAGCCGCGACCAATCTCGCACCGGCATCAGCAGGGAAGAGCAAGGTAGGCAAAACCTTCACCATCCTCGCGTGGACGGCGCTTGTCATCATCGCGGTCGCGTTCATCCTGAAATACGTCTTCCACTATTACCTGCACTGCAACGCCGCAGCCTTCGACCCGTACTGGCCGCGGCGCGGCGGCCTCCTGCTCCACATCACCGGAGGCATGGTTGCTCTGCTCACCGCCCCCTGGCAATTCTTCACCGGACTGACCGGAAAGCGCATGAACGTCCACCGTTACACCGGACGCATCTTTCTAGGAGGGGTGACCGCAGGCGTAATCGGCGCGACGTACCTGGCCTTCACCACAACTTTCGGATGGGCATTCGGTTTCGGAATCCTCGGCCTGGCCGCGGCCTGGGCCTCAACCACAGCGATGGCCTACTACGCCATCCGCAGAGGCCAAGTCGAAATACACAAAGAATGGATGGTCCGCGCCTACGTCGTAACTTTCGCATTTGTCACGTTTCGCGTCTTTAGCGACTACGGTTTCACATCCCGTTTAAAACCGACTAACGATTTGTCGATAACTCTGACCTGGGCTTCCTGGGTGGTGCCTCTGTTTATCACCGAGCTCATATTGCAGTTGAAGAGAATGCACAAAACCCTGCCCAAGCGCGCGTAACGCCGCTCGCAGGACACGATATTTGCGAAAGTGACCGCAGGAAAATGAGTTGTCCGCGCACCTTGACCGTTGCCGCCATGGTCGCTATCGCACTCACTTCCTGCAACACTCGCCGACCCGCTCGTTTCCTCATCCCGCAGGGCTTCAAGGGATGGGTAAAGATCAATTTCCAAGCCACGAATGCCAGACCACTTCCGGTTGAAGACAATCACTGGCTCTTCAACCTGAACAAGGATGGCCGCCTTTGGACTTCGAACCGTCTGGAAGGCGGATTTGCCGCGGATGATTTCTTCTACCTTTCAGACGGTCGCCGGACTCCGCTGCGGAAAACCGAGTCTTGTCAGGGCGGAAGCATCTGGGGCGTGGCCATTGGGAGTGATCTTGGCCCCAACCACGCTTACATGGAATGGTTCTTCGTTGGCTCCGAGGCAGAGTACCGGCAGCAGGTCGACCCCGGGGGGCGCATCTACATACCGTGTCTCTCAAATTGAAAGACCTAACCCCATGTTGGGAGCAGCCCGCCGCACGCGCTATCTCTTGGCCGCGACCGGCGCCGTCTCCAGTACCAGCCGGAGTTTCTCGAGCAACAACCGTGCGGTGAAGGGCTTCTGTACGAAAGCGGATTGCTGCAAGGCCTCGCCCTGCTCCAGCACTTCCGGAGCGTAACCGGACATATAAAGTACCTTCAACTCCGGCCGTAACTCCAAACAACGCGCGGCCAGGGCCTGACCGCTGATCTTTGGCATCACCATATCGGTCAGCAGCAAATCAATTCGCAGATCGTTACGTCCGGCGATATTTAGTGCGTCTTCCGGGGACGCCGCCATCACCGTGTAACCCGCGCGGCTCAAAATGTCTGCAATCAGAGAGCGGAGCGCTACTTCATCTTCAACCAATAGGATGGCTTCATGCCCGCGCAGGTCGCGGGGGTGGGTCTCAACCACGGGACGAACTTCCTGGTCCACCCGTGGAAGATAGACTCCAAATGTCGTGCCTTTTCCCGGCTCACTGTAAACCCAGACTTGTCCGCCGCTCTGTTTGGTGATTCCGTACACTGTGGCCAAGCCCAGGCCGGTGCCTTGTCCCAAGGGCTTGGTGGTGAAAAAAGGTTCGAAGATTCTGGACTGCGTTTCCGCGTCCATGCCGATTCCCGTGTCGCTGACCGCCAGCATCACATATTGCCCGGGACGAACGTCCTCCCCCGCCACCGTCGAGGAGGCATCCAGCTCGCGGTTCGCAGTCTGTACCACCAGGGTGCCGCCCGCAGGCATGGCATCGCGCGCATTCACCGCCAGATTCATGATGATCTGTTCCAATTGTCCTGGATCAATATTGACGTTCCCCAGGTGGTCATCGAGCCGTAATTGGATGTGAATGTTCGTGCCGATCACGTGCTTCAACATGTTTGCCATGTCGCGGACCGTGCTATTCAGGTTCACCACCCGCGGCTGCAGCACCTGCCGCCGGCTGAAGGCGAGCAGCTGCCGGGTAAGACTGGCCGCGCGAAGCGCCGCATCGGAAATCCCTCTCACTCTGCGTCCGGCCGGGGTATCCGCACCTGACTCATCCACAAGCAACTGCGCGTGTCCTAGAATCACGCTCAACATATTGTTGAAGTCGTGGGCAATGCCGCCGGCCAGGAGTGCGATGGACTCCATCTTTTGAGCTTGCAGGAATCTCTTCTCCGAATCGTGCAATGCATTTTGTGCATTTTTAAGCTCGGTGAGATCGCGGGCAATGGTGGAAAGAAACTCGACATTTCCATTGCCGTTTTTGTGCGCCAGGATTACCTGAAGCACCGGTATCACTCGGCCGTCACGCGACCAAAACGTATTTTCTCCGTTCCAGATTCCGTCACGCACCGCCGCTGGAATGTAGTCGCGCTCGATCCGCGCGTAAACGTCGGGAGGGTGAGCGTCCGCGATTTTCACTCCGCTAAGGTCCTCGTCCTGACCGATGCCGAGTAACTCCCGGCCCGCGGTGTTCATGTACTGAACTCGGCCGCTAGGGTCGCTGATCGCAACCAGGTCAGAGGTTTGCGCCAGCACCGATGCCAACCGTTTCTGTTCCAGGTTCGAATCTTTCTGCTCCTCCACTGAGGCCGAGTGGAACAACTGTAAGCCTGCAACCATAATCAGGCTTCCCCACACCCAGGTAGGAGTTAGCCAGGTCCCTGGCAGGTGCACGCCCCACACTGCAAAAATCGCCACCACTGCGGCCGCGGTAAATGACGCTTTTTGGCCCAGGCGGATGGTCGCCCACAGAAGGAATGGCACGACGCAATAAACGTAGATGGTTGGCCAATTCACCAGCCCAGCCCAACTCATGAAACCGCTGAAGCAGACGACCGCGAGGCCCGCGAACAAAAGCAGCGACTCCGCCAGCCGACCCCAGTTCAGTTTCCACTCGATCTTTTGTGCCCACGCCAGAATCAGCGGGGTCACAATCAGGATTCCCAGAAAATCGGCTCGTCCCCATTGATAAATTCGAGTAGGCAGTTCGCTCCAGCGGTGAAGGCCCAGCAGAGTGTGGATTACCTCACTGACTGTTCCTGCAACCACCGTGGACAGCGTCGCCCCTAAGAAGAAGAACGCGATCACTCCACGGAGCCGGCGCAACAGCAGGTTCGGCTCCAGAACTCTGCGCAGCAGGTAGGCACCCAACGCGGCCTCTACTACCGATGCGAAGGCAGTGGCCAGCGCGGCAGGAAT